>JABAOH010003252.1_pt3 | contig 11212 bp, 9 predicted proteins | sample 7062181 | NCBI WGS metagenome assembly JABAOH01 (sample SAMN14538630, study PRJNA623070) | marine sediment metagenome | biome: marine biome [ENVO:00000428]; feature: marine pelagic biome [ENVO:01000023]; material: deep marine sediment [ENVO:00002113]; isolation source: pool of 5 deep marine... | reverse complement strand
CGGATGGGCTGGCCCCGGGAGAAGAGCTTGATGGCAGCGAGGATCAGCCCCTCCTGAAAAATCTCCGTCGCGTCGGTTGACATGCTGCCGGGCACCATGCCGCCCACATCATTCCAGTGGGCGATATTGGCAGTCCAGGCAACGATCTCGTCGCCTGCAAAGACCGGCATGACGAGCACAACGTCGTTCAGGTGCGTCACCCCGCCGCTGTATGGGTCATTGGTGATAAAGATATCGCCCGGCTCGATGTCGCCCGGCTGGTTGAACTTTTCCAGTACCCGCTTGACGGCCTTGTCCAGTACCCCGACAAAGGCTGGAATGCCGGCCCCAGAACCGGCTAGTTCGCCATTCTTGTCGGTGATGCCCGTGCCCATGTCGAGGACTTCGTAGATGATCGCGCTCATGGCCGTGCGGCGCAGAGCGGCGAACATCTCGTCAGTTGCCGCCTGTAGCGAGCTCTGGATGATTTCGAGCGTAATCGGATCATGCTTGTCATTCATGGGCAATCCTCCTCATTGGGCAGTGCGGATCTGATAGTCACCATAGTCATTCACATGACACGGTAGGCCAGGCGGGATCACCGTCGTGGCACCGTACTCTTCGATGATCGCCGGACCGACAAAACTCATGCCCGGTTTCAGCGTGTCGCCATCGTAGATCGTCGCCAGATGGATGCCAGCTTCAACGTAATCCACTTCCCGCTCTTCCTTGACCGCATCCTCGAGCTTGCGCCCCGTCGTGGGGAGTTTCTCTGGCTTCAGCTTGTCCACCTCGGCAATGGCGACCAGGTGATAGGCGACCAGTTCCACTGGGGCGTCCAGCGTGTAGGTGTATTCGCGTTCATAGTCCGTGTCGAACCGCTGGCGGATGGCCTCGATCTGCTCTGCCGTGATCTCGCCCTCGGGCAGGACAATCTCCACAGAATGCTCCTGGTTCTGGTAGCGGCACCGAGCATAACGCAAGAAATGCACGCGTGCTGGGTCGATGTTCTCGGCGCCGTACTCCTGGAGCGCCTGTTCTTCCAGTTCCCGCAGCGACTGGTCTAGCTCCGCAGCCGCTCCCGCGGCTGACAGGTCGACGATCTGGGTCTGCAAGTAATCGCGGCGCAGATCGCTGAGTAACATGCCCCAGGCAGAGAACACGCTGGATTGCCTGGGGATCGCTACCTTCTTGATGCCCAGCTCCTTGGCCAGTGCGCAGGCGTGCATTCCACCGCCGCCGCCAAAGGCGATCAGCGTGAAGTCACGCGGGTCATGACCGCGATTGACCGAGATGAGCTTGATGGCGTTGACCATGTTGTTGTTGGCGATGCGGACGATGCCCCGAGCCACCTCCTGCCGGCTAGTGTTGAGAGTCGTGGCCAGCTTGTCCAGTGCACCAGCTACGCCGTCCATGTCCGCCTCGATGGTGCCACCACAGAAGTAGTGGGGGTTGATACAACCCAGCTCCAGATTCGCGTCGGTAGTGGTCGCTTCTGTGCCGCCGAACCCGTAGGACACTGGACCGGGCACCGCGCCGGCACTCTGTGGGCCGACGTGCAGCCGCTCGAACTCATCCACCCAGGCGATTGACCCGCCGCCGTTGCCGATTTCCACCATGTCAACCACCGGCACCATCACTGGATAGCCGGCCGAGGTTTCGTGGCGTTCGATCTGGTAGTTGGTGTTGAGCTTGACCTCGCCGCCCGTAATCAGCCCGCATTTGGCCGTCGTCCCGCCGATGTCAATGGCGATGGCATCCAGCTCTCCGATCAGCCGGCTCAGCGCCGCAGCGCCCCAAATCCCGCTGGCGGGGCCCGACTCGATCATGGTGATGGGGATTTGGCGCGCGCTCTGGACTGTATCCACGCCGCAGTTGGATTGCATGATGTATGGCGTGCACCGCATCCCGGAATCGTAGAGGGCGCCGGTTAAGCGGTCCAGGTAGCGGTGGGCGATCGGCTGCACGTACGCGGACAAAACGGCGGTGTTGGCACGCTCGTACTCGCGCCACTCGCGCGTGATCTGGTGCGAAGCCACCGCGGAGACTTCTGGCCAAAGCTCCTTCACCTCGGCCAACACGGCCTCTTCGTGGACTGGGTTGGCATAGGAATTGATGAAGGAGATGGCGATGGCCTCAACTCCTTCGGCCCGGAAATCGTCGAGGATGGCCGGCAGCCCGGAAAGGTCCAGGGGTGTGGTCTCGATCCCCTTGTAGTTGATGCGCCCCCTCAGTTCGCGGCGCAGGTAGCGGGGCACAAAGGGCTCGGGCTTGCGGTATTCCAGGTTGAAAAAGTCGGGGCGGGTGCCGCGACCGATCTCCAAGATGTCGCGGAACCCCTCGGTTGTGAGCAGCCCAACCTTGGCGCCTTTTCTCTCGGTGATCGCATTGATCACGATCGTCGTCCCGTGTACAAAGGACGCGAACTCACTCGGGCTGATGTTGCTGGCCGAGATGACGTCCATCACGCCCTCTTCGAATTGCGCAGGAGTCGTGTGACTCTTGCCTGTGATAACGTCACCGGCAGGGTCAACGAACACAAGGTCCGTGAATGTGCCTCCAATATCCGTAGCTACTCTCAGCATATTGATACCCTCTACTATGAAATCTGTGGCTGACCTGCGGACGCAGCCCAGCCGCTCTTCTGGAGATATCCCGCGAAGGAGCCTTAGTTCCCCCGCAACCAAGACCTCATATCGCCGAAGTCGTACTGCTCATCAAGTCTCCAGGGGGTGAACTCCTCCGGCGGGGGTGATTCATAGGCCCCTATCTTGCTGTGACTCCACCCTAGGAGGTTCTTCAGTTCAGCCGCGAACTCGGCGGTCTTGAAGGCAGCGATCATCGGGTCCAAGACAGGCACGCCGAGTTCCTCCTGGAGTTCCTGATAGAAACCATAGGTGGCCGTACAACCCAAGATGAGGACTTCCGCACCATCACGTTCTACGGCGTCCCGTGCGACCTCTCTGAATCGCCGCGCTGTTTCCTCCTCGTCCTCGTGGAACTCGAGCACCCCCAAGTCAACCGACTTGAAGGAGGCCAGTCTCTCCTTCATGCCGTACCTGATCACGTTTTCCATCATCTCCGGGATCCATTTCCTGCGGCCCACGATGATGGAGAACTTATCTCCTAGAGTCGAGGCGATATGGGTGGATGCTTCGCACGGAGCTATGACCGGCATTCGCTCCGCCACTTCCCGGGCCGCCTGTAGGCCCACATCGTAGAAACAGCCGATGATCGCGGCGTCGAAACCCTCACTCTCCGCCTCTTTGATGAGGTGCAAGATATCCACCAGGACCAAAGCCTCGTAGTAGCGGTATTCCACATGTTCGGGGCCTCGAGGCAGGCTGACCATCGCAAGCTCGGTCTCCTGCCGCTTCTGGGCGATCAAGAACTGAAGCCCCTCGTCCACCAGACTCTTTCCTACCGGATCGATGTATAGAATCCTTTGCTTCATAGCTACCTCCCGCAAGAGTGCTTGGCCGTCGTCGCGCCGCTCATGCTCCTTGTCCGCCGCTGATTTGATGGCAACGGACCATGTGCCCCTTCTCTACCTCGACCATGATCGGATCCACCTTTGAACAGAGATCCTGCGTCACCGGACAGCGCGGGTGGAAACTACACCCGGTCGGGACGTCAACCGGACTGGGAATCTCACCGCGTGAGGTGATCTTCTTGGGCTTGAGCTCCTCCTCTGCCGCCGAGACCACGGGGATGGAAGACAGGAGCATCTGAGTGTAGGGGTGATATGGGTTGCGGAAGAACTCAGCCGCCTCGGCGATCTCGCAGATCTTGCCCAGGTACATGATGGCTACCCGGGAAGCCACGTTGCGCATCAGGCTCAGGTCATGAGTGATGAACAGGTAAGAAAGGTCGAACTCTTGCTGAAGTCGGATGAGGAGGTTGATGATCTTGGCTTGGATAGACACGTCCAAGGCGGAGGTCGGCTCGTCGAGGATGACCAAAGAGGGGCTGGTCGCCAAGGCCCTGGCGATAGCCACCATCTGCTTCTCGCCACCGCCCAACATCTGCGGATACTTGTGGATGTAGTCCGGCGGCAGTTCGACCATCTCCAACAGTTCAACGACCCTGGACGACAGCTCGCCATCCGACTGATGAATCCGGAGTGGCAGCTCCACGATTTGTTTGATGGTCCGCCTGGGGTTCAAGGACGACCCCGGATCCTGGAACACGATCTGAATCTCTTTCTTCGCGGCCGCCGAACGCTTCCTACCTCCCTCGAACAAGCTTTGTCCCTGGAAAGTGATGTCGCCCTCAGTCGGCTGGTACATCCCCACGATGGTATAGGCCACAGTGCTCTTCCCGGAGCCCGATTCGCCAACCAGACCGAAGGTCTCCCCTTCCCGCACCGCAAAGGAGACGCCGTCCACCGCCTTAACGGTGATCGGCTGTCGTGTCAGGATGCCGCTGTGTCCTACGATGAAGTGTTTCTTCAGGTCGGTGACGGTCAGAAGATCAGTAATCATACTCTCTAGCTTCCCTTTTCTTCCTGACGGTAGAGAAAGCAGGCTACCTCGTGGTCCTCGCTCACCCGGTAGAAGCGAGGTTTCTCCTGCCTACAAACGTCCCAGGCTCGATCACAGCGTGGATGGAAACGACAGCCAACGGGTGGGTCAAGGTAGTCGGGAATCCGACCCGGGATCCCACCGGCTATTCCTCCACCGGTCAATTTGGGGACCGCATTCATCAGCCCCAGGGTGTAGGGGTGCAGCGGCTGCGAGAAGAGTTCGTCCGTGGGAGCCACCTCCACCATGTTGCCGGCGTACATGACGTAGACCCGGTCAGCCATCTCTCGCACCACCCCCAGGGTGTGGGTGATGAGAATGATGGAAGTGTTCCTCTCGTCGGCCAGCCTCCTGAGCAGCCGCAGGATCTGGTCCTGGATGCTGACGTCCAGGGAAGTACCTGGCTCGTCGGCGATGATCAGCTCCCGACTCCCAGCCACAGCCATGGCGATGCAGACCCGCTGCCGCATGCCCCCACTCAGTTGGAACGGGTAGTTCTTCAGCAGACGTTCCGCATCGGGCAGGGCTACCTCTTTCAACGCGGACACGGCCCTCTGGTGAATCTCCTTCCCGGACGACCTAGCATCCCCCGCACCAGAGTATTTCACAGCTGCGCCGAGTTGCTGACCGATGGTGAAGACCGGGTTGAGAGCTGCCGTGGGATCCTGGAAGACCATGGAAATCCCCTCGCCTCGCACCTGCGAGAGTTCCCGCCCACTCATCTTCAGGATGTCCCGACCCTTGAAGAAGATCTCGCCTCCTGGGATCCGTGCTGGTGGCATGGGTAGGACCCGGAGGACAGCCTTCATGGTAGTGGTCTTACCGCAACCGGTCTCGCCCACCAGCCCGACCTTCTCACCGCCATACACGACGAAGTACACACCATCCAAGACCTTTAGACTGCCGCCGAAAACGTCGAAGTGAACGTAGAGGTCCTTGATGTCCAGCAAAAGCTCCTTCGCCATGTCACACCTCCTCAGCCGCCAACATATCCCGCAGGCCGTCCCCCAGCAGGTTGAAACCTAGAACAACGACCACAATGGCCAGGGCGGGGAAGACCGCAATCCACCACTGGTCCGGCAGGTAGTTGTAGCCATCGGCGACCATGGTTCCCAGGCCTGGCCGCGGCGGTTGCACGCCCAGCCCGACGAAACTGAGTGAAGCGCCAATGAGGATGACCCAACCCATGTCCAGGCTCATCTTGGTGAAGATGGGCGAGATACAATTGGGCAGGATCTCCCGAAAGAGGATATGAAATCTGCTCGCGCCCATGGTCTCGGCCGAAGCGACGAAGAACTCGTTCCGCAGAGTGGAGGCCAGTCCGTAGACGAGGCGGGCGTACCATGGCCACCACATGAGGGAGACGGCTAGCATGGCATTGAATAAGTTGGGAGTGAGAACGGAACAGATAGCTAGGGCCAGCACCAGCGACGGTATGGCCAGGAAGATGTCGGTGGTGCGCATGATCACCGTGTCCAGCCGTGTCCCCTGGGCATAGCCGGCCGCCAGCCCCAGTATCACCCCCACAGGCACAACCAAGCTGAGAACAACCACGCCCATGGTCAGCGAGAAGCGGAAGCCGAAGAAGATCCGGCTCAAGATATCTCGTCCCACCACATCGGTCCCGAAGGGATACTCCCGGCAGGGTGGACGGCTAGCGTTGGCGAAATCGACGAAAGCGCTGGCGTGCTTTGGGTAGGGGGCCACCACCGGAGCGAAGAGGGCCAAGAAGGTCACCAGTAACACCGTGGACAGCCCGACGACGGACAGTCGGTTGCGAGAGAACTTGTACCAGTTGCGCCGAAGGTTCTCCCTCCTCTTGGCCCAGGTCAGGGATTTCGCTGGCATCATCTTGCTATTCACTGCTGCCATCGTGCTATTCGCTCCTTCCCACTCCCAATCGGATCCGCGGATCCAGCCTGGCGACGACGATGTCGACCCCGATATTTGTCAAGATGAAGACCACCCCCAGGATGAGGATGACCGCTGATATGGCATTCAGATCTTTGCGCAGCATGGCGTTTATGCCGTATCGAGAGATGCCGGGCCAGTTGAATATCAACTCCACCAGGAAGGCGTTACCTATGGTGGCTGCAAAATCGAGGCCCAGAATGGACACGGTGGGAATGAGAGAAGGTTTGAGCAGAAAGCTCCGCATGATCACGCTCTCTGGGATGCCGAGAGAACGTTCGGAGGCGATGTAGTCCTTGGTGAGGTTGTCGGACATAGTGGAACGCGTAATGCGCGCCTCCTGCGACATGCCTCCCAGAGCCAAAGCCACTGCGGGGAGAATGAGGTGCCAGGAGGCGTCGAGGAAGGCGCTAGGATTGCCAGCGAGCAGAGAATCAATGGTGAGGAGACCCGTGATTGAAGCCGGCTTGGCGATCTCGGGGCTGAGCCTGCCCATGGTTGGCATCCACTCCAAGGTCATGCCGAAAACTAAGAGGAAGAGGACGGCAAAGATGAAAGAAGGGGTCACCACTCCCAGGTAGGAGATGACCCGGACCACGTTGTCCACCCAGCTGTCCTTCCGCCAGGCAGAGATGGTTCCCAGGATGATCCCCCCCGCCCCATTTATCACGCCCGCGAAGAGGGCCAATTCCAACGTGGCCGGGAAGAACTCCCTGATGTCGTCGGCCACCGGACGCCGCGTCACCAGGGAGATGCCGAAATCCCCCCGCATGGCATCGCGGAGCCAATAGAAGTATTGGATGTGCAGGGGTTGGTCTAGGTGCATCTGCTCGCGCAGGTTGTCAACCACCCACTGGGGCGCCCTGGGGCCCACGGCCATCCGCGCCGGATCGCCGGGCATGATGCGGGCGATGATGAAGATCAATACGGAGAGACCGAATACCACAAAGACGGAATGGACGGCGCGACGACCAAGGAAAGTAATGAAACTCATCTTCTCCTCGATGATGAAACCCAGGTGGAGCCCCTGAGGGGCCTCAATGGGCCCCTCAGGGGCTCGACGTTAGCGAATGTGTAGCACCTACGGCCCAGTGACCCCGATTCGGGCCGCGAACATGGTGTAGCCCATGACCGGGATAACCTCTCCTCGGGCCGGAGGCCAATCGATATAGGCCGTCTGGACAGCCTGCTTCTGGACCTGGTCGTACAGGAAGAGAGACGGACAGAGATCCACGATGTAATCCTGCAAATCCCTGTACTTCGCGTACCTCTCCTCCTCGTCCACGGTGGCCAGAGCATCGTCGATCATACCATCCAGCGTATCGTCCAAGAGCCACTCGTTCTGCGACCAGGTGGGGGCCGCGTCGGAGTGGTAGCGCACCTTCAGCAGGGAGCCCGCTTCGGGGAAGTCAGCCGAGACGTAGATGGTCACGATGTGAGGGCTCGTCTCCTGGCTGGCCATCTCCTCGACCACGGACAACCACGGTGTGCCGACGATCTCGACGTTGATCCCGATCTCAGCCATATTGGCCTGGAAGAGGAGGGCCCACTTCTCCTCCGCAGGTACCTCGGTGATCCAGTGGACTTCCACGGGGTACTGATCGAGTTGATCGGCGTACGGCGATAGCGCCAATTCCTCCTGTGCCTTGTCAAGGTCGCGCTCGAATACGAAGACATCCGGGTTGTGACCCGCACAGATCGCCGGGACTGGCCCCACGGATTGCTTGGTGCCTGGCCACTCCAGGCCCACAGCGGCATCGTAGTCGAACGCGTAGGCCACGGCCCGCCGGAAGTGGACGTCGTCCAAGGGCGGCTTCCTGGTATTCATCATATAGTAGAATTCGGTGAGCACCGGGAAGGCGATGATGTCGACGCCCTCGATCTCGTCGAGCGCCTCCAGCGCCTCAACCGTCTGCCACTGGTCGGTGATCTCCAGTTCCTGCCGCGACATCATGGTGCGCACGGTAGCCGCCTCGGTGGTGGCGATGAAGCGAGCCTCGTCGGGCGCGTTCTCGTCGAACTCTCCCCACCAGTCCTCGTACTTCTCCATCAGCAGATACTCTTCCAGAGGGAACTCCTTAACCATGTAGGGCCCAGAGCCAGCGTCGTGGGTCAGCAGGTACTCCTTGCCATAGTCGCCGTTATCCCCGTAAGGCCCTGGGGTGACGATGTTGTCCATCACCTCCTGCTCGTCGAGGATATACAGGCGGATGAGGCTGATCAGGAAGAGCCCGCTCGGCTCGACCAGTGTGAACTCGACCGTGTAGTCGTCGACGGCGCTGGCGCTATCGACGGTACCCAGGAACACATAGGCGAGCCCCTCTCCGATCTCCAGCATGCGGTTCATGCTGAAGGCGACATCGCTGGCCGTCAGTTCGCTCCCGTTGTGGAACTTGATCCCTTCATTGAGATAGAACGTCCACGTAAGGCCATCGTCTGAGACATCCCAGTCCTCCGCCACGGCGGGGTCGACGCCGCCCTCCGTGTTGGGGAAAACTAGGGTGTCATACAAGTTGACGAGAGAGGACGTGCTGGAAAAGTCAGAACCCACCGCGGGGTCGATGTACGTTGGCCAGGCAAAGGTAACCCTGAGAACCCTCTTCTCTGGCGGCGGTGGCGGTTCTGTGGCCTCAGGCGGTGGTGGCGTGGGAGAGGCCTCAGGTGGTGGCGGCGGTTCGGTCGCCTCAGGTGGCAGCGGGGTGGCAGGGGGCGCGCAAGCGGGCAGCACCATAGCCACCACAACTAGAAGACTCAACGTGATCCACAAATGTCTCTTGCTAAACATTTCTCCTCCTTCTGTTCAGCTCTATCGGACCTAGGCAGCCAAATAGTGTCTCTATTCTATCACCTCCTTTAGCTCAGTATCCAGGGACTCCCATCTGTTGACACAACTCAACCAGCCGGGGGTGCACATACACCCCTTCGTCCTCCATCTGCACGTCGTCCGCCCAGACCGAGGGCCCGATCACGATGCCGTCGGTATGGCTGGGCGCTCCCATCCGGGTTCGGCCTATGCCGAATTGCATGCAGCCGAACAGCCTCTCATCCTCCAAGATGCGTCCCGTCAAACGCGTCACCCCGGGGTTGAATCCGTAGCAAGCGTGGTCTACCAGGTACATGAGGGGGTCTTGGAAGCCATCCAGCCATCGCTGAAAAGTCCTTGCCTCCGCCCCTCCGTCGATCGCTTGGATGCGACCTTTGTCTATGGTGAGCCTGACCGGATTCATCAATAGCCCCAACTCCGTCGGAGGCCAAAGTGCCCCATCGAAGACCAAGGAACCCTCGAAGGTATCAACGAGTTCCTTGAACCAAGACTGGCCAGCCAGCATCTGAGAGTAACCGCCGCCCTCTCCCGCGCCGATCTGGGTAAAGGTGGGCGGTGCTTGAGAATCCGTGTGCACCACCAGGTCGGTCCCCGCTGGGCTGGTAATGTGAATCTCCTTCGCCTGGTGAGAGAGCTCATAGAGGGCACCGGCCATCTCCTCCAGAAGGGGGTAGTTCACCTTGCCGATCGTCCGCACCAACATGTCCACATCCATGCCCGGCAAACAGAAATACCGACACCCGGCGGCGATGGCCTCCCGATGGGCATTACTGTACAGGATGTAGGCCACCGCGAACTCTATCCACACGTTAGCCGCGGTCAAGGCCTTCGCCACTGGCGGAGGTGGGTCTTGGCAAGGGTTGGGCAGCGTCTCATACCAGATGATGGTGGGCGTGGCACCAACTGCATGGGCCGCCTGTGCCGTGGCCCGCACCACTCGCTCGTCGCTGGACGTATCGGCGGTGATCACCACCTGCTCGCCTGGTCTCACCGGCATGGCCTCCTCCACCAGCTTTCGGGCCGCCGCCGCCAGTTCTAAGAAGTGGTATTCTCCCCTCGTCTCAGTTCCCACAGCCAGTACCATTACTTCAGCCTCCTTCTGCACTCACCTTCGAGGCCACAATTGGCGATGATAAAGCCCATATGAGAGTGCATTCATTCCCCGATTCATTGCGCCAGGCATGGGGTTGACTCCCCTGGTAGTGGATGCTGTCGCCATCCTCCAGGGCGAAAACCTCGTCTCCCACCGTAATCTCCAGCCGGCCGTTCAAGATGAAGACGAACTCCTCCCCTGGATGCGTATCGCTTTTGGTCCTCATCGCTGGCCAGCAGGTCACTCTGTATGGTTCGATCTTGCCCCTGACCCCTCCTGAAGAGAGGAGTTCGAAGGTCGCTTTGGCCCTCCGATCAGCAACTTCCTCCGCCCGGCCTTTCCTCACGACCTGCCAGACTGGGACGGAATGCTCGAAGAAGCAGCTCAATTCCACTCCCAAGGTCTTGGCGATAGAGGATAGCGTGGCGAGGGAAGGCTTTGTCCTGTTTCTTTCGATCTGAGACAGATAACTGGGCGATAGGCTCACCATCTTACCCAGCTGGGCCAAGGTGATCCCCAACTCGGTACGGAGAGCCCTCAACTGCCTTCCCAGGCTCTCTATCTCTCCCTCGGCCTCTGCCATCGGGCGCCGCGCAGAGACCACCCTGCTATCCACCTTCTTACGACACCTTTCTGAGGTCCCCGAAGAAGGGGCGCCTGCGCAACCATTCGTCTAGAGCCGCAAACCGGTCACTTCTAGCGAGGTAGCTAGAAGACCGGCGGCGTGATCACCCAAACAGCGGTGACCGCTTTCTTCCCTGGGTTTTCCCAGCGATGCTTCACCGCCGGCAAGAAATGTATGCTATCGCCGGGACGGAGATCGTAAAGGTTATCCTCGATCCAGAACCTGAGTGTGCCCTCCAAGACGTACCCGAACTCCTC
>JABAOH010008085.1_pt2 | contig 11214 bp, 12 predicted proteins | sample 7062181 | NCBI WGS metagenome assembly JABAOH01 (sample SAMN14538630, study PRJNA623070) | marine sediment metagenome | biome: marine biome [ENVO:00000428]; feature: marine pelagic biome [ENVO:01000023]; material: deep marine sediment [ENVO:00002113]; isolation source: pool of 5 deep marine... | reverse complement strand
CGACCTGAAGATCACTTTAAGGATGTAGAAGCTAAGACGGCTTTAACCAGGTCTGGCGTAGGTTACTCCATTCCCTCAACTTTTACAACGGGCTACCGTTATTCAAGAATGGGCTACACGACAGTTATGAACCCTTCCATGCCTCCTCTCGAAGCTCGCCACACTCATGAAGAACTTGACGACACGCCAATGGTTGACAAGGCTACTTACCCCCTGCTGGGAGATTGGTGGTTTGTTCTAGAACACTTACGAGACGGCCTAATAGAAGAGTGCGCTGCCCACGTGGCTTGGATGATGTCAGCTACGAAGGGATACGCCATAAAAATAGTTAATCCGGGCGGCTTGGAAGCCTGGGGCTATGGCCGAAACGTCAAAAACCTCGACGACCCTGTGCGACACTTCAACATAACTCCAAGAGAAATCCTTCGCGGATTGTGCAGAGTAAACAAGCTTCTTAATATGCCTCACACAATTCACGTGCATACAAACAATCTTGGGAAGCCGGGAAACTACCTGACAGCCTTGGAGACTATGAAGTGCGTGGAAGACTTGGCGGAAGAAGGTCATGCTGCTATTCACATCACCCACTGCCAATTCAGCGCCTTCAAAGGCTCAGACTGGGGAACGCTGAGTTCTGGAGCAGAAGAAATCGCGAAATATGTTAACCACCACCATCATGTGACCCTCGACATGGGACAGGTAATATTCACCGATACCACCACCATGACAGCTGACGGTCCGTTTCAATACGGTCTTTATCAGCTTAGCGGAAACAAGTGGGTTAACCACGATGTAGAAACGGAGACGAGTGCTGGCATCGTACCTTTCCGATACAAACGTAAAAGCGCTGTTCATGCAACTCAATGGTCCATTGCACTTGAACTCGCTCTTTTGATCAAGGACCCATGGAAAATCTACATGACAACTGATCATCCAAACGGAGGCCCCTTCACAGCCTATCCGAAAATTATTGCATGGCTAATGAGCGGAGTTGCAAGGAAAAAAACGATGAGTAAAATCAGCAAGCGGGCGAGAAGAAAAAGTCTGCTNNATTGTTACCCGTGCAGGTCAAGCAAAGGCGCTCGGTCTAACTCAGAAGGGGCATCTTGGAGTAGGCGCAGATGCTGACGTTGCGGTGTATAATGTACACCCAGAGCAGGTTGACCCTTCCAAAAAATACAAGACGGTTAGAAAGGCTTTCAAAAGAGCCGCTTACACTATTAAAGACGGCGAAATCGTCGTGAAGGATGGACAAATTGTAAGGCCTGTTTTTGGAAAAACCTTCTGGGTTAACGTGAAGACTTCGTTACCAATGGAAATTAATGATGACCTGAAACGAAAATTCAGAGAGTACTGGACCGTAGAATACGAAAACTACCCCATCCCTGACAGCTTCCTACATGTTCCAGCTCCAATCCCAGTTAAGGCGGAGGTTTAAAATCGTGATCACATTGTATCCAAAACACGCATTCAAAGCTCCCGTAGAAGCAGAATGTATTAGCCCAGACGTTTTCACCGAAAAATCAGCCAAAGAGATAGCTAAGTTACAAATCTGGGAAGGAAACCGAAAACGCACCCTCGGCGACCTTTTCAAGATAAAACATGAAACGGATTCCTCGTCAGAGAAATTCACCATAAAGATTTCCGGAGACTTCAGCAAGGTTCGAAAAATCGGTGCCAAAATGTCCGTGGGCAATTTAATTGTTGAAGGTGACGCTGGCATGCACCTCGGCGAAGAGATGAATGGGGGCATTATCACAGTCACCGGCAACGCAGACTCTTGGGCTGGATCTAGGATGAAAAAAGGAACCATCGAAATTAAAGGAGACGCTGGTGACTACATTGGAGCGTCCTATCGTGGAAGCACCCAAGGAATGAGCGGAGGAAAAATCATTATACACGGAAACGCTGGATACGAAGTCGGATGCTTCATGAGGAAGGGGCTCATCAAAGTGTATGGAAACGTTGGACGATTTGCCGGCATCCACATGAGAAACGGAACAATATTTATTCAAGGAAACTCAGAAGGAAGAGCTGGCGCTCAAATGATCAACGGAAAAATCGTGGTATGCGGCTACATTCCATCCATACTTCCCACCTTCACCATCGACGACATTAAACCGAAAGTTAAAGTGAACCAAGAAAAAGTCGAAGGTCCCTTTTACAGATTTATCGGCGATCTAGCAGACGAAGGCAACGGAAAATTATTTGTTTCCCAAACCAAAAACCCACATTTAAGTTCCTATGAAGAATATTTGTGATACAGCCCATGACGCATCCTTGGTATAAAAATGGGGGAAAAGAGACTGCCTACGCCAAGACTAAGCGTGAACCGTACTGCGTGGAACCTTGCAAAAAAACTATGCGATAAAGCTGAAGAGTTTGGGGTTGTTGTCAGAGAAACAAATTCAGGAACGACTTTGGTTGATGCCGGAATTGAAGCGAAAGGAGGGCTTCTTGCAGGTAGAACCATAACAGAGATCTGTCTCGGCGGCTATGGCAAGGCAAAGATTTTCTACAAGCAATATAATAACCTCCAATTTCCATCAATCTTCGTTTTTACGGATCATCCTGCCATAGCAACTTTGGGGTCTCAGTTTGCCGGATGGCAGATCAAAGTTGAGAAATACACTGCCATAGCATCTGGCCCGGCGCGGGCGTTGACTCTAAAGCCCAGAGAACTCTACGAAAGGATACAATATAGGGACACATCAGACGTGGCCGTGCTCGTACTTGAAACTGCCAAAGAGCCGCCCGAAGAAGTGATTAGGAAGATTTCTGATGAATGCAAAGTCGAACCAGATCACTTGTATGTAATTTTAGTGCCTACTTCGACCGTGGCTGGATCCGCACAAATTTCTGGAAGAATTGTGGAAACGGGAATGCATAAACTGATGGAATTGGGTTTTGATCCAAAACTGGTTACACACGCCTGTGGATACGCGCCCATAGCACCAGTGCATCCCAAGTTTGCCCAAGCCATGGGGAGAACAAATGATGCAATAACTTACGCTGGAGTCGCACATTATACGGCAAGCTATGACGACGACGAAGAGTTGAGAAAACTTGTAAAGAAGGCGCCCTCTTCAGCCTCCAAAAGCTATGGAAAACCCTTCATAGAAATCTTCAAAGAAGCCAATTACGATTTCTATAAAATTGATCCCGGTTTATTTGCTCCAGCAGTCTTTATGGTTAACAATGCTAAAACAGGTAGCACTTTCAAAGCTGGAAAAATTGATTTGGAAGTGTTTAAGAAATCAATAGGGCTCCAAACCTAACTCCTAACTTAACTGGTTTTCGTTATGCATGAAGAAAAAGTGGTTGGAAAGGTTATACTTGGGTCACTGAAGGGAAACACGCAAGGTTTAGGAAAAGACATTGTGGCGGCAACGCTTAGAGCGGCAGGATTTCAAGTGGTAGATTTAGGGGTAGACGTTTCACCTGAAAGATTTGTATATGCGGCTGTCCGAGAGAAGGCAGAGATAATCGGCATCTCCATTTCAGTGAATGAAACTGTTCCCTTTCTGACAGATGTTGTCAACAATTTGAAGAAAAGGAAGCTGAGAGATAAAGTTGGAATTGTCATCGGAGGTCAAGCGGTTTCTGAACAAACCTGTAAGGATTTAGAGGTTGATGCCTATGCTAAGGATGCTTGGGACTGCGTCAAAAAAGTTAGACGCTTACTCAAAATTCGGAAAACCTAACTCTTGGCGAATAATTGTAACAGTTCCCTTACTGCAACCATACGGTGACTTCGATCTCCATTCCATCCTTGAGCCCAAGCGTTTCTCGTAAATTGACCGGAGCTATTATCTCCAAGAGATCATGTGGATATTTTGGGACTTCAGGCACAACCACAGCTCCCCACAGTTTTTCCATTATCAGAGCCTTGAAGCACCGTCCCTCGTGGAAATCTTCTGGAGACTTTATCTTGATGCCCTTCGTTCCGTTCCTCAGCTCCTTAACATCTGTTCCCGGTAACAACTGCAGGTTTAGAGTTCCTGGGTAGGGATTGAACCCGAGCTTCTCTTTAAACTGCTTCTTGGCCCATGGAAGGTTGACGAAGAGACTTCCTGTTCCTCCCCCGCTGAAAACCCTCCCTTTCAGAGTTGTTTTTTTCACCTGAGCCACTTTTCTTCTCCTACAAAAGGGATATTTAATAATACTTGTCTGAACATTCCACGTTTTGTATTAGTTTGATGGTTTGCATTAATAAATTCCTGGGGGCTTATACTATTTCGTTTTTAGTGTTGACTCCATCTTGCGGTACTCGTGCCAAAACTCACGGCTCTTGATACAAAGTAGCCAAGAGGAATAGTGTAGAGGACAATAGTGGCATTGAATAACCCAATGGCCGGAAGCATTGCCGTTAATGCTTCCACGGGCATGCTGAATCCAACGGGAGGGGGATACCGAAGGAAGACCAAGTTCACAATGGACATAACCCCTACTCTAGCAATGCTTCCAAGCACTGTGGAAAAGGTGGTTAGTAAAGTCTCCTGTTGCCTACTAAAATATTTGGCGACGAATCTGTGTATGATATAAATGCCGAGTAGCATACTCAAGACTGCTGCAAGGTTGTAAAGCGGGCCTGTGGGAAGGTCTCCTGGATATACAACCAGCAATATCATTGTGTTAATAATTGATGTTGCGACTCCCACCAGAGGGCCATAGAGTAGAAATGCAGCAACTATTGGTATCTCCCATATCTGGTATTTGAGGAACGGAGCATATGGTGCTGGAAACTTAGCAGGCGACAGGACAAGAGCAACTGAGAGTGCAGTGAATATGGCAATAGCAGCAATTTTTTTGGATTCCATCCATACTCGCCATCTAAAGTTTATAGCGTTTCACGTAGTTAGCTAATTATTTAAGAGTAACTACTCAAAAATGTGTTGACCAGCTCTACGATGGATGTGAAAATAAATAAACAAAGTAATTGTAGAATTGACGGAAGGGATCATATGTCGCCAAACCTCCTCAACGTATTCAGAAGTAGACGCAGCGTCAAAGAATATTCATCTAAAGAAGTTTCAAACGAAGTTATTTTCCGAATTTTAGAAGCGGGCAGATGGGCTCCGTCGGCTCATAATGCACAGCCTTGGCGTTTCATAACGATCCAAGATTCTGCTACAAAACAGAGACTCGCTAAGGCCATGGCGAGTCGCTGGGACAGAGATATGAGCAAAAATGGGGTACCAAAAGAACAGCGCGAAAGTCTCGTAAAAGCTTCTGTTGAACGATTCGAAAATGCACCTATCATCATCATTGTGTGTTTGACCATGGAGAACATGGATGAATATCCAGACGACCGAAGGAAGAAAATTGAATACGTTATGGCGGTTCAAAGTGTTGCGGCGGCTATTGAGAACTTGCTTTTAGCTGCTTGCGGTGAGGGGTTAGGTTCATGTTGGTTTTGTGCACCGCTGTTCTGTCAAGACGTAGTTAGGAAGATTCTGAAAATCCCTCAGCATGTTGATCCCCAAGCGTTGATAACTTTGGGATATCCAGCTGACAAACCGAATCCTCCCCCTAGAAAACCCTTAGAAGAAATTGTACACCAAAACCATTGGAGGCATACCACATGATCACGGCCCTTGCAGGAGGTGTTGGAGCCGCAAGGTTTCTTAAGGGATTGGTGAACGTCGTTCCTGAAAAAGATATAACCGTCATAGTTAACACGGGTGACGACATTGAACTCTATGGTTTACACATCTCCCCAGACCTTGACATAATCATATACACCTTAGCAGGCATTGTTGACAAAGAAAAGGGCTGGGGAATTCGAGGAGACACCTTCCGCTGCCTCGACATGCTGAAAAGATATGGACATGAACCATGGTTTAATTTGGGCGACAAAGACTTCGCCACCCACATCTATAGAACCCACCTTTTGAAACGAGGACTCTCCCTTTCCGAGGCCACCAAAAGACTCTGTCAAAAGTTAGGGTTGGAACCGAAGATTCTGCCAATGACTGACGACAAGTTTGAAACAAAAGTTGTGACAGTTGCGGGTACTATGCACTTTCAAGAATACCTCGTGAAAAGGAGGGCCCAAGATGAGGTAATCGATGTAACATTTGAAGGAGTCGAAAAAGCGCGACCAGCTCCTGGGGTCGTTGATTCAATCTTAAGCTCAGATGCTATCATCATATGTCCCAGCAATCCCATCGTCAGCATAGGCACCATTCTCTCTGTAAAAGGCATCAAAAGTGCGTTGGAAGAAACTGAAGCGAAGGTTGCGGGAATAAGTCCTATAGTCGGAGGCTCTCCAATTAAAGGTCCTGCTGATAAGCTAATGCGAGGCTTGGGATTAGAGGTTTCTGCTTCTGCTGTCGCCGAACTCTATCGAACTTTCCTTGACACATTCGTCATCGATCGAGTGGATCGAGCTGAAAAGGAGCGAATCCAAGGGCTTGGATTAAATGTGATTACAACAAACACTATCATGAGAGACCTAAAAGATAAGGTTCATTTAGCCAGAGTCACTTTAAGGTCTGTCGGAACGAGATGACCAAAGACCAAGTAACTGTTTTCATAATTATTCCGGTCAAAAGGTTGGACAATGCAAAAAGTCGGCTTTCATCTCTGTTAACGGACGACGAAAGAAAACAGTTTTGTCTCAAAATGTTGGAAGACGTGTTAGGAACCGTGAAGTCTACAAAGCACCCCCATGAAACTGCTGTAGTCAGCAATGATCCAACGGTGTCAAAGGTTGCGAAAAACTTCGACGCGGCGTATCTCAAGGAGAGAAAAACGGGGTTAAACAAGTCGGTTTCCGAGGCGGTTGACTGGTGCGTCGAGAGGGGAGCTGCATCTGTCCTCGTTCTTCCTGCTGATATCCCCTTAGTCACGCCTTGGGATTTGGACAGAATATTAATGTTGGGGGAAAAAGCTTCGATGGTTATTTCTCCTTCTAGTAACGGAAAAGGAACAAATGCGTTGTTGCTTACTCCACCCAACGTCAGTCCAACGTTTTATGGACCACATAGCTTTCAACGGCACATCAAAGAAGCAAAAGAAATGAAAATAAGCTGTCGCAGATATAGGTCCCCTGGATTAGCCTTGGACATCGACACGATTGAAGATCTCACATATTTTGTTTCGCTGAAGGCGAAGGAAACCTACGCCTACAAAATGCTAGAAGAAATAGAAGTTACCAACAAACTTGGGATACACCAGCAACGTAGAAAAGGTTAGAACCGTCGAGGCGAGTTGATTTTTTGAAAAGATTTTAATGGGTTAACTTGGTCGTTTAAGGTGAGTGGAGTCCGGGTTATGGCCGACGCGCTTGAGATAAAACTTGAAGACATCAGAGAGTGGTTAGAGCAAGAAACGGTTTCTATAGTTGAACCACTAAAGGCAGAGGGAAGAACATTGCTTGATGATCTTAAAGCCAAACTAGATGACGTCCTAATAACTTCTGATAGATTGTTGGGTGACGCCGAAAGAAAGCTCGAGGGAGGTAGCCGTAAGACGTATCGTCGAGCTAAGGTCATGCATAAACTCGCTCGGAACGTTTCAGAGATGATTGAAGAAGTCACCATTCCTGATGAGGTTTCCCAAGAAAACCTTGATACGTTGTGTGAAGAACTGGAAAAAACCCTTGCAAAGGTTAGCCGAGAGAGATTGAGATGGTTTCCCGTGATCTCGCCCTTTTTCATAATGAACCGCCGAAGATTCGACGTTGCATTAAAAAGAGCCACAGATTCGCTGAAGGAAGTGCGCTCCTTTTCGTCAGACAAGTATGCAAGGGCTAAGGCTGTGGAAGAGGCTTTTTCTATCATTGACAAGCTCCATCAATCATTGGGCGAACGAGAAGAGGTTGAAAGCCGTAAGAAAAAAATGGAACTGAAAAAAGGAGTTCTTGAAAAGAAGGTAGAGAAAAATCAGCAGAAAATCACAGCAATTCAAGACCAAAGTGAAATAGTTGAACTTTCTCAGATAAATAAAGAAATTGAAGAGCTGAAGGGGGAAGTGAAGCATAGTTTGCGTTATCTTCAGAAACCGTTTCTCAAGTTCCAAAGCCTAGTTCTAAGTTCAAGCTACAGTCTTTTTCTTGATGAAACAAAGAAACTTGGTGAATATTTGAGCAACCCCTTCGAGGCCCTTGCAACTGAGGACGAAGAATATCCCATGCTCAAAAAGATTCTTCGGAAGATGGATGACGCGATTGCTCAAGGAAAACTGAAACTGAAGAAAAGTCGCTTAAGGAAGGCGAAAGATCAAATAAATGACATTCTTCACAAAGACACCTTGCTTTCTCTACATCAAAGCTGCAAAGAGGCCCTATCCAAAAAACAGCAGCTTTCAACATCAGGGATAATAACTGAATCTCGAAACGAACTGGCACAACTTCAAAAAAACCTGAGAGACTTACAGAAACGAAAGGAACTTCTTGCCTCTAGGGGCGCCGTCTTGGAGAGAAAAATCAAAGAAACCTTTGGAAGAATTGAAGACCAGAAAAGAGAGCTAGAAAAAATTGTTTTGGAACTAACCAATCAGAAAGTTCAAGTTTTGTTGTGAGTTAAGCTAGATTAGAGGGAAGAGACAGCTGTTTCCCGTTTTCTTTTTGAGAGTCTAAGTAACAGATCAAAGGCTCTTTTTTCCTCTTCAACAGACCTTGTTTTAAGGAATCCTTTCCTAACAGCCTTATCGAAGAGTTCTTCGCCTTTTTCGGTGCGGAGGATAGTGAAGGTCCAGCCGTTAAGTCCCAAGCCGCCGACCGAGATGTCCGCGAGTTCAGCGGAGAAATCTGGGCAGATGGTACAGCTTTTGCGGGTGTATTGTTTCGCTTCTTTCAGCGGAATGACCTTTACTTCTCCAGATTTTGTAGTAACCAAAATCTTTGCTTTGATGTTAATTTTCTCGATGTCACTTAAGTTAACGCCAAGCTCTCCATGAATATGCTTCTCCATCAAGCCTTCATAGGTGAAACTTTCGGTGCACAGTAATCCGATGGCTAATTGTAACGGGTTAACATATTCTAGGAGGAGATCCTCAATTTTTCGTAAGGCGTGAATTTGACAAGGTGTGCCTACAAAGGCTAGTCTCTTTTTGTTTTGGTTGATACCATCTTGGAGAGCAAGGAGATTTGGCGAGTAGGTGTATCTTGTTCCGGCACACTCCAAAGCCTCCTCTGGAGACGTTACCAGTCTTGGAACAGGATAGAGCGGCTTATCCTGACTTACCCCTGATACGGCAGCGCCATCAACTATTTCCTTTTCTAAAGCATATGTGAGCAGGGCTGTGACTACTCCTCCATCTTGGCAGGTTTGAAGAACCTTCTCATCACTAGCTTGGGCGATTACTATACGCCGATAAATGCCAAACTCTTCCTCCGGCTTCCTTTGTCTTCCAAAAATTGATTCTTCTAGGCTTGACTGAGTGTAATCATATTGGGGGCAGACAATCACGCAGATTCCACAGTTTGCGCACTTCTTAATCAGTTTTGGTTTTCCTTCCACATAATCTAAGCAGCCAACGGGACAAACGGAAACACAAGCAGCGCAACCTGCGCATTTTTTGGCGAGAACAACTTTTGCTAAGAGGTTTCCAAAACTCAGCGGTTTCTTAGGTTCCATCGTCTCCTCCCTACCCGATTTAAAGATTTAAAGTTGTAAATCTATCGGATATAAAAACTTACACCTTAAACATATCCTATTTTAAGTAGCCGACAATTTATCTTACCTCCGAAAACTGGTGGAGAAGGTGGCTTTGAGCGTCAAAGATCCATCTAACTTGATCGATATGGCTGCGAAGGCAAGCTCCAACGAGTTTCTTCGGCTTACTCAGGTTTGCATTCAGCTGTTGGCTAGGGAAAGCACACGGGTTGGAGGCTTACGAATAACTGGCAGACTCGTTGAGGTGCCGCCGGTAGGCGAAGCAATCATAGTTGGAGATATACATGGAGACCTAGAAAGCCTCACGCACATTTTGGAAGACAGCAGCTTCATGGAGAAGGCGAATGGCAACGAAGACATTCTGTTAATTTTTCTTGGCGATTATGGCGATCGCGGCTTTTACTCGCCTGAAGTCTATTACGTTGTTCTGAAGCTTAAGGAGTTATTTCCCGAGCGTGTTGTCTTGATGAGGGGAAACCATGAAGGCCCTGATGACCTCCTTGCCTCTCCACACGATCTGCCATTTCATTTGAACAGAAAATTCGGTGAGAGGGGTTCAGAGGTTTATATGAAGCTCCGCGAGCTTTTCAACAGTCTATACAACGCTGTGCTTATAGATGAGAGATATGTTTTGCTTCACGGCGGCGCCCCAAGCCAAGCCTCCAAAACAGATGACATTGCTTACGCCCATGAGAAGCATCCACGTGAACGTCATCTTGAGGAAATCCTGTGGAGTGATCCGTGGGAGGGCATAAAGGAAACCTATGCCTCCCCCAGAGGAGCTGGCAGACTCTTCGGCGAAAACGTCACAGATAGGCTTCTAAAAATGCTTGGCGTAAAAGCGTTGATTCGAGGACACGAACCAAGTGAAGAGGGATTTAAAACGAACCATAGCGGAAAGGTTCTAACGATATTCTCCAGAAGAGGGCCGCCTTACTACAACGACTACGGCGCTTACTTGTATCTAGATGATATATCCCGAAAAGTGGAAAAGATAAAACAACTTCTGCAAAGTATCCATAAATTTTAGTTGGTGCTTCTTGAGAGTAGAAAACAATTAGTGCGGCTATACTGTATCCTCTAGTCAGCAGAGCCGATGCCAGAGGGATACTATTTGAAAATGGGAATCATGACGAGAAACGAAGATGGGTGGTGCTCCACTCAACTTCGAGAGGCTATGGAAAGACGGAACCTAACGCCCGTGTGTTTCAGTTATCGTCAACTCGTTGCACGGGTCAATTACAAGCCTGACGCCTCCGTGGGGAAAACGAACGTTCTTCAAGACCTAAGTGCCTTGATCACGCGTCCGATTGGACGAGGTTCTCTGGAAGAAATCATTTTTAGGATGGACCTTCTTCACAGGCTTGAACGTTTAGGGATGTTGATAATAAACCCGCCTTTGTCCATTGAGCGTTCGGTGGACAAGTATTATGCCCTTGCTCTCTTGGAGGAGCGTGGATTGCCGGTTCCACGTACGGCGGTGACTGAAAGTCATGAAGAAGCTTTGAAATGTTTCCACGAGTTGGGCGGAGACGTCGTTATAAAACCCTTGTTCGGGTCGAGAGGAATTGGATCCACCAGAATTTCTGAT
>JABAOH010118601.1_pt1 | contig 11215 bp, 8 predicted proteins | sample 7062181 | NCBI WGS metagenome assembly JABAOH01 (sample SAMN14538630, study PRJNA623070) | marine sediment metagenome | biome: marine biome [ENVO:00000428]; feature: marine pelagic biome [ENVO:01000023]; material: deep marine sediment [ENVO:00002113]; isolation source: pool of 5 deep marine... | reverse complement strand
GGCCTTGTCGCGCTCGCCGGCTTAGGGTGCGGCGAGCTGCGCAGCGGCGAAGAACGCCCCGCCAGCGAAGCTTCCAGCCGCGAACCACGAGCGACGATCCCCCCGGCGCTCCCACCCAAGCAATCCTCGAGCCTGACGCCCGAGTATCGCCTGCGGCTTGAACCGCCACAGCGCGTCATCGGTGTGCAGGTGGAGTTCGAGATCGCACAGGCAGATTCCATCCACCTGCTGTTCCGCACGGAGTGGGGTGGTTACCCGGGCCTGGCTGACCGCCTTCGGCGCCTCGAGGCGTTCGCGCCGAGCGGCGCGCTGAGCGTGACCGGCGGATCCGACGAGCTCGGGTCAGGGCATCTCATCGTCGCCGACGCGGAGCCCGGCCGCATTACGGTCACCTACGAGCTCAGCCTCAGCCCACCCGAACAGTCCCGCCTCTACCATCGCGCCTCGCAGCTGTCCACCGAGGGCGGGCATCTGCTGACCGGCGACCTATTGCCTTTCATCGCCTTGGGGCGCACTCCCCGCGCCGGCAGGCAAAATGCGCGGCTCTGGTTCAGCGGGCTGCCCGTGGACTGGCGCGTCACCAGTGTGGAGCGCCGGGCCGGGACAGGATACGAGATCAAGGACACTAACAGCGCGTTCTTCCTGGTGGGTCCGCTGCGAACCCGGCGCTCCCACGTGGGACCGCGATCGTTGACGGTCGCCATCTACGGCCGCTGGCCCGTGCCCGACGATCGGCTGTTCGACGCCATCGAGCGCATCGCTGGAAGCTTGCACCGAATCGCCGGGGAGGGCTGGGGCGCGGGCGACCATTTGGTCGGGGTGGGTCGCGTCCCCGTCGAGATCCACGGGCTCAGCACAGGCGGCCAGGTCATCGGCCCGGCCGGCCTCGTTTACCTGGCAGGCGACGCGCCTGCGGAGGTAGCCCTCGCTGCCTGGATGCGGAGCGCCTCCCACGAGCTCATGCACTGGTACATCCCCACCGGCTTCCGCTTCGGGACCGAGCCGCCTTCCTGGTTCGCCGAGGGGTTCACGGATTACATGGCGCTGAAGGCGCTCTTCGCCGGCGGCCTGCTCGAGCCCCAGACGTTTCTCGACGAGATCGGCGAGCGCCTGGCGCGCTATCGAGAAAGTCCGCTCTACGGCCGCCGCTCGCTCCCCGAGGCCCAGGCCGACTTCTGGGAGGACGACGCTTACCGCTACATCTACGATGGCGGCGCCGCCGCAGCGTTCCTCCTCGATCTAGGCTTCCAGGACCGCCGTGGCTCGCTGGAACGTGCGCTGCGAGGAATCCGGCGCGCTGCCCCCATCACCGACGAGGTCCTGCGGGCCGCCCTCGCCGACATCCCCGAGAACGGATGGATCGACGCATGGCTCGCCACCGGCGCCAACCCGGATTGGGACGCACGGCTCGCGCGATATCGACTCATCTGGAAGCGCGGCAGGCTGGTGACCACCGATGATTGGGCGACCGATGTGCTGGCCTCGATACGACCGTAGGGGAGGCGACGGGCTCTCTTTCGCGGCCCCCGGGCGATGGGCGCGATCACTGCTGCCTGCCCTGTTGCTACTACTCTCGCCGGACAGGGCCGCGCCGGCCCAGGACGTGCTGTCCACCGCTCGCCAACGCCATGCACACGGGGACACGGCCCTCACGGATTACCGCTCACGCCTCAACACCCTGGTCAGCGTTGGATTCATCACTGACCCTCTGGCTCCTGCCAAGCTGGTCATCGCCAGCGAGCTGGCCTCGGAGCTCGCCTGGCAACGCGACGCCGGCCTGCAGGTGCGCATGCTGGGTCAGCGATACGTCACCTCCTTTGGACCCGACGTCGAGGCGGGGCTCGACTTCGACGAGCCCTGGTTCGTCGCGACGGTGCCGGGCGACAGCCTGCGCCTGCTCGGCGGCATCGAGATCCCGGGGCGTGCCGCCGTCCACCCTTTCGCCTCAGGCGCCGAGCGCTACTACCGCTACGAGATCGGCGACACCGTTACGCTGCTCATCCCCGGTGGCCACATCCATCTGGTCGAGGTGCGGGTGACGCCGATTCGCGGTGATGAGGCGCTCGTCGTTGGGTCTTTTTGGGTGGACGGGGCCAGCGGCGACATCGGCGCCATGCAGGTCCGTTTCGTCGGAAATCCGCTCTGGCCCAGCAAGGACCGACCGGAGGGCTCCGCCTGGGCCAACCGCATCCTGTCCGTCTCGGCGACCGTTCAGCAGGGGCTCTGGGAGCGGCGATACTGGCTTCCGCACCGGCAGGAGCTGGAGCTGATGGTGCGCGTCCCGTTCATCGGGCGTTTTGCCGTGCCGGTCGTCTTCCGCAGCGAGTTCGGCCGCTACAAGGTCAACAACGGCCAGCCGATCGCCTGGCTCTCGCCCGACTCACTGCGGGCGCCAGGCGAAGGAAGACCCGAGGAAGAGGGTGCGACACTGACCGTTCGCGCCGGCGGTCAGCTCGAGCGAGCGGAGCCGGATGAGACCGGGCGGCGCCGGCGACGAGCCTTCCCCGAGCGCGACTTGTTGCAGGTGCGGGCAGGCTTCCAAGACGGCGGCTGGGAGATCGTCCGGCCTCCAGACGACTCGCTGGCTGGCTACGACGGCTGGGACCAGCCGCTGGAGGCGCCGACCTCCGAACTCACGCTCCCAAAGTCGGCCGAACTCGAGCGACGCGCCCGGCGGCTCGCCCCGCAAATCGTCGGCAGCAAGGCGTTCGCCCTGCAATACGATCGCCTGCCCGAGCTGATCCGATACAACCGGGTCGAGTCGCTGGGCCTAGGTCTCGCCGCGCGCTGGGACATCCCGCGGCGAGCGTTCTGGTCGCTGGGCGCCGGGCTCGGGTTCGGCGTGGCCGACCTGGAGCCCAAGGGCCGGCTGGGCCTGCGTTACGACGCCCCAGGGACCCGGGCCGAGCTGGTCGGCTTCAGCGAGCTTCACCTTGCCGGCTCGGCCCTGACCGACGACCGGCGCGCCTACGGCGACCCGTTCCGCGCCTTCTTCCTCGGCCGCGACGACGCGGACTACTATCGGGCGAGCGGTGCTGGGCTCAGCCTCGGCAAGCGCTGGGGGCGGGTGGTGGGACGCCTGGGCGTCGGGTTGGAGGACCACGAGTCGGTCGAACGGAACACGGAGATCGCGATCCCCGGCATCTGGGAGGACTCGGTCTTCCGGCTCAACCCGCCAGCAGATGAGGGAACGTTCTGGCGCGGCGACATCGAGTCCATCATATACTTGGGAGACTGGACGCGACCAACGAACCGCGCCGAGCTCGCCCTAGGCGTCGAGCTGGGCAGCGGCGCGAATGCTTATGACTACGCGCAGCCGCGGGCGCGACTCGAAGGCCGCATCGATCTGGTCAGCCGAGCGGCGATCGCCTTCGCCGCGCGTACGGGTTGGACCGCCGGGGACGTGCCAGCTCAGCGGTGGTGGCGCGTGGGCGGGCTCGACTCGCTGCGCGGGTTCGCCCACGGGGAACGTCAGGGCGACTCCTTCTGGAGCGCGCGGGTCGAGGCGAGCCCGCGGCGACGGGCGATCACGCCGGTGGTCTTCGCCGACTTGGGCTGGGCCGGCAGCACGGAAGATTGGCCCGGCAGCGACATTCTCTGGTCCGTCGGCCTCGGCGCCAGCTTACTCTGGGGAATCTTCCGTGCCGACTTGGTCTTCCCGGAAGTCGAAGATGTCTGGCTGGAGCTCTACTTTGGTGGCGCACTTTAGACGGGTAGAACCGTGACGCGCATCCTCATCGTCGACGACGAAGGCAACATTCGCCGCATGCTCGCCAGCCTGCTGAGCGCCGAAGGCTACACGACGGCCGAGGCGGAGTCGGCCGAGGATGCCTTGAGGCGAATGGCGGCGGACGAGCCCGATGCGGTGCTCCTCGACCTTGCCTTGCCCGGCATGAGCGGACTGGAGGCACTGGAAAAGATCGCCCGGGACTGGCCCGAGATCCCGGTGGTGATGATGAGCGGGCAGGCCACGCTGGGCGATGCCGTGCAAGCCACACGACTGGGCGCTTTCCAGTTCCTCGAGAAGCCGCTCACGCCCGAGGCGGTTCTCATCACGCTCGGCTCGGCGCTCGAGCTACGCCGCCAGCGCGACCTCAACCGCGCGCTGCAGCAAGAGCTCGAGCCAGGGCTGGAACTCGTGGGCAAGAGCGCCGTGATCGAGGAGGTCCGCGCACTTATCCGGCGAGTCGCGCCCACCGACTCACGCGTGCTGGTCAGCGGAGAGAGCGGGACGGGCAAGGAGCTGGTCGCCGTGGCGATCCACGGGCTCTCCCAGCGCAGCCGCGGCCCCTTCGTGCGCATCAACTGCGCGGCGATCCCGCGCGAGCTGATCGAGAGCGAGATGTTCGGGCACGAGAAGGGGGCGTTCACCGGCGCGACCCGGCAGCGGCGTGGCAAGTTCGAGCTCGCCCACGGCGGCACGCTGTTTCTGGACGAGGTCGGCGATCTGAGCGGCGAGGCCCAGGCCAAGCTGCTGCGCGCCATCGAGGCGGGCGAGATCGAGCGCGTCGGTGGGAGCGAGCTCATCCCCGTCGACGTGCGAGTCGTCGCCGCCACCAACCACGACCTGCAGAAGGAGGTGCGGGAGGGCCGCTTCCGCGAGGACCTGTTCTTCCGCCTGCACGTGATGCCGATCCACATTGCGCCGCTGCGGGAGCGCGTCGAGGACATCCCGCTGCTGGTCGCACATTTCCTCGATCGCTACCGAACCCGCCACGGTCTACGACCGCCCACCCTCACCGATGACGCGCTCGCCGCCCTGGTCGCCTACCGTTGGCCCGGCAACGTCCGCGAGTTGGGCAACGCCATCGAGCGCCTGATGATCCTTTACCCGGAGCGGTCCGTCGGCGCCGCCGAGGTGAACGCTGTGCTTGTCGGCGGCAGCCTCGACGAGCCGCCGCCCGCGGGCGACGGCGGTTCGCTGTCGGAAAAGCTCGAGAGCTACGAGCGGCAGCTGATCCAAGGCGCTTTGGCGACGGCTGGTGGCAACATCGCGGAGGCGGCACGCCGCCTTAACACCGACCGGCCGAACCTCTACCGTCGGATGAAGCGGCTGGGGATCCGGCGCGAGGAGGCCGGTAGCGAAACCACGGGTGCTTAGGCTGTGTGCGCCATCCGCACGGGGAGCGTCGCCAACTGACACGACTCCCCGCCGACCCGAGGCGATGCGTCCCACCGGTACGGCGCGTCCGGCTGCGGCCATCCGGCACCCGGTTTGCCTTCGCACAGGCAGAGAACGCAGTTTGCCTGTCGGGAGGTCTTTCATGAAAAGCCCCCTCTATCTGCTGGTCGCCGCCCTCGCGTTCAGCCTCACGCCCGACCTTGTGGCTCAGGATACGGTCGCCGTGGGCGTACGCACGCCGGCGGCCGTGGGCGAAGAGCTGCCGAGGCGGGTCGCCGAGCAGCTAGTCGAGTTTTACAACCGCCCCAGCACCATCCGCTTCAGCGGGCGCACCCGGATACCGGCCGGGCGCACGATCACCGGTGATGTCGCCGTGCTCGGCGGCCCGGTGGAGTTGGCCGGGATCGTCGAAGGCGACGTGGCAGTGCTCAACGGCGACATCACGCTGCTCGCGGGTGCCCACATCCAGGGTGATCTGACCGTCGTGGGCGGCATCGTGTTGGGCGCCGATCGTGGACGGATCGATGGCGTGGCGACCACCTACGCGGCCGTCTTCCGCTATCGGCGCAGCGACGAGGGGATTGTTTACGTCGGCTCCCAGCCACGCGAGCCGGGCCGGCCGAGCCGCCGGCGGCTCCACCTCCCCCGCTGGACGCTGGGCGATAGCGAGATCTACGTCTCCGCTCGGCCCTACAACCGAATCGAGGCGTTGCCAATCGCCATCGGGCCGCGCATCACCACCCGTGGCCGCAACCCGTTGCGCGTCGACGCGCTGCTGATCTATCGCACCGAAGCGGGTTTCGATCCGGATGAGAACGACGCCGGCTACCAGGTGCGGTTACGTCAGTGGCTGGGCGGTCACCGCGCGCTCTGGGTCGAAGCGGGCGCACAATCGATCATCGACCCAATCGAGGCCTGGAAGCTCACGAACCTGGAGAACTCACTATCGCTTTTCCTCTTGAGGCGCGACTACCGAGACTACTACGAGCGGCAAGGCTGGTTCGGCGCAGTGGGCTGGCGCAGCGGAGAAAGCCTCTCCGGGTCGTTTCAGTACCTGCATGAGGATCACAACGCCGTAGCGGCGCGCAGTCCCTGGACTATCCTGTTCAACACCGACGACGAGTTCCGGGCGAACGCTGCCGCCGATCAGGGTGACCTGCACAGCCTCGTGCTGACGTTGGGGCTCGACACTCGCAACGACCCGGACCAGCCGTGGTCGGGGTGGCTCGGGCGGCTCCGCCTCGAGCAGGCGGTGGGCGGCGAACTCTCAGGTTCGCAGCCGGACTTCACCCACTTCTTCCTCGACATGCGGCGTTACAACCGCGTCAGCCGCTCGTCGCTGCTAGCGCTGCGCGTCGTTACCGGCGGCCGTGCGGGCGGTAGTTTTCTACCCGCCCAGCGCCAATACGTCCTAGGCGGAGCGGGCTCGCTTCCCGGTTATGATCAGCTCCAGTTCGACTGCGGCGCCCGCGCCGGCGCTGCGTTTGGAACCGTTCCCGACTACGGATGCGAGCGCTTCGCGCTTTTCCAAGCGGCGTACCGAAGTGGGCTGGACTTCCATTTTCACTGGGACCACAGGCAGGGTCCGGAGGACCTCTACGGCGATATATTCAGCGCCGACTTCGACCCCACCATCGTCCTCTTCTACAACGCGGGGGCAGCGTGGGATTCGCGCGATGGTTTCTTCGACCACCTCACGGACAGCGATAACTGGGTAGCGGACCTCGGCGGTGGAATCGAGCTCGGCGGCCTAGGGCTGTACGCGGCTTATCCTCTGACCGGATCGGGGGGATTCAACTTCATCGTGCGGCTCGCCGCCCGGTTTTGATCGCGGCTGCCTTGGCCGCGGTCCCGGCCGCCGCCCTCACGGCCGCGGCCCAGGAGGAGTCTTATCTCCTGCTCTCGCCCGGGACGCCGGAGAACGGCTGGCGCGCCGCGTTGCGGCCCGTCGCGCTTCTCTCCGACTCCGCGCTCGTCCGTCCTCTCCTGTCCGGTCTGCCGCTCCGCTTTCATTTCGAGCTCGAACTTTGGCACGATCGGTTCCTCTTCGACGGACTGGTGGACCAGGCCGCCTGGTCGCTGATCCTCTACCAGGAGCCCCTCACCGGCGAGTACAACCTCACCCGCTCCTGGGAGCTCGAGCGAGATGAGTGGCTCCCTACTCTGGAGGCAGCGTCCCGCGCGCTGGAGCGTTGGTACATGGCGCCGGTCGAGGGGCCGAAGCCCAACACAGGGCGCTACTACTATGAGGCGCGCCTCAAGGTCGAGATCCTCTCGCTGGGTGACCTGGACGAGCTGCAGCACTGGCTGCGCGGCGAGGTCGGCGAGCAGGAGGGTGATGTCGGCGGCGCTATCACCCGAGGCTTCAAGCGGCTGTTCATCCGTCTGATCGGACTGTCAGCGCGTAAGTACGAAGCACGCACCGAACTGTTCCGACCCTAGGCTGCCCAGCCACCCAGCGAACTAGGCTCATCCGCCCTCCCCATCGCCTTCCACATACTCGAGCAGATCACCCGGCTGGCAGCCCAGCTCACGGCAAAGCGCCTCGAGCGTCGAAAACCGCATCGCCCTCGCTTTGTTCGTCTTTAGGATCGATAGATTCGCAAGGGTGATGCCGACGCGCTCCGAGACCTCGGTCAAGGTCAGCTTACGCTCGACCAGCAGCCGATCAAGGCGGACGACGATAGGCACGGCGCGCGCCAGCTAAACGGTTAGCCTTTGCTCTTCGCGCATCTTGGCCCCTTGCCGGAACACTTCCGCGATCACGAGCAACACCAACCCTAAGAAGATTACCGCCAGGTCGATCTGGGGAACACTGCGAAAGCTCAACCCGCTCGCCGAGAGGTTCGCCTTCAGATAGAAAGACTGCCCAAGCACAAGGGCTGACTTGCCCAACTCCATCACGATGACCACCAGCCCGATAAAGCGAATACGGGCGCCAGTGGCCCGCACGAACGGCTCCCCGCCGGCCAGCGTCGCGAAGATTTTTCTCAGCTGATGGATCACCGCGAGAACCGCTCCCACCCAAAGCAATACGACGGCAAACCAGACGAACACCAGCAGCCGGCTCGCGCCGCTTAGCACCAAAATCCCTACAACATCCTTGAAGTGGGCAACCTCAACCGCGAATCGCGTCGAGGTGACCCGGTAGCTCTCTTGATCGAGTGCGACCGGCACGAGCAAGTCGAGCCGCGTCTCGGTGGGGTCTCCCAGCAAACCCCTCAGCGCGTCAATCACCATCAGCACGGCGAAGACGATCATCAGGTACCAGACCACGTCCAGCACCACCTTGAGCAGCGAAGCGATTGAAGCTCTGCCCAGCGCTCTCATACCAACTCCTTTCTCGCCGAAGGCATCTCAACCCCTAGCATCAGCTGAGCCCGACGTGCGACGCATCCCCGCCTCGTCAGCCAGCCTTCTTACTGTAAAGCAATAAGGTCTTTTTGGCAATCAATAACTAAGTATTGATAAACAATAAGAACCGGCCACGCTTCGCGGCGACTCGCCGGCTCGACTTCAGGCGGCGCGGCGGACTGGTCCGCCCCTGCCCCGGCGATCTATGTTTGGCTCCGATCTCTAGCTGACCGTGATTGTACTAGTGGGCTTCAGAGCAAAGGTGGCTTTCATGACGTCCGTACGTGGTAAGCTCGCGTGGGGTGCGGTGGCGCTCGCGGTGCTGTGCGCGCCGGCCCGAGCTCAACAGGCAGGCGAAGAGGACTGGGATGTTGAGGGCGAGCATGGTTCCACCCAGACCGTCGAGTTCGAGACGGACGAGGGGACGTGGATGAACCTCGACGTGAGTCCCGACGGCCGCTGGGTCGTATTCGACATGCTGGGTGAGATCTACCGAGTGCCGATCCAGGGCGGTGACGCGGAGCTTCTCTCCGGCGGCGTCTCCTATGAGCACCAGCCGCGCTACAGCCCCGACGGACGGACCATTGCCTTCGTCAGCGATCGCAGCGGCATCGACAACATCTGGCTAATGGACGCTGACGGGTCGAATCGCCGACAGTTGACTAAAGAAAAAGACACGCTTCCCACCGCCCCGGTCTGGGCGCCCGACGGTGAGTACGTGGTGGTGAAGCGGCATGTGCGGAGCACGCGATCGCTGGGCGGCGGCGAGATCTGGATGTACCACCTGCGGGGCGGCTCGGGGATCAAGCTGGTCGAGAAGCTGAGCTTCACCTCCGAGCTCAACGAGCCGATGCTCTCGCCGGATGGCCGCTACGTCTACTACGTCATTGCCGGGCCGTTCGACTACAACCGCGACGTCCACGACGGGATCTTCCAGGTCAACCGCTACGACCGGGAGAGCGGCGAGGTCGAGCCGGTAACGCGTGGCGCCGGCGGCGCTATCCGCCCCACGCCCTCACCCGACGGCCGCTCGCTCGCCTTCATCCGGCGCGTGGGGACGAAAACGGTGCTCTTCGTCCGAGATCTCGCGACCGGGGCCGACCGTCCTGTGTTCGATGGGCTGGAGCCGGACCAGATGGAGACTTGGACGGTGCACGGTGCCTATCCGGCCTTCGCCTGGACGCCCGACTCGCGGCGAATCGTGATCAGCTTCGGTGGCAAGCTCTGGTCGTTAGACGCCGCTACGGGCCAGCCGGCGGCGATCCCGTTCCGCGCGACGGTCAGCCAGCGCATCACCGAGGCGTTGCACTTCGACTATCCGATCGCCGACGACTCGCTGCGGGCCCGCTTGATCCGCTGGCCGACGATCACCCCGGACGGCCGCCGGCTGATCTTCCAGGCGGTGGGCCACATCTACCAGATGGAGCTTCCGAGCGGGAAGCCGCAGCGGGTCACCGACCTGGCGGCGCTGGAGTACGCGCCCGCCCTCGCGCCGGACGGTCGCTCGCTCACCTTCGTCACCTGGGACGGCGATGACGGCGGTCACATCTGGATGGCGCAGCTTCCACGCCCGGGGCAGCGGGCCCGGCCCCAACAACTCACGACCACGCCCAATCAGTACGCGAACCCGGTCTTCTCACCGGACAGCCGTCGCATCGCCTTCGTGCGCGGAAGCGGACGAGCCAATCGCGGGCAGGACCTCGGAGCGGAGCTGTACCTGGAGATCCATACGATGTCCGCCCAGGGCGGCCCCTCGCAGCTGGTGGCCACCACGGCAAACCGGGGCCCCAACCGCCGGATGCCGCGGCCGCGCTGGAGCGCCGACGGCGCGCGGCTGCTCTATCAGGAGAGCGATGAAGGGAAGACGTACCTGACCAGCGTCAAGCTGGACGGGACCGACAAGCGCCACCTGATGGAGAACGAGCGCGCGGAAGAGATCGTCCCGTCGCCGGACGGCAAGTGGGTCGCGTTCAAGGAGCTGCACAACGTGCACGTGGCGCCGCTGCCGCTGGCGGGCGCCGACCCATTGAAGATCGAGGCGGGCGCCGCCGGCGTGCCGGTGAAGACGCTGACGCGTTACGGCGGCGACTGGATCGACTGGTCGCGCGACAGCCGCAGCGTGAGCTACGCGCTGGGTCCGACCGTCTTCCGTCATGCGCTCGACACGATCTACGCCGAGGAAGAAGAAGGCGAGGAAGAGGAAGGCGAGGAGGAAGCGGCGGGCGAGTCGGAGGAAGAGACCAAGCCCAACCCTGTCTTCGCTGGAGATGCCTTCGAGATCGCGCTCACGGTGCCGAAGGCGCGCCCCAGCGGCGCGGTGGCGTTGACCGGCGCGCGCCTGATCACGATGCGCGGCGACGAGGTGATCGCGGACGGCACGATCGTCGTCGAAGGGCCGCGGATCGTCGCGGTCGGCGCCTCGGGCCGGGTGCAGGTCCCGCGCGGTGCCCGCGTCATCGATGTGAGCGGCAAGACGATCATCCCCGGGTTGGTGGACGTGCACGCCCACATGGGCTACTCCGCCCTCGACATCAACCCGCAACGCGAGTGGCGCTACTACGCCAACCTGGCCTACGGCGTCACCAGCACGCTCGACCCGTCCGCCAGCACGCAAGCCGTCTTTGCCCAGGCGGAGATGGTGGAGGCCGGACTGATGCTGGGGCCGCGCATCTATTCGACCGGGTTCATCCTCTACGGCGCCGAGAACGCCAACAAGGCGGTGATCAACAGCCTGGACGA
>JABAOH010020440.1_pt1 | contig 11215 bp, 9 predicted proteins | sample 7062181 | NCBI WGS metagenome assembly JABAOH01 (sample SAMN14538630, study PRJNA623070) | marine sediment metagenome | biome: marine biome [ENVO:00000428]; feature: marine pelagic biome [ENVO:01000023]; material: deep marine sediment [ENVO:00002113]; isolation source: pool of 5 deep marine... | reverse complement strand
AAGCCCGATCAGGAGAAGACGGCTCATGCGCTTGCTCCCCTTTGCCTACCTCAGAAAAACGGTTCGGCTCCCTTTTGATAACGTTCCGCTCTTCCAGAAAACAGAGCACCTTCTGGACGCTCTCTGCAACACTTTCCCTATCTGTATGGAGGACAATCTCCGGGTTTTCCGGCTCTTCATAGGGAGCGGATACTCCTGTAAATTCGGGAATCTCACCAGACCTGGCCTTCCGATAGAGCCCCTTGGCGTCCCGTTTCTCGCAGACTTCGACATCACACTTGCAGAAGACCTCTATGAACTCGCCATCCCGGGCCAACTCCCTCGCCCCATCCCGATCCGCCCGATAGGGAGATATGAAGGCAACGAGATTGATCACTCCAGCGTCGCTGAATAGCCTGGCCACCTCCCCGATCCTTCGGATGTTCTCGTTACGGTCCTCCGGTGAAAAGCCGAGATCCCTGTTGAGGCCGTGCCGGATATTGTCCCCGTCCAAGACATAAATCAAATATCCCCTCTCGGCAAGGTGCCTCTGGAGTGCATTGGCGAGTGTGGACTTCCCCGAACAGGAAATGCCCGTAAACCATACGGTTACCCCCTTCTGGCCGGTCAGTCGTTCACGGTCCTCCTTTTTGACTGCGTCTGGGTGCCACGTGATGTTTTCGCTCTTCGGTTTCTTCATATTCAATTCCTTTCTACGACCTTTTTTTCAAGCCTTTGTAGTAATCGACGAGGATCTCCAAGACTTCTGGCCTGCTGAACTCAGGAGGCGGCATCTCTCCGTTGGAAAGCATACGCCTGAGTTCGGTTCCGCTGATCAGGCATCGATCTTCTGGGCTGTGGGGGCAGGATTTCATGGAAGCCATCCCCTGACACCTGTAACAATAAAAGGTCCAGTCAATTTTCAGCGGCTTGATGTGCAAATCATCGGGTTCGAGGGTATCAAAGATCTTCTGGGCGTCAAAGGGACCATAGTAGTTCCCCACACCAGCGTGGTCACGCCCCACGATGAGATGGGTGCACCCGAAGTTCTGCCGAATCACTGCATGAAGGAGAGCCTCTCGTGGACCGGCATATCTCATCTCCATGGGATAGACCCGAAGAAGAACTCGCTCCCTGGGATAGTATGTGTCCAGCAATACCTCATAGCAGCGCATACGGATGTCAGCCGGAATGTCATCTTCCTTGAGGGCCCCCACCAGGGGATGAATAAAGAGGCCATCACTCACTTCGAGGGCAATCTTCGTGCAGTATTCATGGGATCGATGCATCGGGTTTCGCAGTTGAAAAGCAGCCACCTCGGCCCATCCCCTCTCAGCGAAGATACGTCGCGTTTCTTCAGGCCTTGCAAAAAAGTCACCAAAACGTTGCGGATAGTCACCCTCACTAAGGGCCTTCACGGGCCCGCCAATCAGGATCTCTCCCTGATTGAAGAGTTTCTCGACCCCTGGATGGGTTCGATCGGTGGTAAGAAAGACAGACCGAGCCTCCTCTTCCTTGTCATAGGTAAATTTCTCCTCAACCTCCATCGTCCCCATGATCTCTTGGCTCTCTCTGTCAACAAGAGCCACCTGATCCCCTTCCTTCAGGGGATCGGCCCTTTCTCCCGTGACAGACAGCGTTATGGGGATGGGCCAGAAAGTTCCATCTGAAAGGTGCATCTCCTTCACAACCCGCAGATAGTCTTCTTTGGACAGAAAACCTGAAAGTGGACTAAAGGCTCCGATGGCCATCATGATCAGATCAGAGGTTTCTCGTGAGGTCATTTCCAATTTTGGGAGTCCTCGTGCCCTTCCCTTCTCCGTGGCCAAATGTCCTCTAGGCAACAAGAGAGGGGCCAGCTTTCCACCGTGGGGAGGGATGAGTTTGTCCATTGTAGTGTCCTTTCTCGGTTGAATACCCTGCTTCCGGTCAACAAAAGGGAAAATCAGCATATCCAAAAATCAAAAATGCCGCATCCGGCATCGTAAGCTTCCAAGCAGATCACCGTTCACGTCGTATCATCAACCATCGGCGTTTGCACTGTCTACGAGGTCTCTCGGCTTTCTTGGAATTTACTCAATCCGATGACGAGATGAGTATGTGAGGAGGCGGCTCGGCCCCACGCGGGAGAGGCCTAGCTTCCCTGTTATCTATTCTTATACCTGGCCCTGTATCGAAGAACCGTTAGAAATGAGAAAGCGCCCACACCGTTCGCTACCACATCCAGGCCGTCTGCGTCCCGCCACGATAAGAAGTGCTGATTGATCTCATTCGAGACTCCGTAGAGAAACGAAATCCCAAAGGCCAGACCGAGTAAATAACGCCCTCTCACATTCATCTCCTTTAGGGTGAGGTAGATTAACGATGCTAAGATTCCATAGGCAATCACATGGGAGAGCTTGTCGAAAGCAGAAAATGATGGCAACATCGTCTCTGTGGGAATGGACGAGAGATGAAAAATCAACCCCATATATGCCAGTGAAATAATCGAATAGATCGTAACTTTAAGTATTATCATTGTGGCAAATCGAAAATCAATCAGACATTGTCGTCACTATAGCTATCCCACAACTCCCTGGGATAATCAAGTCAGTGCTCTTCGAGCTAATTCCGAAAGTTGCGATAGTCCGCACGGATTCTCATTCAGTTTAAGAAGGGCTGAGTTACTGGGATAGGCCTGGAGGGAGGTGTGGGATCGTCAGTGACCTAAATCTCGATTCCACTGGCGAGGCCTGCTCATAGAAAGACCTTGGAAAGCCGACTCGAGGAGACTCTATTGACGGAACCGTGAGACCGTGGAAATAAAGCATCCCTTAACTTCATCGACAGGAGTTGACCCTGAGCCCGCGGGTTCGGTCCCAAAGGCCGATGGATCTACGATGATTCCATTGGCTACCCCATCATCGTCGCCGATGCCACCATCGACCAAGGTCGCTGTCACCTGGTCCCTCGAAGAATTGAATACCGTATAACGCTGGTACTTCCTCCACCCATCTGAGGGCGTGTATTTATACCATTTATAGCCTTGTGGGACCGCGGTTGGGAAATAGAGCGTGACGTGCGCGGTACCACCCACAGTATCGGACTTGATTTTCATATCCACCATCCCGTAAATCATCCTCTTCGGCCTGTTCCTTGCCTCCGGTATCGTAGAGGGGTCAATCGCTGTCAGGCTGACGATATTCCCACCGCTCTCCACTCTTAGACCCATGGTCTCATTGGTCGGCGTCTTAAAGGTAATGACATCGGCCAGAAAACCGTCTTCACCGTTGTCCCTCACGGTTACCGAAACACCATCGCTGACCTGAAGCCCCCCCGTGTCGGTTACGGTCATGTGAAAGGAAAAAACCGCGCCCCCCGCACCAACAGGTGCCGTCACGAAGGTCGGCGCGGCCGCCGTCGGATCAGAGAGTGTCACCGGAGTTCCGGCCGTCTGCTTCCATAGATAAGAGGCAATCCCATCATCGGGGTCCGAAGAATTGGACCCATCCAGAGTGACTGTCATTCCCTCATCGACCGTCTGGTCCGGGCCGGCGTCTGCCCTAGGGGGAACATTTACCCAGCTTATGTTAACAGTGGCTATGTCAGTCGATTTGAGACCCCCGCCATCGCTAACGGTCAGCCGGAAGGTCAGGGATCCCCCGTTCGGCCCCACATTCGGAGCAGGAAAGTTCGGCCTTACCGCAGTCGGGTCAGACAGGGTCACAGAAACGCCGGCCGTCTGCTCCCACAGATAAGAGGCGATGCCGTCATCGGGATCCGAGGAATTACTCCCGTCCAAGGTAACCGTCGTCCCCTCGTTGACCGTTTGATCCGGGCCCGCATTTGCCACTGGCGGACCATTAATCCATGTTATGTTAACGACAGAACTGTCCGTTGACTGGAGACCACCATTGTCAGCAACGGTTAGCCTGAAGGTAAGGGATCCCCCGTTCGGTCCGACATCGGGTGAGAGGAAAGCCGGCCTTACCGTCGTCGGATTGGAAAGTGATACTGGAACGCCTGCTGTCTGTTCCCACAGATAGGATGCGATACCATCATCGGGATCTGACGAATTGCTCCCGTCCAGGGAAACCGTCGTCCCCTCGTTTACTGTTTGATCCGGTCCGGCGTTCGACACGGGAGGACGGTTCACCCAGGTAATGTTAACAATACACGTGGCGGAGGACTGTTGGCCGCCGTAGTCGGTTACTGTCAACCGGAAGGTTAGGGATGTTCCACCCGGCCCAACGTTGGGTGCCGTAAAACTCGGCTTGACGGCACTCGGATCGGACAGTGTCACGGAGGCCCCGGCCGTCCGCTCCCATAGATAAGAGGCGATGCCGTCATCAGGATCTGACGAGTTCGAGCCGTCTAGGGTGACGGGGACCCCCTCACTCACCGTCTGATCGGGCCCGGCGATCGCCGAGGGAGGGGCATTCCAGGGATCTGTTCCTGCGAGATACTCTTGGAGGTTCGTGACGCCATCGCCATCACCGTCGGCACTCGCGTCAGAGGAATCCAACGGGTTAAGGCTGTATTGAATCTCCCAACCGTCAGGGAGGTCATCCGAATCGGTATCCGAGCTGGATGGGGCCGTCCCTCGCTGAAACTCCTCAAGATTGTCCAGTCCATCCCCATCATAGTCGCCAGTTGGCCCCTGACCAAGATCTCCGAAGTAGGCGATCTCCCAGTCATCGGGCAGCCCATCCCCGTCGACGTCGGCGCCACCCTCTGTGACGGGAATGCTTGAAACTTCATTAGAGTAATCGCTCTCATTCCCTGAGGTATCGTGAGCCGTAGCCGCGAGGTAATATGTCACCCCGTCCTGAAGGCTACCGAGTCGATAGGTCGTGGTATCTCCAACGTCGACGAAGTCCGTGTACTGTCCAGAAGCCGTCCCATAGTAGATGCGATATCCGGCAAGGTCAGGCTCTGTATTTGGATCCCAGGCAAGATCGAGATAGGCAGCCTCCGCCGGGGTGATGAGAAACAAAAACACAGCTAGCGGTAAGATTCTTCTCATGACTCTCCCCCTTCTGAAGGTCTCCCTATCCCGAATACAATCGGAGACAAAAGCAAGTCGAATGCCGAAATCAACAAAATGAGGGGGACGAGTCTTTGAATTAAAAACTATGTAATATTAGATACTTAACAGTTGGAAAAGTCACCTCTCCGAATGGCCTTACCGAACGGCCTCTCGCGTATTTCAAGAAAGGAATTGGAGTTACGAATGTGTAATAGAGAAACAGAAATACTCACAGATCGGAGGCCCTTCAGGAAAATGAACGATCATTCGGCCCAACTATGCAGAAGAACCTAGGACTTTAGCCATACGTCTGCTTTGTAGCGAAAAAAATAGGACCGGAACCATCAACACAATGGTCCGGCCCTTTCGAATCTTCTCTCCTAGGGTTAAATCACCCCCGTCTATTCGACCCCCAGAGAGTCCACTTCAGGATCGAACTTTAGAGACCTCCTCTTTCTGAAGGTCTTGATGAACTTCCTCCTCAACCCATGGTTTCCGGTTTCGATCATTCTCTTCTCGATGCACTCCGGGCAAATGGTATGCGTCGCCTCTGGATCATCAAATGGAAACTTTTCTCCAAGCTCGCGTTTGCATTCAAGACAGACGATCTTCATATCTTTCCAGCCTCCCCGGCAGACTCATGATCAATTTCTGAAAAAAACATCGCTAACACGTTTTCTTGAACGCTGTCAAGCCTTAATTTTCTCCTATTCCAACCGTTGGCGGTCTCTCTTTTTCTAAATCGTTTTTTTCGCATACCGTGCCAAGTAAGTCCCGGCTAGGTTAAGAAAAGTCCCAATTAGGCCGACTTCGTGGTCTGTTATCGGTTGGTGGGTGAACGTATTGTCAACCACGACAAGGCCTATGACCTCCTTCCCTGCAAGAAAAGGCACGAGGGCAAAAGCCTGAATCTCGGCAAAAGCGGGAATCTCCAAACGAGGATGTCCACTCTCAAGGTGTGATTCCCCATCAGCACTATTGAAGGCCTCCTTATCCTGGATCGCCTTGCCGAGCGGACCATCAGATCTCGTCGGCAGGCTTATTTCATTGAGAAAGGGCGGGACATCGTAACCCAGGCCAAGTCTTCCCGTAATAGAATCTCTTGCGGGATCGCGCAGAAATAAGAGGGTCCTGTCAACCCCAATACCGCGGTGTATGGCTTCGATCAACAGTTGAATGAGCTCCTCGGGATGAGGATTTTGCATGATCAGAGCACTAATTTCATTGACCATCGCCAACTGCCGGTCTTTCTTGTCCACTTCTCGATTTAGACGGAACAATTCCGCCGACGGGTTATCCCCATTTTGAACCGACGGCGTGAGGAAGTCGACATTCAGGTCTTCGGCAACGCTATAGATGTTTTGCCTCGTCGTGTCGACGACCTCCTGGACAACGTCGTCTCAAAGCCCCAGCTCCAAGCAAATCTTCTTCCTTCTCTTGTCTGCACTATTGCCCGGATTCATCCATTGAATACGATCCGCCCACTCCTCCGGAACAGCCTGGAAAGCAAAGAGATTGGCAAGGTAAACAATGTCTGAAAGGCGGAGATTATCAAGCGATTCTGAGAACTGATGATGGTCTCGGACCCCGTCGACTAGGGACTCTGGGAGGCACCACCTACGAGCGATTTTCTCTCCTACATCCACATGGGTCAGTCCAAACACCTTTCCTTCGGCCCTGAGAATATCCTCCCCCTTCTTGGTCATTTCGACTACTTTTGTATATGCTTTTGGAAAGTGATGGTCAAGGAAGAGCTTCCCTGAATCGTGCACAAGACCGGCGATCATGGCCTCTTCCGGGTGCTCACATTTCAGTCTTTGTGCCAGAAAGTTTGCTGACAGGCTGCAAGCCAACCCGTGGATCCAGAATGCGTCGAAGAACCTTCCCTTGAAGGCCTCTTTGTTCAGGCTATCGCCCACCGTAATCGCCGTGATGAAGCTCTTCAACGTGATAAAACCGAGAACCATTATGGCTCGAGTGACCGACGAGATTTTCTCTTCTGTCGCATAGTAGGCCGAATTGGCCATCCTTATGACCCTCCCCGTTAGCACTTGATCCTCGAGAATGAGGCGAGACAATTCCGAGACGGGAGTTTCCGGAATGGATGCCACCTCGACAATCCGATAGAAAAGTTGAGGAAGGACGGGAAGGCTGTCCTTTCTTCCTATGAGTTCCAAAACCTCTTCAGCTGTCATCTCGCTCTTTTTCTCCCGATCTGGTGGCTCAAACAGGAATTTTCGGCGTCAAATAGCCGCTTCGGGAATCGTTTTTGACAACGTTCCCGCCCCTACCTCGAAGAATCATTGTGGGGTAGGCTCGGCGGTCTCGAGGATGTTCCTGACGATTTCCAGGGGTGTTGACGGATCCGGTAGCCACCTTTCCCTCCCCTTCTCCTATCGGCAATCCCGGAGCAGGCCTTTAAGAAAATAAAGCCCTCCACCTAATAGGGATGGGGATGCCTCGGAGGGTGAGCTTTCAGCGCGGATTGAGATAGGAAGATGGTTCTGAAAACGGGGCAGCGGATCACGAGTTGGACGACCCGCGGGCTCGAGGTGAGGGTTGAGCGGTCAGTGGTCGTCTTTTGATATATAATAGGACTGGTACCATTCCACGAAATGCCCTATCCCCTCCTCAACCGTGGTCNNCCCACCGATTTTTCGATACATTCAATGAAGTAGAGAAGGTCTACCGCTTTGGAGTTGCCAAGGTTGTAGAGAGCACAGGCCGCGGGGCGGTCCAGGCTTGCCAGGACTCCCTGGACGACATCGTCAATATAGGTAAAGTCCCGTTTCATCTTGCCATAGTTGTACACTTCGATAGGCTCCCCCTCGAGGATCGCCCGGGTGAAAATGAAAAGCGCCATGTCCGGCCGTCCCCATGGTCCATAGACAGTAAAGAGGCGGAGCCCCGAACAGGGAAGGCCAAAAAGGTGGCTATAGGTATAGGCCATAAGCTCGTTGGCCTTTTTTGTGGCTCCATACAGGGAGACAGGCTGATCCACCCTGTCCTCAACGCTGAACGGCACCTTCTCATTGGCGCCGTAAACCGAGGACGAGGACGCGTAAACGAAGTTCTCGACCCCACACTCCTTGGACAGATGGATGAGGTTGAGAAATCCCTCCACGTTGGACCTCTGGTAGGCAAAGGGGTTGACGAGAGAATATCGAACGCCTGCCTGGGCCGCCATGTTGCAGACCACCTGAATTTGATTCGTTGCAAAAACCTGCTGCAGGGCCTTCTGGTCTGCCAGATCGTGCCGGTAGAAATCAAAGCCAGATGACTCCTCTAGAATACGCAACCGGTCCTCTTTTAAAGAGACATCATAATAGTCATTGAGATTGTCCAGACCGATCACCTGATCTCCTCGATTCAGCAGGGCCCGACTCACGTGGAAGCCGATGAAACCCGCAGCACCAGTAACCAAATAGGTTTTCACCAGAATCCTCCTTTTGCCGGCCTACCGAAGGACCCGGTCGGATGCGACGTATGAGGCCAGGTGGTATTGCTTCCTTTAGTTCGTCGGGCCGTCTGCTGAAATTCTTTTCTTCCGCTGCTCTCCGCCTCAAGGAAGTTGGCTCCCATGTTATCATTGTTCGGGAGCAAATACAAAATCCCCCTTCTTCGCGTTTTGGATCTTCTCAGTGGTTGGTTTTCACCGCTTTGGGGTGAGAAAATCGAATTGATTTTTTTAATTTTTTTCTTGACAAACGTATCGGTCTGGGGTATAAACGTAGTTAAATCAGCTAGTTAGGGTGAAAAATTTTTCCCCACGGGAAAGCAGTAAAGGCCCATGAAAAAACTGCTAATGGTAGGAATCGTCCTGACTATGGTGGGATTTGGGGCGAACGTTGGGGCTGTTCCAATAACCTTCGGCTTGTCTGGGGTTGAGGATCCGAACCTGTCAGCCCGTGTGACGTTTGGTTACACGCCTGGTACAAGTATCCTTAATATCGGCNNAATATCGGCATTACCAACAATTCACTCCTCGCGGCAGGACCAGACCCGAGGCTAACGGCGTTTGCTTTCAATCTTCCTGACGGAGTGCTGGGCTTAATTCCAACCCCAGCACTGCCCTTAGGGTGGGTTCCCCTTATGAATCGCGACGGGATAGACACACCGGGCCAGTTCGGGTTTCTTGATTTCGCCGGGTTAACCGGGCCGAATTTCAAGGGTGGTGACCCCAATGACGGGATTCCAAGAAATTCCATGTTCGAATTCGGATTCAGAGTGACGGGGTCCGAGCTGGATAAACTCAACGAAGACAGCTTCCTGAGTCTGGGTTCTTTTGACCCCGCTGGGCCTCCAGACGAAGACGAACCGTTCTTCATCGCACGGTTTCAGCGAACTGGTTCGGATGGGGAGGGGAGTGATGTCGCCACTCCTATGGCTGTTCCCGAGCCCACGACTTTCGTGCTACTGGGTTCTGCGCTCTTTGGTCTCGCCTTTTTGAAAAGGCGAAAGAACTCAAAAAGGACTGCATCCTAAGATATCTTGATTTCCCCAAAAAACATAAAAGCCGGTGCGATTTCAAAATCGCCCGGCTATTTTTCGTCTGTGATTTCTGATGAAGGAAGTCAGAACTAAATGTCACAGGTCAGAAGTACACGCTGAGCTATGCACGACACGTCATATATCACTCGTCTGGAGACGTCTTTTTCTCCTGTCCGCTGGCCCTCGACCTCCGTCCGGCTGGGTTTGTCTCGTGCTGTTACCTCCCCTATTTCTTCCTGGTTGGCGGTGTTCAGCCGTTCCACGCAGCCTTTCACGGTGGAAAAAATAAGGAAAGTGTCTCAGAATCTCACAGATAACGAAATTCGCACGTGAGGCTCTGATCACGACACGGAGACTGAACTCTTGCAATGGAATCAGAGGTGTTCTTCTCGCCTCTCGTTTCCTGGGCCTGGGGTGTGGAAGTCCCGAGGGAGAAGGCGAAGCACACACGGCAGAGGAGACGCTTACTTTGGGGATGTCATGTGCCGATAGTCGAGGGAGACTATCTTTAGAGTATCATCCTCTCTGACTAATATCCAGCTAACATCCCCTGCCCAGACCCTTCTCTTTTTCCCCTTTCGCGGTATTTGTTCCACCCTATAATTAGCGCTTGCTTTTACGGCATTCTGGTAGATCTGGATCCTTGTATCTTCCAAATGGTAATTAAGTAACTCGCTCTGGCCGAAAAAATCTGTATAAATCTTCCGGATCTTATGGAGATTATCCGTTCCGTTTTGCACCACTCTGGGAGAGAATAGCTCAAGGAAGCCTTCTAAATCCTTTCGATTATACCGTTCTACATAAGAAACAAAGAAACGGTTGACCTCCTCCTCAGTGGCTGCGAGACGGCCCTCAAACTCTTCTCGCCTCTTCTCCGGCAGGACGGATTGCAAATCCTGCCGGGGGGTTTCCCTTGATGGTTCAAGGGTCTCGGCATCGGCCGATGCAACCAGGCTTTCGGTTTCAGTATCAGCCGGTCTCTTCTCCGCCGCCTTCCCCGATTCAACTGCAACCCGAGGCTTCTTTGGCGACTCTCTCACATCCTTTAAGTCTTTTTCAGGAGCGCCTTCAACGGTACCGGATACAGCGACTGCTGGTTCACTGGGGGGCTTCTCGTATCCACCCAGGGGTTCTTGGGGTGTATCAGCCGGCAAGGGTTCCAGTGCTTCTCTCTTAGAGGATTTCCGGAGAGCAGAAACGGATGTTTCCCTAAACAATTCCTCTCCTTCTGGCTCTTTCGCGGGTTCTTTAATCTCACCCAATTCGATGAGTATTTCCTCTTCAGTCCGGAAGGACTTGGCAGACCCAGTACCCATCTCCATGCGTGCAGGCTGACCGGTCTCTTGAAAAACGGGCTCAGGGACTTCTTTCCCTTCGAGAGAAGGCATATCCTTTTTCCCCTCTCTCCCCGCCTTCCAAATGATAGCCTCTTCTTCTTTTCCACCCACCTTCGCCCAAGTGGATAGAGCGAGCACTGTCTCGTCGGGGAGCCTAATTATCTGACCCGCACTGATCTTACTGAGATCTTCAATTTCAGGGTTGACTTCTCCAACAGCATCCATGAGTTGTTCATCTACCCTGCCGAATTCTCTCAAGATTATCGTCTCGATACTGTCTCCCTCTTCCACGGTGACGGTGCGAAATTCAACGTCTTCGGAATCGCCTAGGGTGGAAGAGACACTCAACTTCGTTATCTCCGCAGCCTCCTCCTCGGCGTCGGGGGTAAGGGCAACTTCT
>JABAOH010003205.1_pt2 | contig 11215 bp, 11 predicted proteins | sample 7062181 | NCBI WGS metagenome assembly JABAOH01 (sample SAMN14538630, study PRJNA623070) | marine sediment metagenome | biome: marine biome [ENVO:00000428]; feature: marine pelagic biome [ENVO:01000023]; material: deep marine sediment [ENVO:00002113]; isolation source: pool of 5 deep marine... | reverse complement strand
ACCCGTCTGGAATGACCCTCTGTGTACTCGTCTTTGGCCTGCAACGTGAGGACTATACTCTCGATGGCACTGATAAAGAGTCGCTGCAACTCCTCATTCGCCTCCGCCAGCTCCCTGGTCCTCTCCTCTACCTTTCTCTCCAGATTCCTGTGGTATTGTTTCCTCTCTTGTAACAGACGGCGGTTCTCCAGAGCCCTTTGGACGCTGATGAGCACCTCTTCAAGGTGAAAGGGCTTGACCACGTAGTCAAACGCTCCCCCCTTCATAGCCTCGACAGCTACTTCTCTGTTATCGACGGCAGTCACCATGATCACTGCTACGTCGTCGTCGTATTCCTTGATGCGTTTCAGCAACTCGATGCCGTCCATACCAGGCATCCTTATGTCGCACAAGGCGACGCCGCAAGGAAGTTGCGCCAGCTTTTCCAGAGCCTCGCCACCAGTCTCCGCCGTGACACAGGAATAGCCCATCTGGGACAGGTATCGCTCCAGGATGGAGTGGACCAATGGCTCGTCGTCTACCACCAGGACTCTGTCGTTCGCTTGCTGGTTCGCGTCGCTGCTCATCGATCACCAGGGGAATCGTTCTATCCGTGCAGATCGCCAGTATGGTACTCCAAGACTGGCATATTGTCAACACTGTGATTGACAACCTGTGCTGAAGGAAGTAGAATGCGCAACATGCTGTCGGACAGCCTACGAGCAGTGAGGTAGAGGAGAAGTGGAAACTCTGTTAGTGATCTACCAGAAGTATGGTCTTCAATTGTGGTGCCTTCTGCTCCTGCTAATCATCGCCATGGGCTTGTGGCTGGTGCTGGTGTATAGACAGATCCAAAGGCTGCGCCACCGGTACGCGGCGTTGGTGACCAGCGGTGACGGAAAGGAGCTGGGAGAGCTGCTCAACATGTATGTGGAGCAGATGGGTCTCGCAGCCTCCAAAGCCGATCAGCTCACAGAGACATCGGAGGAGCTGGGGAAGAGACTGACGAGCAGTATACGAAGGTTGGGCCTGGTGCGTTTCAACGCCTTCGAAGGCACAGGCGGTGAACAGAGTTTCGCGCTGGCTCTCCTTGATGATGGGGGCAATGGCGTGGTTCTCAGTTCCCTCCAAGGACGTACGGAAAGCCGCCTCTACGCCAAGCGCGTGAGGGAGTGGGATTCAACCCACAGCCTCTCGGTCGAGGAGCAGGACGCCATAGGCCAGGCCCGCCAGAGCTAGGTTGACAGGGAGCCTCAGCTGTAGTATATTCTACGTTAATTTGTGTCGCCCGCGTGGATATCTGCGTGGAGACACTTGGGCCGACGACGAGGAGACCTTGGCGTACTCGGCCGTAAATCAGATTGAAGGAGATGGTTCGTAGTGGCGCGGAAGAGAGAGACGCATTCTCTCACTCTGATGATCGTGCCTCATTCTCAGCGTCCTCCTTTGAGCTTTCGCATACCCCTGTGGGTCATCCCGACTACGATTGTCCTCGTGTTGGTGCTGGTATTTGGCTTCGCCTATCTCGCCGCGAACAATCGGAGCCTTAGTGCGCAAGTGAGCGAGTTGCACCGGGAGCAGGCGGTGTACCAAGCGCGGGATCGGGAAATGCGGCTGACCATCCTGGCACAGCAAGAGGAGGTCACGAGTCTGTCTGAGGCCGTGGACAGATTCAGAGTGGGTATGCTGGAGGTGGAGAATCTCTCTCGCCAGATACGACGGCTCATAGGTCTGGAGGACGTGGTGATCACGGCCACGGCCACAGTGGCCCCGACCTCGTATCACATGGGAGGAGGCCAGGGGGGTTCGGAGCCCGGTGATTACAGCATGTCGCTGGCGCTCGAAGCAGGCAGGGGAGTTGAGGCGATGCAGGCGGTGCTCCCTGAGAGCACACAGGAGTTGAATCTGTTGCTAGATGCCTTGACTGCGAGAGTGGAGAGGATCGCTCCAGAGAAGCGGGATGATCCTGAGGAACTGGAGCGTCAGTTGCGGCTTCTAGCCGCTGCGCCGAAGCTGTGGCCGATGGAGGGAGAGATCAGCTCGGGGTTCGGGTATCGAGTGATCCCTTCCGCAGGCTACCTGGAGTTTCACCAAGGACTAGACATTGGTGCCTGGTATGGTACCTCAGTACGGGCCACGAAGGCCGGAAAGGTCGTCTTCGCTGGTTGGAGGCCGGGCCTTGGGTGGACCATCGTGCTGGAGCACGAGCTGGGCTTCTCCACTGTTTACGGTCACAACTCGTGGTACTTCGTGGATCCAGGAGACGTGGTGGAGGAGGGGCAGAAGATTGCTCTATCCGGCGACTCAGGCAGGAGTACGGGTCCTCATCTGCATTATGAAATACGCCTCAACGACGTTCCAAAGGATCCCTTAATCTACCTGAGTTTGAACGAGCATTGATCACCTCGGATGATTTGTGAGTGATGGTTGTCACCCAACGGCTAAGGAGGGTTAGACTTTGGTCGATGTGATAGATAGTCCAGCCAGCGATAGAATTGAGAATGTTATCGGGCCCACCGCCACCTTCATCGGCGAACTAAAATGCGATGGAGGGGTGCGCGTAGACGGAGTCTTCCAGGGGACCCTGGAGACTATGGGCAACATCATCATCGGTGAAACGGCTAAGGTAGCAGCTGACATCGTAGGCCGCAACATCTCGATATCGGGAGCAGTGAAGGGTAACATCAACGCAATGGGGCGGCTGGAGATACTGTCCACAGGCATCGTGTGGGGCGACATAGAAGTTGCGTCGTTCCTGATAGATGAGGGAGGGGTCTTCAGCGGCAGGAGCGAGATGCCGGTGGAGTTCGAGCCGCTGCTGCTAGCTGGCGAGAAGGAACCGCAGAGGCTCACAGAAGGCCGAGATGACGAGCATGAAGGCGAGGACGTCGCCATTACTTGAGGGCGAAAGTTTGAGGGTGAAGGGCCAGCCCGATGTGGCTGGCCCTTTTTGCTACTTCCGTCAGCATTCGTTGGCGATGCGCTGCAGGCCGTCGGGGTCCAGAATCTCTATCCTTTTGCGGCCGGTTTCCAGCAGCCCGTCGGCCTTGAACCTGCTCAATGTCTGAGTGGTGGTCTCTCGATGTGTGCCGATGTCGTCAGCCAGATTCTGATGGGTCAGTCCTCTGATCGTGGTGCCCTGCTCTCTCATGAGGCGGAGCAAGAGGGAGGCTAGTCTGCCGGCGACTGTCTTAAAGGCCATGTCCTCCAACCGCGCCTCGACTTCCAGAAGGCGTCTGCTAATCACTTCGAGAATGCGTAGCGCCACCCGAGGCTTCTCAAGGAGCAACTCTTCCAGATCAGCGCGGTCCATCTTGCATACCGCGCACTGTTCAGTCGCTTCGGCGAAGCTATCGTACATCCCTTGCCCTATCAGTGACATCTCGCCAAAGATGGTGCCTGGACCCAGAGTGTTGGTCACGATCTTTCTTCCATCGGGGGAGATGCGGTACAGCTGCACCTTGCCTTCTTTGAGGATGAACAGGGCCTCTCCAGCATCCTCGGGAGCATAGAAGATCTTGCCAGCGGCACAGGGGATCGTGGTGATGGAGCTTTCAAGGGCTTCGAGTTCCTGGTCGGTCAGATCCTGAAAGATGTCCACCGTCTTCAAGTATCCGACCTTCGTTCTCACACTCAAGGGCATGCTCTGCGCTCCTCCCCCCGCTTGTGCGTGGCATCCACAGACCGGCGAGGCGCATCAGATTATACATAGTTTCCGCGACGGCAAGCAAGATATGCCGGAACTGCAAGCTTGCTGGTTCTGACCTGGGACAGGTCCGGTTGCGGACTGCCTGGCAGACCAGCTATAATCCTGCGTGAAAATCAGTCCCAAAGGAGACCCGATACGATGGACCCCGTAGCCTTCAGACTGCCTATTCTGGGCATACCGATATACTGGTATGGCATCATAGTTGTGTCTTGCATACTGATCGGCTCCTATGTGGCGTCTCTTGAGGCCAGGAGACGGGGACAGAACCCTGATCACATATGGAATGGGCTGATTCTGGTCATCGTCTTTGGGCTGGTAGGTGCGCGCCTGTACCATGTCATATCCAGCCCCCAGGGTCTGGTTCGCGGTTTCGAATACTACCGTCAACATCCGGTCGAGATTTTCATGATCTGGCAGGGGGGCCTGGGGCTGTTCGGTATGGTGGCTGGAGGCGTACTGGCCATATTCCTGTATGCCTGGTGGCAGAAGCTGGATTTCCTGGTGTGGTTGGATATCGCAGCACCCGCGCTCTCTCTAGGACAGGCCATCGGGCGGTGGGGGAACTTCTTCAACCAGGAGTTGTATGGGTACCCCACGACTGTGCCCTGGGGAATCCCTATCGGCTTGCCATATCGGCTTCCACAGTTTGTCAACCTGCCCGAGACGACGCGCTTCCACCCTACCTTTCTCTATGAATCGATCTGGAACTTCCTGGTGTTTCTAATACTGATGATCGTACCACGGCGCTACGAGGATCGCTTGCTGAAAGGCGACGTATTCTTGTTGTGGTGCATCCTCTATCCACTAGGCCGGATCCTTGTAGAATTCCAACGCCCGGACGCGTGGATGCTGGGACCCATCGCCGCGGCGCAGGCCGTGTCTCTTGGCGCCATCATCATCGCTGCCTCGATAATGGTCTACCGTCATCGGTTTCGGAAGCCAGCTCTGGAGCGAGAGACTGTGGCTAGTGAAGTCGAGTGAACCCTTGGGTCCTCGACAGCAGGTCGCACAGGGTGCGGGTCGCAGGCTTGCTCCTAGCTGCCGCTGCCTGAAGAGGGGAACAGGTTGTTCGGACCGACATTGAAGAAGATAGAGGAACGATTGTCCGGCCACATAGCCAAAGGTTATGTGGCCGATATAGTTCATCATCATCGTATTCAGGCTAGTCCCGGGTTTCGTCGCGCAGCCGAGTACTGCCAGGAGCGTTTTCGGGAATATGGGCTGGAGGCGGAACTCCTCGGCTTCCCCGCCAGGGAAGGGATGACTTGGTGGGCAATGCCCATGTTTCAAGAGTGGGAGGCCACCGAAGGCCTACTTCACCTCGTAGAGCCACAGGAAGCCGCCAGAAAGCTGGCTGACTATGGCGAACTGAGGATGAGTCTCATTCAACGCAGTGAGTCCTTCGACGGGGAAGCCGAAGTGGTGTTGTTGGAGGACGGCGAAGAGTGGGACGAGTATGAGGGGCTGGATCTGAAGGGCAAGGTGGTGCTGACCAGAGGTGACAAGGATCGCGTGCACTATCTGGCTGTAGAGAAACACGGTGCGGCGGGCATCATCTTCGACGGGATGAAGGAACTGACCGGGCTACGTCACACCATGGATCTCCCTGATGCTCTACAGTACACCTCTTTCTGGTGGTACGGAGGGGAGAGGAAGTGCTTTGGCTTCGTCCTGTCGCCAAAGGAGGGATCGCGCTTGCGCTCCCTGATCAAGCAGAGGGAACGGGAGGGGAAGCCGCCGGTCAGGGTACGGGCCAAGGTGACCAGCAGGTCTTGGGATGGCGAATTGAACGTGGTATCGGCTGTGATCCACGGCCGGACTGACGACGAAGTGGTTGTGGTCGCCCATCTATGTCATCCCCAGTGGTCGGCCAACGACAACGCCTCCGGGGCAGCCACAGTTCTGGAAGTGGCTCGCACGCTTCAAGGGTTGATCTCGGAGGGCCGACTGGACAAGCCGCATCGAGGCATCAGATTTCTCCTGGTGCCGGAGATCTATGGCACTCAGGCCTACCTCGCGAGCCGCGAGGATGAGATCCCTCGCATGATCACAGGTCTCAACCTGGACATGGTGGGCGAGAATCAGGATCTGTGTGGCAGTTCTCTGCTGGTGGAGCGCCTGCCTGGGCCCGCGGCCAGTTTCGGGGATGATCTGGTGGAGAGCTTGTTGGAGGAGATGATCGGGGAAACTGGTAGCTTCTCAGGGCTGGGGAGCTACGCCACCTTCAGACATGCAGTCACACCATTCTCTGGCGGGAGTGACCACTACATCCTATCCGATCCCAGCGTGGGTATTCCGTGCCCCATGATCATCCAGTGGCCGGACAAGTTCTACCACACGAGTACGGATACGCTGGACAAGGTGGATCCGACCATGCTGGCACGGGTGGGGACCATCGCCGCGACCTATGCGTGTTTCTTGGCCAACGCGGGCGATAGAGAGGTCGCTTGGCTGGGACAGGAGATGGTTTCCCGTTTCAAGACGCGCGTTCTGGCCGTGATCCGGGAAGGGGTCAAGTCGGCCATGGTTGGCGAGGACTCACCGCGGGACAGAGAGTTGATGTACAAACGGGTGCGCTTCCTGGCGGAGCGCCACCACGCAGCTCTGAACTCACTACGACGCCTCGCTGAAGTCGATGTGACTACTTGGCAGAAGGAAGCCCTGGCCTTCGCCGAAGCAGAGCTTGCGAGGGTTGAGGAGCTGATCCCCCACCCTCGTGGCAGGCCGCCCCAAGGTACCGCAGAAAGAGAAGCTGGTCAAATGGTTCCGCGTCGGCTCCATCGAGGCCCCCTCGACCTGAAGGACTATCTGAACAGGATGAACGAGGAGGATTGGGAGGCTTGGTGGCGCATCTACAAGGAACGCCCAGAGGCCACCTGGCTATACCCGCCCTTACTCCTGTACTGGGCCGACGGACAGCGAAATGTGCAGGAAATCAGCGATCTGATACAGCTGGAGACGGGGAAGAGGGTGACGGAGATACTGGTCACTTTCTGTCGAATCTGGGAGCACCTGGGACTGCTTGAGCTTCAGCGTGCGAGCTAATAACCGGTCGACGAATCAAAGCGGCAGCGTGAAGGAGAAGGTAGCTCCCCTGCCAGCCTCGCTCTCGGCCCAGACCCTCCCCGCGTGCGCTTCCACGAGTTGCTTGACGATGGTGAGGCCCAAGCCAGCGCCCCCCGTCGCTCGCGCACGTGCTTTGTCCCCTCGGTAGAAGCGCTCGAAGACTAACGACAGTTCCTCGTCGCTCAACCCTGGGCCCTGATCGGTGACATCGACCTGCACAGTCCCTTCCTGTTCCCTGGCCTTCACAGTGACGGTGCAGCCCTCTGGGCTGTGTCGTAGGGCGTTGTCCAGCAAGTTGAACAAAACCTGGCCGATACGCTGAGGGTCCACGCTGACCAAGGGCAGATCATCGGGCAGGTCCTTGACGATGGGCAGGTTGTCCCTCTCGGCTTGCGGACTCACACTCCTCACTGTGCGCTCGATCAGCGCTCCCAGATCTGTGGACTCCGGTTCGATTCTCAGCTGACCGGCTTCGGCTAACGCCAATTCCTGCAAGTCATCCACCAACCGAGACAGAAGCACGGTTTCCTTGTGGATGGAGGCGATGTTCTCGTTTGACGGCTCGAATACTCCATCTAGGATGCCTTCCAGGTTGCCGCGCATCACGGACAACGGGGTGCGCAGTTCATGAGCTATGTCGGCGACCATCTTCTGGCGCAGCTTCTCAGCTCGATCTAGGCTCTCCGCCATGTCGTCGAATGCGTGGCCCAGCTGGCCAAGTTCGTCCCCAGACCTGATGTCCACTCGTTGACTCAGGTCGCCACCCGCGATAGCCTGCGCAGCGGCGGTTAGTTTGCGCAGTGGGCCCGTCAACTGCCAGGTGACGAAGAGCCCGAGGGCGATGGCTACGGCACAAGCAAGGATAGCAACCGGGACGATGATCAAGCTCACTTGCCTCAGAAACGCTTCTTCGGGTTCGCTGAAGCTCCGCAGCTGAGGGTTGCGCAGCAGGAAGCCGACGCTATCCCCTTCGACCTCGATGGGCGTGGCCGTGGCCAGTTCGTCTGGCGAGAGTTGGCGTCCAATCTCGCCTGCAGGTGATCCGGCTATGACGACCCCATTTTGGTCGGCTAACTGGAAGGACCACGGTCGACCGGGAACTGGACCCATCCCGTGGCCCATGGGGCCGCGCAGCCAGAAGAATCGTAGGTCCAAGTCCTCCCAGCTGCCTTCGCTAGCATAATAGGTGGTCAGAGCCACGGCTAGGTCGTCCCTCTCGGCCGCTCGGTTGGTCTGGACGAGCCTGCGAAAGCTGTTCGCCGTCACCAGGCTGGGTATGAGAATTGACAAGCCGACCGCTATCAACGTGACGAGGACGAGAGCGGCTGTCAGTTTGAACCAAAGACTCCTTACCAGACTACTCATCGAACTTGTAGCCTACTCCATACACAGTCTTGATGCGTTGTGGATTCCCGGGGTCAGCTTCGATCTTCTTGCGCAGATTCTTGATGTGGACATCTATGGTTCTCTCGTAGCCATCGTAGGCGTATCCCTGGGTCTGCTCCAGAAGCTGAGAGCGCGTGAAGGCCCTCCCTGGATCTCCCATGAGCGTCGCCAGCAGATCGAACTCCGTCGGCGTTAGTTCGATGGGTTTGTCTCCAACTGTCACCGCATGTCGAGAGATATCCACCGTGATGTCGCCCCGAGAGATCCTTTCGGGCTCAGGAGGCAAACCCTGGACTCGACGCAGTACGGCTCGCACTCGTGCTACCAACTCGCGGGGCGAAAAGGGCTTGGTCACATAGTCGTCGGCGCCGAGTTCCAATCCGACCAGCTTGTCGCTTTCCTCCACGCGTGCCGTCAACATGACGATGGGCACGTCGGATTCTTTGTGCAACGCCCGGCACACGTCCCATCCGTCCATCTCGGGTAGCATCAGATCAAGAACCACCAAGTCGGGCTTCTCGTGGCGCGCGATCTGCATGGCCTTCTTTCCATCGTAGGCCACCACGACCTGAAAGCCGTCTCGCTCCAGATAGGCCCGCACGACCTTCACGATGCCGGGATCGTCATCTACTACCAGTACCTTCCTCATGGACTGTCTCCCGTGAACCGCTCGCATCCCGGATCCGGATCAGAGTAATCATACTGTACGGTGGAGCGTATGTCAACGCTTCCGTGGCCCGTCCGAGATACCGCTTGGGCGAGCAAGGGCGTTTATCACGGTCGCCACGAGATCACCCTTTCGTTGACGCCACTGTATTGGATCTCCAGGGATTCCGTAACATTGTCGAGTATCTCCGCCTGGCTGCTGCCGTCGGCGTCCATGACGTAGAACTCCCATTCGCCCCCTCGGTCCGACAGGAAGACGATTTGCTCACCGTCGAGGCTCCACGCCGGCGACACGTTGTTTGGCCGTGGTTTCACGTAGGCCGAACTGCTGGTCAATGGGTGACGATCGCTGCCATCGGCGTTCATGATGTAGATCTCCCAATGGTCGTGCTGCCAGTGCATGAAGGCGATGCGAGTACCGTCCGGAGACCACACCGGGAAGTGGTCATGCACATTGTTGGTCAACACGGTGTTGTTGGGGCCTTCTACCGTGGTCAAACACAACCCGTGGAGCTCGGACGGAATTGCGCCGCTATCACCTCCATCATAGACTAGCCATTCTCCGTCGGCAGACCAGGTGGGGGAGTAGGAAAAGCGGTCATTGTAAGGTTGGTGAAGGTACCCATCAGCCACGTCCACAACTCCCATATGCGACTCGCTCTGAGGCTGGGGGGGGAATCGTTCTACAATCGTCCCCCATGCACATCTTCTTGGGCGCCGTCAAGCCCTCTGTCTCGAAGTAGAAGGCTATCTGGGTCCCATTGGGAGACCAGACGGGTGCTCGGGCCACATTGGAACTGAACAGTAACCTCTCGCCGGTGCCGTCGGCACTGATGACATAGACGCCCCATGGAGTTGTCCAGCGTACGAAGGTTATCTGGGCCCCATCCGGGGACCAACTGGGGTCCATCCCACTTGTCAGGCGCGTGAGGCCGCTGCCGTCGGCGTTCACCGTGTAGATGTCGCCGCCGCTGGCCACCTGGAATACGAAACGACCTTCCAGTTCATTTGTCGGTGATTGCTCAGGTGTCGGTGTTGATTCAGCGGGCATCTGCGTTGCGGCAACCTCCGCTGTGCTGCTTGGCGCCGGAGTGTCCGTAGGCTCCACAGGCTCGGGTGCCGGTGTTCTCGTCGGCGACGTAGGAATGGCCGTTGACTCAGGGGTCGGGGTAGCTGTGGCCGTCTCTTCCAAGACTGCCGGTGGAGGCGTGGGGGCGTGCGTGTCCGCTGCCTCTGGCACCCCAGCCTCTCCACAGCCGCACAACAGTACTATGAGCAGGGCAAGCAGCAAGGTCCTCTTCATCATCAATTGCATCCTCTACACTATGGTGCACTGGAACCGCGCAGCCGCGAGCTGATCAACTGGCACGAATCTCGTTTCGCCCGATTGTCTATCCCGCAATCAACCATTGTCTGGCCACCGATCGATCACGATTCAGCTGCCCGCATCTCGAGAAGTTCGATGACGTGGTCCGTGAAGGCTCTGCCAAAGCCCATGCCCATTTCACCCCGCTCGGCCATGACGGTAGCCCGCTCCTCTGGACTGAGATTGCCGAAGCCGCCGGGCCCTATGCCCGGTGGGCCCTCTCCGACCTCCCGTTCCAGCGTGGCCAGAGCCTGTATCGTCGGCGCTCCCTCCATCTCCACCAGAACGGGATCTACGCGCACTACGTGGCCAGCGAATACCTCATCGGGCAGGGCGTCGAAGATCACCTCCACCTCATAGCCGACGGCGATCAAATCCAGGTCGGTCTCGTCCAGGTAGAGCTCCACCAGTGGCTGAGAGAGGTCAGCTAGAGTGACCATGGCGCCAGTGCCCACCATCTCCCCTGTTGAAGCAGCCACTACGGTAACGGTGCCCGAGAAAGGCGCGGTGAGGACCATCTCCTCCAGCTGCTTCTGGGCGGAGGTCAGGTTGTTACGCGCCTGCTCCACGTTCAATTGGGCTGTTTCCAAGTCCTCGGCCGTCGCTCCATTCAGCAGGGAATTGAGGTTTGACTGAGCCTGAGCGACGCTGGCCTGTGCGGCAGCGATCTGCTCCTCAGTGGCACTAGCCATCGCCATGTCGTGGTTGGCCTTGGCCTTGTCATAGGCCGCAGTGGCCGACCATAGATCCATGGCCTGAGAGGATGAGGCGGCATCGGGCCGCCAGGAGACCTTGTCGTAGGCTGCCTGGGCCTGCTGTAGTTCTTTCTCAGCCGTAGCCAGGTCGGCTTGGGCGATGATGATCTCCTCTGCCGAAGGACCGTTGAGAAGGTCTTCCAGTGCCTCTTGCGCACTGGTCAATTGAAACTGGGCCGCCGCCAACTCCGCCGCATCCGGCGTCCCGGTCAGTTCAGCCAGCTGAAGCTCGGCCAGCCGTAGGTTGATCTCGGCCTCGGTCACCTGGGATTGGGCATCAGCGTCATT
>JABAOH010052619.1_pt1 | contig 11216 bp, 9 predicted proteins | sample 7062181 | NCBI WGS metagenome assembly JABAOH01 (sample SAMN14538630, study PRJNA623070) | marine sediment metagenome | biome: marine biome [ENVO:00000428]; feature: marine pelagic biome [ENVO:01000023]; material: deep marine sediment [ENVO:00002113]; isolation source: pool of 5 deep marine... | reverse complement strand
GTGGATCTGCTGACAGAATTGCAGCGTTGTTCGCCTTGAAGAACTCCTCTCCACAACCTGACATGTATCTGTGCGATGGAGATATCTTGGAATTCGGCGAGATGGCTTTGAAAGTTGTTCACACGCCAGGTCATAGCCCCGGCAGCATATCGCTTGTTGGGGAAAAAAGCGTTTTCACAGGTGACACGCTGTTTGCAGGTTCCATTGGAAGAGTGGATTTCCCTGAGAGTTCGAGCAATGATATGAAGGCTTCTCTAAGAAAGCTNNCACTGTGGGGGAAGAAAAGAAGACTAACCCATTCTTGAGGTCTCTGAATTATAAAGTATTCTGAAATAAATCCTCGTCGCCTGAGATGCGCAGATCGTCAATACTCGACTTTGAAAATTCAACAACATCACCTAGACCCTTAAAAATCACCACCGGTGTTGCCTCCTTGGCCTGTCCCATCAATAGTTCTGCAGCGGCGGCAATCTCATCCACTATCGCGGTGTTCTTAACCTTCAGAATCTGACCGAAGAGATCTTCCTTTCCACGATAATCGTTAAAAGGTCTTATTCCAGCAATTCCTATAGCGAAATTGACCTGTCCTCGTCTGAAGGGACGACTGTAAGTATCGCAGACAACTATTGCCACGTTTTTGCCTGTAAGCCTGCAGATTTCTGAACGACATTTGAGAGCTGATAAGTCAGGATCTTCAGGCAGCAGGGTATAATTATGTGTCCCTTCTACGTTCGACTTGTCTATTCCCGCGTTTATGCATATCATATTACGCTTATCTTGGACTATCAGTATTCCCGAAGAAGCCTTCACTATAAGTCTGGTCTCTCTCAAAACTAACTCTGCGAATTCTGGGCTCTTACCTGTTATTCTCGCAATTTCTCTAGCCTTCTTCGACGGAACCACTTTCTTAAGGCATACTATCCTGTCTTCAGCCTTTGAGAAGATTTTCTGCGCAACAGCTATTATGTCTCTATCTTNNCTCTATCTTCAATCTGTATACCGTTCTTTAGAGAGAATTCAACAATTTTTTCTGCGATGTCATCACCCGGACTTATGAAAGGGAAGCCTTCTAGAGCTATGGCTGTAAAGGCTTTCAATTGACACTTCTCCTTGTCTGAATCTGTTTTCCATCTGTTCTGTTTAAATACCTTCTTCTGATCTGACATTGTCTACGGGCATTGCTGACAGATTTCGAAGTTGTATTTCAGATTCATAATGCTTAAACTCGTATTGCCTAGACTTAGTGTAGTCTTAGCATGGTGTATAAGCTATGATTAAGCAAATGAGACTCTTCCTGATTGTTACGACATTTGTCCTAGCTACTCTTAGCAGTACCAGCAGGATAATATTTCAATCTGCAAAGGCGACCTATGTTGAAGGTTTAATAACTCAAGATACGACCTGGACACTGGTTGATAGCCCATTTGTCTTGTGTGAGGATTTGACTATTAATCCAAATGTCACACTGACAATAGAACCTGGAGTCCGTATTAGATTTGGAGGCGTTTTCTCTCTCACAGTTCTTGGAAGACTATACGCAGATGGAACTGAGAAAACAATAGAATTCACTTCGAACAACCAACTACCCGAACCGGGCGATTGGGGAGCAATTGTGTTCAGAAGCGTGGAGAAATCAGTGATGACCAGCTGTTACCTGACATATGGAACAGAAGGGATAGTTCTACAAGGCGGGAATGTAGAAATAAAGAGCTCAGGTGTATATCTCTGCTCTCAAAATGGAATCAACGCAACAAGCAGCATATTGACAATTCAGGATAGCATGGTAATGGACAATGATGGCAACGGTATCGTCATATCTGGAACCGGCCCAGTCACTATACGAAGAAACACTATAGTCGGAAATAAGAACGGCATACTGATAACTGGACCCGCAACATCCAATGTGAACATAACCGAGAACATGATTTCAGCAAACAAGCAGAATGGAATGCGGCTTGATACGATCAGCTTTGATAACTTGGCTATTACCTACAACAATCTTTCTTCGAACGGTGCAGGATTTTACATATCTACTCCTTCAAGCACCTATATCAGCAATAACTCAATATCTTTCAACAATGTTGGGTTTTTCTATGAAGAGGGCGAACATGCGGCCAGCTTCAACGACATTTATGGAAACGATCTAGGTATGGATGCTTCAAGTAACGCGTATGTAACAGCCGAACACAATTATTGGGGTGATGAAAGCGGTCCATATCACAGGTATCTGAACCCTGGCGGCAGGGGAGACCCTATAGAGGGCGATGGTGAAAATCTTGACTTCGTATTCTTTTTATCTAGGCCGTTCGCGTCCATCAATGCCCGTCCAATTGCCGTTCTATTGGCTGATAAGAACCTGGTTCCGCCAGATGAATCGATTCTACTCTTTGGTTCAACGTCCTACGATGAAGGACGTGTGGACCGATACCTTTTCGATTTTGGAGACGGGAATACCAGTGGCTGGACGACGCTTTCAACATTCACTTACAGCTATTCCTCAATTGGAGTCTATGATGTTTCCTTGACTGTGATGGACGATTTCGGCGCTGTAAGCGTCAATAATGCTAGGATATCAATAGATGTGCAAAGTCTCCCGATGCTTCAAGTCGACATTGATCTCAGTGAATACTTAGTGGGCGAGAATGATCAGGTCTCTGTCGTTGTTCAGGTAATGGATGGAGCTGCACCAGTAGATAACGCAACTGTAAAGCTTTTCTCATCAAGAGTTGGCCATTTCGAACACTCAGTTGGATACACAGACGCTGCAGGATTTTTCACTACATCGTTCACTGTACCAGATGTGACATACCTTACGACTATCCGTATAGTCGCTACTGCTTCTCGAAGTGGTTATGCTGATGGATCTGATTACGGAGACTTGGAGTCGTTACCCTCACTTTCTGTTAGTATTGTAGCGTATCCTGATACAGTAAAATCTGAGGAAACATCCTTGGTATCGATCTATGTCAGTTCCAATGACCAGCCTGTGGATGGGGCTGCGGTTTCGTTAATCTGTGATGGGGGAGAGCTTTCTACTACTCTGGGAACCACCGATTCCGACGGCGTTCTATCACTCGGTTTTACGGCTCCTACAATGACAGTTTTCCAAGACATCAACCTAACAGCAACCGCGGTAAAAACTGAATTCGGAATGGGTACTGGGAAAGCCACTATAAGAATAGAACCCAAGATCCTAGTAGTTCGTATAACTGCAGAACCTGACGTCACTATATCCGAGGCAAAGATAAACCTAAACGTTCACGTACAATACGATGGACCTGTCTCAGAAGCAAATGTCACCGTAGTGTCAGAAGACTATTCTGCGAAGGGGTTAACTGACTTCTCTGGTAATGCGACATTCGACTTCACTGCCCCCCAAGTCAACGATCCATCCAATATCACCATATCTGCATGGGCATCAAAGACCAAATACGCAGATGGCCAAGATCAGCTACGATTGACGATAAATCCGGGAAGACTTGATGTTCAAGTCAAAGTCAGCGAGCCAATGATTGATTCTGAGGGTTCATCAATAGTCTCCGTAAATGTGACGTGTAACGGCAAGCCTGTTGAAAACGTCTCAGTTACAGTATCGTCTACATATGGAAGCTTTCTCATATCAGAAGACACTGTTGATTCGGAAGGTCTCTGTGAATTCGCCTTCAATGCCCCTAGAACTACGGTGCAGTTGAACTCGACCATAAGAGCTAGTGCAGCCAAGAATGGCTATGTATCAGCAGTAGATGAAACTACATTGATCATATCTCCAGAGATTGCTGCGGCTGGAGGCGGTTGGCCCATAACAACAATGCTTCTAATAATCATCCCAGTAGTGGTTGTAGTCATCGTAATTGTTCTGTTAAAAATGAAGGTGATTTCGTTCTCCGTTGATGAGGAGAAGTGAGTAGAGTTTCGTGAGACATAATATTTAATAAACCGTAATATATCTATTAAATGAATAGGAGAAACACAAATGGCGAAACTGCGGCTAAAGGAAAAACTTGCGAATCTGAAGAAACTGAAGATAAGGGTTAACGTAGGGAAAAGTGCAGAGATGGTGATCCCGCCTGCTCCGCCAAAGCCTATCCCCAGAAAGTTTAAAGTTGTGGAGCGGCAGCCACTCTATGAGCCTTTTGCTCATGTAGCCATTGTTCAGGACCCGAAGACGGGCGAATACAAATACATATTGGATGAGCTTCAACTGGATCCTTTGGAAAGGAATGTTTATGATCGGATCTTAGAAATCTTGTTGGCTGAGATAGAATCGCCTAAGGAGGAAGTTGTGGATCCCAGAAAGTTCTTTGCAGAAGAGGCTAAGAAGATTGTCGACAAATACCGAATAAGCTTGGGTTGGCTGCCTGACGTTTCTTGGTACAAGATTCTTTATCATGCTGAGAGAGATCTCGTGGGTTTCGGCAAGATCGATCCGTTGATGAGAGACGGCAACATCGAGGATATTTCGTGTGACGGTGTTGAGAAGCCGGTGTACGTCTGGCATAGGAGGTACGAGAGCATCGAAACGAACCTCGAATTCGAGAACGACGAAGAACTCGATAATGTGGTCGTCAAGCTTGTTCACATGTCTGGCAAACATGTGAGTTCAGCCTTCCCCATAGTGGATGCATCCTTGCCCGGCAAACACAGATTGGCGGTTTGTTACAGACGTGAAGTAACTCCTTTCGGAACTGCCTTCACTATCAGAAAGTTCAGGGAAGATCCCTACTCAATAGTGGATTTGATAAATCTTGGGACGTTCTCAGAAGAGATGGCAGCATACTTCTGGACATGTCTTGAGAACAGGGCTTCCATAATGGTGTTGGGGGGAACAGCGGCTGGAAAAACGACGGCTTTGAACGCATTGGCATGTTTAATTAGGCCTGGAAGTAAGATCATCACTATCGAAGAGACTGCGGAACTCAATCTTCCCCATGAAAACTGGGTCTCGCTTATTGCGAGACAGAGTTACGGTCTAGGCGGCAGTAGCGTTGGCGAAGTCACGCTTTTCGATCTTGTGAAAACATCGATGAGACACCGTCCAGACGTACTGATTGTAGGTGAGGTGAGGGGACAGGAAGCATACGTGCTGTTCCAAGCATTGGCCACAGGGCATGGAGGCATGTGTACAATGCACGCTGACAGCTTGGACTCTGCAATCAAACGTCTAACGCAGAAACCTATGAACATTTCATCTGCCTACATTCCATTAATGAACATTGTCTTGTCGGTGCAGAGAGTCCGCATAACTAAGGGTGAGGAAAGGAAAGCATTTAGGCGCATAATCAACATTCACGAGATCGCAGACTATGAAGACTATAGATGCACATTCAATTGGAATCCAGCGGAAGATGAGTATTTACCTATACTCAGAAAAAGCATAATGTTGTCGTCGATATCAGAGAGGGTAGGAACCAGCCAAAAGGATCTACTCGCTGAGATAGAGAGACGCAAGGATGTACTTCACTGGATGCGGGAACGCAACATAAGGAGCTATAATGATGTTGCAGCGATAATCGCAGAATATTACGCAAGACCTCGACAGATCTACGGCAAGGTGATTGCAGGGGAAGAGGTAAGGACTGTTGCAATATCTAAGAACTCTTGAGGCTTGGTCTTTCCGCATCTTCGGAGGAATCGCTCCTTATTTCTTAGAGCATGTATTCGAGTTCAAGGACTACCTAGAGAGGGCAAGGATCAAGATCTATCCAGAAACTTATGTTTCATTGATGTTTTTCGTTGCAGTCCTGACGCTTCCTGTTTCAATTTTTGCAATTGTGCTTTTGCTCCTATGCGGTTTCCTGCCGCTCCTCTTTGTAGTGCCTCTTCCCTTCTACGTGATGATAGGGTTTCTCCTGATTCCAATGTCTAGGGCCAGTGATAGGGCTACCGATTTGGAAAGGGAGATGCCTTTTGCGTCTGCCTACATCAGCGTTATGGCATCTGGGGGTATAGCACCTTATACGAGCTTCAAGAGGCTGTCAGAAGTCGAACTCATGCCAGCGATGCGAAGCGAGGCTAGAGAGATAATAAAAGATGTTGAGATATTCGGAATTGATCCTCTAACGGCAATCGAGAACGCTTCCAAGAAGAATCCATTAGACGTTTTCAAAGATTTTCTCGCCGGCTATGCATCAACGGTGATCATTGGAGGTGATATAGGACATTTCTTGGAGAGAAAGGCGGAAGATATCTTCAAGACCGGAGCTATGCGTGTGAAGGCTGCAGCTGAGAGGCTTGGAATGCTCTTGGAAACCTTCATTATAGTCATGGTCTTGATGTCTCTCTGCTTCTACATCCTCTTCAGCGTAGAGAACATTTACAGCACCGGCATGTCGAGTTATTCAGGCATACTTCTCTACACGTACTTGTTCACACCATTGCTCTCGGTCATGTTCATCTATTTGGCACATAGTATGCAGCCTAAAACGCCCTTAACAGATACTCGCCCATACAAGATATTTGCAGTCTGCAGCATAATAGGTCTGATGCTGTTCTTATTGCTGACAAATTTCATGGGATACATTGAACTTCCTGTATTCAGCGCTCTCCAGACGGTAGTTGACCTACCTGTAGCCATCGCCATAGCCTTAGTTGTAACTACAGCGCCGGCGGCTGTCGTGTATAGCAGAATTTCGAAGAGAAAAGAAAGTATGGAAAGGGGTATCAACAGTTTTCTGAGAGATCTGACCGAAGTCAGAAAGACTGGGTTATCGCCAGAGCGGTGCATTGAGAACCTGTCTAATCGCGATTATGGAGAGTTCAGCAAAGAACTACGCAAAATAAGCTCAGAAATATCTTGGGGAGTTGCCATTCGAAGAGTAATCATGGACTTCTTGAGGAGAACGAAGAGCTGGATGAGTCAAATCGTCATGTTTCTACTTGTAGAAACGATAGACGTTGGCGGAGGAACAATCGCAATGATAGAGTCATTGGCACGGTTCAACAATCTTACCCAAGAGGTTGAGAAAGAGAAGAAGATGTCGGTCCGACCCTACATATTGATGCCCTATTTTGCAGCGATTCTGCTCGTCGCTACAACCACGATGATGATTGGATTCACTGGCGCGACTCTGAGCGCTCCCGCTGCAGCGGGTGCAGCTGAAGCAGGAACAGACAGTGAAATGGGCTCGATGATATCGATCTTCACGACTTCAGCCATCTTCCACAGCTACCTGATAGGTTTGGTGGGAGGTAAGATCAGCGAAGAATCAATTGCTGCAGGCTTCAAACATGCTTCTCTACTAGTCATCCTTGCAGTGCTGGCCGCAAAGCTGTTGCCCATGTTTATAACGTTCGGATGAGAGAGAAGATGAGAAATAGCACAGCTAGGGAGTCTGGATTAAAGAAAGATAGGAGAGCAATTAGTCCAGCAATCTCCACGGTGATACTGACGTGCGCTATTGTAGTTCTACTTCTGGTCACAGTTAGCTTTGCAAACAGTTTCTTGACTGAACGGATTGCGGAGAACGAGTTTGAGGCAATGATGCAGTTCATGCAAACAGTGGGGCTTCAAGTTGATGATGTAGCATGGACAATCGGTAGGACTCAGACGACTCGTTATGCCAGCCAGTTTGGACGTCTAAACTTTGAATCGACAGCTTTAAACTATACCGTTTACGTGGACAAAGGCGAAGGATATGTTAATCTTGCTGAGAATTGGACCGGGATTCTTCTTTTCAACATGCCAATAAGCAAATACTCTGTCACCAACAATTACCATGAACGCCTGTTCCCAAATTTAGACAATTCCTTCCTTCAAAAAGGAACTTCTGCACCAGTAACCCATGTCTATGTGATTGAAAAGATGCCGATGAGCGATGGCGACTTCATAAGGGTTGTCGTTGCTCCGTCAATAAGAATGCTGAACTCGACGATATCTACCGGCGCAGAAACTAAGAACTATTTCAAGTTCTACCTGCCCTATCTAAGAAGCGGGACTCATCCCCACCGTTCACAATCTGTGACTCTCACGGGAAATTCAGTTTCAGTCGAGAAAGCCGATAATGTAAACAAGATCAAGATACAAGTCTCATTTCTAAAGAGTAGTCTAGGATTTTCTGAAGAGTTCTTTAACTTTGAAAGTCTCGTAGAAGAAATAGATGTTCCAGACGGATCGATCGTGGAGTTCTATGTAGGCGAAGTGAGTGCTTCGTTGGGGCTTCATGTCTAGATTTCCTATGGGGTCTGATAGATGGCACATATAACCATTGAGTATATAATCATGATTCCCATCTTGTTACTGCAGATTTTTCTCTTCCCTTTTTCCGCAGCCTGGCTTATGAATATCTGGGTGGATTCACGACGGGATCTTGCACTCCAAGATGTCGCGAGTCATTTGGGGAGTACTATACAGCAAATCTATTTTTCGGTAGACCACGAAACGATCTCGGCAGTCAAGGTGACGCATTCCCCTGGGCTTCCTCCTTTCATAGAGGATCATTACTATAAGGGAACCGCAACACTGCGTAAAGTATCGGATCCAGAACTCAACTCAAGTAAAATCTTGGAGTTAACAGTAGCTCTGGCCGCGACGACTAATGCTGTTACTGCTTCGGTAGTTTTAGGTCCCAACGCAACATGGCGCGAATCGGTCTTCATAAGCAATTCAACCCATGCATGTGTGAGTGCTGAGAAGTCTGTCAATGGAACCATATGCCTCTACTTTGGCGAATAGGAGTGATAAGATGACTGGCTCGACGATAGATCATCTGGTCTCCGTCACGGTTTTCTTAGGAGCAATCCTAATTTTTGTAGGGCTGTTTAATCAGATCATTCAAACTGCAGTAATGTATCAACGGCACAGACTTCTCGCGACGAAATGCACTGACTTACTTGACAATATCTCACTGAATCCTGGGTTTCCAGTCCATTGGGGAAAAACCAACTGTACACCCACAGGCTTCGGTTTACAGGATCCGGAATTCACTCGATATAGACTCAGCCCATTCTCGCTTATGCGACTGCGTTCTTCGACAGGAGAACCAGTATACTATCCCAAAACCGACTCATACTTCAGCAATATCAGCGTTGGGCATGGTTACCTGTTGGTACCTTTCTCTCAAGCGATTAACTACTCAACTGCTGCAAGGCTGCTTGGAGTTAACGGGACGTACGGTTTTCAACTGACTATAACGCCCATCATAACCGTAGCAATATCGGAAGTGCAGTCCAATCCGCTTGAACTTTCTGTAGACGTTTCTGGAGCTGGCTTCCCGCTAGTCGCGGCCACTGTGAGTTATTGTATGATCATAGTTACGCCGGGAGAGGGCGCCTATCCAGCTTTTAGTGTAGATTATGGCATCGTCTACACAGATGACAAAGGTTCGGCTTCGATAGAGTTCCCAGATGTTGATGGATCCAAAGAATCTTACGTATTGATCGCATACGCTAGTCTTTGCGGATTAGTCGGAATGGGTTATCACGAGCACGTCATCCACGAAGAGAATCGTGTGGTTCCGTTTGTCTCCGATTTTGGAAGAAGAGAAGTAATAATCGCCCACAGCTATGACGTTCACGGCGGCGATCATCCTGCAGAGATCGCTTACAACGCAACTTTCGTCTTGCTTAGTGATGATTTTACCCTTCGTGAACTGTCGATGGGAAATGATACAGGAAAACTTGGCAAAATCAACTATGGTGAAGGCAAACCCTACAAGATAGTTACCATTCCCACATATAGCCCCGGAATCTTGGTGATAACCTACCGGAAAAGCGCAGTAGAAACAGGTGTGGTCTTGATGCCGTGGGGAATAAGTACTATGGCTTTTCCAGTCACTTTTGGAGGTGATCCCTCTAATAGGGAATGGGTCGCTACAGATATCCGCCAAGTCACAGTTAACGGTATTGCTTACCAAGCCAAACTTGCTCTGTGGAGCTTAGAAGGATACTGGGTGATTGGATAATGATGCGAACAATCGAGATATTTCTGGTGATAACCATCATCACAGGGGCCTTCATAATATCTTCCTTTTTCGCTGTATTGCCTTCACCGAGGCAAGTTTCTCCCCTCAATCTTAGAAGACTTGCGATAACAACGCTCCAAACTCTGGACATTGACCATGATCTAAGTGAGATTGTGTTCAAGGGAGAAGACGACCCGGCCTGGAATGAGCTTCGGGTTGCACTGCCGGCTTGTCTGCCCCCTAATATTGTCTTCAATCTTACGGTCTATGAAGTGGGGAGCGGAATGGGAACAAAGCTCTACACGCCAGTCATGTCGATCTCCAACGCTGAAAGCCTAGGTGTAGGTTCTGATGCTGCCTCTTATTTGACGGCATCCTCTAACGTGACCTTCAATGTGATACCTGAAAGAGTCGGAGAACATGGTGTCGGAGGGACCCTGTATATATTGAATTGCAGCGACACCAACGGATGGTGGATCACAGGGTACACAAGTCAGGGTCTCGCAATGGATCTCTACAACTTGCTTTCACCATATTTCAAGATTACAGTATTGGTGCAGAATACAACTCAGTTAGGACAGATATTGGATGGCAATCCGTTGCAGGACGAGACCCTACAACACGCAGTAGTCATAAACACACTGGGCGAAGCAGTGCCTATACCTGAAACCTATGCAGATGTGTATGATCAGGACTCATATGCTGAGTACTGTTATGAACTAGGCAAGAGAGTGCGTCAGTTCAATTGGACATGGGTCAGCATAGTCGGATATCCGCTATATTACGTGTGCAACACCGATTATTTCCCAGACAGCCATAATACATGGGGAATCTACGGAATGAGACATGTTGGTACAGGTGGACTGAATGCCTTCCTTAGAGGACTGGACGATCAGCCTTATTCCTCTAGTGGAGGCTGGATTACTGGAAGTCCTGGCGTCGTATATCTCTCTTCGGATGCAGTGTATTACTGCAACTACTATGGCGTTTACCCAGCCAGTTACCAAACAGCCACAAGAGCCTTACCCTCATGGATAACAGATGCATATCACTTGACAGTAACAACCTACATCTTCGATCCCGTTGATGGCTGGATTGCTGGTGCGGTGTATCGTCACGCTACATCAGGAGCCCTTATAGCATTGGGTCTCACTAGGTCTCCCGACATTAGGCTGACTGCTTTGGGTTTATTGTCTGACTACAAACCCCGGCTTTACAGATCTGAATATACAGCAAGCGGTACATCTCGGCTTCTCATTCTGCAATTGGGGCAGACAGGAGGGCTATGATTTGAGAAATAAAGGGCAGTTCTCAATT
>JABAOH010034450.1_pt1 | contig 11216 bp, 14 predicted proteins | sample 7062181 | NCBI WGS metagenome assembly JABAOH01 (sample SAMN14538630, study PRJNA623070) | marine sediment metagenome | biome: marine biome [ENVO:00000428]; feature: marine pelagic biome [ENVO:01000023]; material: deep marine sediment [ENVO:00002113]; isolation source: pool of 5 deep marine... | reverse complement strand
CCATGAAGAAAGGTTCCTGCTGTAATCACGACCGTTTTTGCTATGAACTCCGCCCCGATGTGATCCCTGATCCCAACCACGCCACCGTTTCCAACAAGGATCTCTTCAACGAGAGCCTGCTTCATCTCGAGATTCGGCTGCCTCTCGAGAACACTCTTCATGAGACCCCTGTAACGAGCCTTATCGTTCTGCGTTCTTGTTCCCTGAACTGCCGGCCCCTTTTTCATATTCAACGTGCGAGATTGTATGGCCGTGAGATCGGCGATCTTGGCCATTTCGCCGCCCAGAACATCCACCTCCTTGACAAGATGCCCCTTTCCCAATCCTCCAATGGAGGGAGAACAAGGCATGTGTGCCACAGTGTCGAGGTAGATGGAGAAAATCAGCGTCTTGCAGCCCATCCGAGCGGCGGCCAATGCGGCCTCGCAACCCGCATGACCGGCTCCGACAACGATGACATCATAAGCATTTGAATAACCCGTCATTGCGTTCGTATACTTTGGGGCATGCTCAGTAAAGTAACCAAAATCTGCCCTGCTAGCCAGAACATGTGCTCACCGCAGAGACACAGAGAGCGCTGAGATATCGTTTTTCCTTTGCCGCGAGAAGGCGGCAAAGGAAACGCTTCTGTTCCGCAATCGGCGGAACGCAATAAACATCAGTTTTTCCCTTAGGGTTTGGTTGTTTTTGGCCATTGTCGTCTCCCGATGGGCAAAGAACAAAAATTCTCTGTGCCCTCTGCGTCTCCGCGGTGAATAAACGGGTCAACGATCTTGGCTTTTCGTCCATAGCCTGAAAACCTCTAATTATATATAATAATGGTATGTCCCGTCCACTTTACCGTGACCTCAATACGGCCCTGCGTGAGCGATTTGGATGTAGGGTTCAAAAAATCAGCCTCGATGCGGGATTGACTTGCCCCAATCGCGATGGGCGGGTCGGTTTGGGTGGCTGTATTTACTGCAATAAACTTGGATCTGGAACAGGTGCTTCTCGATATCAGTCGATTACCTCACAACTCGAGTCGGGAAAGGCATACCTTCGGAAACGTTACAAGGCTCATAAATTCATCGCATATTTTCAATCCTTCTCAAACACTTACGCACCGGTTGACCGCCTACGACGGCTCTACACCGAAGCTCTCGAGGTTTCCGATATTGTGGGCCTGACGATCGGCACACGACCGGACTGCGTAGACGAACCCGTCTTGGACCTTTTGGCTGAAATGCATCGAGAGACCTATGTGTCCGTTGAATATGGCCTTCAGTCGATTCACAACCGTTCCCTGAGACTGATCAACAGGGGTCATTCATATGAGACTTTCGTCGACGCAGTAGCCCACACCCGTTCGAGAGGCCTCGAGGTCGGCGTTCATGTCATTCTCGGCCTTCCGGGCGAATCCAAGGATGACATGCTCGACACGGCTAGGGCCTTGGGAGAAATCGATATTCAGGCAATCAAAATCCATCTTCTCTATGTGATTCGAAATACTTCCCTTCACCGTCTCTATGAAAAAGGAGCCTACCACTGTCTCAGCCGAAACGCCTACGTGGACATCGTGTGCGATTTTCTCTCTCTTTTACCGCCCCAAATAGTCATTCACCGGCTCACGGGGGATCCTCATCCCGGGGAGCTCGTGGCGCCCCTCTGGGCTCGTGAAAAACAGACAAACCTTCAGGCTATCCGCGAGACGCTTGAAAGGAGAAAAATCTGGCAGGGGAAAGCGTACAGAAGCCGGAGGTATACCTCGACCAAAACAGCTTGAGTCCGACACGACCTCCCACAATCAGACTCCAGGAGTTAGAAAAGCCCCTCTTCTTCCGATTAGATCCCAAGAACTCGGCGAATTGCTCCCCACCCCGAAGCCACCGCTTTCCCGGTTTGTCCGCCACCGCTTTTACCGATATCCCCGGGGCAGAATAATTTTCGCAGAATGAGAAAACCCGGCTCGTGTTGTCTGGAGTTCCTCCAGTTTTGTGGACGCTCATGTCCCTAAGGGTCCAATCAAAAGATTCAAAATTCTCTTGAAACATTAGAAGCTTAGAAACTTCATACTTTGAAAACTCAGGAAACTGGAGCGCGTTTTTTCTTGACATTCTTAACGGAAGCTATATAGTATGACAAAAAGTCTAAGATTTTCAATAGATTATGAGAAATCTTTTTCCCAAAATGGGAAAAACTGTTCATTTCAAAGTTTGGTCTTCCGTGGATGTCACACCGGTCATGAAGGTGGAACGGGAAACACTGATGTTCCCCACTCAAAGGTCTTCCTGGCAGTCCGGCCCCAGCGTCTGTGGGTTCAAAATCATAGCGTAGCGCGCGGTGGCAGCCCTGTCCAGTACGGACAGATGAATGCTTTCGGAACTGTGAATCTCCGAAGAGGTGGGAAGATCCTATGGCACGCTTTTCTCCACGTATTAACGGGGAAGTAACGGGTTGGATTATTGATACAGAGGGGGAGGAGCGCCCTGTTGTTTTGAAAAATATCGGGTTGGGCGGTTTCTATTGCGAGCCGGCATGCAAGTTGTCCTCTACTCAAACTGCCCTAGGTTCGATTTGCACGGTGAGGACCTCACTTGAGAAAATCGGAGAGTTGACGGTCAACGGTTCTGTTGTAAGGGAAGAAAGGGATGGATTCGGGCTTCGCTTTTCAGGAATCACTCGAGGGGATCTCCTGAAGATTTGGACCTATATGCGTGAATTCCTACTCGGGGAGAATGACTGTCCCTATTGTAACCATTCCAATCATCTCTCTTCTGGAGCGTGTGGATCTTGTGGCTGGAAACTGGACTTCGGGAACAGAGACTATTTCCTCTATTTCGAACGGGAATCGCTTTTCAGACAGTTGAGCGAGAGCCTGAGTACGCTCAGTATCAATGATTTAAGGAAGATTTTCGGTTACGTCGAAGAGAGGTTTTTTGGTAAGAGAGGGTTGACCGGCATCGAGGAGACCGAGGAGTTTTTGGGAAACTGCCAGGCCATGAAAGAGGTTTTCTCTTTGATCCGGAAAGTCGCCCCAACCGACCTTTCGGTTCTCATTCTCGGAGAAAGCGGGACGGGAAAAGAACTTGTCGCTCATGCGATTCATGAAAGAAGCGTTCGAGAAAACAGGCCTTTTGTAGCCATCAGTTGTGCTGCCATCCCCGAATCACTCCTCGAGGCAGAGCTTTTTGGGTTTGAAAAAGGAGCCTTTACAGGGGCCTATGTGCCGAGGAAAGGAAGGGTCGAGGATGCCAATGGAGGCACACTTCTTCTGGACGAGATTGGGGAATTGCCAGTCAACCTCCAGCCCAAACTCCTTCGCTTCTTGGAGACTCAAAGGGTTGAACGCGTTGGTTCCACAAAGGGTGTACAGGTTGATGTCCGAATCATCGCGGCCACCAATTGCGATCTGGAGAAGGCTGCGGCTGAGGGACGTTTTCGCTCAGATCTTTTTCACCGCATAAAGGTATTCTCGATTAAGCTTCCTCCCTTGCGCGAAAGGGGGGAGGATATCATTCTTTTGGCCCAATACTTTCTGAAAAAGATAAAAAGTGAAAGGAACTGGCGTTGCAAGGGCTTTACGCCGGAGGCTCTAGATGTCATAAGGGAGTACACTTGGCCCGGCAACGTCAGGGAGATGATCAATCGGGTGAGGAGAGCTGTTGTCGTCCAGGACGATTCGATTACACCGGAAGATTTGGAACTCACCCCTTCCCCAAAAACCAGGAGGACATCCAAACTCAGGGAGGCCGATTTGAACCTGAAAAAAGAGATGATCGAGTCGACCCTGAACGACTGTCGACAAAATATTTCTCAAACCGCGAGAGCCCTGGGGATCAGCCGACCCTATCTTCATGTTCTCATTAAGAAATTGGGGATTTATATCCCCGAGAAAGGGAAGGTCTGATTCAGAACAGGGAAAAGGAGATTGGAACTCTAATTTCGACCTGAAAATCCGGGGAGTCTTCGGTGAGGCCGAGGCCGACCGAAGCAAAGACAGAAACGTTTTCGGATATCCGATAGCTTGTTCCAAGGAATGCAGTGGCAGCGTTCGTTCCTGAACCGGGAATCTTGGAGCCGTCTTGGGTGGTATCGTCTGTGATCACATTTTGAAAGGAAAGACTCAGAGATATCTTTTCACTTAAAGCAGTGGCCATTCCCAAAACATATTCGATACTGTCACCTGGATCGATCTCTCCAAAGTTGCCACCCACGTGTCGTTCAATATTCCAGAAGTAACTTCCCGTTCCAAAGAAGACAACGGGATCGGCGGCTTTGACAAGGGTGAACCCACCAGACATACCGTTATGTCCACTGCCTGTGGGTAGTTCTTTCAGAATGATCTTTCCTTCAATCTCTTCTGTATCGAGGCCGTAAGGATCCTCTCCTGTCCTGAAATTCCACCTAAGATTGAGAATAACGTCTGGTCGCCACCCCCTTGCTTGGATAACGTGGGCGAAGAGCCCGGCCTCGATGTCACCAAGGTCATTTGCTTCGATTGTTCTGTCTCTCTGGGCTACTCCGGTTTCCGCTGTGGGAACGAGCTGATCATGTCGGTAGAGATAGGGAATCTCAAGGGCGAACTGAAGGCGGTCCGTTATACCGTAGAGAAATGATAGGCTCGGTGTCAAAATATCTCGATCGATGTCCTCAACTGCGATTGTCCCGATCACAATGGCTTCAAAAACAGTGAAGCCACTAATCGATATGAGATTGCGCGAGAAATGAGTGTAATTGAAACTCGGTTCAATGACGAGAGTTCTCTTGGGAATGAGGACGCCCCCTTCTTGGATCAAAATCGTTTCGGCCCTCTCTTTGGCAGCCTCCTCTCGCCGGTCTTCAGCAGGGAGGGGCTTTTCTTGAGTCTCTTTTTGGATAGGTTCGCCAGTCGGCTTTTGCTCCTCCTGTGCGCCTGCACCGATCGGCACCAGAATCCAAAGGCCCAAAAGAACGCATAGAATCCCTTTGATTCTCCTCTTGAGTCGTGGCATTCTTGCCCCCTCAGAAAAAAAACCCAAGTTACCCATTTGCCTAGGCAACCCGGCTGTCTGAAGAATCAACGATTACCAATCTTGGAGGTTGTTGTTATTCCTCACCTAGAGCCGGGGCTTCTTGTTCAGTTTTTCCGGGGATTGAATTGATCAACGGATTCGATGATAACAGGTTAAAAACCATGTGACAAGGAAAACAGAATTTGCTTGTTCGTGAAATCTGGGTCATATTTTCGACTCTTACTGAACCGGATGGGTATGGAACGAATAGAGATGCGAGGACAAAGGTCACTCCTATTAGGTGAAGGGGTGGAATTATGATCTGAGATCCTTTATTGCTTCTAGATCACTGAATACAATATGTTCGACTATTCTGAGGGTTTTTTCAAAGTCAGCGAAGCAAATTCCTCCCACAACAGTTCTATAATAAAAGAACCGCACCTTGTCATTGGTTTTGTCTATGCAATATTTTCCAATTGTTCGCGTACCGTTCAATTCGTTTAGCCTTTGAAGCAGTGAACTCCTTTTTTCAGATGAGATGGGGACATCGGCCAGATCGTGGCCTTCTATCTTTAGGAGTTGCTCTTTAGGAATAAAGATGATTGAAAATTGAACTGTCTGCGTTCTTTTTTCGTTGCTAACCCTAAATGTGATGACTTTTTGGTTTTCTCGTTCAATCCTCTCATAATATTTATGACCGTATTTATCCATAAATCCGGTCAGGAGGGCGACATCTACAGGCTTGTTTTGGAAATCTTCAGGTACATCTTGTGTGAAAGAGGCTCCGAGAGGAAGAATCATTAAGCAACAGCATGTGATGATCACTGAAAAAATCCTAACCTTGCGTGTCACAACCCCTCCTCTCTACTTCTTCAACAGAATGACTCTCTTTGGGGAAATCAGACGAATGAAGACATCCTCCAAATCTTGAGTCTTTTGAACACTAAGACATTGCCCGCCTAAGCTATGTAGGCTATGGAAAATTTCGGTCGGTGTTTGTACTCCATTTGCCTTAAGGCAAGGTGAGATATTTCATCAGCGCTGGCAATGCGGACTCGCGTGCAACGTGGATCAGCGTGATATTCAGAATCAAATTGTTGTGAATCACGTTATAATTCCCCGGAGATTGGCTGATTTGAAAAATGCCAGTGGCCCCGCGGAAATTACCCACATAGGCTTGAACAACCGCTCTGTCACCAAGGGCAAGAGGTTCTCGCGCAACGGCCTCACCGCGAAGGTTCGGAAGATCAGGAGGGGAAGGTAGACTACTCGGGACGCGTCCAACCAGCGAACCCGAAACGTTCCCCAGTTTATCCCAATAGCCGCTGAACTGAATTCCGAAATGGATCCCAGAGTACCCCCCTCTCATTTCATCGAGTTCCTGATCGGAAAGTGGGATCCCAAACTCTTGATCCGCGGTCCAAGCCGGAGGCCAGCCCGTGACAACCGGAAGAATCAACAGGGCGGCAAAGAGGACGATTGCCTGTTTCGTCATTCTAGACATGATGAAGTGCCTCCTTTCAAATCAAAACTCCCCTTGGGCCTTGAAAAACGAAAATGCTCCCATCCCCATCCGCTGCACCCGTATCACGTTCATCATCGGAGCAGACATGGCGGAGGTCAAGGGCAAGTCTGAAAAGGTTTGTCCCTTTTTGCTCGCCACAACGAGGATAACCCCGTTCCAGCTCTTTTCAAAGTCCTTCACACTCATCGACCGGTTCCCAGAGGCGGAATCGGCGATGTAGACTCTGTCCCCTCTCATCCCTTTCAAAACAACGAAGTGAGAGTATTTACTTGACTCTAGGAGGATGATACCGGGGATTTTCAAATTCTTTAGGTTTTCTAAAGTGACTCTGTAGCCGTTGGCAAGATAGTCATTACGCTCAGCATACCTCTTGAGATCCAGGAGGGAGAAGCCTTTTTCAGCGATCTTTTCACGATCTCCCTGCTCCAACATCTCCTTGATGATATCAATCTCATCGACCTCTTCATTGTAGAAGTACTTGAGGATCGTGGCTAGTGAGGCTGCCCCGCAACTTAGATCGAACTTCTGGGGGACAACGTTCTTGTACCGCGCTTCTCGCAGGCTCACCACTTTCTTGGTGACATAGAGACCGTTTGGAAGACCGACAGTTATTGTGCCGCCGACGGCATCCGAAGACATCAGAATTGGGCCGAGCAATAATAGACATGATGCGTGAAATGCCGGCAGTGTTCTCATTTCAAATAGGTCTCCCTGAAAGAAAAGACGATGGCGTTCGTCTGGATGTTCAAATCTCCGGCAGATTGTGTCACCTGAGCAATTCCACTGGAATTTGAGAAGGAGTTTCTAATGACGTCCCTCCGAGTGCCCCTCTCTTCTCGCAAGATATTGGATGCACTCACACGGTCGAGATCCTCTTCTGCAACTGGCGTCGCACCCTGTATGTTTGTTGTGCTGGCACTCCCCACAGTCATAAGCAGGACGTTGCTCTGGCTGTTTGAGGTTCCTGCCGATTGATTGATTCCGATGACCCCAAGGTTGTTCTGGAATGATGCTTCGATCAAATCCTGTTTGGTCATGGCCTCACTGGAGTCAATTTCGGTGGGACCCGCAGTCGTCGATCTCTCCATTCGAATTTCGTTCAGGGGAGCGGGACTGAGACCGATGGAAAAGACTCTCACATTCGACTGGTTATTCACGTGACCGGAAGCCTGGTTTACATTGAGAATCCCAATATTTTCGTTTGCCGAGCCGACCACCCGGGTCTCCCTCTCTCCACCCTGGGCTGAGCATAGAATCAACGGGGACAAAAAGATCCCCGTGAGGAAACCCACTAAGAATTGAACGATCCCCGCTTTACCCTTGACCATCGAGTTCTCCGCTTTTCTTGAAATAGGAGGAGAGGAGTGGGGTAATCCCGCTCCTCCCCTTAACTTTATTCGGCAAACGAGACGGAAATGAGGTTCGCTTGGTTGTTTAGGGCACCGGAACTCTGGTTGACACCGACTACCCCACTATTCCCCTTGATAGAATCGGTGATGCTGGCCAGCCTTATGGCAGCTAAATCAGTAACGCTAAGAAGCGAATTGGTCTGACCAAGATCTGCCTCGGCCAAGGCAACGATGGGTCCGCCTCCCAGACCGGCAGCAACCGCCACCGTGTTCGCCTGGTTGTTGAGTGAACCAGAGGCCTGGTTAACCCCGACAACACCGTCATTCCCACTGATGCTCCCATCGATAACGCCTTGGGAAATAGCGAGAAGCTGCAACTCGACGTTGAATGTATTTTGCTGTTCCGCTGCGGCCTGGGAATTCACAAATGCCGACTCACCAGTGGTTGTGGCCGACGCTACCACGTTGCCTTGATTGTTCATGATCCCGGAGGCCTGGTTAACACCCACGATACCAGAGTTCGAGCTGATTGAGCCTACTATTTCGGAAGAAGGATCATCAGGGTCGATAACGAGCACACCCGTATGCTGGTTGTGTGTATTTACCTGATTCAACATGGCATTTGCTTCTGCCGCAGATTTGCTCTCCAGCTTTACCGTCACGTCCACGGTTGCCGATTTTACAATCCACACTTGTTCCCAAATGTTTATATCTTTATTCTTCTCAACGGTCACATCAACTGATACATCTGCAATCGCGGGCATGGCAAGTGCCACACACACCAATAGTCCTAAAGTGATTCCCAATAAGTTTTTCATTGCCCATTCCTCCTTTCGTTGAATTCCTTACTCAGTAATGTCCTCTCTCAAGCGATCGCCGCGGCCGACCGCTCCTCATGTCTTTTTCATCACCTCCCCTCTCTCTCCTGAATCTAATTGGCCTCAACAACCACGCTGTTCACCTGCGCATTGGTCGTCGGATTGCCTCCGTTACGAAACACAATCTTGGGCCGACGGTCGACGTCTATTTCGTCTCCAAGAATAATTCTGGCCGAAAGAGGCGGCCCATTGTCAGAGCTCAAACCGACATTTTCCAGGCCCTTGCCCGTGATGGATTCAAGGACATACGGATCGACCTCTTCATAGAAAACAAGGATTACTCCCCCCTGAGCGATGTCCTCCTCGCTGGTGGTTTCCCAATCGCTGATCTGCTCTGATTCGAGACAGTCTTCATCCTCTCCCTGTATGACGGCAGTTGTACCCCCGCTCACCAAGGCGAGCAAAAAAATGAATAGGATTATCTTGGTTATCCGATGCATAAGGGCGACATTCCGAGATGACCGCGAAGCTACGGATACCTACTCAAGATGCGTACCACATTCAGATGTATTTGATATTATTAAAGATGTTCGAAATCAGACATCGAAAAACTGTTAGATATATATGACACCTGGAGGCCTGAAGTAAGAAAAGCAATTGAATTTATAAAGAAACTTAATCCGTCACTTTTAGTGACGGTGTAATCTCGTAATTGAGAAGACGGTTCACTCGCCTATTTTGGGGTCGTCGAGAGCCTTGGTTCCTAACGAAGGCTTCATCGGCTCTTCATCTTCGAGGGCTTCACAGCTTTGAGCGCTTCCCCTTTTTCACCCAGATGTGATATTTGTAGGGTAATAGGTGTGTTGAAGCGCATGCCTGCGCACCATGTAGGTCGTATGCTGACCGGCATTTCAGGCGAGGAGGAATGCCATGAAAGTCAAGGTCAACCAGTCAGTCCTGGAGCTCGTCCAGGGGGATATCACCCAACAGGATGCAGACGCGGTCGTCAACGCGGCGAATCCGTCGCTTCTGGGCGGGGGAGGCGTTGACGGGGCCATCCACCGGGCGGCAGGCCCCGAGCTTCTGTCAGAATGTCGAACCCTTGGCGGATGCAATACCGGTGATGCGAAGATCACAAAGGGTTACAACCTCAAGGCGAGGCATGTGATTCACACGGTGGGACCGGTCTACCGTCGGGAAAGCAGTGAGGTGAGGAATCTTCTGGCGAGCGCTTACCGACGGAGCCTGGACGTAGCCCATCAGAGTGGGCTCAAGAGCCTAGCCTTCCCATCGATAAGCACAGGGGCCTATGGGTATCCGGTGGAGGAGGCCGCGTCAATTGCCCTTTCAACGGTCATTGACTATCTAAAAGGAGATTCGGATATCGACCACGTCCGCTTTGTCCTCTTCAGCACAGACGTTTTGAAGGCCTATGAAAGGGCCCTCCGTGACCTGACCGGAGAGCAAATATGAGAAGGCGCAGGTTCTGGCGAAAAGCTGATTTTCTCGCCCACTCTCCCCCTTTCACCGGGATCGCTCGAGCACTCAGAGGTCGCAGAGTAGAGAGGTTGATCTATTACAGTTCTGGCCTAATTCTTCGAGAGGAAGAATTAGGCCAAGTCTTCTGCTCTGGATTGGCCACTCACCAATCCAGAGCAGGTTGTCTCTGAGCCTTTGTGGGCTCTTTGAGAGATCTTAGACTCCCGCTTTGCCGAGAATTGTTACCCAGACAACCTTGATTTGCTCTGCGAGGCTACTTTTCCGCTTTTTGAAAGGGTTTCGTCCAGGTTGCCGACCTCTCGGGGGCCAGCCGATCGTCTGTGCCCCTTAGATTGGATTAGAGGTTTCAAAAAATGTGACAGGTACATCGAACTTCTCCTGGACTTTTTCCCCCAGTGCTTGGATGCCGAGACGCTCTGTTCGGTAGTGTCCTCCCGCAACAAAATTGATGTTCGCCTCCCGACAGATCTCGTATGTCGGCTCTTCTGCCTCTCCCGTCAGGAAGAGATCTAACCCCAAGTCAATGGCTTCGTAGAGATCTCTAGCGGCTCCACCCGAGATGATTCCGACTCGGCTGATGCTTTCCCTCCCGGCGTCGAAACAGATGGCGACCCCTCCCAGAATCTTTTCGATCTCCTCCAATAAGACATGACGGGACATTTCGGTGGTAAGACGCCCGTGCCAGCCGATCGGTTTGCTTCCTTGGTAGCCGAACGGTTTAAGCTCTCCGAGACCCAATCTATTGGCGAGTAGAACGTTGTTTCCGATCTCAGGGTGGCCATCCAGAGGCAGGTGATACCCGAGGAGGTTGATGCCGTTCTTCAAAAGGACCTCAAGGCGACCCTTTAGGATCCCTTTGATAACCCATGGAAGCCCTTTCCAGATGAGGCCGTGATGGACGATAACCATCTTTGCCGCCTTTTCCTGAGCAGCCTGAAAAAGGGATTGACTGGCGCTGACCCCCACCACGATCTGACCAATTTCTGAAACGCCCTCAACCTGAAGACCATTGGGACAACTGTCCTCAAAGTTCTTCACATCGAGGTATTCA
>JABAOH010084800.1_pt1 | contig 11219 bp, 8 predicted proteins | sample 7062181 | NCBI WGS metagenome assembly JABAOH01 (sample SAMN14538630, study PRJNA623070) | marine sediment metagenome | biome: marine biome [ENVO:00000428]; feature: marine pelagic biome [ENVO:01000023]; material: deep marine sediment [ENVO:00002113]; isolation source: pool of 5 deep marine... | reverse complement strand
CCCGAGAACTTTCGCAACGCGATCAGCGATAAAACGCGGGCGCTCTATGCCGAGACTATCGGCAACCCGACCAACAACGTTATCGACATCGAGGCTATCGCGGCAATCGCGCACGATGCGGGTATTCCACTCATTATCGACAACACGTTTGCCACACCCTACCTGTGCAAACCGATCGATTACGGCGCGGATATCGTCGTGCACTCGGCGACGAAGTTCATCGGCGGGCACGGCACGAGCATGGGCGGCGTCATGGTCGAGTCGGGCAAGTTCGACTGGGGCAACGGCAACTTCCCGGGCATGGTCGAACCGTCGGCGGGCTATCACGGCATTCGTTTCTACGAGACCTTCGGCGATTTCGGCTTCACGATGAAAGCCCGCTGCGAGACGCTACGCACGCTGGGCCAGGCGATGAGCCCGTTCAATGCCTTCATGATGCTGCAGGGCCTCGAAACGCTGCCCGTGCGCATGGACCGCCACTGCGAGAACGCGCGCGGCGTGGCGGAATTCCTGCTGGGGCACCCGGCGGTGAGCTGGGTCAACTATGCAGGGCTCGAGGACAACCCTTACCGCGCCCAGGTCGAGAAATACTTGCCGAATGGCGCCGGTTCGATCCTGACGTTCGGGGTCAAAGGCGGCAGTACGGCAGGCCAGGATTTCATCAACCGCGCGCAATTCATGAGTCATCTGGCCAATGTCGGCGATGCCCGCACGCTGATTATCCATCCGGCCTCGACCACGCATCGACAGCTCAGTGAGGAACAGCAGCTGGCTGCCGGCGTGACTCCCGATATGGTGCGCATCTCCGTCGGGCTGGAAACGCTCGACGACATACTCTGGGACATCGACCAGGCGCTGCATACTGCGTCTTGAGGTCTGTTGAGGAACTTCTTGTATTTTGGCGGAACCGGTGGCATTGGCTCGTGAACACGCCGGTACCGGAAATGTTGGCGATAACGATCGCGGTTAGCGTGGGAAAACCGAATTTGTCGCTGGACATTGGCCTCGCGTCCCTGATCATGGTCTCTGTCACGAGCATCTGCCTGGCCCCAATGGGTGTGGCAGCTGACTACCCTTACGCGTATGCTCTGCTGGTCTGGATATCAGCCTCGCGCGGTGGAGTGTCCTGAATGAATGCGGTGCTTTATGCCTTTCCTGTGTTCCTCTTGTTGATCTGCCTGGAACTGTGTTGGTCACATTTCTCCGGCAGAAGAGTCTTCCGCGCCGCCGATTCACTGACGAGCATGAATATTGGCGCCATCAGTGAGATCTCGCGGGGGCTGATCAAGACCGTGACCTTCGGCCTGTATGCTCTGCTGGAACTGAAGGTAGGCATCGTGGCCTTCACGGCAGCTGACCCGCTGGCCTGGATACTGGCCTTCCTGCTTTATGACTTCTTTTACTACTGGGCACACCGGGCCGGTCATGAGGTCAACATACTATGGGCCGCCCACAGTACCCACCATTCCAGTGAAGAATTCAACATGGCCACAGCCATGCGCCAATCAGCCACCACCGTGTTCTATGTCTGGATTTTTTACCTGCCGATGGCAGTGCTGGGGATTCCGGTGGAAGTATTCGTGCCGATTTCCTTCGCCAGCCTGTTCTACCAGTTTTGGGTACATACCACCCTGGTTCCGAAGCTGGGCTGGTACGACAAGGTCTTCGTCTCACCCTCCAACCACCGGGTACACCACGGACAGAATGGCTACGCCATCGACGTGAATTATGGCGCGACGCTTATAGTCTGGGATCGCCTGTTCGGCACGTATGCCGAGGAAAGCGACGTGGAACCGGTCGTCTACGGAATCCGCAAGCCGGTCAAGACCTGGAACCCGGTGTGGGCCAACCTCGTAGTCCTGGCACGCATCGTCGTCGACACGGTGCGGACCGCCGGATGGAAGAACCGGCTGATAAAGCTCTTCGGCCCGCCGGGTTGGGAGCCGGAAATAAACGCGATTCAAAAAACCGCATTCTCACCCTCTGCGTTCAGACGCTTCGAAACCCCGCTTGGCAAATGGCAACATCGCTACGCGTTGTTCTCCTACGTCATGGTTACGGCTTTGTTCACGCACTTTCTCACGATCGCGTACAGCATGCCGATGGGCCAGCGACTGGCCTATGGCGGACTCGTCATCCTCAGCGCCATGGGCACCGGGTGGGTGCTCGAAGGCAAGCGTTGGGGCGTGCTGCTCGAACTGTTGCGTGGCCTGACTGTGGCCGGGGCGCTGCTGGCGGGGCTGTGGTTTTCTCCCGTCACTGGGACGTTCCAGGCCCTGGCCGCTGCCTGCCTTACGTTGATGCTCACCCTGTACGCCCTGATGTGGCGCGAGGGCCTTGCCGTCACCGCCACGGTACAGCCAGCGCACCAGGCTTAGCCTCGCGCTCAAAAACCGAATTCAAAGCCCCCGGCCAGCAGGCTCTTCGTCGGCACGCAGCCCGCCCGGGTCTTCGACAGACGTCAATTCCGCGAGATCGGCGATCATCAATTCACCGGTCAACTGCACAAATGTCGCCACCTGCTGCCGGAACAGGCTGGCATCGAATCGATCGATACCGGAGGAGGTGCCCCAGTAGGCGCCCATGATGCCCATGATCGCAACCCCAGGAATTTTTAGAGCCGGCGCAGACTTGGCCATGCCGTACCACCGCCCCTGGCTCCGGCCGTGCACACCTGGCCGGGCGACGTTGCGAACAAACGCAGACGGCAGGTTGTTATCGGTCACTGCCTGCACAGCCAGCTTGACCATGTTGCTGCTGTCGGTCGTCCAGATGTGCGACGCGTACACGCGGCCACTCTCGACCAGGGCGTCACCGTCCTCACGATATTCGATTTGCCCGAGATGCTCCATGCCGATCATCGCAACGATCGCATCGCGCGCATCCGGATTGCGCGTAAACCAGTCCTGCGCGGCAAACGCCCGCTCGGCACCGGGCATGAAATGTCGGCAGTCCAGAAACACCATCAAGGTGCGCGGACGGTCTGCCTGCGGAATCCTGGACATGTACTTGATGACGCCGAGTATGCCGAAGGCGCCATTGTCCTGCGATATCGACGGTCCATCCGTGTGAGTAACCAGCTGAATCTGCTCGTCGTCGGGGGTTCCGTATTTGTTGCCCGGCAGGTAGCCAATGAGTTGATACGCCGTACTCTCGGTGATCGTCGCCTCGAGCCGCAATGTCGCACGCGCACCCGCTTTCGCATCCTCTATGACGCTCATACCGGCTGTCCGGTCGAGATACAGTGACGGCACATCGTAGATGCGCGGCACCGGGAACGTGTACATGCCAGCCGCGAGATCACGACCCGCATCCAGCACGAACACGATGCCCACCGCATTGCCGCGGATTGCGATGTCGATCAGGCTCTGGAGCCCCATCAGCTGCAGGAAGATCGACGTGCCCTGCCTGTCGGGCCGATTCACCGGTATCGGTCCGCCGCGCTCGGGGAAGCTTTCGTCGTCGCTGCGATACTCGAAGTCGCTGTTGGCGAACGCCTCGATTGCCGCCTCATCGACAGCCGTACTGAAAATCACGATCTTGCCCGCGATGTCGTCCGGCGGATTCCGCTGATCATAGAAAACAAGCCTCGCGGTGACGCCGTCCGGGCCGGTGGCGCCGGAGTTTGCCCCGTAGCTCGCAACTTCGACTTGCCTGCCGTTGGAGACGAGTGCCCAGTTCGAACGATCCGGCCACTCGCTGCTTCGCCAGCGATCAAACGTCCATTGATTGCGCTGTATATCTACAACGCCGTACTCGCCGAGCCTGTCTTCGACAAAGCCGATAAAGTGCAGCCAGGATGCATTTCCGGTCAGTGCCGGCCCCTTCTCGTCCTTGAGCGCGTGCCACTCCAGCGCTTCCGTCTCGCTGAGAAGCCAGTCGTCACGCACATGGGTGAGATGCTCGACGGGTTCAGTCGACTGACCGCCCGACGGTTCCAGCGAAAAATCCGAGCACGCCAGGAGCAGCCAGCAACTTGATACGACGATTGCGGGCAAGCTTGATCGCATGGTTACGAATCGATATAGCCCGGATCCGCACAGACAAAGAAGGTCTCGACCTGGTTCGGCTGCAAATACCGTGTGCGCGGCATGTACGGTCCCAACACGGCCTCCAGTTCCGCTTGCTTGTCGACCCGTTTGATCGCATTCCCAAATTCGGGCGCCGCCAACATCTGGCGTATCTGCACGACGGTCACATCATCGTCGAACATGCCATCGCCATCATCGGCCATAGGCAACCAGGCGATGCCACATTCCTTGATCGCGTTACGCGGCCGATCGGCTGCACGGCTGACCATGACCGTATAGAAGCCGTTTTCGTCGAGCGGGATCTCTTCGTCAAACAGGCAATCGTTCACCCGGGTATTGGCAAAACCCTGGTTGGAACATATCGACCAATAGCGCAGGTCCGCCTCTTCCATGTAATCGTCACCGCCAAACGTGGTCGGCGTCCGCGGCATCTTTCCTCGCACCATGAAGACCTTGCCGTGCTTGCGATTGACGATTGTACGTATGTAGTGATTATCCAGGTTGGGATAGAAGCCGCCCTCGCTGCGCCTGGCATCTTCATTGATGTCGCCCGTGTAAATCCCGAGCAGGCTCGCACGATCAAGTTGTATGTACCACTTCGCAGGAACTTCAGCGGGCCAGGTGTCCGGCTTGCCCGGCTGTGATATCAGCTCACGGTACTGACTGGGTGGAATGCCGACCGCATCGGCCGTTACCTGGAGACGCTGCGTGGTTTTCAGCACGCTGCATGCATCCTGACCCGAGAGGATGGACCCGTCTTCGAGTGTGACCGTCGGCGACGGTAACGGCACGCCGCCATCTGGCCATTTGCCGTCATCGGGAAGATAGATTCGATAGATGATGGTCTGTTGACCATCCGCATAGGACGGCGCATGCAGGACGTTCGACGCGGCGTCCCTGTTGTATTCGCCTATTGCGCGTTCCACGGCCGGCGCCGCATTGATGAGTTCCACAGAGTAGCTGCGGCTCTCCGCATTGCGATTAATACCCGGAAGGTATGGATTCGACGAACCGGAATCTGGCTGAATCAGGTAATCGGCGAGTGATTCGATCGGTCGCCCACGCTCGTCGTAACTGATGAACGACTGGTACCTTGCATGGGCGAAGTCTCCTGACAGTTCCAGTCGGGCACCTGCCGGCGTGGAAAAAACCGACGCCCAGTAGAATACCGAAGCATCGGGATAGGCGAGATTAATGTAGGGATCCGCACTGTGGGGACCGTAGCGCCAGAAACAACTGCGCGGCCCCGGAATCGGCATGCCATCGTGGGGCGAAGCGGTTACGCCCGCATCGCTGCCGGCGTCGATCCGCTGACTCGCTGCCGGCTTCGCGGCATCGAGGGACTCGTCGCTGTCGAGTCCCCCGGGGTCACAGGCGGCCAGGCAAGCGCCGACCGCCAGCGACACCCAGAGGCTCGCCTGTCTGAATGTCAGAAATTCCAGCGGAATGACGCTCCAACCGTCTGCGGACCGCCAACGGAGCATCGCTGCGGCACCGTGTTGGCTACCGGGTCGACGCCATTGAAGTCAGCTCCCAGCGGCTGATCGTAAATTACCTCGCAGTAGCCCTCGTCGCTGAGGTTCTTGCCCCAGGCCGTAAGCTGCCAGCGCCCGTCTGCCGCCCCGATTCCGAGTCGCAGGTTGACCAGGCCATAGGAGTCCTGGATGGACTGCGGATTCAGGTTCGTGTTGCCGCCGATGTTCTGCTCCCCGATGTACGTGTACTCGGGACGCACGAACCACTCGAGATTGCCCGAACCGATAGCTGCCCGCCACTCGGCCACGAGCGAGCCCTGCCATTCCGGCGAAAAATGTGGCGTCTGTCCCGAGAGATCCGGCGCTGCGAGATCCGGGTCCGGCGACGTCTCATTGCCGGGCAACGGTGAGGCGTCCTCGAATGAGTCGAACTCGGCATCGAGGTAGCTGACGCCGCCATAAATGATCAGGGAATCCACGGGGTTCAAGACGAAATCCGCTTCAAATCCCTGCTGGGTGCGTTTACCGGCGTTGCGGGTCAGGAAGCTCAGACCATCGAATGAGCGATCCTGAAAGTCGTCAAGCTCCGTGTGATACAGCGTCACGTTGAGAGTTGCCTTGCCATCGGCCAGCGTACTCTTGACGCCGAGCTCGTAATTTATCGACGTCTCCTCCTTGAAGATGCGCCGGTCGCGGCCGAGCGCAGCGCCTGAGCCACCGGAATTGAAGCCGCCGCCCTTGAAACCGGTCGACACGGTGCCGAAAAGCATGACGTCGTCCGAGGGGTAAAAGCTTGCGTTTACGAGCCAGGTGAATGCACTGTCCTCCGCTGCAAGGTCGGGCACGTCCTCGGGGGCACGAAAGAAACTGCCGATAATCGCATTGGGGGTTGTCTGCGAGAATGCGGCATCCTTATCGTCATCCGTGAAACGGCCGCCGAAGGTCATCGAGAACCGGTCCGTGAAACTATAGGTCGCCTGTGCGAATGCGGCGGCACTGGTGAGTGACTGCGTGTAATCGGAATCCGCCGCCGGAAATTGTGACTGGGCCAGGCAAGCCTGTGCAGTCGCAAGGCTCCCCGTGAGAGCAAATATCACCGGGATACACGTATCGGCGCCGGCATCGAAATCCTCGTCGATGTCGTAGTCCTCTTCATAATAGAAAAGGCCCAGTACATAGGTTAGCGGCTGATCCGCGGGCGACAGGAGCTGGAACTCCTGCGAAATCGTCTCGGTCGTGTAGTTATGATTCCTGGGCAATACGTCGCCGGTCATGCGCAGGGCACTCTCGCGATTGTCCGCTTCCCAGTCCCGGTAGGCCGTTATCGAGCGGAAGGTGTGATCGCCTGCCGCAAACTCCAGGTCGAGTGCGATGCCCCATTGCTCGTCCGAGAGCGAGTCCTGGTGATCCTGGTTAACGACCTGGTCGTAGCCATCCTCCGTCGAAACGGGCTCCCCGAACAGCGCGACCATGGTGCCATCGAAAAAGGGACTCGCCGTTTCCGGCAACATCTCGATCACCTGGCCGCCCGAGTTCACTTCATTGTAATCGAGTGTCAGCTTGCCGGTAACGTTGTCGGAGAACTCTATTCCCAGTTTTGCGCGCAAGGTCAAATCGTCCCGCTCGCCGATCTCCTCGTTCGCCAGGGAATTGAAGCCGTAACCATCGCGCTCGGCGTACTTGGCCGCAAATCTACCCGCGACCTTTTCCGAAAACGGGGCGTTGACAACACCCTCGACTGAATAGGCGCTGTAGTCACCGGCGCCTACCTGCACATAGCCTTCGAATTCGTCGGACGGATTCCGGGTCGTCAGGTTCAATGCACCAACGGCAGTGTTGCGTCCGAACAGCGTGCCTTGCGGACCGCGCAAAACCTCTGCCGTCTGGATATCGAGGAGATTACCGATCACCGAACCTGGCCGCGGGTAGTACACCCCGTCGACAAACACGCCGACCGATGTTTCGATTCCGCTATTTCCAACAGATCCCACGCCCCGAACAAAGATGCGGGCATTCGTTGCCTGCGAGGAGTACGCCATCGTGAAATTGGGCGCATATAGCGACAGGTCCTGCAACGTTCTGATGTCGGAGTCCTCGAGAAAATCTCCCGAGTACGCCGAGATCGAAATAGGCACATCCTGAACACTCTCGGCACGTTTTGTAGCGGTAACGACGATCTCCTCTATGTCAGCCATTGCAACACCGTTCAAGAGCACGGCTGACACGGCCAAATAGGAGAGTGAATTTCTGGTTATGGTTTTGTTCACGTCTGATCCCCCGTTGAAATAGTCGGATCTACTGCCGACTTTTGTCGAAGAATTGGCCAAATCCTAGCAGATTTCCCGATTCTTATCGCTGGACAGACGCAAGAGAATAGCTGGGCTTCCCTGCTACCTGACCCCGGATCGCCAATCGGCTTGGGCCGATTGGTCGAACAGGGCTCGAAAGCCCATACCCTCACCCAAAACGAAAAAAGCCCCGCTAAGGGGCTTTTTCGTTTTGGCGGTGCAGCGAGTCCTGCGCGGAGGATGCTCTCCCGCCTGATTACTCGTCGTCGTCCGCTGCCATCCGCCTGTTAGTCGCCAGGTAGCTGCGCGACGAATCACATCGAACTTTGCCAGCGAAGAGTTCTTCGGCCTTGCTCCAACCACTCTCGCTATGCTGATCCCAATCGGCACCCATGTCTTCAAGATTTTGATAGGCGGTGACCCATTTGAAGTCGAATTCTTCGCCACCACCACCGAACGCGGGGAAGAATACCCACATCCCAGCAGTCGAACCGTTCTCGCCTTTGTACTCGCCCCACTCTATCAGTGGATTATACAAGTCACCGAAAGATACGCCCTCAGCTGTATTGCAGTCCGAGAATGAAATGACGATATTGGACGGGTTATCACGATTCGGCGGAGTCTTTATGCGTAATACTGCATAAGCAGCATGCACGTTGCAGTCCATTACCTCAGCAAATCCTTCCGCTTCCTTCGAACCTGTAGCGAGCCAGGTATCCTGGGCACGACCCAGCGCTCTGGCATTGTCGGACCCACCAAGCCATAGCACGTCGAAATCCTGGTCCGGACCGGAATAATAAGGCACCAGTGTCCATGCCGAATAATCGTCGAGCCCATTCTTGTCAGCCCAGGCATTCCATTGCGCGGTTGCGGCGTCTAAATCGGCCGGACCCTTGCCCTCATTATATTGACAGGCAAAAATTTCTACCGGTGTCGCCACATTAGCTTCGTCTGCCTCTCCCTCGTGCTCATCCGCAATCACGATTCCAGCCCACGACAGCAAGCTGACTGACACAAGCGCAGTTACAAATCTCTTCATCATTTACCCCTTGCTCTTCTTGTTATTGCCTGCGGCACGATGCCGCGCCGGAGGATATTATAACCTTAAGAGGCGCAGCACCGTGCGCCGAACAGAGTTCGAAGTCCTCAACCGCACTCGGCGAGAAAAACAAAAGGCCCCATGAAGGGGCCTTTTATTTTTCTGGCGGAGAGGGTGGGCATTTTCTCACATCCGAAGGAAACCGAGGAGTACCGAAATTCCTTTAGTATCTTGCACTTAGCGAAATTCGTGACTAGGGTAAAACGAGAAAATCCGGCCAAAGCCGGATCACAGGTGTAGACCAGAACGTAGACCAGTCACGAGGAGCTGAGTTTGGCGGAGAAATTCACCGCTCTATTTGTCCGGCACTTGAAGCAGCCGGGCCGCTACAGCGACGGCCGCAATTTGTATCTGCAGGTTCGCCCGTCGAGTCGCAGGGAAGATCCTGATGCAGTCAACAAGTCCTGGGTGTTTCGGTACAAGCGATTTGGCAAAGACACCTGGATGGGATTGGGCCCTTACCCCGACGTTAGCCTGGGCGATGCTCGCGAGCTCGCGGCGAAAGCACGCAAGCAGCTGCTCAAGGGCATCGATCCGCTGGACGACAAGCGGACAAGCCAACGTGCAGTTCGCGCCGCCCACGACGACAGGCTGACCTTTACTGAGTGTGCTGAGCAGTACATCGACTCCCAGGCGCCGGGCTGGAGCAACCCCAAGCACATCGATCAATGGCGTAATACCCTCAAGAAGCTGGCAGGCCCGATCATCGGACGGTTGCCGGTAGATGAGATCGACACGGCGCTCGTCATGCGGTGTCTCGAACCACTGTGGGTCACTCGCACTGAAACGGCGAGTCGCCTGCGGGGTCGCATCGAGGCGGTGCTCGACTGGGCCACGGTCCACGGCTACCGGAAGGGCGACAACCCGGCCCGATGGCGCGGGCATCTCGACAAGCTGCTGCCACGGCCCAGCCAGGTGGCCCGCGTCAAGCATCACCCGGCACTGCCGTACACCGAGGCAGGGGCCTTCCTGCAGGAGCTACGGAAGGACGCCGGCGTCGCCTCACGCGCACTCGAGTTGACCATCCTGACCGCCGCCAGGACCAACGAAGTCATCCAGGCCGAGTGGTCGGAGTTCGACCTGGACCTCAGGACCTGGACCGTGCCGGCCGAACGCATGAAGTCGAAACGGGAGCATCGGGTTCCGCTGTCGGATGCGGCAGTTAAGGTGCTTAACGCGGTCAAGGGACGGAGCAAGCGCTACGTGTTCCCCGGCCACAAGCGCGCCAGCCACCTGTCCAACACCGCCATGCTGCAGGTGCTGAAACGCCTCGACCAGACCGGCATCACCGTGCACGGCTTCCGCTCCACGTTCCGCGATTGGTGCGCCGAGTCAACCAACTACCCGGCCGACGTGGCTGAGATGGCGCTTGCACACACGCTCAGAGACAAGACCGAGGCCGCCTACCGGCGTGGTGATCTGTTCGAGAAACGTGCCAAGTTGATGGAAGACTGGGCGCGATACTGCAGCAAGCCATCGGCACCGGCGAAGGTCATCGCGATCCGACAAAGTACCGGTTGGTAGCCTGGCCGATGCCGCCTTCATCACGGCATCGGCCCGCCAGGCAATGCAAGTAACGACTGCTTCGCCAGCGTTTGCAGACGCCTGAACGGCGGCTTTCAGGTTACAATTAACTTCTGTTTTTGACCCATAGCGGACCTTGCGTTCAAGACTCGAGTATATTCTTGGACTCCCCACATTGAACCAAGGTGATAGCAATGACGATCCAAGATTTAGGGGCCATTGGAGATCTGGTCGGTGGCGTCGCTGTGCTGGTGACGCTTGTGTATCTCGCTATGCAGATAAAACAAAACACCAAAATTCACGCGTCTCTAATTCGACAGAATTTCTATGACGCACAACAACAGCAGATTCTGCACGCGGTCGAATCTCCCGATTTCAATACACTAATTAATCGAAGCTGGACCACAGACAAGGCGTTGAGTCCAGGCGAACAAACACAAATTTGGCGCCACATGCAGGGCATTTTGATCGGGTATCAGGGTGCATTTGAACAGTACAAGTCTGGTGCGTTGCCCAAGGCGGATTGGGATCTAGTGAAATTGATGTTGCGGACGTTTTGGCTAGTAGAAGGAAAGGGGAAAGATGACGCATGGAAAGCAATGAAACACGGCCGATTCTTTAATGAGGACTTTCTCGCAGAGCTGGAGAATCTACGGGAATTGGCCCTAAGTCACAGACAGGAACTTGACGAGCGTGGCCTGAGGTTATGATACTTGCTCTCGTCAAGCGAGTGGCTGGTATTGGCCGGAAGCGGCCCCTGGTGCCGAATCGGCTACAATAACTGGTAATGACCCAAAGCAGA
>JABAOH010101323.1_pt1 | contig 11221 bp, 3 predicted proteins | sample 7062181 | NCBI WGS metagenome assembly JABAOH01 (sample SAMN14538630, study PRJNA623070) | marine sediment metagenome | biome: marine biome [ENVO:00000428]; feature: marine pelagic biome [ENVO:01000023]; material: deep marine sediment [ENVO:00002113]; isolation source: pool of 5 deep marine... | reverse complement strand
TAACCATCTCCAAAGGTCATGGATGAACCGTCCCAAAACGCATTTTCATAATTGGTGCTGTAATGCACCCGCATCATCAGTTGAAAGGGAAGCACGGGGGTGCTGTACCAGTCTTGATACATATTGTAAATCTGCTGGCCGAAAAATTGGGCGTCGTTAATGGGAGAATAAGCGCCGTTTATTTCCTTGAAGGTGTTTTCATAACAGGTATAGGAATAGGGAGTGGTACCACTGGTGCCGTGGTTTAAATTAACGCTTTTGCAATCGGCGTAATTCATGGTACAGGTGCTGCCGTTGATGGAAACGCCAAATTTCGAGTAATCGGTGCCATAGTAATAGTAACCAACCTTTAGGTTACCGCCCGGCCCCGTACCGTCATAAGCGTATCTCAGCATATCATAAGAGTCAATGATTTTGTTGTTTTGGGCATTAATAAAGATAATCGGTTGTGACGGATTACCATATTCCGTATCGGCAAAAAAGGAAACCACGTAGCAGAGACGGGCCTTTTTGCTCTTCTTGTGAAAATAAACATACGTTCCATATGTCTCATTAATGAAGTTCCATGTGGCGGATGCATCTTTTGCCCGATGTTCTTCTTGCATAGCCCTTAAGGCACCCAGCGCATCCAATTTTTTGGGAATGTTCCCCACGTCATTGGGAGCACCTTGAATCACAGCGCCGTGAAGTTTGATCACTCTATCGGCTTTCTTGCTGATTACGGTCTGGATACCCCACACAGCAAATCCCTTAAATGTTTGTTGATAACGGTAATGGGTTTCCCCGTTGAAATCCGTTATCTGTCGAATCAATACGAAATCTTCATCCCTGCTCAGGCCAAAAGCGTGACCAATGCCCTTGTTTTCATTCAGTTTCCTGATAAAATCTTTCGCATTTGATTTGTAAATATCGGTTTTTTTAGCTGCCCATGAACTGGTGGTCATAAAGCAGCATAAAACGAAAATTAGGGTAATGAGTCCCCATTTTTTCTTAATCATTGTAATTACCTCCTGATTTTTTAAATTTTAAATGTAACTTTTCTCTAAAACCAAAACGAATATTACCACAAGCGCCGTTAAGGAAACTCTCGTTCTTTTCCCATGTCAAACCTCCTATTTTTTTTAAATATTTGTTCTTTTTACGATTGACTGCTGGCTGCCAGTTATAAAGGAGCTGCACATTACGCGCAGCATGTGATAGATGCAGATGTGAATCAGCACCCTTTTGCGGTTGATGGTGCAATAAATCCTCCAAAAAAAGAAAATTTGCTGTTGGCGCGGAAATATTGACTATATAATCTATAACAAAACCGATTATATTTTATACTAAGATCATAATGATAATTAACTTAAAAATAAATGTCAATACACCAAAAGTCGTAATTTTGGTATGAAAATAAATAAAAAATTTGTACAACTAAAGTTGTACTTTTTCGATTTGGTTGTACGTGACAGTTGAGCCCCAGACAGCCCCAGCCTCAAGCCGCAAGCACCAGCCAATTACTTCTTATTTTCTTTTACGATTTCAAAATCAAGCCAACCACTGGAATCAGCCGGACCCATTTGGGGATGCAGGCAATAAACTCCAACTTGATACTTCCCCGGTGTCAATCCCTCCGGTATTTTAACTCGAATAACGTTTTCACTCCATACCCGTATAGGTAATAGGATTAGTTTGTCTTTATTTTTCAGGCAGGGAAATTTGTTCCCCGGGAGCGAGCCCCAAACCCCGAACATAACAATAGAGTCCCCGGCAAAACCTTTGGTTTTATCAAGGGATTCCAATACAATCCCACAGGCTTGCAGCGCGGTTTTCTTACTCCCGCTGGTGTCGAACTCAAAATAACGCCATGAACTCCACTCGCCTTTATGAAAGAGGTCTTTTGAAGCCCTGACTCTCCATCTCCCTTTGTAATGGCCTGCAAATATGAAGGTGTATTTGGTTTTGGTTAAACCCGGGGCACTTTTCCAGACCTTACCGGTTTCACTATCCCATTTACCCGGGTTACGGCATCCCAAACAGTCAATCTCTACATCATATTCGGTTGCTTCCTTAACCGGTTTCCACTCTAATGTCAGGGTTGTCGGATATCCTTTAAACGAACTGTTATTTTCAGGCAGTAATTGGATTGGGGTTCCCGGTTTGGGTTTGGGTTTCATTTTTTTTTGCGTCCCGGTTTCGCTAATAAGAGTGAATGACAACCCTGCCGCAAATAATAAACAGAAAATAAGTATTTTGATTTTAATTGCTGCTGTTCTCATTTTATCCTTCCTTTATTAATTATTTAAATTTGCTCGCCTGACCAATGGATACTCAATGTTTGAAAGTACATTATAATATCAAAAAACGTTTTTTTCAATAAGGAGAAGGAGATAGATAAAGAAATTTTTTATTGGGCCACTAAGGCACAAAGGCACACGGAAACCGTGCTTCCCCGCAGGGAAGCACGGTTCTTTTATCAGGTATGATTTTTAACGGGACGATTAAAATGTTACAGGGGCCTGGTTTGAGCAAACCGAACCGTCGGTTTCGCACACCTGGTAAATGAACGTACCACTGATTTTTTTACCCAGGTAATCGGTATAGGAACCGTCATTAGCAGTAGTGGCAACCAGTACACCATTGCGGTAAATGTTGACGTTGATGCCGGTGGCACCGCTCCAGGTGAGGCCGACATAGCATACACCCCTAATTTTATAACCTTCAGCAGTCAGGTTTATGGTTCCCGGGGGTGGGGCGTCAACGGTTACACTTCGAGAAAGAGAGTCAGTGGCACCGTCATCATCGGTGACGGTCAGGGTTACCATATACGTCCCGGACGCCGCATAGGTGTGGGTAGGATGCTGCACGGTGGAGGTATTTCCATCACCAAAATCCCACTCATTACTGACAATGGTACCGTCAGGATCGGTACTGGTGTTGGTAAATTCGACGGTCAGCTCATTGGTGATGTAGATAAAGCTGGCAGTGGGGGGTATGTTGGGCGGGGTAACGGTAACATCCTTGGAGATGGGATCAGTGGCACCCTCATTATCGGTGACGGTCAGTGTTACCATATATGTCCCGTCCACCGCATAGGTATGGGTGGGGTGCTGTTGGGTTGATGTATTACCATCGCCGAAATTCCAATGCCAACTGACAACGGTGCCGTCATAATCGACGCTGGTGTCGGTAAAGTCGGCGGTCAGGTCGTTGGTGGTGTAGGTAAAGTTGGCAGTGGGCGGTAGGTTCTCACCTTCGGGGATGTAATAGGCAAAAATAGAATAGATATAATCGACTTGTGTGCCGGTTCCAAAGGGGTCGGGCATGCCGCCGGCCCAGGTCTCGGGCGATTCCACCCGGCCGGGGGTGCCGGCTTTATAGGCAACCCCCGGGTTATTTTCATACACCCATGCCAACCAGATGGTTGTGCCGCCCTGGACAAACACGGCATTGGTCAGGTCAATGGTCTGCCAATCGGCCGCGAAATCGACGGGGGTACTTGGGGTTACACCCAACCGGTTTGCCGGCATACCCTCGCCGTCGTATACGCCCAAAATCATGGAACCGCTCCCGGCTTCATGGTACATGGTGACACTGCTGATGGTACCGGTTTGGGGCATGGTAAAGGGCATGGCCCTCCGGTAGATACTGTATGACGTACTGGGGAATATCTCGTTAAAGCCAACTGCTGGGGGCGGACCCGGGACCGTGACATCTTTGGACTGGCTCTCGGTATCATTGGTACTGTTGGTTACGGTTAATGTCACGGTATAGGTGCCGTCGGCCGCATAGGTATGGGTGGGGTGCTGCTGGGTGGATGTATTGCCGTCGCCAAAATCCCAATCCCAGTTTGTCAAGGTGCAGCCGGGACAGGTACTGGTATCGGTAAAGATCACCGTACGATTAAGATGAGATGTGGCAAAATCAAAGTTCGCGTAGGGGAGTCCGACACAATCGATAATAATCCCCACTTCCGCAAAGGCATTTCTCACATCATTACAGTTATATCCCAGGTCCAATGCGGCATCGCGGGCACCTTCGGCACCCTGCTGGAAATTGGTACTGGGCTGCCAGTAAACCTGGTTGGCCCTGACAAAAATATCAAAGGCCTTTCGGGTTGTCCAACCCGCAGACGTAGCGATTAAATAAAACGCCTTGTTGAAAATTCCACTGCTGTAGTGAACATCCATGCCCTCGTAATAATCGTCGACATGATCGATGGAAAGACCGTCTAACGGCGGGTCATACAGGTACCTCAGCGCACCGGTGGGGTCTTTAAAAATATCATAACCACACATGAAATCATTGGTGCCCCTCATGTAATATTTAGCACCTTCACCGGCCTGGTCTGAAAAAGATTCATTAATACCGCCGGATTGACCCGAATAAATCAAATCGGAATTAAAATCGGTAAAACCATGACTGACTTCGTGGCTGACAACATCTAATCCCACCAATGGATAAAATTTGGTATAACCGTCGCCAAAGGTCATGGTGGAACCATCCCAGAAGGCATTTTCGTAATTGGTGCTGTAATGACACCTTAAGGTGAGCTGGAACGGAAGCACAGGAACACCATACCAGTCCATATACATATCGAAAACCACCTGGCCGAAATATTGGGCGTCATTCAGGGGACAATAGGCCCCGTTGATTTCCTTGTGGGTGTTTTCATAACAGGTGTAGGAATATGGAGTCATACCGCTGGTGCCGTGGTTTAAATCCACGGTTTTTACATCGGTACAATCCATGGTGCAGATAACGCCGGCTTGTGCGACGCAAAAAGGTGGGTAATCCGTGCCGTAATAATAGTAACCGACTTTCAGGTTACCGCCCGGGCCGACGCCGTTGGCGTATCTCAGCATATCGTAGGAGTCAAGGACCTTGCCGGTTTTAGCCCCGATAAAGTAAATCCATTGTGAGGGATTACCGGATTCCGTATCGGCAAAAAAGGAGACCACGTAACAGAGATGGGCTTTTCCCTTTTTATCGATATAAATATAGGTCCCATATTTCTCATTCCTGAAGTTCCATTGTGCCCCATTATCTTTGGCCTTATGCAGTTCTTTCATTTGGTTTAATGCGGCCAGCGGGTCCAATAAGGAATGAGGCGGGACGTCCTTGATGTCATTCAGGGTTTCCAGTACCATGGTCCCGTGAAGTCTAACCACTTCATTGAATGAGTCTATACCTACATTGGTATGCATCCCCCATACCGGGATGCCCATAAATGATTGTTGATACCGGTAGTGGGTGACCCCGTTGAAATCCTTTATCTTGCGAAGCAATTTAAATTCTTCATCCTGGGTCAGACCTAAGGTTCTACCGATTGTCAAAGCATCCTTGTCTTTGTTTTTATTAAGCAGCTTGATATAATCGTTGGCATTTGCCGTGTAGAACTGGAGTTTTTTACCTGCCTGGATGCTTGTTGCTGTGAAGCAGAATAAAACGAAAACCAGGGTAATAAATACCCATTTTTTCTTATTCATTGTGACACCTCCGAAGTTTTTTTATATAAAATTTGTTGATTGCATAGATGCCTTCATCCCTGACGAAAACGATTATATTTTATACTGATATCGTATAATAATTAACTGGAGAGTAATTGTCAATCCTCCGGAAGTCGTATTTTTGGTATGAAAATAAATAAAAAATTTGTACAACTAAAGTTGCATTTTTATCGATCCGGTTGTACGTAAAAATGACATCGATGTGGCAGGATGGTTGGAGCGTTGTAACACAGGCTGACCGTGTATGAAAAGTTTTGGGAGGTCCAGGAACCCTTTTTCAAAAGGGTTCTTGGCCGCCGGAGGCATAGGTTGGCAATGGATTCTGGAGATTTTTTTTCTTGACAGGCGGATGCGAATCATGATATCTATTAACGTATTAACGTACATCCAAAAAAATAATGAGGTGTTCAAATGACGATGTTCTCAACTAAACGAATTAAATACAGGACAGGTCCGGGACGTTGGGGGTTAAAACCGCTGCTTTTAATTTTATTATCGGTTGCAATTATGGCCCGGGGGGATAAGCCCCTAGTAAAAAGGGATTATTCCATTAAACCGGTTCCCTTTACCCGGGTTACCGTGGATGACCATTTCTGGAAGGGCCGGTTGGAAATCAATCAAAACGTTACTATCCCCTATGCATTTAAGAAGTGTGAGGAAACCGGGCGTATCCAGAACTTTGCGGTTGCCGGGGGATTGAAAAAGGGGACGTTTGAGGGCAAATATCCTTTTAACGACAGTGATGTGTATAAGATCATGGAGGGGGCGGCTTACTCGCTGCAGGTACGTCCTGATCCTGTATTGGCACGATACCTGGATGGGTTGATTAAAAAAATTACTGCTGCCCAGGAAGCGGACGGATATCTTTATACGGCCCGGACCATTAACCCGGACCCCCCGGTTATCTGGTGTGAAGGCCCCCGTTGGTCTAATCTTTATATGGGGCATGAGCTTTACAACATGGGCCATTTCTATGAAGCGGCCGCGGCCCATTACCTGGCCACGGGTAAGCGCAGCATGTTGGACCTGGCGGTTAAGAATGCCGATCTTTTGGTTTCGGTATTCGGACCCGGACCCGGTAAAAAGCGGGGTGTGCCCGGGCACCAGGTGATTGAAATCGGCCTGGCAAAACTCTACCGCATTACCGGTAACAAAAAATATCTTGAATTGGCAAAATTCTTCCTGGATAAACGTGGACACGCCCGGGACTGGAAGTTGTACGGTGAATACTCCCAGGATCACAAACCGGTCCTGGAGCAGGAAGAAGCGGTGGGCCATGCAGTGCGTGCCCTTTATATGTATGCGGGGATGGCGGACATCGCTGCTCTCAGCGGCGACCCATCCTATGTAACCGCCATCGATCGTCTGTGGGAGAATGTGGTATCGAAAAAACTTTATCTCACCGGTGGTATCGGTTCTACCGGTGCTCATGAAGGATTCGGTCCCAACTACGATTTACCCAATGCCAGTGCCTATGCGGAAACCTGTGCGGCCATTGCCAATGTTTACTGGAACCACCGAATGTTCCTGCTCCATGGCGACGGTAAATACATCGACGTGCTGGAACGGGTCCTTTACAATGGTCTGCTCTCGGGCATCTCCTTTAGCGGCGACCGTTTTTTCTATCCCAATCCCCTGGAATCTGCCGGTCAACATGAACGCAGTCCCTGGTTCGGTTGTGCCTGCTGCCCGTCCAATATCGCCCGATTTATACCCTCGATTCCGGGTTATATCTATGCGATAAAGGGGAACTCCCTTTATGTAAACCTGTTTGTGCAGGGTGAAGCCGGGATAAAACTGGGGAACCGGGAACTTACCATTAAACAGCAGACCCTTTACCCCTGGGAAGGACATATTGAGATAACGGTGAATACGGCAATTCCCGGGAGGTTTGATATTTTAGTCCGTATTCCCGGGTGGGCAAGGAATCAACCGGTTCCCGGCGACCTTTATCGCTATTTAAACCAAATGGGTGACCGACCCCTTATAAAGATAAACGGCCAGCTTCATCCTTACACCCTGGAGAAGGGATTTGCCAGGCTTTCACGGAAGTGGAGCCCGGGAGATAAAATTGAGCTTATCTTGCCTATGGAGGTGAAACGGGTGGCGGCCCATTCCCGTGTAACTGCTGACCGCGGTCGTGTTGCTGTTGAACGGGGTCCGATTGTGTACTGTGCCGAGGGGGTGGACAATGGGGGTAAGGTTTCCAACCTTTTCATACTGGATGGTGCGGTATTTAAGGTGACGGAGGGGGCCGGGGTATTAAAAAATTTAAGGTACTTACAGTGCGGTACCGGGCAGCATGTCCTGGTGATGATTCCTTATTATGCCTGGGCCCACCGGGGAAAAGGGGAAATGGCCGTGTGGCTGCCCGGGGAAAAGCCGGACGGTCCTGAAATGGTTACATCCAGGGTTCTGCCGTTTGAACTTAAAGAAGTAAAGCTTCTTGATGGTCCATTTAAGCGGGCAGTGGAATTAAATGTCAAATCTTTGCTTAATTACGAGCCGGATCGTCTATTAGCCAAATTCCGCAGCGAAGCAGGATTGAAACCAAAGGCAGAGCATTATCACGGCTGGGAGGACGATACGTTAGCCGGGCACAGCCTGGGGCACTATTTAAGCGCTTGTGCCATGATGTATCAAACCACGGGTGACCGGCGCTTCTTCGATCGTGTCAACTATATCGTGGACCAGTTGGATGCATGTCAACAAGCTGATGGAGATGGCTATATTGGTGCTTTTCCTGAAGGCAAACGGATTTTTGAAGAAGAAGTTGCTAAGGGTAACATTCGTTCTAAGGGTTTTGATCTTAACGGTATATGGGCGCCTTTTTATACCCAGCACAAGGTATTGGCCGGACTGCACGATGCGTATCATCTTTGCGGAAATCAAAAAGCCCTTGAAATACAAAAGCGCTTTGCAGACTGGCTTGAAGGAATTATTAAGAACCTTTCCCCTGAGCAGGTACAAAAAATGCTGCATTGTGAGCACGGGGGCATCAATGAAGCATTGGCCGACCTTTATGGGGATACAGGCGATAAAAAATACCTGGAAATGTCAAGGGTATTCTATCATCAAGCAATACTCGAGCCGTTGGCAAATGGAGAAGACATCCTGCCGGGTAAACACGGAAATACCCAGATACCGAAAATAATTGGACTGGCCAGGCTTTACGAGCTAACCGCAAATGAGAAGGACAGGAAAACAGTTGAATTTTTCTGGGACCGGGTTGTGAATCATCACTCTTATGTTACCGGGGGGCATGGGAATCATGAATACTTCGGTGATGCGGATAAACTCAGGAACAGGCTGAGTGAAGGCACTACCGAAACATGTAATGTTTACAACATGCTTAAACTGACGCGCCGCCTTTTTAAATGGGAAGCCTGCCCAAAGGCGGCTGATTTTTATGAACGAGCGTTATTCAATCATATATTATCTTCCCAACATCCTGGTGACGGCAGGGTTATTTACAACCTATCGCTTGAAATGGGAGGATATAAAGTATACCAGGATCCATACTGGTTTACATGTTGTGTGGGTACAGGTATGGAAAATCATTCAAAATACAGCCGTAATATTTTCTTTCACAATGATGATGAGCTGTTTATATTTCAGTATATTGCTTCGGAATTTAATTGGGAAAATAAAGGGTTGACGCTGCGCCAGGTTACCCGATATCCTGGAGAACAAGGTACGACCCTTGAATTTGAATGTAAGACCCCGGTTTCACTTACATTACAAATACGTTACCCTTACTGGGCCGAAAATGGCATTAAAATTTTTGTAAATGGCCGTAAAAAAAGGATAGATAGTAAACCGGGCAGCTTTATTCCCATCCAGGGGAAATGGAAAACCGGTGACAAAGTTGAAGTAAAAATTCCCTTCTCGTTAAGGCTTGAGCCCATGCCTGATGATAAGAACAGGGTGGCTGTTATGTATGGGCCATTGGTTCTTGCCGGTGATTTAGGGCCGGAAAATGATCCCGGGGCTGGAGATAACTTATATGTACCTGTTTTGTTGACAGATGAAAGGAATCCTTCAAAGTGGACAGAAACGGTTGACGGACAGGCAAACACGTTTAAAACAACGGGTGTTGGTAAACCCCGTGATATTTTATTAAAACCGTTTTATAAAACCCATGAACGTCGTTATTCCATATACTGGGATATGCACACAGAAGAAACCTGGAAAGAAAAACAGTCTGAATACAGGGCCCGGATAGAGAAAAAGAAAAAACTTGAAGAGATGACAGTTGATTTTGTCCAACCCGGGGAAATGCAGCTTGAGCGTGATCATAATTTCAAAGGAGAAAAGACCAGGACAGGTACATTTAAAAACAGGAAATACCGGGAATCGCGGGAAGGTTGGTTTTCATATGATATGAACGTATTTATGGGGCAGCCCATGGCGTTGGTTGTGGAATACTGGGGAGGATTTCCTGGATCTAAAACGTTTGATATCATTGTGGATGGGGCAAAAATTGCTGCAGAAAATATTTCCAACAAACAAGACGGCCAATTTATTGATATAATGTACGATATTCCCGATAAATTGACCTTTGGAAAACGTAACGTTACGGTAAAATTTGAGGCACATCAAGGAAATACTGCCGGCCCCGTCTTTGGTGTCCGTATTATAAAAAGATAATCACTTAGTAAAAAAAGGTGCCGGGCAAGAAAATCTATTGACAGGTTGGAGGAGACGAAATATAATGCCTCAAACCACAATAAGGCAAGATAAAGCCAAGATCTTGCCTAAATTCTGTGAAAGTCAGCCTAGATTTTCCAAAACCCACCCTTGTTTTTTCGTTTTCTACCGGAGATAATTTTTTTTCTACCGGAGAAAAATTATTTTCTACCGGAGAAAGTATACGTTTGTACCGGAGAAATAAAGTACCTGGCACCTTATTTCTTGTATTCACCTGGATAATTGGTAAAATTAGAATTGCTGAATTCACCGCCTGTTTTTTGGTTTGGTTGGTGATGGAAAAAAAAACCGTGCTTCCCCGAAGGGAAGCACGGTTTTTTTGTTATGGGTGATTTTTAACGAGACTATTAAATCGTTATAGTTGCCACGTTTGAGCAAACTGAACCGTCGGTTTCGCACACCTGGTAAGTGAACGTACCCTTGACTCCTCTACCGAGGTTATCGGTATAGGAACCGTCATTAGCAGTAGTGGCAATCAGCACACCATCCCGGTAAATGTTGACGTTGACGCCAGTGGCACCGCTCCAGGTGAGATCGACATAATGTACACCCTTTGATTTATAATGGTTAGCCGTCAGGTCTATGGCGCCTGGTTCGGTTACGGTAACATCCTTAGAGATGGAATCTGTGGCCCCGTCATTATCGGTGACGGTCAGGGTTACCGTATACGTCCCGGCCGCCGCATAGGTGTGGGTGGGATGCTGCACGGTAGAGGTATTTCCATCACCAAAATTCCAATCCCAACTGACAATGGTGCCGTCAGGATCGGTACTGGTGTCGGTAAAGACGACGGTCAGGTCGGTGACGACGTAGGTAAAGTCGGCAGTGGGCGGTATGTTGGCGGTTACGGTAACATCCTTGGAGACGGAATCAGTGGCCCCATCATTGTCGGTCACGGTCAGGGTTACCGTATACGTCCCGGCCGCCGCATAGGTGTGGGTGGGATTCTGAGCGGTGGAGGTATTTCCATCACCAAAATTCCAATCCCAACTGACAATGGTGCCGTCAGGATCGGTACT
>JABAOH010175070.1_pt2 | contig 11222 bp, 10 predicted proteins | sample 7062181 | NCBI WGS metagenome assembly JABAOH01 (sample SAMN14538630, study PRJNA623070) | marine sediment metagenome | biome: marine biome [ENVO:00000428]; feature: marine pelagic biome [ENVO:01000023]; material: deep marine sediment [ENVO:00002113]; isolation source: pool of 5 deep marine... | reverse complement strand
GTGGGCGTTGGCCGCCCGGGAAGCTTCTTCGATCTCACCTTCGCCGGCGTCGGGATGGGCGTAGGCGATGTTCTCGGCGATGCTGGTCGAGAACAAAACCGGTTCCTGGAGGACGATGGCGAACTGATCGCGCAGATCGGCCAGCTTGTAATCCCGCAGATCGACGCCGTCGAGGAGGATCCGGCCGGCAGAAGGATCGTAGAAACGGGTCAGCAGGTTCACGAGCGTGCTCTTGCCTGCGCCCGTTTCCCCGGCGATGCCTACCCTGGTCCCGGCCGGAACCTCCAGAGTGAAGTCCTGCAGGACCGGGCGGCCCCGATCATAGGAAAACGAGACATGGTCGAAGGCCACGGCCCCCTCGGCCCTCGAAAGGGACCTCGCCCCCGGCTTTTCGACGATTTCGGGCGCCTCGTCGAGGACCGAAAGAGCCCGCTCGGCACTGGCCAGATGCAGCTGCAGGCTGGCCACCTTTCTACCGATGGTCTGTAGCGGCTGGTAGAGCTGGGCCAGGTAGGCCATGACCAGGAGCAGGGCGCCCAGAGTCAACGTACCCGCCTGAACATTGCGGACGCCGAGGAACAGCACCGCCGCCGTGCCCATGGCCGTGGTCAGGCCGAGCAGGAGGCCCAGGCCGCCTTCAGCCAATGACACCCGAAAACGCGCCTCCATGCCTTCGCTGGAACGGCGGACGAATCGCTCTTGTTCGCGCTCCTCTTGGCCAAAGGCCCGGACGACGCGACCCGAGGTGAGCACCTCCTGGGCCACCGACAGAGTCGAGCTTTCCAGCTTCTTCAACCGGCGCGACTGGCGGCGCAGCCGGAGTCGATACATGCGCACGATGATGAAGTGGATGGGCGACACGGCCAGGGCAACCAGGGCCAATTGCCGATCGAGCCGGAAGGTGACGTACAACATCGAGACGAGCGTTATCGCCGCAGTGAGAAAGGGAATGACGCCATCGATGACGATGTAGCGGATGGCCGAGCCGTCGTATTGGATGCGATAGGTGGAATCGGCTGTGCCTTTGGAGTCGTGGTAGGGCAGCGAAAGGTGCTGAATATGGCCGAAGAGTTGGGTCCGAAAACCGACGACCAGCTTTTCCCCCGTATAGGTGCTGAGCAGTGAACTTCCGACTACCTGGAGCTGTTTCAAGAGGGCGATGACTATGAGCAGCACCGCAGCCATGGCCAGCAACCCTGCATCGGAGTCCACGATCGACGAAGGCACCAGCGATTCCAAGAGAGCCGGCGGCGGCTTGTCGCCTATCACGCTGTCGACGGCTATTGCCAGCGGAACGGGGGCGAGCAGCGACAGAGGCGTGGCCAGAAGGCCCAGCAAGAAGATGCCCAGGATGTGGAACCAATAGGGTCGGGTCCGTCGTAGCAGCCGCCGGTACAGGGTGAGGTCCGTGTAGCCCATCGGATCAGTTGCTCATCCGGCGGAACCGTTGCGTTCCCGAACCGCGATCTTCGACGGCCACGGCCGAGCCCAACAATCCACCCCCCGACTTCCAGGTCCTGCCCATCGTAGTCGGCCTCGGCTGAGACGACCACGCTCTGTGCCCGAAAGGCTNNTGCGTTGCCTTTCGGGGTCGGGCGCCGGGCGCCCCAACTTCGTATCCTGCATTCTCCATGGAGGTCGATGCTCCCGACGCCACGGCCAGGCGCCACGCCCGCACCGTCCTCGGCCGCCTCAAGAGGCGTTACCCCACCATCCACACCGCCCTCCATCACCGCGATCCGTGGCAGCTCCTCGTGGCCACGGTCATCTCGGCCCAGACCACCGATGAGAACGTCAACGCGGTCACCCCGGAGCTGTTCCGCCGGTGGCCCACGCCGGCCGAACTGGCCGGGGCCGATCCCGAGGAGGTGGAGCGGGTCATCTACTCGACCGGCTTCTACCGGCAGAAGACGCGCTCGATCATCCATCTGTCGGAAGATCTGGTCGGTCGACACGGCGGCGAGGTGCCCGCCGATCTCGATGAGTTGGTGAAGTTGCGGGGGGTGGGCCGCAAGACGGCGAGCGTCGTGCTGTCCGAAGCGTGGGGGATTCCCGCCATTGCCGTCGACACGCACGTCAAGCGGGTGACGCGCCGACTGGAACTGACCGCTGAGAGCGATCCGACCAGAATCGAATTCGCGCTGCGGCGCCTCTACCCGGAACGAGAGTGGCCGGGCATCTCGATGCGGGTCATCCAGTTCGGCAGGGAAGTGTGCACCGCCCGGCGGCCCCGCTGCTGGGAGTGCCCTCTGGCCGACCGCTGTCCGTACGACGACAAGACGCCGGCCCCACAGTGAGCGATCGCAGGGCGCTGGACCGGGAGATCTACCGCTTGGCGCTGCCGGCCCTCGGGGCGCTGGGGGTGGAGCCGGCCGTCTCGCTGGTCGACACCGCGTTCGTCGGGAGGCGGAGTTCCGCTACCCGGCCGTGGCCACGATCGCCGCCGCGTCGGTGGCGTCCGCCGTCCTGATAGCAGTGGTGCCGATGGATTGGGGGCCGGCGGGGGTCTGGTCGGGCATCACCGTCTTGATGGGGATGAGGGCGGCGGCTTTGACCCGCTGGTACCTGCGTGTCGGGGAACCACGAGCGGCTTGGTGAGATCCCGGGCACGGGTCTCGGGGAGGGGGAGCACCAGGACGGCGGCAGCGAACAGGCCGGTTCCCAACAGGGCGATCGTCACCGGGAGGCCCAGCGTATCGATGGATATGGCGCCCACCAGAAACCCGAAGATGCTGCCGACGATCGCGAAGTTGGTGACCCAGGCTCCGGCCGTGGCCCGCAGCCTGGTAGGGAACAGTTCGGCCCGATGGGCGGCAAAGGCCGGGGTGAGGGCCGTCGCTCCGAACGTCCCGATGAACAGCGAGACGGCCAGGGCCCAACCGTTCTCGAGGAAGTAGAAGCCGAGTCCGCCCAGGAGTCCGGTGGCCAGGGCCAACAGCTCGGTCGGCCGCCTCCCCGCAGTGTCGGCCAGTCGGCCGCCGACGAGGAGGCCGACCGTGCCGAGGCCGCTGGCGACGATGAGGAGGAGACGGGCCGTCGACGTGTCCCAACCGAGGTCGTTGATGAGCCGCTCGAGACCGAAGTCGAGTGCCGGTGATGCGAAAGCGGCCACGAAGAAGGCCATCGCTCCCAGAGTCCAGAGGTACTGGCCATGGCCCTCGCGTACCACCGCAGACAGGGGCACGTGATACTCCGGGTGCCGGTAGGCCCGGCTTTCTCGTAAGAAGCGCACCAAGACCGGGAACACAAACAGACCCACCCCGCTCAGTGCGAACAGGAAGCGCCACGCCTGACTTCCCCGGTCGGCAATCGGCAGCAGGAGCAGGCTGGCACCGTTGCCGAGGGCACCGGCCAGCGCATACACACCGATTCCGTAGCTGCGGAGGGCCGGGGTCAGCTCCTCGGCGAGGAAGACGAGGGCCAAGGCGGCCACGGCAATCACCCCCACTCGCTCGACCGACTGGAGGGCTACGAAGGGGATCGCTCCCGGGGTGACGGCCGTGGCCAGGTTGGCAATCGGCACGAGCAGGAACGCGAGCAACAACGGCCGCCTTCGACCGTAGCGGTCCCCGTACAGAGAGAAGACGATGGCTCCCAGGGCCACGAAGCGGGTCGTGGCGAAGATGAAGCTCATCTGCCCCTCGGTGAGAGTCAGTCCCCGGCGGGCAAAGGGCAGGGTGTGGGTGATGAGGCTTCCCGAGAAGCTGATCACGAACGCGGTCAGCGCCATCAGCGTCATGATGCGCCGGTCCGACACTGAGAACCGGCCCGGGGGACGGACGAATGCGGGGACCATCAAGCCACCGTCGCCCCCGGGGGTACCGAGGTATCCACCGATAGCAACACCACTCCGTCGTCGGTGAGGGCGCCCAGAACGAGCACGTCGGACCGCAACCCACCCACCCGCATCGGCTCGAACCCGGTCACCGCCACCACCTGTCGGCCCACGAGATCTTCGGTGCGGTAGCGGTCGGTGATTCGAGCGGACGACTGCAATCGGCCCAGGGGGCCGAAGTCGATCCATAGGGCGTAAGAGGGCGCTCGGGCCCCGGCGTTGCGCTCGGCTCGGACCACCGTTCCGATCCGGACGTCGAGCGCCTGCCAATCGGAGAGGTCGGGCATTCCTCGGGAGGTTACTCAGAAATCGCGTTCTCACCGAAGACGGTCACGGAACTCCCTACCCTGGTTTACCGTTGTACGCGGGGCTTCCCCCGATCGACCCAGCTGGAGTACGGCATGTCCACCACCGAGGTCAACGTACTGATTGCCTTTGCCTTCGGTGCGGTGTCGTTCATCTCCCCGTGCGTACTGCCGCTTCTGCCCGGCTACCTCAGCCTGATGTCGGGGTACTCGGCCAATGAGCTATCGACCGGCCAGGCATCGACGCGCCGGGTCCTCTACGCCACCACCTTGTTCATCCTCGGTTTCACCGCCGTCTTCGTGGCCCTGGGGGCCGGGGCGACGTCGCTCGGCTCGTTTCTGGTCAGTAACCAGAACACGTTCACGAGAATCGCCGGGTGGGTGATTGTGGCGATGGGCCTGTTCATAGCGGTCACTGCGGTGTGGAATCCCTCCATCCTGATGGGATTGATGCGTGAGAGGCGCCTCGAGGTGCGCCCTTCTCGCCTTGGTGTCTGGGCCCCCCCGGTGATGGGAGTCGCCTTCGGGTTCGGATGGACGCCCTGTATCGGGCCGGTCCTCGCCGCCATTCTCACTTTGGCGGCCAACGAGGAGACCGTGGGGAGAGGGATGCTGTTGCTGTTTTCGTACTCGATGGGACTGGGCGTCCCCTTCCTGGCGGCCTCGATCGGCTTGAGCAAGGCGTTCGCGGCGTTTCGCTGGCTGCGCACCTATCTGCGCCCGGTCCACGTGGCATCCGGCCTGCTGCTCGCCGGCTTCGGGGTTCTGATGATCACCGGCCGCATCACCGACCTGTCGCGCTTCTTCAGCGATCTCCTGATTCGCCTCGGGCTCGAAGACTTGGCGACGATCTGACCGATACGCTGAGGCGATGGTGGATCAGCGCGACCGTGCTCCCAGCTACGGAGACGTGACGGGTGAGTATCTGGCCCTGCGCAGCGACGCCGGAGTCGTGACCGGGGAGCACGAGATCACCTGGGTGCGCGGCCCGGACGCAGTGTCCTTTCTGGACGGGCTGCTGAGTCAGGACGTGGCTGCTCTCGGACCGGACTCGACGGCTCGCTCATTCCTGCTGTCCCCTCGAGGAAAACTGCGCGCCGTGCTCTGGGTGCTGAGCGGAGTCGACGAAGTCGGGCTGGTGGCAGACGCCGGCTTGGGCAGGACCGTGGCAGCCGACCTGGAACGATTCAAGCTGAGGGTGGCCGCCGAGATCGATCCCGAGCCGAATCCGGTGGTGGAAGTCTGGGGCCCCGGCTCCGGCCGGGTGCTGGCCCGGGCCGGTGTGGAGGCTCCGGAGGGTTGGACGCGGGATGGCGGGGTTCTGGTGGCCCGCGCCGATCTGGGCCGACTGCCCAGGTATTTCGTGGCGGGCACGGAGAGCCGATCACTCGAGGCGGCGGGAGCCGTTCCGGTCGGGGCGCTGGCCGCCACCGCGGTCAGGATCGAGGCCGGCGAGCCCAAGATGGGAGTCGATCTCGACGAGGACACGATCCCCCAGGAGTCCGGACTCGTCGAGGAGGCCGTGTCGTTCACCAAAGGCTGCTATTTGGGACAGGAACTGGTGGCCCGGATCCACAGTCGGGGCCACGTGAACCGGTTCCTGCGGGGGCTGACCCTGCGCCAGAACGTGATTCCCCCCCGGGGCGCCGAGCTGGTCTCCGGCGGTGCTGCGGTGGGCCGCCTCACCTCGGTCGGCGAGTCTCTGGAGTTGCGTGCCCCCGTGGCCCTGGCGATGGTCCGGCGTCAAGTCGAGCCGGGGGACCTCCTGGAGGTGCGCTGGCCGGGGGGCTCGGCGCCGGCGGACGTCCGGGAGCTACCCCTCGATGATTTCAATGTCTCCTAACACTCCTCGAACCATTGGGTGACTAGTCAGCCTGCATTGCGGGAAACCATTCTCGATTGCGGCCCGTCCGGTGCCGATCTGTTTGACAGCAGCAGCAGGATGGGCATCCCGCCGGGGGCCGGACGATCCGGTCCCCGGCTCTTTTGGGTCGACCGACCCATTGCGGGCCGAAGCGACGATTGCCATATTGGACGGGACGACCACGGACCGGGACCGGCCGGGGGTAAGCGATGAATGGAGGCGTACCGGGAGGGGGATTCGAACCCCCACGGGCTTTCGCCCAGCGGATTTTGAGTCCGCCGCGTCTACCGTTCCGCCATCCCGGCCGGAAGGCGCATGTTAGGAGCGAGGCGGCCCGCCCCGATACACTGGCCGCTCCCGCTTCTGTGGGTTCGGGGTGAGACCAAAGGGCGACGATCGGGGGGCGGCTCTCGTGGAGTTCGCTCTCGTTTCACTGTTGTTGTTCGGCTTGATATTCGGTGCCGTCGAGGCCGGCTTTGCGTTTCGCGACTGGCTCAGCATCACCAGCGCCTCACGTGAGGGGGCCCGGGTGGGATCGGCGGCCGGCAACGCCGACGGGGCCGACTGTTTCATACTCGATGCGCTGTCGGGGTCACTGCTCACAGTCGATCTGGAGGACATCGAGGACGTCTACATCTTCAAGGCGAACAGCGACGGCAGCATGTCCACCGAGCGCCAGCACTACAAGGTGGCCGGTGATACGCCCGCCGATCTGCTGGTGTGCAATGAAGGCTGGGACCGTCAGGCGGGCAGCAATTGGCCCCCGACCGATCGGAGCGTGGTCGCAGGCGATCTGGACTTGCTGGGCATCCGCATCGTCTTCAGCCACGATTGGATCACCAACGTCGGACCGTTCGGCGGAACAACGACGTGGGTCGACGACGCCGTGATGCGGCTCGAGCCGAAGACTTTCGTACCGTGACCGGCACCCCGGACGGTGAGAATCGGGAGAGCGGCGCCGTCTTCGTTCTGGCGGCGGCTTCGCTGGTGGTTCTGCTGGGCATGGCCGCCTTTGCAGTCGACATCGGCTGGTTGTTCCTCAGCAAGTCGCGGGTACAGCGGGCGGCCGACGCCGCCGCCCTGGCCGGGGTGACTCATCTTCCGGCCCAGACCGAGGAGGCGAAGGCCACCGCCGTCGATGTGGCCGGCATCAACGGCTACGACGCTGCCGATCCCGACACGACGGTGATCCCCACCCAGATCGGCGACAAACAGCTGCGGGTCGAGATCTCGGACGAGGTCCAGACGTTCTTCATGCGGGTGTTCGGCATCGACTCGGTGACCATCGACGCCCGGGCTCAGGCTCGTTACATCCTCCCGATTCCCATGGGGAGTCCCGAGGACTTCTTCGGGGCCGACCCGACGGTGGCCGGCCGTGACATCACCGACGACGGCGGTCCCGGGTTCTGGGCGGCGATCCAGGCGCCGCTGACTCGCAAGGACCATGGCGACCCGTATGCCACCCAGTGCTACGACTTTCCGGGGGAATCGACCAACAACAACCTGGGTCTTCAGTGCGTCACCGCCAACGAAGAGTATCTGGGAGCACTCGCCGACGGCGATCCGGACGGCTACTGGTACGCCGTCGAGGTTCCGACCGGCAGCTCGGCCCTCACCGTTCAGGTCTTCGACGGCGGATTCCTGGATCGCAACACATTCGAGGACGAGACCGGGGACGACCACCTCGACCTCCCTACGGCCACCAATGTCTACGAGATCCAATCGGTCGGCCACGACGCCACCGGCGGGACGTTCACGCTCAGCTTCGGCGGCGAGACCACGGCACCGATCGACTGGGACGCCTCTGCAGCCAGGGTGGCTTCGGCAATCCAGGCGCTTTCGAGTGTGGACGCAATCGTGCCCTTGGGGGGTACCGGGACCACGGCCGATCCCTGGCGGGTTCGATTCCAGGATCCGGGCCCCGCCGATCTGCCCGAGATGACCGGCAACGGCATCGGCTTGACGGGGGGTACGGTCGGGCTCCAGATCAGCACCGTGGCCGACGGGATCTCGATGGGCCCCAACATGACCTTCCGACTGTACGGTCCCGACGGGACACCGTTCGATCATCGCGACAATCCCCTGCTGTGTGAACTGACGATTCCTTCCGAATCCGGGCTCCGGTACCAGTGGCAAGACCTGTGCAGCGTTCCGAGCAGCGGCGGCGCAATCACCCCCGGGGTATACCCGCTGCGGGTCTTCACCTCCGGCCGGGGGACCGCCTCCAGTCACTATTCCCTCCGACTGCAGGGAAGCCCTCCCTCCGGCGAGAGCTTCCGTCTGTTCGCCATCGACCGCATGTCGATCTTCTCCAATATCGACGGAGGCTCCGGCGCTCCCCGGGACTCGAAGTTCTTCCTGGCCGAGGTGGACGAGCTGCACCGTGGCAAGAATCTGGTCATCCGGCTGTTCGACCCCGGCGATGCCGACCCGGGCGTCGCCAATGTGATCAAGATCAACGGCCCCGACGGCTCGGTGTGGACCGGGGGCTGCCAGATCGCCGAGTCGACCGAGCGGGCCGGACCGCCCCGGTTCAGCGTGGTGGAGGAGATCTCCCCGGGCAGGCCTTGTCAGGTCGACGCCACCCGCACCGGTGCCGAGCACCCTCTGGGTGGTTTCAACGGCCATTGGCTCAAGGTGACGGTCGGGCTTCCCAACGACTACGGGTGTCCCGAGGTCGGCGGGGAGCCCTTCTGCTGGTGGACGGTGACCTACACGTACTCGGGGGGCCTGGCCCACGACCGCACCACTTGGGAGGCCAGTGTGGAGGGGAGCCTGGTCTCTCTGGTGTTTGCCGAACCGTGAGCCGCCTCGAGCGCAAGATCTTCCGGCTGGGCGATCAGATCGCGGCCATCGAGCGCCAGGAGGCGCTGGTTTCGGAAGAGCTGGCCATACACCGCCACCTCCACGACGATGCCCAGCGTGACGCCGTTGTCAGCGACCACCCCCTCGATAGAGCGGATGCTCGGGACACCGGCGCCGATGTAGCCCGATTCGAACGGGCACTGGAGGACCTGCGGCTCCGGAGGCTCAAGCTGGTCGAGCGGCGCGACAGGCTGCTGCGGCGTCTGGGCTGAAGGCCGCTCCTATGATGCCGCGGTGCCCAAGCTGGTCCTCCTCGACGGCCACAGCCTGGCCTACCGGGCCTTCTATGCCCTTCCCACCGACCTCGCTACCCCCGCCGGGCAGGTGACCAACGCCGTCTACGGCTTCACGTCGATGGTGATCAAATTGCTGGCCGAGGAGCAGCCCGATGCTGTTGCGGTGGCGTGGGACACGCCGGAGGCCACCTTCCGTTCTCAGGAGTACCCGGAATACAAGGCCACCCGCGAGGCGGCCCCCGATCTCTTTCGAGGCCAAGTGCCCCTCATCAAGGAAGTCGCCGAGGTGCTCCGGTTTCGGCAGATGGAGGTAGCCGGCTTCGAGGCGGACGACGTCATCGCCACGATGGCCGATCGGGCCGGGGCCGAGGGATGGGACGTAGTGGTGGTTACCGGCGATCGGGATGCCTTCCAGCTCATAGGGGGACCGGTCGAGGTGATCTACACCCGGCGGGGCATCTCCGACACGGTGCACGCCGACTCGGCATGGGTGGGTGAGCGTTACGGAATCGATCCGACCCAGTACACCGACTACGCCGCACTGCGCGGCGATCCCTCGGACAACCTGCCCGGGGTGCCCGGGGTGGGAGAGAAGACGGCGTCCAAGCTGCTGCAGGCCTACGGCTCGCTGGAGGGGATCTACGAACACCTCGACGAGCAGACTCCCAAGCTGCGCGAGAACCTGGAAGCGGCCCGAGAGCAGGTGTTTCTCAATCGTCGCCTCGCCACGCTCCGCCGCGATGCTCCGGTCGAGGCGACCCCGGCCGACTTGGAGCTGCAGCGTTTCGACCGCGCCGAGGTCCGCAAGGTCTTCGACGCTCTGGCGTTTCGTAGCCTGTGGGAGCGGCTCGAGGAGGCCCTCGAGGGTGCGGCCCCGTCCGGCGGGGAGCTGCTCGACGTGGAGATCGCCACCGAGGTCGACCCGGCCCGTGCCGAGAAGCTGTTTGCCGCCGGGATGGTGGCGTTGCAGCCGGTATGGGACCTCGACGAACTGGCCGGCCTGGCGGTCGCCGCCGGAGAGGCACGCGCTCGGTTCATCCCCGCCGATCTCCTGGAGGGCCTGGCCCCGGTGCTTTCCGACCCGGCCGTACCCAAGGCGGTCCACGACGCCAAGCCCCTCATTCGACGGTTGCTCGACTTCGGGTGGGATCTGGGCGGACTTGCGTTCGACACGGCGCTGGCCGCGTACGTCATCAATCCGGCCGAGCGGACCCCCGATCTGGGAGATCTGGCCGAGCAGGTGCTGGGGTTGGCGGTGGGGCGGCCCCAGGAGGAGGGCGAGGCCCATCGGGGCCAGGCCTCTCTTGCTTTCGAGGCCGGGCCTCTCGACCTGGAGACGGCCGGTCGGGCTGCGGTAGCCGTCCAGCAACTAGTCGGTCCACTCACCGCCCAGATGGAGGCACGGGGTGGGCGAGGCCTGTATGAGGACGTCGAGTTGCCGCTGGTGCGCGTCCTCGCCCGGATGGAGCACGTGGGCATAGCCGTCGACCAGGCCTACCTCGAGGCGCTGGGAGACGACCTGCGCTCGCGCCTGTCGGCAATCGAAGACGAGATCTACCGGGCGGCCGGGGAGCCCTTCAATGTCAACTCCACCCTGCAGCTGCGCGAGGTCCTGTTCGAACGGCTCGGGCTACCGGTCCTCAAGAAGACCCCCAAGGGAGCGCCGTCGACGGATGCCTCGGTGCTTGCCAAGCTGGTCGACGAGCACCCGATCGTCGAGCGGTTGTTGACCTATCGGGAGCTCGAGAAGCTCCGTTCCACCTACGTCGATGGCCTGCTGCCGCTCATAAGAGAGGATGGCCGGATCCATGCCCGCTTCAATCAAATGGCGGCCGCCACGGGGCGACTCTCGTCGGAGAATCCCAACCTGCAGAACATCCCGGTCCGTTCCGCCGAGGGTCGCACGATCAGGCGCGCTTTCGTGGCCGCCGAGGGTGCGACCTTCATCGTGGCCGACTACTCCCAGATCGAGCTGCGCATCCTCGCCCACCTCAGCGGCGATCCCGGCTTGGTCGAGGCCTTCGAGCGCAACGAGGACATCCACCGGGCCACGGCGGCACGAGTATTCGGTCTTGCCCCCGAAGACGTGCCTCCCGAGCTGCGCCGTCGAGCCAAGA
>JABAOH010089752.1_pt1 | contig 11222 bp, 10 predicted proteins | sample 7062181 | NCBI WGS metagenome assembly JABAOH01 (sample SAMN14538630, study PRJNA623070) | marine sediment metagenome | biome: marine biome [ENVO:00000428]; feature: marine pelagic biome [ENVO:01000023]; material: deep marine sediment [ENVO:00002113]; isolation source: pool of 5 deep marine... | reverse complement strand
TATACGCAATGTGATCGCCTGCCCCCCTACACGCAAGCTCGCCCGTCAAGGTGAGGCCTAACTTTTTCTTTGACTGCTGCCCCCGGGCACCAACCAACACAAACACTGCACCGGCACGCTGCCTAATGCCATACGGATTAGCGCCCGACGACGGACCACAACGCCTTCATAACTCCGACGCTCACCCGGTGGGTCCACCAACGGCGGCCGAGACAAACACTGCGAGAGCCTGCAACGTTCAGGCTCAGCACTCCTGCTTCGAGACCGCAGCGTCATAACGGCAGCACCCCTCCCTGATATCTCATCAGCCATTCCCCCGCTCTCATCGGGCTCAGCCTCTGACACGCTTCTCGACCTTAGATCTGACCGCGGCGTCCGATCACTGGGTCACCGCGCGTCGCACCCAGCAAGTTCGCCGCCGATGCGCCGCGCGCCGCCACCTCCACTGTGCCAGCCGATCCCACCACGGCCAATAGCGCACCCTCTTCCGCGTCGGAGTAGGTCCGACGCAATAAACCGACATCGACAGCGGAATCGCCGACCACGAACCGCCACGAACCGTCGACCCAGTCGCTCGGGATATCGGTAATCAGGTTGCCGAAGCGATCGATGTGCGCGATTCGACCCCGGACCTCGGCCGGCGTGCGAGTCGGTGGCCCCCTGGTGAGGCGCTGCGGGTCATCGATCGACGGACCCAGCCGCTCTGGCGGCAGGCCCTTGGCCAGGTGCGCAGCGACGGGAGCGAAGATGTCACGACCGTGAAAGGTGGCTGACGGATTAGGCCGCAGGTAGCGGGTTTCCACGATCTCAACACAACGCCAGGCCGCGGCGGAGTCCAAGACCGCGGTGACCAGACCATTGTCCGGCGCCACCACGTAGCGATCGTCCGCGCTCAGGGCGATCGCACGCCGCCGACTTCCCACACCTGGATCGACCACCGCCAGGTGCACGGTTCCGCTGGGGTAAAGGTTCCAGTATTGACCCAGCGTCCAGGCGGCGGCCTCCACATCGCCGGGCGGGATCTCATGAGTTGCGTCGACAAGCTGAACGCCGGGCGCCAAGTCGAGGATCACCGCTTTCATCGCGGCCGCAAAGCCGTCCCGGGTCCCAAAATCGGAGAGAAGGGTTACGACCGGCATGTTCGTTCGCGCGGCGGTCCGAGCGCCGGCGTTGTCAGGCCTTGGTTCGCTCGCCCACCGTCTCCACGGCCGCCGCCACCCGTTCAGCCAGCTCGAAGAACGCCTGCGCTTCCGGCGAGTCGGGGGCGGCCACCACCGTCGGGCGACCCGCGTCACCGGCCACCACCACCGCCGCGCCCAAAGGCACCTCACCCAGGAACGGGATCGCGGCCGTAGCGGCGAGCTTCTGGCCGCCGCCCTGCCCGAAAACGTCCGTCCGCTCTCCGCAGTGGGGACATACGAACCCGCTCATGTTCTCCACCAATCCGAGTACGGGCACATCCACCCGCTCGAACATCTTGATCCCCTTCAACACGTCGGCGGTGGCGACGCCCTGCGGAGTCGTGACCATCAGCGCACCATTCACCTTGGCGAGCTGGACCAGCGACAACTGCGCATCGCCGGTGCCCGGCGGCAGGTCGACGACCAGGTAGTCAAGCTCGCCCCACTCGACCTGCTGCAGAAACTGGCGGATGATCCCCATGACGATTGGACCGCGCCAGATCGCCGGCGTGTCATCGTCCAGCAGAAAGCCGATGCTCATCAACTTGACCCCGTGAGCCTCCAGCGGAACCACACGCTCATCGCGGGTGACGCGCGGTCGGCTGTGCACGCCGAACATGATGGGGATATCGGGGCCGTAGACGTCGGCGTCGAGCAGTCCGACTTTGCCGCCCCGGCGGGCGAGGGCTACCGCCAGGTTGCTGGCCACCGTAGACTTGCCCACGCCACCTTTGCCGGAACTCACCGCGATCACGTAACGGACGCCAGCGATCGCTTGAGGCTCCGGTGGGGCCGCGGGCGGGGGCTCCCCTCGGCCTGGGCCGGCGCCGCCACCTGGCCGCTGCGGTCCTATCACCGGCAGCTTGCGGCCGCCCCCAGCACCGGCGGCACGCATCTGTACATCGACCGATTCCACACCCGGCACGCCCAGGGCCGCCTGTCGCGCCGCCTCCACCAGCTGCGCCGGGTCTCCCGGCTGCGCCGTCATGCTGAACGATATACGCCCGGGGCCATCGTGCTTCAACTGGGATACGTATCCCGAAGACACGATATCGCGGCCGGTGCCCGCGTGCACAACCGACTGGAGTGCCGCCGCGACTTTCTTTAACAGCTCCTGCGACTCGGCCATCGATCGCGAACCTTTATGGCGCGACACCGCCGACAGCTCGCCCGCCAGGGCAGCGGGCGCTCCCGATCGACACCGTCACCTTGTGAACAAAAAACCGGCACAGGCCAACCCGTGCCGGCTGATTCCCGTCAGCAATTCAAGCTCATATCGTGACGACGGACTTCACCTCGGGCAACTGCCGGCGAAGACGCTGCTCGATGCCGCCCTTCAGCGTGAGCAACGAATGCGGGCACGTGTGACAGGCACCCACGAGCCGGAGCTCGACCCGCCCCTCCGCCTCATCGTAAGCGATGAGCTCGACGTCGCCACCGTCCGCCCGGACCGCAGGACGAATCTCATCGATCACCGCCTCGATCTTCGACCACACCGTCGTCGCCGACATCCCTCGAACCTCCCGGCAGACAACCTGCCGCCACGATAAAACGATTCGTGTTCGCTGAATTTACTGGAGCTTTCAAGGCGGGTCAACCTGCGAACCGTCAATTTGGCAGCCGCCCCGTTCGCGCCGCGGCCTTCGTTCCGTCCGGACTACGGCGCCGCCGGAGGCGACAGCTCGCCCCCGTCCAACCTCGAGTCGGTACCGGGATTGGCCGCTCCCGGAGCTTCCGTTCGACCGGCCCATGCCACCGCCGGTCGAAAGGCCGGGCCGCCCGCGCCGCCACCGCGCTCGGGTTGGGACCCGGGGCCGTGGTCGAGAATCGCGGGCAGACTGGAATAGCATTCGGTTCCTTCCGGGACCGCCAAGCGCCAATCGACCAGGCGCCTCAGCCAGGCCGTCGCTGTGGCGAGCCGAATCCCCCGAGCGCAAGCAAAATCGTCAGCGACCGTGCGACCCATCGCTCCCAGACAGTCCCACGTATGCCGCAGACGCGCCGGCGCCGGCCCCCAGAGCGCGGGCCCATCGTCTTCGAAGGCGACGAGAAGGAGCTTTTGGCGCTGCAGCACGGTTTCGACGAGCTCACGATGGTCCTGGGACAGACCCTGCGCGACGAAGAAGGCGTCGCTCGGCCGGTCGGGCCGCCGGTACTTGCGCAGCAACTTGGCGATGACTTCGTCGGCGCAGCTGAAATCGATAACGCGAACGTGCGAGAAGTCCAGGATCGACAGACTGGTGCCCCCGGCCTCGCGGAGCTGTTCCTCGATGGCGACCCGGACCGCCCGGCCGGCGGGTCGGGTCACCAGGTTGCTGTAGAACGTGGCGACCGAGGTGTGAAGCACCGTTTCCACGCCGCCGCCCGACGGACCCGCCCCCCTCTTACCCATTCCCACGGCCTCCCTGTCGGCTACCGCCTGCCTGGCTCGCCTCTGGCAAGACGATCTGAATCTGGGCTCCCGGAAAATCCGGCATACCCGTGACGATCGGAGCCTCGTCGCTCCAATCCGGCACCTCGGAGATCTTCGCCGTGCCGCTGCGGATGGTGACCAGGCCTTCCCAGCGCAAGGCCACCTTGCGGATACCCTGCAGCCCCTGGCCACGGCCGGGGTCCGGGTACCGCGAGACGCCGTGCAGGAACGCCTGTTCCAACGCCTTGGCGTCCGACCAAAGATCACCGAACTGTCGTGCGTGCGCTCGGGCCAGCGACCCTCTGAATCCCATCCCCACGTCCATCACGGCGATGACGACGACCACCTTGCCGACGCGCCGGCTGGCCCAGTTGTATCTCTGAGCCGAGACCCAGCCATGCGCCGCCGCATGCTCGACGATGTTCTGACAGAGCTCGGAGAGGATGACGCTGAACGGCAAGACCGCGGTCGGCGGGTACTTCAGGTGGTCAACGAGGATAGCGGAGGCGCGATCTTGCACCCGCTCCACGATCTCGAGCACATCTTGATGCGATCTGATCGCGGTGATCTCCAGCAAGCGGTTCGACTCGCCGGCGACACGCTTGCCGGTGCGACCCTCGAAGTCAAACACATCGTGGGCGTTCTCGAAGAAGCCGATACGCGTCAGGTAGCTCGCCACATCTTTGTTATCCGGTGGCTGTAGCAGCGGTCGCGCGCCCGAGCGCTGCTGCGAGGCCGAGCCCAGCGCCAGAAGCCCGAGGACGCCGTAGGGGCTGACGAAGCGCACACGCCGCGCATCGACCAGCAGGCGGTTGTCCTTCGCGGCCGCCATCCCGGCGACGAGCGTCTCGAAGCCGCGGTCGTCCAGCGTCTCCGGTACGGGGAGCACGTAGCTCACTGGGTGGGCGTCCCTAGTCGTCCTGTGTCACCCGCGTTCAAGCTCACCTCGCAGGAAACGATTCAGTCCCGTGGCTCCCCGGTGCGCCACGTTGCGGCGGGCCAAGGCGTTAGCCAGACCGATCGCCTCCTCGACGGTTCGGCCCGACAGCAAGGCGCGGAACGCCGTGATCCCCCACACGTCACCACAGCCTGTCGGGTCACCGCCCGCCAACGGCGCAACCGACACCCGACCGGTGCGCACCGGCCCGGGCGCCGCCGCCACCCGGCCCGGCTCTCGCTTCAGCGGCAGCGCATCCGGCGTCATGACGTAGGCGGCGCCGCCGGGCCCCAGCGTCACGAACAGCAGCCGCGTCTCACAACCGACGATCGCGGCGGCGAACGCCCACGGGTCGCCCCAACGCGCGCTCAATGCGGCCAGCTCATCCTCGTTCACCTGAACGACGTCGAAGCAACTCAGCCAGTCGGACCCGCTGTCGAGGGTGCACCGCCGGCGCTCGCCCCGCGGCCCGGTGGCCAGCAAGAGCGAGTGCACGTCCACGTAGATCGGCCCGGAGAACGCTTGGCGCAACTGCCGCGCCACCTCGAGATCGATCTCGCTCCCCGTGATGAAGTTCACATAGATGGCGTCGCACCCTTCGATCCGCGGCGCGATCTCCGGCCACGTCCAGGTCGACACCCCGCCACGCAACCACTCGCTGCGCCGACCGGCACTCGTGTAGCGCAGCTCGACTCGCGGGTTGGGTGTCTCGACGACGCTGATCGTCTCATCCGTCTCGAGGATGGATAGCTCTCGCAGAAAACCGAGGCCGCGCTCCGCCAGGTCGTGGCCCAGTTTGATGATCGGCCTCACCTTGAGGTCCGCCGTGCCGAACGCGTCGGCGGCGGCCAGCGCGTAGCTGATCCCGCCCCACTCCTCGACCGGCGACCCGGCTTCGCCGTCACGCCAGATCGTATCCCAAACCATGGTCCCGATGACGCCGATGACACCCATGGCCCGTCCCGCGTCAGCGTCCCCGGCAACACGGGACCCCGGCGAGCTCGCGCCCGCTCAGACTCGGATCTTTGACTGCAAGCGGAATCTGGTGGGTACCGCGGAGCAAGCTAATCATTCCCCCATCGAGATGCGAGCCCGAGAGACGGCCAACGCTCCTAGACCCGGCCGAACTTCTCTTTCTTGAAGCAGGCCACGGCCCCGATCACGCCCGCCTTGCCGCCGAGCTCGGAAGGCACGATCCGACAGGCCTGCTCAGCCACCCGAAAGGCTCGGCGCCGCACTTCCGCCCGCAGCGGGACGAACAGGTGGTCGCCCGCTCGGGCCACGCCGCCGAATATGACAAGCATCTCCGGGTTCAAGATGTTGATCAAGTTGGCCAGCCCGACCCCGAGGAACTTCGCCGTGTCATTGATCACCTCGGTGGCGTAGGGGTCGCTCTGAACTACGGCTTCGAACACCGTCTCCGCCGTTACATCCTGAAGATCTCCGGCAAGCTCGGGCAGCATCGATCCGGTTCCCGACTCGAGCCCCTCCACCGCGCGGGCCGCGATGGCCGGGCCGGAAGCGTAGGCCTCCAGACAGCCATAGTTGCCACATTTGCACTTCCGACCCGTCGAATCGATGGTCATGTGGCCGATCTCCGCCGCCGCGTCCGCCGCACCGTGGTACAGCTCACCGTTGAGAACGATGCCACCGCCGATCCCCGTGCCCAGCGTGACGCCGACCAGCGTGTCCACGTTCCGCCCCGCGCCCAGCCACCACTCGCCGTAGGTCGCCGCGTTGGCGTCGTTGTCCAATGTTGCTGGGAGACCCACGGCGTTCTGGATCAGGTCGCGCAGAGGGAAGTTTCTCCAACCCAAGTTCGGGGTGCTGATCACCGTTCCCGTCTCGCGGTCGAGCGGGCCGGGAGACCCAATGCCAACCCCGGCAAACGATTGCAACCCGCAACTCTGCTGCTCCATCACCTCCTGCATCGCATCCTTGATCAATCGCACCACGCGATCCACAACAAACTTGGCGCCGCGCTGAGCCTCCGTCGGTTCCGTTCGGAACGCCAGCGGGCCCGCGCCCTCGAACGGCACGACGCCGACGTTGATGTTCGTTCCGCCGATATCGACCCCGACGACCCAGGGCGCTTCTTGCAGGCTAGGCATCGCTCGCCGTTTCCGCTCGCTTCAGCGCTTCGCGGGCTACCCGCGCCACCGTTTCAACTCCGATCAGCTGCATACACTCCTCGCGTGCCTCCGGCAGGATTGTTCCCCGACCGCGGCGTGGGCAGCGCTCGCGCCCACAGGGGGCGCAGGGTAACGAAGAACGCCAGATTATGCGACTCGCGTCCGACAGAGGACCCATCTGCTCGGGGGGCCGGGGGCCGAAGATCCCCACGGTCGGGGTTCCTACGGCCGCCGCCAGCTGCAAGGCCCCTCCGTCGTTGGCGATCACCAGGTCGCAGGCGCTCAAACCCGCCGCCAGCACCGTCAGGCTCGTCCGGCCGCCCAGGTCGATGCCGTGGGCGCCGGCACCGGCCGCCACCCGAGCCGCCAGCACCCCGTCGCGTGAACTCCCGAACACTAGGACCGATCCGACCTCGGCCGCCAGGATGCCGGCCAGAGCCGTGAACTTACCCTCCGGCCAGCGGCGTGCCGCGACGCGGGCTCCCGGCACGATACCCAGGGCTGGGCGCCGCAAGCGCCCCGCCATCAACACCTCGAAGTGCTCGCGCGCCCGCGCCGGCACGGTCAGCCTGGGCGGCGGAGGAGCCTCCGACCAGTCGGGGTCGACGACGCGCATCAGGGTGCTGGCTCGATGCTCCACACCCGTCTCGAGCCGGGCGGCCGCTCCGCCCAGCAACCGGCGGCGCGGCCAGCCAGGCACCGCGCGCCGCACGGGGATTCCCGCCAGCCGGGTCACCAGCGCCGCCTCGAAGCTGGGGCTGAACAGAAACGCCTCGTCGTATCCGGCGCGGCGCAGCCAGAGCGCCGACCGCCAAACCGCCCGTCTCGGTCTAAACGGAATCACGGCGGCCGGCAGATCGGCAAGATCCAAGACCGGGGTCCAGGGGAGCGGGCACCACACATCCAGACCCCTGTCCGCGTCGCAGCGGGCAAGCCGCTGCAGCGCCGGCACAGCCAGAACAACATCCGACAGGCGATCCGGCGCCCGCACGTAGACCAGGCGCGCCGGATCGCCGTTCAATCGGCACCCACTTCCAGGATCGCCAGAAAGGCCTCGCGCGGCACTTCCACGCGCCCCACGCGCTTCATGCGCTTCTTTCCCTCTCTCTGTTTTTCGAGAAGCTTGCGCTTGCGGGTGACGTCGCCGCCGTAACACTTGGCCGTCACATTCTTTCTCAGCGGTCGGATCGATTCCCGCGCGATCACGCGACTGCCAACCGCGGCTTGGATCGCTACGGCGAACAGCTGCCGGGGGATCAGTTCTCGCAGCTTCTCGACCAGGGCGCGGCCGTAGTAATAGGCTTTGTCACGGTGAACGATCATACTGAGGGCGTCCACCGGCTCGCCGTTCAGCAGGATGTCGAGGCGTGAAAGCTCGCCGCGCCGGTAGCCCACGATATCGTAGTCGAGGCCGGCGGTGCCACGGGTCAGCGACTTGAGCCTCTCGTAGAAATCGAGAACCATCTCGGCCAGCGGCGTGTCGTAGGTCAGTTCGACTCGCTCACCATCGATGTAGTGAAGCCGCCCGAACTGGCTCCGCCGATCGTGACACAGTTTCTGCACAGCACCGATGTAGTCGGCCGGACAGACGATCCGCACGCGCACAAACGGCTCGTCAATCGAGTCGATCGACGCCGCGGACGGCATTAGCGAAGGGTTCTCCACCGAAATCGTCGAGCCGTCTTTCAAGTGCACGCGGTATTCCACGTTCGGCACGGTGCTGACCAGATCCAGGTCGAACTCCCGCTCCAGCCGCTCGCGTACGATCTCCATATGAAGCAGTCCCAGGAAGCCGCAACGGAAGCCGAAACCGAGCGCCGCGCTCGTCTCGAACTCGTACTGGATCGCCGCGTCGTTCAGCTTCAGCTTCTCGAGCGCTGAACGCAGACGCTCGTACTGCTCGGAATCTGACGGGTAGAGCCCGGCGAAAACCATCGGCTTCACTGCGCGGTAGCCGGGAAGCAGCTCGGTGGCTCGGCTCTCGGCGTCCAGGATCGTATCGCCGACCTTCGTGTCGGCCACAGACCGAATCTGCGCCGTCAGATATCCAACCTCGCCCGCCGCGAGCTCCGCCGTGGGCACCGCACCCAGCCGCAGGTACCCCACCTCCCGAACCTCGTACGTCGCGCCGTTCGAGCCGAAAGCGATCCGCGTGCCCGCTCGCACCCGCCCGTCGACCACGCGAATCAGCGGCACCGCCCCCTGGTAGTTGTCGTGCTGCGAATCGAAGATCAGCGCCCGCAGCGGCGCCGTGGCATCGCCCCGCGGCGGCGGGATACGATGCACAACGGACTCGAGCAAGGCGTCGACACCGGTGCCCTGCTTGGCGCTGGTCAGCAGTATCTCGTCGGGATCGCAACCGATCAGATCGGCCAGCTCGTCCCGCCGGCGCTCCGGCTCGGCGGCGGCCAGGTCGATCTTGTTGACCACGGGGATCAGCGTCAGCCCCGCTTCCAGGGCCAGAAAGAGGTTGGACAGCGTTTGCGCCTCGATCCCCTGACTGGCGTCCACCACCAGAATCGCCCCTTCGCAGGCCGCCAGGCTCCGGCTCACCTCGTAGGTGAAATCGACGTGGCCGGGCGTGTCGATCAGGTTGAGCTCGTAGTCCCGCCCGTTCGCCGACCTGTAGTCGAGGCGGATCGCGTGCGCCTTGATGGTGATTCCACGCTCACGCTCCAGGTCCATCGAATCGAGGACCTGCTCCTTCATCCGCCGCGGTTCGACCGCACCGGTCCGCTCGAGCAGTCGGTCCGCCAGGGTCGACTTCCCGTGATCGATGTGGGCGATAATGCAAAAATTCCGAATCTGTGCCGTTTCCAACCGGTGCACTCCCGCTCCGCCCCAGCGCCTGCTGGTCGTCATGAACGGTTAAATATAGAAGCCGACTGGCGTACCGGGAGGAGACCCGCTGCGGCGAAACCTTGCCGACGCCGCGGGGTACGTCAGTCCTGGCCGGACGGTCCGCGCCAAAGGCCGCGCGGGCCAAGGTTTTCCGGCCTCGGCGCGCGATCTTTCCCAGCCGCCGCTACCGTCGGCCCCCGGCGCCGGCGCGCTCTCCCCCGAGCAACGACAACGGAGGTTTTCCGTGCGTTCCAATCCTGGAATGGCCGGCGGCTTTGTGCGCATCCCGGGGGCGGCGACGTTGGCGCTCCTGCTCCTGACCGCCTGCGATGTGCCCAAGGCGCCCGAGTGGGAGGTGGGGCTGACGGTTCCCTTCAGCTCAAATCCCATCGCCATCGTCGACTTTCTTCCCGAAGGGGTGGACACGGCCGTCGTCGGCGGCCAGAACGTGTTTGCCGTTGCCGCGCAGCGGGACAGCACCGGGTACTCGCTGGGGGAGATGTGCGGGCCCTGCGCGGGTCTGCAAGGCGGGACGATCGAGGTGCCGGGCTTCGACTTCGTCGACTCGCTGGACGTGCCCTTCACGGCTGAACTGGTCAGCATCGAGCTGTTCGACGGGCGGTTAGGGACGCGCTTTTACAACCAGATGAACTTCGATCCGCTGCGGCCGCACCCCGATCCGGACTCGGCCGGCTACGTGGCGATCGCGCTCCGCGATCTGTTCAGCGGGGACCTGCTGGACAGCCTCTTCATCAGCGGCGCGGCGGAGAGCCTGCCGGTCGGCTCGATGCGCGAGTTCGAGTTCGACGTGAGCCAAGCGGAGATCACCGACGGCGTTCGGGTCGTCGTCTATGTCCACTCGCCGGCCGACGGGCAGGCGGCACGAATCGATACGGCGACGGCGGCGGGGATCGTTGCCTTCCTCGACCAGCTGCTGGTCAGTGCCGTCAGCGTCGTGGTGGACTCGGAAACGCTGGACGAGAGCTACCTGATCGACTTCGAAGAAGATGCGCGCGACGAGATCGCGGCGCGCGTGCAGAGCGCGGTGTACGAGCTCGAGCTGGTCCATAGCGGCGAGATCGAAGGCACGCTCGAGATCTCCATCGCCGACACGGTCGCCTCGCTGTTCTCCGGCGATCCGCTGCGAGAGGTGCGGCTGAGCGGACTGGAGTTCACGCCCGGCCTGCTGCAAAGCGGTGAGCTCACGGCGGAAGAGGTTCAGCGCATCGCCGAGTTCGCCAAGGTGCATGTGGGCTATCGCGGCGTCGCGTCCGGCACGCGAACGGGGCCGAGAGGCATCCTCTCCGTCAGCCGCTTCAGCGCCGGTGAGGTCCTGCGGACGGAGCTCAGGGTGACCAGTCGCATCCGGGTCGGCGGCTAAGGAGGTCGACGATGAGAACACAAGGCATCGCTGCGATCGCCTGTGGCCTGTTGGTGTGCCTCGCCGGCTCGGCCGACGCTCAGCTCGCGCCACCCAGCGCCCGAAGCTTCGGTCTGGCCGGGTCCTTCACGGCACGGGCACGAGGGTACGAGGCCCCATTCTGGAATCCGGCCAACCTCGGCCTGCGCGACGGTCCAGCCTGGTCGGTGGGCCTACCGGGCGCCAGCTTCTTCCTGGGCAACAACTCGTTGAGCTACGGTCAGATCGCCGACCTGTACGGCGAGTTCATCGATGACTCGACCAAGTCACAGCTGCTGGCCGACATCCGCCGCGACGA
>JABAOH010004175.1_pt7 | contig 11223 bp, 6 predicted proteins | sample 7062181 | NCBI WGS metagenome assembly JABAOH01 (sample SAMN14538630, study PRJNA623070) | marine sediment metagenome | biome: marine biome [ENVO:00000428]; feature: marine pelagic biome [ENVO:01000023]; material: deep marine sediment [ENVO:00002113]; isolation source: pool of 5 deep marine... | reverse complement strand
CGGTGCGGGGACTGCGCGGACACGGCCATGCCGCAAACGGGGTCGCGAAGCGGCTCGCTCGCGCCCCGATCGTGTCCCTCAATGTTCGGCTGCGAGGGCACGATCATCGCTCTCCGGGAGATTTCCTGCATCGGGCAGAATGGCGGCGCTCATTCACGGTTTTGCTCCGGGCGTGGCAGCGAAGCAGGCAGGCCAAGGGCGAAGATCTCATCGAAGCCTTCTCGTTTCATCTTGCATCCCGCGTCCGTATTCCTGGTCCCGCGCCACGCGCCGCCGGCTCAGCTTACGCGAGCAGCCGCGCCTCGCCGCCTCAGGCGGGGTCCGGGCCCCGCGAGGGCCGGCTCAGCTGTATCTCCAGCGGCCTGGAGGTGTCCAGGTGCACGTCGCGCTGCGGGAAGGCGATGACGATTCCGGCTTGCGCGAACTTCTCGTACACGGCCTGGTGCAGTGCCGTCACCGTAAGCAGGCGATTGTCCAGTGAGCCGATGTAGCAGCGCAGGTAGAGCATCAGAGCGTCGTTCCCGAACGCCTCGAAGGTGGCCAGCGGCTGAGGATCCGCCAGCACATTGTCGTTCTCGGCAGCCGCCTCCTTCAAGAGCTCCAGCGCCTTGCTCACGTCCGAGCCGTAGGCGGCGCCGACATTGAGCATGATCCGATTCAAGGAGTCGGACAGCGTCCAGTTGAGCACCTGTCCGGTGATGAACTCCTTGTTCGGTATGATGAGCTCTTTTTTCTCCCAAGTGAGAATCGTCGTCGCGCGGATGCGGATGCGCGAGACGAACCCGTCCGCGTTCCCCACCGTCACCACATCTCCGATGCGCACCGGGCGCTCGAGCAGCAGAATGATTCCGGAGACGAAGTTGGCGACGATTTCCTGCAGTCCGAAGCCGAGACCAACGCCGAGCGCTGCGACCAGCCATTGAATCTTTGACCACTGCAGACCAATCGTCGACAGGGTAGCCATGACGCCGATGGCGATGATGGAGTATTTGCAGAGCGTCACGATCGCGTAGTTACCGCCGGTATCCAGACGCAATCGCCTCAGGAACGTGAACTCGAGAAGACCTGATAGATTTTTTGCAGCAAACAGCGTGCCTGCGAGAATGAGCAGCCCGACGATGAGATCAGCGAGGTTGACCGGAAGCTGCCGCTCGACCCCGTCAACCAGAGCCAGCTTGGAGAAGGGGAGGTTGACGCGCTCCAGGAGGCCGAGCGTGGGAACGAGATCGCTCCATATGGTCCCGATGCTCAGGATGAGGCCGAGGAAGACACCCACACGAATCACGGTGCGGGCCTGCTCGCCGAGCTCGTGGTAGTCGACCTCGGGAACTTCGATCTCGAAGCCGCTGATGCCTTCCGGTTCCTCCTGCCCACGCTCCGCGCGCGCCTCCTCGCGCTGGCGCAGGGCGGCAGCGAGACGCGATTGACGCTCGGTCACGTTGAACCAGCGAATGAGAATGTCGTTCAGCAGACGAAGGCCGATGAGCAAGCACATGGTTTCGCCGAAAATCAAATAGCCGAGCGTGCGTGCGGCTTCCTGGTAGCCGAGGCCGGACATGACACAAAGCGCAAGCGGAATGCCGAGGATGAGTGGGAACCACAGGAACCACAACCTGGCCTGCCAGTCGTCTTCGTGATCCTGCAGGTACTTTCCAAAAGGCCCGGAGCGACCGAACGATCGCCAGAGAAAAACCACGATCGCAACAAGGGCTGTAATCAGTGCAGGCCGGCCGACTCCCACGATGTGCTCGAGGCGAAGGCTCTGCATCGCGACGCTCGTGGTGAAAACCAGGGGAAGCACCACCCATGGCAGCCACAGGAGTCCGACGTGCAGTCGCCTGCACACATCGGGCGCCCAGCGAAAATGGCGCGGCCCGAGTCCGGAAGACCTGGTAAGCCAGCGAAGCAGACCCAAGACATAGGCGAAGATCATTATCTCCCACATCGCATCGGCGACTGCCAGGCTGAAGTGCGCCTCATCGGGCGTCGGCTCAGCGGCAAGCAGCCTGGAGAAGAACGCCAGGGATATGGGCAGGCTGAGCGCCGCCACCAGCGTATAAGCGAGTGCCTTCAGCGTGAGCGTAAAGGATTCCGTGCGAATGCGGCGGGTTCGCTCGGCGAGAGCCGGTAGCTCACGCTTGGCCTGCCGTCTCACCACGAAAACAGCGATGACTGCGAGGAGAAAGAGCGAGGACACGAAAGGCGTAGCGACAAACGATGCAAACGCCTCCTTGATGGCATCAAGCCAGTTGACGGGAGAAATAAGCCAGAGGAGCCCCGTGGGTGTCGCAGTCAGGTCCTTGGGTGAAAGCGGGGGCAGTGTGGGAATCCAAAGGAGCTGCTTGCGAATGAAGCTGCTCATTTCGGCCACGGTCTGAGCGATCTCCTTCTCTGCCGTATCGAGGGCAACGAGCCGTGTCATGTAGCGGTTGTAAGCGTCATGGAGATCTGTCAGGGTGTCGCGCTTGGATCGCAAAAGCTCCATGGCCCGCTCTCGGAGCTCTTGCGATTTCGATTCGACTTCCTCGGGCGGAATTGATGCCATGAGCGAATCGACTCCGGTGTCGACGTCGGAGAGCGTCCGGCGTTCATCTTCAATATCGATGCGCCTGTTGATGACGTCGGATATCTCTCCTTGCCGTTGCCGGGCGCGCTGCCGGTACTCCAGTGTCGAAGGCAGTAGATTGAGCCGCCGTTGAAGGAGCCGGCCGATGGCTTGCGAGGCGCCGTAGGTCGAAACTCTTTCGCGAATCGTAGAGAAGCTGTCATTGAGCTCGCGCAACAATTGGGCGGCGCTGCGCAACGATTCGTTCAGTGTGTTTTCCCGTTCAATGGCGCTCTCGATGTCTGCTTTGAGCTCTGCGTTCTTGCCGGCGATTTTCGCAATCGCTTCGGGAAGCTCGGCGGTTGTCGCAAGGGTCGCGGTTGCTTCCAGGCGGTCCACCCGCGCCACATCCTCGCGCTCCCTCTGTAGCAGCTGATCGAGCTCCTTCACCTGGGCTTCGAGCGCAGACGCTCTGGCGAGCGCCACATCGAGCTCACGTGTGATCAGCTCTACCAGCAGGTCATGGTTGAAGGTGCGAAGCCGGTGCGCTTCGAGCGTGGATTCTTCAAGCGCCTTGCGCGCGGTCAGGAAACCCCGTCGGGCCTGCTGAAGAATCGGAGCCTCGCCTGGAGCAGGTGCCGCGTTGAGCTGCTCGTTCAGCCGCTGCACGCTGCGTTCGCGCTCGACGTAGTCCGCCAGCAGCGTGCTCGCCGCCCGAACGAGCTCTGCCTTCTCGGCCTGGTATCGATCGGCCGCGTCGCGGGCGGCAAGAAACTCGGCGCGCTTCTGGCTGATAAGGGATTGCAGCGTCTCGATGCTCGCGCCGCTCGGTAAGGGCTCCGGCGCGGGGGGATTGTCGAGCTGCTGGCGGAGCTCGACAATTCTCGACGGCGCCGAATCGATGCGCTTTTGAAGCAGGTCGTTTTCCGACCTGAGCTTTTCGGCCTGCGAGGCCGCCGTTTCGGCCTGTTCGATGAGCTCGAGCACTTTCGCCTTGATGTCGGCTGTGAGCGTGGTGTCCTGCTCAACCTGCTGCCTGGCGGCTGCCGGATCCCTGGAGGCGGCAGCCGGCGCCGGCTTGGAGTCGGCGGCGCCGGTCTGAGCGGGGGCGATCGAGGGGATCAGCAGCCCGGCGACCAGGCAGGCCAGCACGGCGTAGGGCCAGAATCGCTCAGTCTGTCGCTTCAAAGATGAATCCTCTGCCGTGTTTCTGCTTCAAACCGGCGCTAGTGTACATCACCGCACTCGGCCAGGGCCGCCTGTTCAGCCTGCGATCGCTGCTACGCCGACCGAGGCGGTCGTCAATGCAGACCGGCCTGGCGCAAACGGGCAGCCAGCTCCTCGAGACGCTTCTTCTCTGCATAAGGCTGGGTCTCGAGGTACGCCTCGAGGGTGAGATCGGGCTTTATCCGCAGCACCTCGTCGATGGCTGCGCGCGCAGCAGCGTGGTTGCCGATGGCGCTTTCCGCCGCAGCAAGCACCAGCCATGCGTCGAGTGCGTCCCGGTTGTGCTCGATGATCACGTGCGCGGCGGCGATCGCTTCCTCCAGATGTCCGGCGCCGTAGTAGGAGCTGGCGAGAATTGCTGGGTAGATTGTCGGTGCGATGGGGGTGAGACGCAGCGCCCGCTCGGCATACTGAATCGCCTCCTCGGATCGATCCACGTAGTTGAGCACGTTTGCAACAGCCGCGGCGCTCACGTCACAGCTCGGTCGTAGATTGAGAGCGCGCAGGGCCGCCTCGAGCGCCTCGTCGTGCTCGTTGCGCAACAGATGCACGTGCGCCATGACCATGCTCGCGAATCCGTTCGGGTCTTCCAACGATTGTGCGCGTCGGGCGAAGTGCTCGGCGCGTTCGAGCGCGTTCCTGGAATCAGTGGTCAGAGCGCGAAATCCCTGCCACCAGTATGTCCACGACGCCATGGCCAGCGGTAGCGGTGAATCCGGCTCGAGATCCGCGGCCGTCTCGAATTCCCGCTGGGCGAGAATGAGATCTTCGCGGGTTCCCGTGATGAGATGCGACCAGCCGTTATAATAGTGCTGCAGCGCCTCGCGGTTTCTCAATGACTGACGTGTGACGTGAGAGCGCCTGCCGGAGACCAGCTTAACATCGAGAGCAGAGATAATCGCATCCGTGATCTCATCCTGGATTCTGAAAATGTCGTCGAGGGTGTCGTCGTAGCGTTCCGCCCAGATCTTGCTTCCATTCATCGCATCGGTGAGCTGGGCGTGAACCCGAAGGCGCTCGTTCGAGCGCCGGACTGTTCCCTCGAGCAAATAACGCACTCCCAACTCTCTCGACACCGCCTGTGGACTCGGGTCATCTTTGCGGTAGCGCAAAGTGGAAAAATCGCTCGCGAGGAAAAGACCCGAAAGCTTTATCAGCTCCGTCATGATCTCCATGGTCAGGCCGTCGGCAAACTGCGCGACGGCCGTGTCGTCGTCCAGGCATTTGAACGGTATTACCGCGAGCGAGGGTTGCTCGGGTAGTTGCAGCCACGTACCGTCGTGCGAGCGGAATCGCCTCGCTGACGGCTCCGATGCGTTGCCGACTTCGAGTAAATACGCCGCGACACGCCGTGGCAGATTCTTCAGGCGTCTTTCGCCCAGATAGGTGACGCGCACGTCGCGGGCCTTGTCGTCGAGCGCCTGCCTGACCCGCTCCGATACGCAGATGCCCCCGGGCGTGCACAGGGTTTCCAGCCTCGCAGCAATGTTGACGTCCTCACCGTAGACATCGCCTCGGCTCGGTATGACGATGCCCTCGTTGATGCCGATACGAAACTCGACGCGTCGGGACGCGGCTATCGGCTCGTTGATTTGAAGCATGCGCTTCTGTACCGCTACGGTACACGCGACCGCCTCTGCGGCGGATTCGAACGTGGCGAGAATGGCATCGCCGGCATAGTGGTGGACGCTGCCGCCGTGCCCTGTGACAGATGCGGTAAATATGTCCAGACATTGCTCGAGCTGGCGGTGTGTGGCGTCCTCGTCTATGGCGCAAAGACCGCTGTAGTTTGCGACGTCGGCATAGACGATCGCAGCTTGTCGTCTGGAGAGGGGTTCCTCCGGAATCTCGGACGGTTCCGTATCAGACGGAGGATTTGTCGGCATGTCTTCTCATTCAATCGGCCGAATCCGTGTGCCGGGCACTTGCTTTGGAAAGTAATCGTCGCAGCTCCCCTCGCGATACACATCTCCGGTGGCGCAGTGCAGACCGCCGCCGAAGGGATAGGCATCGCGAAACGGCACCGGGATAACCTCCATGCCGAGCTTGTCGAGCTGTTCCATCTGGTGGTGCTCGCTCGCTTCCACGCAAACCGTTTCGTGATCCAGGATGAGGCAATTCATCGACAACCACACGCTCGAGTAGCACAAGGGCGGCGGCTGATTGTGCGCAGGAGGGGCAGCATCGATGATTTCCCAATCATTGGCCTCGAAGATGGCGCGTTGCTCATCGGGGAGGCGTCGCTGAGGATTGTTGATGATGAGCCCGGGGCGCAGCGTCACGAAGGTCGCGTCGATGTGAATGGGGTATGGATCGCCCGGAAAATTGACCGAGTGCACCCGATGCCCGGGAAAGTGCCGCTGTAGCCACTCCATGCCGCGGCGGTTCGTGGTGAGGCCGTGCTGACAGAACATATCCCGGCCGATGCGCAGCACGTCGGCGGCGTCGAACAGCGGCTCGTGCTCGGTGGTCACGAAATTGAGTGCAGCGGTTCTGCGCAGGCGCTCTTCGATGGTGATCTCGTTGAAATATCCCTGCTTGTAGGAGTCGTCGGTAAGGCGTGGTCGCGGAGCCTGTTCCCAGCGGAATTCGGGATCCTCGTCGAAGTAGCGTTGCATCAGCGGGTGATAGGCCAGGTACTCCCAGTAGCGGCAGCGGAACGACATGGGTGCGCTCAGTATTTCCTTGCCTACGGTCAGCAGAACATCACGTGGCGGCATGCAGCCGAACATGGCTCCGGTTTCGAAGTCCGGCGTGCTCACGGCCTGGTTCCACTCGAGCGGGCTCGGCCGGTCGACACGAATCCCGCGGCCCTCGAGAATGTGGACGAGATTCTCCAGCTGCTCGTTGGCTCTTTCGACGGTCTCGGCGGGGCGCGGACCCCACATACCCCGCATGTCGCTGTCCTCCGGAATCTTGGCCTCCGTGGCGGGCTCCGACGGGGGGATACAGGTATTGTCGGCCCTGCCCACGATTACGTGGCGCAAGGGGTCGAAGTCATTCCACGACGAGACAGTGGTCTTTGCCATCTGCAGCACTCCGAATTCGAGCGTGACGAAAACAGCGACATGCTAATGCAGGGGGCACCCGTACGGAAGAAGCGTTGAACAGCCGGGCGTGGGCAGGCTAACCTCACACCTCTTTCCGACCAATGCCGGTGGTAATGGCGATGATTCGTATCGAGGCAGCGGCGTGTCTCCTGGCCTTTTCAGTGCTCCTGGGCACCACGGCGACGGCGTCGGCTGCGCTTCCGCTGGCGGGCGTGTCCGGCAGCGAGCAGCAGACTACGCTCGAGGAGCTGCCCGATAAGCTCACAAAGGAGGAGGTCCGCGACCTGCTGTCGAGGCTCTCCGACGATCAGGTGCGCGCGCTGCTGACCCGGGAGCTCGACAAGCGAGTCGCGGAGAGCGAAGCCGAGGCAACCGAGGACGTCGATGCCATGGATGAGCTCCACGACGCCCTCGAGCGGTCGCGTGATCGACTCGCTCAGATTCTGAGCGCATGGGAAGAGCTTTCGACGATGCCCGGCCAGATCCGCTCCCAGGCCACGCTCGCGGGGACCGTGTCGTTGTGGGGTGTCGTTGCCGGTATCGTGCTCATGCTCGTCGCCGGCTGGATCGCCGAGGCGCTGCTGCGCCGGGCCACGGGAATGGGCAGGACGGCGGCGCCACACGCCGCGCCGCAGACCTTCGTCGCGCGCCTCGGCGCCTCGACTGTGCGGGCGCTCGTGGGGCTTTTCGCCCTGCTGGTGTTCTTCGCTGCCGCATTCACGGTCATGTTCCTTGCCACCTGGGACAACGACGGGGCGGAGCCGCTTTTCGTCATGGTCTTGAGCCTGGTGGTCATCATGAGGGCCATCGCGATCGCCATCGACACCGTGCTGGCGCCCCGCAGCCCCGCCCTGAGGCTCGTTGCTCTGAATGACGACGACGCGCGCACGCTGCGATGGCGTCTGCTCGTTCTCGCAGGCTTTATCGTCGTGGATATGATCACGCTCGAAGCACTGGACGTGTTCGCCATCGACGCTCGCGTGACCGGACTCGTCAGGTTCATCCTCGTGACGATTTTCGTGATTGTGTTGGCCGTCATGATCTGGCAGGCCCGGGACCGGTACGCCGCGATCATTCGCGGCGGCAGTGACGAGCAGGAGGCCGGCATGGGCGACTTCGTCAATACCTTTGCGGCGTACTGGCACCTTTTCGCCATTGCAGCGATCGTAATTCTCTACGTTTTAGGCGTCGCGCGACTCGGCATGGAGGGAGGCCGGTCTGGTTATCCCGGTACCAAAACATTTGCTCTCTTGATGCTGCTGCCGCTGCTCGATGTCGCTCTGCGCAGGATAATTGCGAGAATGTTCGGGTCCAGCAGCGAGGAGGCGGGGAGGTCAGAGGCGGAAGCTTCGCTGCTTACTCTGGCACCCGCGAGCGCCGCGGAGCAGGCCTCTCGGCAGATTGCCAGCCAGGAGATTCAGGCAGTCGTTCTTAGAAACCTGCGCATCGTGCTCGGACTCGTGGCGCTGCTCGTCGTGATGAGCTTCTGGGGGGTGGAGGTGCAGGCTGTGGTCAAGGGCATAGCCGGCGAGCGGGTCGGCACCGCCTTTTTCGATATCGTCGTGACGGTGTTGCTGGCTTATGCGATCTGGGGCGTGGTAAAGGCCGCCGTCTCCTATCACATGGGATCGGATGAAGGCCCCGAGGGCGAGGGCGAGGGCGAGGCCGCCGCGTCAGGTGCAATCGGTGGCGCTGGACAAAGTCGTGCGCAGACGCTGCTGCCACTGTTTCGCAAAGTCATTCTGATCACACTGATTATCATGGGTGTGCTGCTGGTGCTGTCCGCGCTCGGAGTAAACATCGGGCCGCTCATTGCCGGAGCCGGCGTGGTCGGTATCGCTATTGGCTTCGGCGCCCAGACGCTGGTGCGCGACATCGTATCGGGTATCTTTTTTCTTCTCGATGATGCCTTTCGCATGGGTGAGTACGTCGAGATTGGGGAAGTGCGAGGCGTGGTCGAAGGTATTTCGGTTCGTTCGCTGAGGCTTCGTCATCACAACGGCCCGTTACACACGATTCCCTTCGGCGAGATCCGGCATCTCACCAATTACAGCCGCGACTGGGCCATCATGAAATTCGAGCTCCGCCTGCCTTTTGAGACCGATATCAACAAGGTGCGAAAGATCATCAAGCAGGTCGGCCAGGAAATGGAAAAAGACGAGGAGCTCGCACCGTTGATGCTGGCGCCTCTGAAATCGCAGGGTGTCAATCGAATGGAAGACTCGGCGCTGATCGTGCGGTGCAAGTTCACGGCAGTCCCGGGCCAGCAGTTCTTCGTGCGTCGCGAGGCCTTCACCCGCATCCAGAAGGCGTTCGAGGAGCACGGGATTCGCTTCGCGCCGAAGCGTGTCATCGTCGAAGCGGCCACGCCGGCGCTCGCGTTAGCGGGCGCTGCCGCGCTCGAGGCCGAAGACGCGCAGGCTGGCACCGCCAAGAAGTCCGACGACAGGGGCTGAGGGTATGCGGTTATCGTGATCGCGCGCGTTCGGGCCTGGGTGCCCCGATTTATCTTCCTTTCGAGATCGGTCTCGTCGTCGACGACGAGACGGGCGGCTCCCATCGAGAGCGCGCCCCCTTCACGCTAGCGCCGGTATCTGCTCGTGCCAGTCGGTGGCGCGCTGGTACGCATGACCCACAGCAAGCAGGCGCGCCTCGGCGAAGGGCCGCCCGATGAGCTGAAAGGCGCTCGGCAGCCCGTTGCTCGTGAATCCGGACGGTACGCTCAATGCCGGCAGGCCGAGATAGCTGACCGGCAGCGTGCAGCGGATGATCGATCCGATCACCTCGGGCATGTTCCGGGCACCCTTGACGTCGGTTTCCGCGATCGTCGGCACCGGCGTCGACAGCACGGGTGCGTGCAGAACATCGGCTTCGGCGAACGCGCCTTGCATGATGTCAGCGAGAAAATGCTTGCGAAGGTGCAGGGATTCCAGATAACGGGAGGCCGGAATGTGGAATCCCGGCTCTATGCGCTTTCGAACCTGATCGCTGTACTGGTCACCCCGCTCGCGGATCTGGTTGCCATGCACGGCGGCGCCTTCCACCGCCATCACCAGCTTCCCCAGCCGTGCCAGCAAATCGAGATCCGGCACCCGCACCTCGACGATCTCCGCTCCCTGATCGCGTAAAACGCCGAGGCTTCGCTGGAGCAGCGCTCCCACCTCGTCGTCCACGTGATCGTAGAAGCCGTTGACGGGTACCCCGATGCGCATCCCGCGGATCCCGGCGTCCAGCAACCCCTCGTAATCGGGCACGGGCTCCCGGCTGGAGAGGGCATCGCGCGGGTCGTGGCCGGCGACGATGGACAGGATGCGCGCGCAGTCGCGCACGCTGGGCGTGAGCGGGCCGACGTGCTCGAGGGAGTAGCACATGGCCATGGCGCCGTGGCGGCTCACCCGGGTCAGGGTCGGTTTCAGGCCGACCACGCCGCACGCCGCTGCCGGCAGCCGGATGGAGCCGCCGACGTCGGAGCCGAGGGCCGCGAAAACCAGTCTCGCCGCCACCGACGCGCCCGAGCCGCTCGACGAGCCGCCCGAGATGTGGGCAGGATTCCAGGGATTGCGGCAGGGACCGAAGTGCTCGTTGTGCCCGGTCGGGCCGAAGGCCCACTCCGACATGTGCAGCCCGCCGAGATCGAGCGCGCCCGCGGCGTCGAGCCGGGAGAGCACGGTCGCCGTGGAGTCGGCGATGTGCTGGCCGCGAAGCGGGCTGCCGCAGGTGGACAGACGGCCCTCGCGGTAATAGCAGTCCTTGTGGGCGAGGGGCACGCCGTGCAGTGGCCCGCGCAGCTTACCGGCGGCGAGCTCCTCGTCGGCGAGGCGCGCGGCTGCCAGGGCTTGCTCGGCGTGCACGTGCACGAAACAGTTGAGCTTGCCCTGCATCGCTTCGATGCGATCGAGACAGGCGCGGGTCAGCTCGGTCGAAGAGATGCGTCCGGTGCGGATGGCCTCGGCCGCTTCGACCAGCGAGCGAAACGCCGGCTCGCTCATTTCGGATCCCAATCGTCTTTGAATGCGTGCAGTGCCGCGTGGAACGCGGTGGCGTCGACATCGAAGGGCAGCAACGGCGCGTTCTCGGCGACCGCGTCGACGAAGCTCTCGACGATGGGTGCGAGCTCGGCGGCTCGTTCACTGGAGAGCTCGAGCTGCTGGAGCTGCTCGGCCTGCTGCTGCAGCAGCCGCGCCGTATCCGATTTCATGGGCGGGTCATCCGCTCGAGGGAAAACGCCGACAGGCTAGCGCATCTGCCATCGCCCGGGGAAGCCTCGCGGGAGCCGGCGGGCGGGCGCCGTCTTCGCGGCGATCCCTTCGGCGGCGCCGGCCCGGATGCCGGGCAGGCTGGCGAGCCCGGAAATGAGACGGCCCCCTTTCGGGGGCCGCCGGACGCCGAGTCGAATCGGCG
>JABAOH010066251.1_pt1 | contig 11224 bp, 30 predicted proteins | sample 7062181 | NCBI WGS metagenome assembly JABAOH01 (sample SAMN14538630, study PRJNA623070) | marine sediment metagenome | biome: marine biome [ENVO:00000428]; feature: marine pelagic biome [ENVO:01000023]; material: deep marine sediment [ENVO:00002113]; isolation source: pool of 5 deep marine... | reverse complement strand
GAAATTTCATTGAACAAGTGTTGTCCCTTTCTTAATACTGCCATCTTATTTAACACGTCCTTTATAACTAGCTTCAAGTTGTTTCTGTTTTTGCTGTTTTAGAAATTCTTTTTGTTCTTTTTTAGTGCATTTTAAACATAAACCATCTTCATTTTTCATTATACCGTACTTATCATAACTATAAACAAAGTCTGTAAAACATTCACAGCATTTATGTTCATATCTTATTCCGTTTTCTTGCCATGAAAAACTATCTGAATCTATATCTTTTCCATCAATACTATTACTTTCCCCACCGTTATCTGTTATCCAATGTCTTTCATGTCCATAAACTGTATTACATTCATCACAAACATATTCTGATTTTTCAAAGCCTTCACAAGACCATAATTCACCATCTCTATATGATTTATTATTCTCACTATCTGTTTCATACATCATATCTTCTGTAATATCTTCGCCACAATTACAACTCTTGCAGAATTTTTTTACTTTCTTCATTTCTTTTTACCCCTCCATTTCTTTTTTTGGTTTGTAAAATTACGAATTTCATTGTCTAATTGCTGTACTACTATTCTTCTTAGTTTAGCATATTCTTTAGCTGGCATGTTTTGTTTGCACCAGTCTGGTCTTAAGTCATCAATCAAGTCTTTTGGTAGCCATTTCTGTGCAATCATAAACGCACGAGCAATATCAAATGATAAATCCATACCACCGCCTGTCAAAGCTATAACCCAATCACCTGTGTTTTTTTCTTCAATTAAAATACAGTTTGTTTCACTTGCTATCTCAATACACTTATCATTGTCAACCATTCCTGTATAATCTAAAGGATAAACATAGTTCATCATTGGCTGTAAATATCCACTGTCATCCTCACAGCATGGACAGCCATCAAAGTTTTTCTTATTCTTTAGGTTTTCCCATCCATAACCATTTTCTTCATGGAATTTTCCATTAGGACAGTTTAGTTCATATCTTTCTGAATCTTCTGTCCAATCTACGTTAACACTTAATGCCATGTTCGTTATGAGCTAAAAAAAAGAACTAGAAGAGATAGTTTTCTTCTTCGTCTTCTATTCCATCTACTTCTATCTCATCAACGGTATCAAAATCATCCTCGACTTCGTTATTTTGTTGGCTCATTTTTGCAATTTCTTCTTCCAAGTCTGGTAATTTTGGATTTAATCCCTCAATGAATATATCGTCTTGATCGTAGCTCATACTATTCACCTTCCTCCCCTTGCTTAGAGGTGTCATACCCTGCTTCACGTCTTGCTGTGCCTAAAGCACCTACTAGGAACGCAATAACTCCCAACTGTTCATCCTTTGAGAGTTTTTGAAAGTCATTAAGTAAAACATCTTCTACTATTCTTTGTTCGTCTGGATAGTTTAACAGTAGTCGTTCTACCTCTGACTGTGTTTTCTTGCTTTCGATTCTTAGTAGTTTTTGAAACGTACTCATACTATTAGTACGGTGTTGTCGTATATTAATATTACTTATTTTCTTTAAATAGTCTCTGAAATTCAGACGTTTCATTTCCATTTCCTCGTACTTCTTTCTTCGTCTTTTGATATGTTTGAGTTAACCATATCAACAAAGACTTCATCATCTATGATTCCTTTAAAGAAACTAGCTACTAATTTACAAAATTTATGCTCACAGTCTGGTACATGTAATAATAATGCACGTTTATTTTTAGATTCCAAATTTCTTAATGAGACTATCAGTAATTTGTTGTAAATAGGACAAAAAAGTTCTTGTGGAAGTGAGTTTAATTTCATTTCAAACTGATCTATTTCTTTATCTAGTTTTTTCATTACCATTCCTCCCCATCTTGATTAAATTCATCGTATCTTAGGTATGGAACTCCCTCCGAGTCATACAATACTTTTTGATGATAAATACATCCATGCTCGTCATGTTTTGTTTCAAATCCACATTGGTTACAGTATTGCTTTTGTTCTTTCATTTAACTATCACCCATAATAAAAAACCGCCAAACATAATTGAAAAGCCGATTAAAAACTCTCTTATCATTGATAATCCCTCGCTCTAACCCATTGTGATTCATGAATCTGAATTTCAGGTTTAACTTGATCAGGTATCGGTTCTTTGTATAGATGTGCATTTATGTTTAATTTCTTCAAATCTACAAAGATTATATTTCCTTTTTTATTTATAGGTCTAAAATCAAAACCGCCACAACCATCTTTTAGACACATTAAACATAATAAAGTACCATCACTATCTGCATTATAATAAACCGACTTTACTTTTTTACATTCACCGCATGTTTTTTCTCCTTGTAATTCATCAATACATTCAGTACAATCACTATCATCAAAGTATGTTAAATATTTTATTTTAACTATTTCTGGTTTGAATTTTACTAACTCTTTTACCCAACAATCATTACAAATCATAACTCCATTATGTGATTCAAATTCTTTATTCTCTAAACAGTAATTACAAAATACTTTTCTTAAGTTTTTTTTCATAATGGAACATACACCTCTCTAATTTCATTTTTTTCGTTTATGTGAGCCATTATGCTTCTCTTAGCTCCACTAATACAGGGTGTCTGAGTTTCAGAGTGTTTGTTTTCATATATCTTACAACTGCTATCATTCCTACAACTTTTTTAGCCCATTCTTCTGTCTGTGGATAGCCAGTATAATTCACTTTACCTACATAATTTCCATTCATATCTTCTAATTCTAATGCTGAAATTAAGTTAACTTCCGAAGTAAATCCTATCACTCTAAAGTCAGATTCGTACCAATGTTTAAATTTCTGCCATTCAGAATTATATACTGAATTGAGATTTTTAGTTACAATACCTTCCATTTCAAACTGTCTTACTTTTTCAACTAAGTCTTTAGGCTCGAATACACTAACTTGATTTACTCGTTCATTCACTGGTATTCTTCCTAAAATTTCTTTTCTACTTGATAAAATTTCTTTTGTAGTGTCTTGATCTTCATACTTTAAAACATCAAATGCCATAAATGTAGCTGGCATTTTCTTTGCTAATAATCTGATTTTCAGTTCATCTGTAACGGTGTTTCTTTGTAACAATTCAAAGAAATTAGCAAAGTATTCGTTCTTTAAAATACAAATTTCCCCGTCAATAATAGTTCCATCAGGGATATTTTCAGTAGCCTTAACTATTTCTGGATATTGTTTTGTCTTAATAGTTCCGTCTTCTCTTATTAGTTTAACTTGATTATCTTCTTTACTTAACAAACATCTAATGCCATCTAATTTTGGTTCTGCAATATGATCTAGTAAATAATTTTCATATTGATTCCATTCTTGTTTTATTGGTTTGTTAACTTTCATTTTCTCGCATACTCTCTTGGTTCACGTTCAACTCTTGTTTTTCTAATACTTTGTTCTATTTCATAGATAATTTCATCTAACTTCTTTGTTTTTGGATTTACCCTATGATATACAAATCCTAATTCAATTAATTCAATTCCTACTTTTTCTTTATCTATCATTTTTTCTCACCTTTTTTTGTTTTTTCTCTAATCTTTCTAAAATTCTATCAATTATCTCATTTTCAATATATCCAAATTCTCCCATGTTTGTAAAACATCTTTCGTACTCTAACCATTTTTTGTAAGTTGAAGCTTCACTTGGTTCATACATATTTGGTCTTTGATCCCTACAGAATCTTGCATAGCCCTCTCTACTGTAAAAATCAACAATATAATCAAAGTTTTCAATATATTCTTCATACCCTTCAACTGTTTCAAAATCTTTTTGTTTTAAACTTGGTTTCAATTTCTTTTCCTCCTTAACAAATTTGGAGCTATAGTAACTCCTAGAATTTCATATAATGCATCTAAACCATAATTAGAAAAATTGGGATTAGAAGATTTTTTTGCCATTAGAATAAACCTCCGTATGATCCAACTGTTAATTTATTTGGCATTAATAACTACCATCCTCATCAAAGTTGTCGATGTATGCTTTTATCACTCGCCATTCTACGTTTATGTTATCTACATCACGCAAACATTCTGAAATGTAGATAGCTAAGTCTGCTTTGTTAATTCCTTTTTGGCTCATTCGTCTTCTTCATCCCCTTGATTTTCATCAATTAGATTCTCTATGCAGTCACTTAATTCTGCAAATTCTAACGTGAAAGAATAGAAAAGGTTTAAAAAAATTTTAAATCCTAAAGCATCTTCGGCATATAACAAATCTTCAAATGAACCTTTTAATCTACTAAATTCAGTAGATAATTCCCCATCGCCTATGTCGTCAATTCTATTTTCCAAGTCTTCTAGTTTTGACATAGATGACTGTAAATCTGAATTAAGGTCTGAAAAAAAGTATTCTAGATCGCTTTTCAAGTCCTCTAATTCATCTACATCTACGTCTATTTGGTCTGACTTACTCAAAAAAATTCCCCCTCGTCTTTATCATCTAACTCTTTTCTTTCAGAGCCAGTAGATGTTTCGCCACCTTCTAACATTTGTTCTAGTTTGGCAGTATATGGATTCTGAAATTCAGTTTTTGGTTCAGTTGAGATTTCTTTTTCAATGAACTCCTTTGCTTTAGTTATTTTTTCTTCGCTGACTTTACTAAAATCAGGTTTTTCTTCTACTGAATTTAGATCACTGTCGTATGCAATTCCTTGAAGTACCATTACACCGTCAACGGTTGTTAATACTCCTTGTTTTTGCTTACCTCTTAAAGCAAAATTGCACATAATTAATTGGTCATCTAGTTCTTCTAATGCTTTAGTGAACTGACCATAAGCAATTTTGTATTTTTCTAGCTTTGTATCAGGTAAAATCCAGTAACTATCTTGTCTTACAGCGTTATCTAGTTCTGATTTTCCCACTCTACAAGAAACTTCAATAAGATTTTCAGCGTCTTTTAGAGTTTCTATTTGCTCTTTTGAGAATAAAACATGTTCCGTTTTACTGACTTGGTATTTTCTGTTCAATTCTGTCAATGGTAATTCCCCAACTTTATCCATTGAATGAGAACAGTTTGCATTTTTACAAACGTTGACTTTGTTGATATTTCCCTCACATTCAGGACATGCTAACGACAATCCAGTTGTCTTTGAACTAGACTTTACCCTTGAATACACTTTGATAGGGATATTTTTCTCGCCTATTTCTAGGAAAGTTGAACAGATAGCTCTCATTATACAGCACCTCTGCTCTTATTCAAGTCTTTGAAGAAGTCTAGGAAAGAAATTACCTCGTCAATTACTTGCATTTGGGTTTCATGTTTCATACTCATGTTATAATCATACGGTGTTGTCGTATATAAATATTATTCTTTTAGTATTTAAACATACTGAATATCAGGTGTATGTATGTATAAGATAACCTATGCCTAAACCGTTGGTAGATAGTTCATTCGTAGTCTTTGTGTCTAATCCACATGGATTCGACAATTTTCTTCTCTTTTTCCTTTTGTTTTTCTGATTCTTTACCTGTCATTTTTGGTCTTGGTATCTCATTAGGATTCATTTTTGTCTTAACTTCTTCACCGCAATCAATACATCCGCCCTTCAGTGTTGTATTTTTTGCACCATTCTGAACTTCAGTCCACTTTACGTTAATATGACGACAAGTTGAGCCATCTGTTTCTTCTACTTCTTCAGGCTCGTCATCTGCAAAAATTTGTCTTGCTCGTCTATGAAATCGTTTTGTTCTTTGATTGAATTTTGTAGGTGTTTTAACTACTCGTGGGCTAGATAAATCTAAAGGAGTTCCAAAACCACCGAATATCCCGCTAGTTTGACGATTAATAGGGTTATCACTTCCAAAACCAGCTCTTAGATTTGCCCTTGCCTGTGCTTCTGCATATTGTTGGGCTTCTGATTTTTTCTGAATTTCAGATTCATCTTTTGAGTTTCTACTCCCCGTCCCCGAAAATATCCTTCTTCTTACTCTTGACATACGCCTAAACATTAGTCATTCTACCTCTTATCTTTATTGGTAATCTTTAGCTCTTACCCATAAGTGTTCGGGTATTGGTTCATCTTGACTTAGTAATCTTTTAACCCTTCTTCGTTTTTGTTTTGCATAAATTTCTCTTTTTTCTTTAATTAATTTTATTTTTTCTTTCCATTTCTTTGTTTTTTCTTTTAGTTTTTTATCATTAATGAAAGGATTTTTATCAATATGAATATACCCTGCATTTGTTATTGAAGCTAATATTGGATTAAATTTATACTTTATAGATAGTTGATAAAAAAATAATTGCCAGTCATCATTATCTTCTATACTATGTATATTACGAGTTAATTCATTGTATCGATCATATTCTTTTTGACTTAGTTTAATAGGTAACTTCAAGATTCTAACTCCTTTATTTTACATTTACAATTACTAATTTTCTGTTTAATTTTTATCCATTCGATTTGTTCTTTAGGTGTATCAACATAAACATCTTGAATTTCTGATCCAATTGCTTTTGATTTATCTAATGGGCTTGAATGATTATAGCCACGCTTTGTCATTTCTTTTACTTGTTCTTCATGTCTTAAGTATAACGCTTTTAATTTTCCTTTCCATCTTTCAGTTTCAGGATGTTTTGACCAACCTTTTTTATTATTAGTTATAACACTCCACATAACATGAAGTTCTCTATGTTCACCTAATAGATGATTTCTACATAAAACTGAAATTGGTAAATCCCAAATCCTCATTTTATTTCCAAACTCCGACGCAATTTATTTCTTCGACAAAATCGCCAACCCCCATATCTCTATCTCTATCAGGTACATTCCCTGCTGATAACTTCCATACATACATTGAATTAAATAAATCGTCAGCTTCACCAGATAAAATTAAGTATAATGGCTTTCGTTTATCTTGCCAACTACCTTCCCAAAGTCCATGAAACATTTTGAACTTCTTACCCTTGAACTGTTTTGTTTTATATCCATACATTATTGGTAATCCCTCGCTCTAATCCACTGATTTTCAGATATAGCAACTTGATCAGGTTTCTTTATTCGTTTCTTTTGTAGAGAATTATCCTTACCAGTTAATTCAAAAAAGTCTTGGTCTTCTTTAAATGTTATTTCATTTTCATTATCTGTTCCGTTTGGATTAATTTCATACCCCATGTTTTCTAATGCACTAATTATAGTGTCATCTAAATAAAATATATCAACCACTTTGTATAATTGGCTATCAATAATTTTTTCTTTTAACTGACTTGGTTTCACAGTCTCTATAAATTTAGCATATCCATGAGGATAAATTTTCCATACATGACAATACCTAGCACTACCATATCCACATATTGATTTTATACAGCTTTCAAAGTCAGCAACAATGTAAATACTTTTTTTTCTATCCCAATAATCAATACTCATTCCTTGATAAATTCTGAAATATTTTTTTAGAAATTTTATTTCATAATAACCATATCCTTTAAATTTTTCTTTTGCGTCTTCGATAAAACTCATTGAAAATCCCTCGCTCTAACCCACTGACTTTCAGGTATCACTAACTGTGTTTTTGCCTTAGTTTTTTTAGTTTTTTGTTTTATTGAACTTACTTTAAATGGTTCATCATATACAAAAATAAATCCAGTAGGCATGCTAATCACTTCTTTTACACCTTTCATATTTTGTAATCTTGTCTGAATTTCAGTTTGATCTTCTATTACTGTCATTGATAATTCCTCGCTCTAATCCACATTGATTCAGGTATTGGTTTTTCAACTCGTTTTTTATTTTTATTTTCTGACTTTGATGATATTATTTTTCTCTCTCTAAATATTATGCTTCCTTCTTCTCTGTGGGTATAATCTACTTCAAAACCCATATCTTCTAATACATTATTTATTGATGTAGTTGGTTGAAGAAAATAACTTTGTTCTTTTAACAAGTCTTTAAAATAATTTAAATGCATTAAATTATTTTTTGGATCAAAGGTAGAAACTAATTTTCCTTCTTTTTTATCATAATCACATTCCCAAACATGAAAATCATCATAGTTAGAATTATAATAAATTAAGTAAATATTTTGTTGTTTATTTTTCCATGATTTATCTGATAATTTTTTATAGATTCTGAATTTAATATCACATACTGTTTTGTATTTGTAATTTTGTATCATTGGTAATCCCTCGCTCTAACCCACATACATTCAAGTATTGGTTTTTCTTTTTTTGCTTTTACTTTTTTTCTTATACAATTACATTCTTGATATTCAAATCCACTATCATTAAAATTAAATTCATGTTTATTATAAATCATTTTTTTACATCTATTACATTGTATTCTATCAAAAATCTCATTTTTCATAATACATTCTAAACACATTGGTCTATCTGATTCGTTATCATGATTAACATAAGCTCCTACTTTTTGACATTTTTGCTCATCGCATGCTAAGTCAATTTCATAAGTTTCAATGTGATCAGAATTATTATCATCCTCAAAATACACTTCTAATTCTTTTGGATATTCTTTTGGTTTCATTGGTAATCCCTCGCTCTAACCCAACGACTTTCAGGTATAGTTTCAACTTGATCAGGTTTCTGTTTAGGTTTCTTTTTCGCTTTTTTTGGTTTATTTGGTACATGTGTTCTATTATTTGATATAGCTTCCCTCATAGATTTTGTAGGAACTATTGGTTCTACATCCAAGTCATCAAAGATAGCAACCGCTTTACAGTGTTTGCAGTCCTGTCTAAATCTAAATCCCATACATGATCCAGCGTCACACCATATACTACCCTTAAGTACGCTTACGGAATAACAATTTGATCCAGACTGAACTTCATACACATTATCATTTATTTTTGTAATACAACCGTCATTAACTAACGATCTTGCTGTTGTGCTTGCCATGTTAAAGTCGTACCTCTCTGAAATTCAGATGAACTAGTGATAGTTTCTGTTCCTTAATTAGTGATAGTCTTTCAAAAAAATTCATGCGTAATCCCTCGCTCTAACCCATTGTGATTCATGAATAGGTTTTTCTTTTTTAACTTTGATTGGTTTTTCTTGTTCAATTTCAGTATATGTAATATGATATTCATCATTGTTTTCAGGTACAATAAAGTCCATATCATTTAATGCATGTTCTAATGTTGATTCAACTGCTATTACTTGTTCGGTTTTCATTAAGTCAGCTAATTTTTCAAAATCTTTTTCAGAATCTTTTGGGTATAAAGTTTTAATAAAATCCCCCGATCCTTTCCATATTTCCCATAATAACATTTGATTAAATGTGTCATGTGATGTAACTAAAATTAAAAATAATGGCTCGTTTTTATTTTTCCACATTGAATTTTTAAGCGTTCCATTTTCCCAAATTCTTAATTTTAGATTCTTAACTTTTCTAATTTTACTTTCATTCATGCATAATCCCTCACTCGTACCCATTGTGATTCGTGAATAGGTTTTTCTATTTCAATTTTGATTGGTTTTTCTTTTAACATAGCTGTACCTTTTTTAAATCTATGATCAATAAATTCAAGTAAAAATTCAGATATATTTATTTCAGAATCTAGATTTTTTATTTCGCTTAAGTCTTCTTTATCTTGATATTTTACTACTAGAAATTGTTTTTTATTTTCTTGTTTGATATACATTCGATCGATTAAATTTGAATGACACCATTGAAAATCACACGTTGAAATATAATATTCTAATATTGCGTTAAGTCGCTCTCTAGTTGTCTGTGTGCCATATCCACACATTGAAATAATTAAAGGTTCGACTTTTATTTTATTATTATACTGTGGCATAATTTGTTTGCATGCTTTCCACGCAATTTTATTCCCAAATAAAATAACAGTCTTCTTATAAATTTCTGTATTTGAACTAACTTTATGATCTCTATCGTATTCTAAAAAACTAATTGCTGTTTGTTGGTCAACTAATCTAGTCATCACGATCTCCCCTAACTATATCAAAATCAACGTCAGGATCACGACCTTCTTGTTTGGCTTGCCATTTCATACCCATAATACTAGCTATTGTAAGTAATTTTGCCATATCATCACACATTTCTTTATCAAAATTGTTCTGAATCATTTTGTTTGTATAACCCTCAATATTATAACATGCGGTTGATAAAATATTCAATAACGTTTCAATTTGTCTAGATTGAACAGAATTAAATGGATCAATTCCTATTCCATTACCTAAATTAATTAAAGTCGAAGTGAATACCATTTCAGATATACACCTCGACTAATCTAGTTTTTACCTTGTGAAAACAACTAGCGAAACTTTGAATCATATCACTATATACGGGGTTATCGTATATAAGTATTGTATTATTTAGCCTGTCAACTTGATCAACAATTACATGGAGGAAGAATTTGCAATTTTTAATTAATTTGTCTGTCTGAATTTCAGAATTTCGGTTAATACTATCACTAACAGAGGAACTTATCACTAGTTTGGTTCTTATCACTAACAATTCAGCCTTAAGTAGTGATAACATTCTATCACTAGTTTGTGTCTCGTGATCAGTTTTTAAAATTGTTCGCTGTCTGAAATTCAGTTGGCTCATATTTGTATTACCTCTTTGATTTGTAATTCGGTGCGTATATCACTAGGTAGTAAATTAAATTTCATCGCTGATAAAGTCGTTAATCTCTTGTTATCACTTATTCCTATTTGTCTTAAGTAGGTTTTTTTCTCAACGGTTAAAGATTTGTACCACTTTGTATAATTCATTTTTAACTGCTTATCACTTAATTTTATTCGGTGCATTTTTCGATCTCCGTTTGTTCTAAATCTCGTTTGAAGTCATCCAACCTATTTTCTAGTCTGAATTTCAGATTTATTTTTCTCAAGAAGTAGTGATAAGCTCTCCTTATTCTCCTTACTAGGTAGTGATAAGCTAGCCTGAATTTCAGTGTCAACTAGTGATAACTGGCATGTTTTNNTTATAATTTTCAATTCGTACCCACTGTGATTCATGGATCGGTTTTTCTTTTTTTGTTAAAGTCTTGTTAATCTGAATTTCAGTTTTTTCTATTACCGCGTCTAAACATTGAAATTTATAATTCATTTTTTGATCTCCTTGTTTTGTTTTTTTGATCTTCTCTTAAGTCTGTTTTTCATTTCTTGGGTTAATTCTGGATAAGGATCGTAAAATGGTTTAATGTCTTCATACTCATTAAGATAATTTTCGTTATCTATTACCGTTTTATTTTTTGGTCTGGATAATTCTTTTATTAAAATTTCATCATAAACAAGATCGTATTC
>JABAOH010005756.1_pt8 | contig 11226 bp, 15 predicted proteins | sample 7062181 | NCBI WGS metagenome assembly JABAOH01 (sample SAMN14538630, study PRJNA623070) | marine sediment metagenome | biome: marine biome [ENVO:00000428]; feature: marine pelagic biome [ENVO:01000023]; material: deep marine sediment [ENVO:00002113]; isolation source: pool of 5 deep marine... | reverse complement strand
GAAAGAACTGGTCAAAACCTTCTGAGTTTACTTTTCACAAATCTTTACTCCGAAATTTAATAGCTTTGCTAGCTTAGATGCTCGCTATGGTGTGGGCAATTGCGCCTCACAGGAATCCCTTGCTAGAATGTTCTCTATAGAATCCGAATCTTCTTAGCTATCTCGTTACCAACCTCATTCGTCTTGGAGGAGCCTCCAAGGTCCCGCGGTAGCACTTTGCCTTCTTTTAGGGTTAAATCTACGGCTTTTTCAATTCTGTTTGCAGCTTCTTTGGCCGATCTATCATTATGTTTGTCAGCCAACCAGTCCATGAGCATCTTAGCCGACAAAATAGTTGCTATGGGGTTTGCCACGTACTTACCGCTGTATTTTGGGGCACTCCCGTGAATGGGCCTAAACATGCCGTATTCATCGCCGACTTCAGCGCTTGGAGCCAAGCCTAGACCTCCCTGAATTGGCGCAGTCATGTCCGAGATTATGTCTCCAAACAAATTCGTCGTAACGACTACATCGTAATATTCGGGGCGCCTTATAGCCCACTGGGTCCAAGCGTCTATGAGGGCGTAGTCTTTTTCAATGTCGGGGTATCCTTCAGCCACTTCTTTGTAAACTTCTCTAAAAAGGGCGCAACTTTTGAGGACTGTGCTTTTGTCAACGCAGGTCACCCTTAACTTTCCGTCCAAGGGAGCCCCTTTTCCTCTTCTTCTGCAGAGTTCAAAGGCATATTTTATGATTCTCTCAGCTCCCTTCCTTGTCACTATTTTTACGTCTATGGCTACTTCCGCTACTTCTGCCCGCGTGAGAACCCCCCTCATGGGGGCATACAAGTCTTCAGTGTTTTCCCTCACAATGACAAAGTCGATATCCCCAGGCTTCTTCCCTACCAGAGGACAGGGGACGTTCTCTCTGAGTTTAACAGGCCTCACGTTAGCGTACAAGTCTAAGTTTTGTCTGAGCATTCTATGTACGTAAACAATGTGCTCGAGACCTTCCACTCCTGGCAATCCTACAGCGCCGTATAGAATGGCGTCAGATTCTTTGCATGCCTCGTAGGCTTGAGGTGGCCACGGTTCTCCTGTCTTTTTGTAATACTCGAAACCACAATCAAACTCAACAAAGTCAAGCTCCAGTCCAGTTACAACTTCTTGCGCAGCTTTAAGTGCTTTAACAGCTTCTGGAATGACTTCTCGGCTAACGCCGTCGCCACGTAGAACAACTATCTTGTATTTTCTAGGCATCTGGATTCCTTCTAGATTGTTTTAATTGAAACTTCGGGTATGGCATATAAAATACACGCTTTAATCACTAGTCTTTTTTCAACTCGTGACTTTTCTCGCTCGTGTCAATACGCTCTTTCACGAAAAAGAGGTGGTGGGTGGAGGTTTTATTTCGTCCTGTCTTTAATAATGATTTTGTTACTTTTGCCTCTCTTCAACTCTTACTTCCATTGCGATGTGTCCCCATCCTCCGCAGGCTACTCCAACGTCGAAACATCCCGCTCTCTTGAATCGAATTTCGTTAGGATCGACTCCTGCGTACACGAGTTCGTTTATGGCGAAAATTGCTTGAGCTAGAGGCGCTAAGGCGTAGATACAGATTCTTTTCGGATTCTTTTTGGTTAAGAGGTTGCCGGCGCCGTCGAAAATGAACTTGTCTCCAACTTTATGCTGGCTGTTGCAACCTTGTGATTCCACTACCTCGACAACGATGGTTTTGTTCATTAGTTCGGGCGCTTTTGCCAAAACATCTGCATTCCGCGGATTCTCTCTGAATTTTTTCATTTCTTCGTCATTGTAGCCAAGATGCTTCTTCATAAACTGCCAAGCGCTTTCATCTACTTCCATGGCACAACTCTCCTTTGCCAGATAGTCTAAGGTGTATATAACCTTCTTAACAATGTTACTGTAATGACGTTGAAAAAACTAGACAGGTGAAAGCTGAGGTAAGGTTTGAACCATACCTTGAGGTTTTCTAAGCGTCGTGCACTGGTTATCAGACTGCTTCAACCCATTTGATTTCAGGGATTTTCTTTTTCAAGAATTGTTCCACTCCCAGTTGGAGTGTTGTTTGGGCCATGGGGCAGCCGTGACACGCGCCTTTCAACTTAACTTTGACTACGCCTTTTTCTTCGTCTACGTCTGTTAGTTCTATGTCTCTGCCGTCAGCCTGTAGGCATGGTCTTAACTCTTGGATGGCTTTTTCAACTTTTGTTTTCAACGAAATTTACCTAAACGGGCTATTATAACAGTGTTATGTAAGGCTGTTTTTTCTTTCTGTCTAAACAAAAATCTTAACTCTGTTGTCTCAATATTGGTAGACGCAAGGAGAAGAGCGAGAGTGATAGAAGAGTTCTCTCATGAAATGATAGAGGCTTTGCTGGATACTTTGCCCGTAGATATAACATTTGTAGATGAAGGAGATAGGGTACGCCACTTTAACAAAGAGGGCGAACGAATTTTTGCTCGAAGTCGAAAAATCATCGGCATTAAAGTCCAGAAATGCCATCCTCAGAAAAGCATTCACGTCGTGAACCAAATTCTAGAGGACTTCAGAAACGACAAACGGGATTCTGCAAACTTCTGGATAGATTTGAAAGGACGAAAAATATACATTCGATATTTCGCCGTCCGAGATAAGGAAGGAAAATATTTGGGCTGTCTAGAAGTGACCCAAGACATAACAGAAATCCAAAAGATCACCGGAGAAAAGAGGCTTCTGGACTAGCGACTATGGTGCGGGGGGTGGGATTCGAACCCACGAACCCCTACGGGACAGGCTCCTGAAGCTAGCGCGCACTTTTGGTGCTCTGCGCCTTTGACCTGGCTCGGCGACCCCCGCCCGTATTTCCACATCGCAACTCTTCCTTAAGTTTCTTTTTGCTTCCGTTCTATTTCCAGCAATTCACGTTTAAAAGTATGAGAGAATAACATATAATCCGGAAGCCAGAACAAGGGCGCATGATTTATGGATTGGCTAGACATACTAAAAGAATGCTCACAAAAAATGAGGAAAGAAATCCTCACCTTTTACGGATCCCCTGACGCTGCCATCGGGTTTGGTATAGGCGCTGGCGGCGACACCATGAAAAAAATTGATTTAGTTGCCGAAAAGGCTCTAATAGACGTTTTAGAGGAACACAAAGTTTCGTGTACCCTCATCAGCGAAGAAACTGGTACAAGAAAAATTGGATCTCAACCATCTGAATTTTATGTCACAACCGACCCGGTAGACGGCACAACTAATGCCATTCGCGGAATACCTTTCATGGCTACAGCCATCGCCGTCTCGAAAGCACCTTACCTTAAAGACGTGGAAACGGCTCTCGTGTCCGACATCTTTCACAACGTTACATACACCGCGCAAAGAGACCAAGGAGCCTTTCGAAACGGGAAAAAAATTCAGCCTTCTCAAACATCCTTGCTTGAAGAAGCGGTCGTTGGGGTCGACTTTAACACGTTAAGACTAGGAGAACTCGTCGCTAAGCTGGAAGAAGTGCTCATAAGAACGAGACACCTTCGACACCTTGGAGCCAACGCCCTAGAAATCTGCTACGTTGCAGACGGTGCCACAGACGCCTTCATCGACATACGAGGAAAATTACGGGTCACAGACATCGCCGCCTCCAACCTCATAATACTCGAAGCAGGAGGCATCATGGTCACACCCGAAGGAACCCAACTCAATGCTCCATTAGCCGCCACCCAACGAGTAGCCTTCATCGCAGCCGCAAACAAAACAATCTACGAAAACATCAAGAAGTTCCTAGCTTAAGCTAAACGTAAACAACTTCCAAAGACAACTCCTCAGCGCGCTGGTTTTTAACTAAGAAACTCTTTACTTATTCTCGGTTAGGAGAACCTTCGCAACTTGATGCCGATAAAACCTATACAACCGTACCCAGCCCTTCTCTTGCGGAGAAAGTCTGAGCGGGTCTTAGTAGTCGCTGACCTCCACATAGGTTGGGAGGCGCCCCTAACCCAGAAAGGAGTTCATGTTCCATCTCAAACGCCAAAAATCTTGGATAAGATTCTTCGACTCATCAAGACGTGCGAGCCAACGCGCATAATCTTCCTAGGCGACGTGAAACACGCGATTGCAAAGGTGGAAATGGAGGAGTGGCGCGACGTTCCAGATTTTTTCGAAGCCCTAGAGAAAAAGGTGGCAGATATTCAAGTTATCCCAGGAAATCACGATGGAAACCTTGAACCTCTCCTGCCTGAAACAATAAAAATTCTGCCCTCAACCGGTGTTGTTTTTGGAAACGTCGGACTCTTCCATGGACACGCGTGGCCAGCGCCAGAGCTTCTAGGATGTCGCAGCCTCGTTACAGGTCACGTCCATCCCATGGTTGCCTTCCGCGATCCCATGGGCTTCCGAATAACAAGGCAGGTTTGGGTCAAAGCCGCATGCAATGGTCAGCGATTAGCGAAATCCGTCTTCAATCGTCTAGGCGTCAAAGTTAACGCCAACCCCTCCGTTGTGCTGCTTGACCAGTTCAACGTAAGGCTCAGGGTTTCACAACTTTTCATAATGCCCTCCTTCAACGAATTCCTTGGAGGCCAGCCAATCAACAAAAGAAAATTAGGAAAAGGCGCAAAATCTAGGGCCTTCATCGGTCCAGTTTTGCGTTCAGGAAGCATCAATTTAGACGACGCAGAAACATATCTCCTCGACGGAACCTTTCTAGGAAACGTCAACCAGTTGAAAACCTTAAGTTAACCATGAAAAAATCCGTATCCGCCAATGATTCGAATCTAAAGCCATAACCACAGAAGGTTTTTATAGAATTCTAATCTCCACTAAATTAGTGAGGTGAAAAATTATGGCATGGGATGACTTTCCAGAATGGTTTAGAAGAAGAATGAGACGCGCCCCCTTCTTCAGAAGCTGGTTCTTCGGAGACATAGAAGAAATGATGAGAGACATAGAAGAGATGATGGAAAAAGAATTTAGAGAATTTAAAACCCGTATCCCAAAAGATTTAGTCCGCGAACGCAAACTCCCAGACGGCTCAACCACACATGAGTGGGGCCCCTTCGTCTACGGCTACAGCATGACCGTTGGCCCGGACGGAAAGCCGAAAATAAGGGAATTCGGCAACATAAAGCCTTCACGCAAACCCGAAGCCTTCGGCCTCACCAAACCCAGCCTTGACGTAAAGGAAGAACGGGAGCCTCTGGTAGATGTTATCAGCACCGACGGCGAAATTAAGGTCGTAGCCGAACTACCCGGGGTTGAAAAAGAAGATATCAAATTGCATGGAACAGAAGACACCTTAACCATATCAGTTGACACCCCAAATCGTAGATACTTTAAAGATATCGAAATGCCAGCGAAAATTGACCCCAAAAAAGCTAAAACCGCATACAAGAATGGGGTGCTAGAGGTTACAGTACCCAAAACCAAAGAGAAAATGAAACCTTCAGGAGAACCAATAAAAATCGAATAGATCAGCGAAAAACAATCGTTGTCAACTAGCATAACCATTGCATTCCATTGACTGAACGTAACAGACCGGTTTTCACCAGATTACGGTATCTCTTTCAATCAATTGGAGAGAATACATGAAAAAACCCATAGAAATCAAAGTGCTTGAAAACACTTGTAAGGAAGCGAAAGCTAAGGGGCAAGTGACAGGCGCCCACCTAACCCAGCTTTCCGAAGTCTTTGGCTCACGATTTACAAAGGCTTGGGAGACGATCAAGGAGGAGAGGGTTAAAAAATACGTNNGACGATTTTTATTTCCGCGTAATGGACAAAGAAGTACACCTGTGTTATCACCTTATCGCGCAAAAGATGGCGGAAGCTTTAGCGTGGTATGACAAAATAGAGGAAGATGATAACCTTTACGACTCCTTGATGGAAGAGTGGAAGAAGGTTACACCTTAAATATCTATCTTCCAAATATAAGAAGATGAGGATGCTTTCATGGACCCAGGAATCTACTTTACGGTTATAATTAACATCCTAATGGTGTTAATATTCATAGCCCTAATCCTAGGCTTTCTATACATGATTTACGGCAGAGAAAAGAAAACCGAATAATTCCAAGATACTCTATCGTGCTCTTTTCCGCAACATAATAAACAAAATCAAACCAAGAACCGTTAAAGCAACACCCAATAAGATCACCCATAAGGCGTATGGTCCGGTGCCGAATCCTATCGGAGGAAGTGGAAATATCCAGATAACGGCTCCTGCGTCCATGGACGCTCCGAACAAAACTGCCGCAACCATAATAACGATTATTCCCACGAACATGAGGACAAAGCCTAAGAGAAACAGTTTAAATGGAGTTGACCATTGGAAAGATTCTAACGCCGAAGTTTCCCGCTTAGGACTGTTGTAACAATTCAAGCAAATCCATGTGGCTGGTTCAAAGCAAAACTGACACACCTCTCGGCTACATTCTTGGCATATATACCTCGCCGCACGCTTACCGCAGACTTCACATGTTTTCACCTGCACGTTACATGACCTCTTCACTTAAGAACAAAATGAAAAATTACCGTGACGATTAGCATGAGTACGATTATGGCTATGGAGAGTAGGAGAAGGATTTTAAGAGATTCTCTATCGGTTCCGAAAACTATAGGGAAGGGCCCGATGACAACTGCGCCCCCGCCCTTAACTTTCCCCTTCCCCCTGGTGGTATTAAAAAACATGAGGATAACAGCAACAAAGGCTATGAGAAATCCAGCGAAAACCAAAATGACCCCTAAACTCAACAATAATTGGTCGCTCATCCACACGGTCACTTCTTCTGATATCTAGAAGTAAAAGGAGTTTAAATAAATCTTAAGTAAGGTAATATCTTTGACCGGTTTCGGCAATTTAGTGAAGCAAGATGAGTTTAGAGAAGATCGTTGAACAAATCCTGTCGTCTCGACCAGACCTTACACGTCAAGAAGTCCACAAAATGATCGCAAAGAAAAAGGAGGGAGTAGGAGAATTTTTCACAGATGAAACCGCGGCGCGCATTGTCGCTTCAGAGTTGGGAGTAGAAATCGTTCAGAAGCCTCTTCAACTCGAAATTCTAATTCAGGACCTTGTTTCTGGCTTGAATGATGTAACAGTGGCCGGACGCGTCGTCACCGTTTATCCTCCTAAAACTTTCACCCGCCGAGACTTGACTGAAGGAAAATTTGCTCGTTTGCTCATCGCAGATACAAGCGGAACGCTGAAGGTGGTTTTGTGGGATGACAAGGCAGACTTGGTGGACACTGGAAAAGTTGAACAGGGCCAAATCATCGAGGTTTCGCATGGATACGTGCGTGAGGGGCTAGATGGAAAGCTGGAGTTACACGTGGGATCGCGTGGAAACATCCAAATCTCTCCACCAGACGCTACGGAGATTAAATATCCTCCCATCACCCGATGGGAAAAAAAAGTAGATGAGATAAGAGAAGACGGCCCAATAACTGTCGAAGGAACTATTGCAACGACTCCTACCGTGAGGGAAGTTGTCACCTCACGAAACGAGAAGGTTGCAGTCGCCTCCTTCGAGTTGAGGGATGACACTGGAAAAATTGGGGTTTCAGCTTGGAGAAAATTGGCAGACGTTGCGAAGGGGTTGGCTGTGGGAACTCGAATCAGAATAAAAAACGCGTATGCGAGGAAGGGTCTCGCAGATCAGTTGGAACTGACCTCTAGATCTTTCACATCAATAGAAATTCTAACCGACCCACAGAAGTAACTATCTTTCTTCTACCTTACCGTGTGACGCGCTCTGTTACATAGGTCTCGCAGACATTGCACGCGTAGAAATAGTTTCGGTGAAGTGTTCAGAAAATAATAACTCCACGCAAGGGCACTTAGATCTGCCTCATCAAGAGTCATTTATTCCCATCGCGCAGTCCAATACTCTTGGACAGACTAGGCATTCTCGCGGGATAGGTTTGTTTTTAGGACGACATGCCAAGTATCCAAGATAACCAGCGCACCTTGAAGGCCCTTTTTCTTCCTTCTCCGGTGGTTTGACCAGAGGCTCTTCTCTTTTCTTTTCTTTCTCTTTTTGCTTTTGAGTTTGAGTAGAAATCGCGTCTAGTTTGATGAAACAGTGAGGACAAGCGTAGTACTGTTCCGCTGATGCTGTTGACAAATCACTCAAGAGAATGGGCTGTTCAATCTTCCTTTGGCATTTCGGATTTGGACAAACAACTAGTCCGCGTTCAGTTGGCAATTCCATCTCATCGCTGGCTTCCGGTGTCAAAATCTTGACTTGTTCAAGGATATAGATTTAATGAAGTCAAAATATGTAAAATGAGTATGCGCGCGAGTTGCACCTTCTTGAAACGTTTTTATTCTTTTGACAAACATGCGACAGCTCTATTTTTCTTTTTCAACTTCCTTGATCACGTCTTCGACTATTTCTAGGCCAGCGTCTACGAGTTCTCTAGTTATAGTCAGTGGCGGAACTATTCTGAGGGTGGAAGCGCCGCATGATATTATGGCTACTCCTCTTTTCCAACACCTCAGCATAACTTCCCTAGCTTTGTCAGCCCCTGGAATCTTGGTTTCTTTGTCTTCCACAAGCTCAATGCCAATCATCAATCCCTTCCCTCGAACATCCCCGACAATTTCACGCTCTTGTTTTAGGTTTTGCAACCACTTCATGATGTAGTTGCCCTGTTTTTGAGCGTTTTCAAGAAGTTTCTCTTCCTTAATCACATCTATGACCGCGAGTGCAGCCGCGCAGGCTAAGGGGTTTCCTCCAAAGGTGCTGGCGTGGGAACCGCCTTCCCAGTCCATCAGTCGAGCTCGAGCCACAGTTGCACCCAAGGGAAGCCCCGATGCTAGGGCTTTCGCTGCACAAATAACGTCGGGTTCGACTTTCCAATGCTCAATGGCGAACCATCTTCCAGTTCTGCCCATACCCGACTGAATCTCGTCGTCGATTAAAAGGAAACCATATTTGTCAGCCAGTTTTTTGAGACGTTGAAAGTATTCTGGAGGAGGAATCACATATCCGCCTTCTCCTTGGATGGACTCAAAAACGATGCCAACAACTTCTTCTGGAGGCACGTATTTTTGCAGAATCAGCTCATCGATGAAGTCTACACACCAGTAACTACAGTCTGGATATGACAGCTTGAAGGGACAGCGATAACAGTAAGGATAGGGCACGTGCGTTACTCCAGGGAGCATAGGAAAGTAGTATCTTCTATGAACCAACTTGCTCCCGGTGAGGGACAGCGCCCCTAACGTTCGACCGTGGAAGCCGCTGATAAAGGCGATGAACCGATGCTTGCGGGTGTGCCATTTAGAAAGTTTGACAGCTGCTTCCACAGCTTCTGCTCCGCTGTTTCCAAAGTATACCTTTTTCTCAAACCCTCCAGGGGTTATTTCAATCAGTTTTTCAGCAAGATTCACGACCTCTCTGTAGTAGAAATCTGTGTTGGAGTAGTGGAGAAACCTGTCGCATTGGTTCTTTATCGCGTTAACAACTTTGGGGTGGTTGTGTCCTACGTTTAGGCATACCAACCCGGAGTTGAAGTCGATGTATTCGTTCCCATCCACATCTTTTACAATACAATTCTTTCCCGATTCTATGACAAGCGGATAAAAACGAACATAGGAAGATGAAATCGAAGCCTCATCTCTCTTGACCAACTCTCTCGCCTTTGGACCAGGCGGGCGAACAACTATTCTCGGATAGCTACTCATATCCCTCACCAAGAATATTCCATTAACGCGCGGTATTTCTTATAGCTATCTGAGATATCTGAAAGGTTTTTCTTATAATTCAAAATTAGAAGTGGAAAAAACATCTCAGCAAAGGATTAGATAGCAGCGAACGAAACTGGAAAACGGATTTGCTTGCCGAGAAGCTACTTGGACCCAGCTTTAGTCACTGTTATTTCAATTGTTGAAACGTTTGATTCTTGACCCTCAGCTCTAACCAGTCTTTCAGTGCCGATGTCAATATTTTTTATTTCTAAATCCTTGACAAAGGCACGGCGAAGCAATTCGATAGTATCAACTGCTCTGCTGATCGCCCGCCCCCTTGCTTTAACAACGACCCTTTTTTCGCCAGCGTTAAAGAAGGTTATGCAGGCAACTACATAGTTCATTACCGGTTTTCTTCCAATGAGGACAACGTTCTCGGCTTTGGTCGCCTTCTCTTTGACTGCTTTCTCTTCTTCAGGTTTCGTCTTTTCTCGCGCCAAGTTTCATCCACCTCTTCGTTGACACCAACGTTTGTTGTAGATTAAGCTATGCGTGGAGCTGTAGTCTCTTACAGTTTTTCCTATGGGACCATTCCCTAAGTTACTTATCGTGCGGATCGTTTTTCTCTACCGAGTTGTAGGCCCAGCTCAAAAGCCTTGATATTATTCTCCATTTCTCTTGGTGCTGTGACTTTTATTGCCTCACGCAAACTGTCCTCTTTTAATGGAAGTAACCCGATTCCGGTGACGACGCCAACGAGTATTGTGTTCCCGAAAATCGCATTTCCCAACTTTTCTCTACCGAGGTCAGAGACTTTGAAAACATGAATTCGTTTGGCGAAAGGCTTTATTCTCTTAATAATCTCGCTCATGGTTAGATAAGGAATGTTGAAAAGGCTTGCGTAGATTGGTACCAGAGAATAATCATTGATGACAAATGTGGTTTTCTCTTTCCTAGCATAATAGGTTGCTCTCACTGCTTCTAACGCTTCAAAAGCAAGAATGAGGTCGGCGTTAGCTTGCATTATCCCCGGCGAAGACACTTCCTTCTCTGAGCCAAACCTAACAAAAGTGGGTATTACTCCTCCTCTCTGAGCAAGTCCGTGTAATTGAACCCCTCTAACATAATGTCCTTCTATGTTGGCTGCCCTCGCTATCATCACCTGCGTTGTTAAGACTCCTTCTCCCCCAACCCCCGTTAGCATGAGGTCAAACTTCATTTTTCTCCCTCCTTTTTGACAGCTTGTATGGCTCCTTCAGGGCATATTTGCACACATACTGCACAGCCCAAGCATATATCCGGATTTATGGAGTATACCGGTTCTCCTCCGGGTTCCACCGTCGCCTTGACTATTGCGGGACAAGCAAAATTGTTAGTGCATATGCCGCACTTTGCGCATTTCTCTTGATCTATTTGGAACGTTGGTATTGCGAGCCCTTTTGCGTGGAATTGTCGCCTCGTTAATAGTCTACATCCTCCTCTGCTAATCAATACTTTTGGTCCTTTGACGCTCTTGAGGTCTTGCAAAGCCTGAATCAATTGTTTTTGGCTGAAAGC
>JABAOH010028827.1_pt1 | contig 11228 bp, 11 predicted proteins | sample 7062181 | NCBI WGS metagenome assembly JABAOH01 (sample SAMN14538630, study PRJNA623070) | marine sediment metagenome | biome: marine biome [ENVO:00000428]; feature: marine pelagic biome [ENVO:01000023]; material: deep marine sediment [ENVO:00002113]; isolation source: pool of 5 deep marine... | reverse complement strand
GAATAGGCTCTATAGAGGAATCGATGCCAATGTCTTTGGCCATTTCCAAGATGGTCGTCCTGGTGATACCTTCCAGGATGGACTCTGTTTTGTCGTTGGTTTTGAGATTTCCATCTTTGACGATAAAGATGTTCTCTCCAGGTCCTTCCGCCACACGGCCTTCAAGATTCAAGAAGATGGATTCGTCAAATCCCTGTCTGCGTGCTTCCATGCCGCAGATAGCAGATTGGACATAGATGCCTCCCAGTTTAGCACTCATCGCAATCTGGCTGTGGTGGATACGCTTCCAGGGAAGGATACAGACATGGACTCCTTTTTCAGTTTTTTCCCCTAAGTAGGCTCCCCATTGCCAAGCACCGATTATCAGTTCAACAGGTGAAGCCCAGGGGACAAGGCCAAGATTTCCGTAGGCATAAAGAAGCAGAGGCCGGATATAGGCAGAGTCGAGTTTATTTTCTTTCATCACTAGCTTAATAGCCTCTGTAATAGTCTCTTTATCGAAGGGGACTTCCATGCTTAAGGTGGAAGCGGAGTGAAAGAATCTGTTGATATGCTCTGGAAGGCGGAATATGGCAGGTCCCTTGTCCGTGCTGTAGGCCCGAATGCCCTCGAAGACAGAAGTCCCATAATGAAGGGCGTGGCTCATAGGATGAATATTAGGCTGGGGCCAGTCATACAATTTTCCCATATGCCAGAATTTCTTCGCTTTGGGAAAATGGGTATTATCAAACATGTTGGACTCCTTTTTATGAATTTATAAAATTTTTATGAATTTATATAATAAAAGAAGCTCCTCTCAGATTTCCTTCCTATCTCATGTTTTTAAACGATTAAATAACAAAAGATCCCCAATTTCTGCACTTTTTCCTTGGATCTTTTATTTTTGAATATCAGATGGAGATTGGTAAAGAGTCTGATAGAATTCCCAGTGTCCTCCTGAAGGATTTTGGATAAAATCGAGAATCTCTCCTCCGGAGAAGAAGTGAGCTTCTTTATAAAATTTAATCTTGTAGACCTTCACCTCATAAAACCTTCCCCCGCGACTCTCTTTATCGGTTACCTCAGAATCAAGATACCTTTTTTCTTTTTAGCTTTCTGAATGATTTTCTTATGACTTTGAGAGGGTTATCAACGAAACATATAGTTATTACCACAATCAAAGCAAAATGAAAAGATTCGTTTTTGAATGGAAGGACTTCTCCTATACCCTGATCCACCTGGATGCTTTTCCCCCTTGCCAGGTTGAGCACGTTAAGGAGAGGGTCCAAGCCTTCCAATTTTCATCGAAAACCTGACTTTTTCTCTTTGCATTAAGCCGATAGAGATCAAGACTCAATCCTGAACTCCCAAGCACACCAGACATCAGCAGGGTGAGGATCAGGGGGGCAGACAAGACATCTGGTTTTAATCCTGGGATCTATGGTTTTGGCAAATCTGCTGTATTCAACGATACCTACAGATTTGCAGGGAAAATCAGGTAGTCCTTGCCTATTTCTCGTTTCTTGAACACGGCATTTGTTCATCCGAAAAATACAGCGGGTCTCGCTGGCCTCCTTGACTTCTTGAACATTGATATGGGCATAGAGCCTGAATTTAAGAGCTTGGACCAGGGCTGGAATTCCTCCACCTGGTTCTATTCCTAGTCTTTTCATTATTCGTTTGGCTTCGATCACTGTGAACTTTTCCCAGGCTTTTCTATCCAGCTCCATAGCTACCTCGATACCAAATCTCTCTTCGACAGCTCGAAACCAGAGCCCGTCATGGGCCAACCAATTCTTAGACGCGTCTTTTAAAAAATTAATGATTTCCTGTTTTGTTAAATCCTTTATTTCCTTCATTTTCGTCCTTTCATCTGTTGCTGATTTCGAATGATCTCATTCAGAGCTTTCGTGATTCAAAATATTTTAAACCTTTGTGTTCCACGACCTGGATTTTTCCCTCCTTGAGAAGAAAATTCAGGTATTTTATGATTTCGTTTTTGTTTTTGCCGGTTGAGGTAGATAGGTCTGCCAGCGTGACAGGCCTTCTCTGAATCATGGAAAGGAGGAGACTCTTTAAGTTCTCTGAGGGCAGTTTCTGCTCTTTTTTATCGAATTTAGCAATAATTTCGCTTTTTTCTCCCAAGATTTTTCTAGCTTTTTCGAGCTCTTCGGAGCTTAAGGCTTTGGCAGACTTTTCAGCGGGAGGCCGGACGACGGTGTTGAGCTGAATTTTATCGGGCTTAATCTCTTCGATGACCTGCTTAAGCTTTCTGAGATGGTCCCGAGAGTCGTTGACCCCCTTGACGAGCATAATCTCCAGCCATACATCTCCTTTGAATTCTTTACGGAATTCTTTAAGGCCTTCGATGATTTTTTTAATCTTGAGGGGAGGATGTGGGCGGTTGATTTTGTCCAGAATGTCTTGGGTAGCTGCATCCAGGGAGGGAACGACAAGATCGGCAGCTTTCAAGGCATCTCTTACGCTTTTAAGAGAAAGAAGAGAGCTATTGGTCAGAACTGCCACTGGAATGGATGTGATTTTTTTGATTTCCCTAATGAGGTTTCCGAGGGCTGAGTTTATGGTGGGCTCTCCTGAACCGGAAAAGGTGATGTAGTCGATTCGCTTTCCGCTGAGCAGGACTTTTTTAATCTGAGCAAGAATTTCAGATGATCGATAAAAGGCTTTCCTTTTCAGCGTAAGGCTAAAAGTTGGACCCAATTGGCAATAGATGCAATTGAAAGAGCAGGCCTTGAAAGGAATAATATCTATTCCAAGGGAGAAGCCAAGGCGCCTAGAGGGAACAGGGCCATAGATGTATGATAAGGTGTCTTTATTTTTTGATTCGATCAAGGTGTTCTTTTAAACTTTGTTTTTATAGATCTCGATGAATCTCCGCAAGGAACGGTCAAAGGTTCTCTCGACCTCGTCTGGGAAAAGACAGGCAGGAAGTTCTCTCATATTCCAATGATATCGAAGACATTCACAGCAAATGCCTTTACGGCTACATGGGTCCCAGGTGCAGTTACATTTTTGGAGATTTATTTCTTCATTGCATTCTTTCATGGATAATTTCCTTCTCGAAGACATGAATTTAACGTAAAAATTCATTTTTGATCTGTTATTATACCAAAAAATCTCAAAAAGAGAGGACAGGCCGAATTGACTCACATAAAATCTGATCCAAAGAGGTATCGCTTGCTCATTTTTTATATAACCTAGTGGAGAACAGGCTTTTTATCATTCGAGCCAAATCAAACTTGCGGTACAATCGAGTCTATTCCCATCCAGTCAATAAATCAACAGTTTTAAAATGTGATCAAACGATCTTTCTCAAAAGAATTGACTCCTCCATGTATTCTCCGGAAAGGTTGCAGCGAGTCCAATTTTACGATAATGAGAGCAAAAAGAATTTGACGTTCTTATCGAATAACTTTATTCTTCCCTCGTCAACTATAGCCCAGCTTATAAATGTCGTTGGCAGATTGAGTTCCTTTAAGATGGATCAAACAGCATCTGCGTATAAATCATTTTATCGGAGTTCAGAGAAGGCAATAAAAACTCAGATTTGGATTGTATTTTCGGCGTATGTACATTTGGCCATCGTTAAAAAACACTTGAATTTAAACATGGCACTCTGCGCTCTGCTAAAGATTTTGAGTGTTACAGTGTTTGAGAAATTCTCTATTTATCAACTCCTTACAGAATTTGATTTCACAACTCACCGGGCTGAATATGCTAAACAATTGAAATTATTTGAGTTATAACAAGAGATGCGTGATCATATCTTTAATATTAATAAAAAAAGGCAGTTATTGATTATGTGATTAACTCAGCGGAATGTAACGGCTCTTAGCTATATATCCATATATAGAAGGAGACAAATCATGGCAATTGTCGATAGGTATTCAAGACAAATCATTTTCCCCGGAATTGGCAAGAAAGGACAGATTAAATTAAGTAAGAGCTGTGCTGTTATTATAGGGTGTGGAGCTCTGGGATCAATTATTTCATCTTCCTTGGTCCGCGCTGGCGTGGGCAGGGTTAAGATTATAGATAGGGATTTTATTGAGTACCACAACCTGCAGCGCCAGATAATCTTCGATGAGGATGATATACAGAACCAGTTACCCAAAGCGATAGCAGCGGAGCGTTATCTAAAGAAAGTAAACTCTTCAGTTGAAATTGAAGGAATTGTTGCTGATGTAAACTTCACAAACATTGAAAAGTTAGTCGCTGATGCGGATATAATCCTTGACGGATTGGATAATTTTGAGACTCGCCTTCTCATTAACGATGTCTCCCTGAAGCATAATATTCCCTGGATTTATGGTGGAGCCATATCCTCTTCTGGAATGACTATGAATATAATTCCTGGTCAGACACCTTGTTTGCGATGTCTCAATCCTGAATTATCTAGTGGGGCGAGGATTCGCACTTGTGAAACAGCGGGGATAATCAGTCCCGCTCCTTTTATCATTGGCTCCTTACAAGTTGCTGAAGCGATGAAAATACTGGTTGGAGCCAAGGATATCAATCGGGAACTTGTAATTATTGATGTTTGGGAGGGAAAATTCAACCGTTTTGAGATTGGTCATCGTGCAGATTGTCTAACCTGTCAAGGCGAGTACGAGTTCTTGGAGGGAAAGTTTGGAACAAAGACCACATCCCTTTGCGGGCAAAATGCGGTTCAAGTCATAAATCCTGAAATAAATGAGATTTCATTTGAGATGTTGGCAGCACAAATTAGATTGATAGGAGAAGCGAGTTACAATGATTTCATGCTACAATTAACTGTAGGTGGTCATGAGATGGTTGTTTTCCGTGATGGACGGGCGATCGTTAAGAATACCAACAACGAGTCATTGGCACGTGCACTTTATGCCAAGTATATTGGAGCATAAGGTCATTTAATGATTTACTTAGATAATGCAGCGACATCCTGGCCAAAGCCAGATAGTGTTTATCAAACTATGGATGAGTTCCTGAAAAAAAATGGGGGTAATCCCGGGCGTGGCAGCCACAGTATGGCAGTAGCAGCAAAGGAAATAATCGAGGAAACAAGGCTGTTAGTTGCAAGACTTATTAATTCCCCGGAAAAGGAAAGAGTTATTTTTACTCTCAATGGCACGGATGCTATAAATCTTGGGCTGAAGGGACTTCTCAGGCCGAAGGATCATGTGATAACAAGCTGTCTCGAACATAATTCTGTGGTTCGCCCTCTGACAAAACTTGAGAAACAAGGTATTAAAATTACACGATTGTCACCTTCGACAGCGACCGGAGTTGTATCTGTTCAAAATATTGAGAAAGAAATAACAGAAGATACTAAACTGGTGGTAATTACCCATGCTTCTAACGTGACCGGTGTCATTCAACCCATTGAGAAATATGGTTCGATTGCTAGAAAGCACGGACTTTTTTTCATGGTGGATGCAGCCCAGACTGCCGGCAAATATCCGATTGATGTCCAGGCTGGAAGCATTGACCTGCTGGCCTTCTCCGGACATAAAGGGTTGCTTGGACCCCCAGGAACTGGAGTGCTTTACGTGGGCAAGCGGGTTAATCTTGATTCTTTGCGTGAGGGAGGAACAGGTTCATATTCAGAAATGGAAGAGCAACCGCTTGAACTGCCATATCGATATGAAGGTGGGACACTGAATAGCACCGGGATAAGCGGGCTCGGCGCCGGGCTAAAATATATCTTCACTGAGGGCCTGGATAAGATTCGTGCCCATGAGCTAGACTTAACTAGGAGGCTAGCTGAAGGTTTGTTTCATATATCTGGAGTCTCTCTCTATATGACGAAGGATGAGTCCCGGCAAGTTCCAGTTATCTCATTCAACATTAGGAGGTATGAGCCGGGAGAGGTAGGAACTATCCTTGATCAAGCGTTTGATATTAAAGTAAGAACAGGGCTTCATTGTGCCCCGGTGGCTCATAAGACTTTGGGTACTTATCCTCTAGGAACTATTAGATTAAGCCCCGGATACTTTAATACATTGGAAGAGATTGACCTTACCCTTAAAGCCTTAGACAAGATTTCGAGCACAACCGCTCCATAGATTAATAGCTTATAGAGAAAATGGAGAATGATCGGAATGATAAAAATTGATGTGCTTTGCCCATTTACACATAGCTCGTGCAGGGTGTGTGGACTCTACAGAGGCAGACATTATTATATGAATTTCTGCAAGCAGCATCGGGGCTTCGAAAGCAAGTCAAAGAAGAATAACAAATCTAATGTTCGTAACCATTCAATTGACTTCGAAGCTATTAGGCAGCTAGTGGAGCCGTGGGCTGGTGTTAGTAAGCGAGAGGAAACCGAGCTGAAAATTAGGTTGAAAGTTTTGGACGTGGATGATAGGACGATCAGAGTGTGTGAGCTAGACGAAGCCAAAGCATGGGATTGGAGCACTCTAGATATAGTGAGAATTATTGAAGGTGTTCAAATCTCCAGGTGGGACCAGCTTGCTGAGATTGTGAGCTACAAGGCCGAGAAAGGATATCGGGAAATAGAGATTTATGAAGCTCCTCTTTTCATTTTGTTAGGAGGGGGCTAAAGATTAGTTGATTTTTACAATAATGAAATAGGGGCAGGTTCAGTGATGGAGGAGAAGTCTTCCANNCAGGAAAATAAGCAAACCAGGAAGGATGCTGCCAGTGGGTAATTCCTGGGAGTATGATCTTTTGAAAATCCTGAAAAATCTTTTCCATCGGTTCTCTCTTCTCTTGGGCCTGAGGAGGAAGCTGATTCCGTATTTGGCCCAGTATGACAGGAGAACAAACGAGATACTTCCCTGCTTCTTCCAAGTAATCTGCCACCCAATCCACGAATTTATAGCAGAATTTTTTGAATTCTTCTTTATTTATCTTTTAACTCCCGACCATTCATTAAAAGTGAATCTTTCACATAAATCGCTTGGGGTCATTCTAAAAAATACGTTTTAAATAGTCAAAAATCCCTGGAAGAATCGAAAAATTCTTCATTCATAACAAAAAACTGTAAAAAAACGCAAAATTAAGGCAAAAAAAGGGTGATAAAAGACTCAGAAAAGCTCATTTTTAAAAATTATTAAAAATTTGTTGAAATTTATTTTTAATTTATGTTATAATAATAGTTAGTCAAAAAAGGGGATTAATAAAAACACATAAGTTTTCTTCTCAATAATTTTAATCAAATCTTATCCTTTTGAATCCATCCCAAACAATACAGATTTTTAGAAAAATTTTGCAACTTTTTTCTTGTTTCTAGCGTATATTCTAGTGAAAAGGTTAGAAATAATGAGTAAAGAACCAAGAACAAATAAACTCCTCCTTTTTGCTCCTCCTTTTTACGAGGATTTTAAAATAAATCTCCTAACCCATTAATTCATCCCCTTTAGGCTGTCCCTTTCTCCTCAATGAAAGGGCAGCCTACTATAATAATATGCATAAAAGGGAACAGTCTATTTTTTCTATCTTTCTCTCACAAAAAAAGAGAGCTCTTTAAGAATTGGAGACATTTCTAATTTTCTATAAAATGTTCTTCTGGCTCGATGGAATTAAAGAAAAGATAATCTGGCAATAAAGTATAAAATCAAAAATAGAACCGTCCCCATTCTCTTGCCAAAAAATGACTTGACAAGAGAGAGAAGGCTTTATTACATTAAAAGCGAACTTGTTATTTCTTTGACAATCGAGTTTTCAGGTTTAATGGGAAGGGAAGTCCGTGCAAAGCGGACACAGCCCCCGCTACTGTAATCGGGGACAAATTCCAGAAAAGCCACTATCCTGCATACAAGGATGGGAAGGCATGGAAGGCGGATGATCCGAGAGTCAGGAGACCTCCTATTAACCTTGCAAACCCATCTTCGGGAGGAAGGTAGGGTTGATTTTTTTTACTTGCCTCTTCCCCTAGAGTAAATTTCAAAAATTAATACTTTCTTTTAGACAAATCAAAGCGGGGGCAAAAATCTTGGAGGCACGCGAGATGTGCAGAAAAATTTTCTTATTTGTCCTCGCTTTTTCAATCCTCTCCCTAAGCCTCTTCTCTGAAGAGAGTCAGGAAAAACCAAAGAAAGAAGAATCCACTGCAAATTCTCTTAAGTACGATATCGTCGTAACAGCCACACGAATAGAGACACCGGCCAAGGAAATTGCAAGCTCGATGACAGTCATCAAACGAGAAGATTTGGAACGGGCAAAAAAATCAACAGTGCTTGAAGTCCTTCAGGAAGTTTTAGGAATCACCGTCATCCAGAATGGTCCTTTAGGCAGTGCCGCCTCTGTATTACTTCGAGGAGCCAATTCAGAGCATACACTGGTGATGATGGATGGAGTCGAGCTTAATGATCCCATATCGCCCTCCCGCTCCTATGATCTTGCCCATTTCTCCCTGGATAGCATTGATCGCATCGAGATCCTTCGCGGTCCTCAAAGCACTCTTTATGGATCCGATGCTCTGGGTGGAGTCATAAACATCATCACCAAAAAAGGAGAAGGAAAACCCAGGTTTAATCTTTCCTCTCTAGGGGGCTCCTATAAGACTTTTATCAGCAGTGCTGAAATAAGTGGCAGTAAGGACAGGATCCACTATTCTCTTGGAACATCTTATAGCCGTACAAATGGTTTTTCGGCTGCTAGCACTTTTTATCAAGGAAACAAGGAAGAGGATGGCTATAAGAATCTGACTTTCTCGGCAAGGTTCGGATTTCATCCGATAGATAATCTCGATTTTGATATCGTCATTCGTGCCATAAATACAGAAATAGATATCGATAATTTCGGCGGCGCCTATGGTGATGATCCAAACAACAATCAGGAATATGATGCCCTCATCCTAAAAGGAAAAGTCCGGGGGCTTTTTCTCAGGAACAGATGGGAACAAATGCTAAGTATTTCCTTCCTGGATTATAAGCGGAACTACGATAATCCAACCGACGAATCTCATCCTTTTGATTCAGATAATTCCCTATTCAAAAGCAAACAATGGAAATTGGACTGGCAGAATAATCTTTTCTTGCATGAAACAAATACGCTAACTTTTGGCTTGGAATACCAGGGGGAACAAGGCGAATCAGAATATCATTCCGAGAGTGTTTGGGGGCCTTTTTTTAGTATCTTTCCTGATCAAAAAGCCTCCAATACGGCAGCCTATATTCAGGACCAAGTCAGATTGGCCGATCGGTTCTTCGCCACACTGGGTGCAAGACTCGACCGCCACAGCCAGGCTGGCACTTCAATAACCTACCGCATCGCTCCTGCTTACCTCATCGAACAAACAGGTACAAAATTAAAGGCTACTTATGGAACAGGGTTTAAATCTCCTTCTCTCTACCAGATCTATGCTCCTGGAACGACTTGGGGTCCCATAGGAAATGAAAACCTAAAGCCGGAAGAATCCTCTTGTTGGGATGTCGGGATCGAACAGAGTCTATGGCAAAATAAGATGCTATTGAACGCAACCTACTTTTCCAGTCGATATGAAAACCTTATCGATTTCGACCTCACTCAAGGCTACATCAATATCTTAAAGGCATCTTCTAAAGGAGCTGAATTCTTCCTTCAGGCCCGGCCCCTTGATCATCTGTCTTTTACCGCTTCTTACACAAGGACAGAAGCCAGGGATAAGAAAACAGATGAATATCTCTTGAGACGGCCAAGAGATAAATTCACCGCAAGGATGAATTTTGATTTTCAAGAAAAAGCCCACATTGCTCTGTCTTTGATCCATATAGGTGTAAGAGAAGATATGGAGTGGACCGGCTGGACCGCCTCAAGGGTCACGATGCCTTCTTACACACTTCTCAACACTGCTCTATCCTATGATATTATCCCTAATGCCCAGATTTTTCTGCGCCTCGATAATATCCTTGATGAAGAATACGAGATGACCAAAGGCTATGGAACACCCGGCTTTTCTGTTTATGGGGGTTTTAACTTATTATTTTAGCTTAGGTTAGACCTTCACCACTACATAGTTTAAGATTTTAACTTGCTAATCAATATCTTTCTAAAAGTGGTCAGCCTCGACATAGAAAAGCAATCCCCGCTTTGAGATTCCTGTCAGTAACGTGGCAGAAAATCATGCTCTGCATTGTGGTCAGAGGCTAAATCGGTGCATCGTTATTTGCCATTTTCCTCAGGCTAATTGCTGTTCTTTATTTTTACGAGATTATGGGAAACCTTGTAAAAAAATGATTTTATTATAAATGATCTATAAGAATCTTAATTCCTATAAGAACGAGGATTAATCCCCCTAGAAATTCTGCTCTTTTTCCGACAATCAGACCAATTAATGGACCGATTTTAATTCCTACAAGAGTCATGAAAAAGGCCACAAATCCAATGATTATCGCAGGATAAATGATAGCAGCGTGAATTACAGCAAGACTCAACCCTACAGCCAAAGCATCCATGCTGGTCGCCACTGAAAGCATCATAAGGGAGAGGCCTCTTGTGGGATCAGACTTTCTCATTTCCCGTCTTTCTCCCCGAGCAAAGGACTCATAAATCATTTTCCCACCAATGATCAAAAGAAGCCCAAAAGCAATCCAATGGTCAAATGCCTGGATGTATCTAAAGAGATTTTTCCCAATCAACCAGCCTATAACAGGCATCATAAACTGGAAAAGACCAAAATGAAAGGAGAGCCGAAAAGTCTGGCTTCTTGTCATCTTTCCAAGACTCAAGCTTAGCCCCATAGAAACAGCGAAAGCATCCATAGCTAAGGCGAAAGCGAGAGCCAAAACAATAGAAAAATTCATCTCAGATTTCTTCTTATAGAACTTCTTGTAGCTATCTTCATGTTTATCATTCAAGCATTATACATTATAATAAATTGTTTTGAACCTGTTGATCAAAGTCTCTATTCTCAAGTTTCTTATCTTAGAAAATAACTGAAAAATCATGAAAAACAAAATCATACTCCGTGGAGTCAGAGTCCACAACCTGAAAAACATCGATCTAGATATTCCCCTTAATAAACTGATCATCGTCACAGGTGTGTCAGGCTCAGGAAAATCCTCTCTCGCTTTTGACACCCTTTATGCTGAAGGACAGCGCCGCTACATAGAGTCACTCTCTGCCTATGCCCGCCAGTTTTTAGAAAGGATGGAAAAGCCAGATGCCGAGATTATCGAGGGAATTACTCCGGCCATCGCCATCCAGCAAAAAGCTGTCACCAAAAATCCCCGCTCTACTGTAGCTACAGTGACAGAAATTTATGACTTTCTTAGGGTTCTTTATGCTCGCATAGGGACTGTCCA
>JABAOH010000896.1_pt4 | contig 11228 bp, 9 predicted proteins | sample 7062181 | NCBI WGS metagenome assembly JABAOH01 (sample SAMN14538630, study PRJNA623070) | marine sediment metagenome | biome: marine biome [ENVO:00000428]; feature: marine pelagic biome [ENVO:01000023]; material: deep marine sediment [ENVO:00002113]; isolation source: pool of 5 deep marine... | reverse complement strand
GACCCAGGTCTTCGCAACACCAATGGAGGGCTCATTTCGAAATCCGCCAGCGTCATGGCGTGTAAGTGTACATCGATGATGGGAGGCTTCCGATGGACCATATATCAAAATGAATAATATTCACCATTTAATGGTTCCATTTACCCGCAAAGCCCTTCCCCACCTCGGAGGCGAAAAACATCGCGGTCTTTACACGATGTCCGTAGACTGGACGAATCAATCCACAATCTCTTCGCCTTTCAATATTTTGACTTTCAAAAGGGCGACAGTTAGAATCCATCTACGAGGTTGTCCAAAACGGTGTGGCCATTCTTTTTAGTATTGGGAAGCTCATCATGCGAGAAGACCGCTCATTGGTAAGAGCACGCGTGACCCGCTTTCAATCTTGGAGGCCGAATTTATATTTGGGACGTGCGCTTCGGTTCCTCTTTCTTACCTGCGTACTTCTCCAGGCCTAGCTCCTCGCAGGTGATGGTCCAGAACTCATTCTTCCTCCTCTCCAGCCTCGAGTACTCCCCCTGCAGCTTCCTGACGTAGCTGAGCCACCTCTCCTTGAGCTCCGCCTCCTCCTGGCTCAGGCACCAGTTTCCGAGGTCTATGCTCCCGTCGTCGTCGACCTCTGGGAAATAAACAGTAACGCCTATCGTTATCGTCTCGGGATCGCTATCATTGAACTTGTAGTTCTTTACCGTGTTGCCTTCCTTGACCAATTCCCTTCCTCGCGCAGGAGCGAGGTCTCCTCTCTTACAGGCAGAAATGTAGTGGTTGATAAAGACGTTATGGACCGAGAATAGTTAGGAGGAAAACCGAGAAGGAATAAGTATATTCCCAGAATTTTTCGTTCAAGCCTGCGAGTACTACTCAAAAAGGTGTTGCAACAACCGCAGGAACAGTCAGAATCCTTATGAAATTCATCGAATGAGCCTGGAGGGATACCTTCAACAGCTGCTTGAGCCGAGGATTCTCCATCAAGACTTATAATGGACCGTTGCAGGGCAGCCAACACAGCTATCGCTTGTATAAGCGGGGCAGGTTGCACAGTGGGAGCCACAGGGGGACACGTCGCCGGGCTCCTCTGGAACTCTCATCCGAAATCCTGGCGTGTGGACATTTTCGGCGAAGACGAGATTGGCCTTCACGCCCCCGAAGGTCATCTCTGGATGTTCGCCTATGTATTCTGCCCAATAACGCTCCCGCTTAGGGAGGGCAATGAGGATGTAAGCATTGTTCCCCATTGTTGCCCAGAAATAGACGCGGGGGCACCCACCGAACCTCTTGGCGTATTTAAGGGCAGCCTCAGGAGATTCATAAACCATGTAAAGGATCCCGCAGATCATCTCATCAACCATGAAGGGGCCTCTACTTGTTTACTTTAACGTTGAGCTTTATGCCGTCCCTAACGCTATGGGAGACGACGCAGAACTGCTCGAAGATCTCGGTGCACCTCTCCAGCTTCTTCGAGTAGCCCTCGGCGACATCGGGGGTGATCTCGACGTCCATCTCCCTGATCCTCCAGCGGCCCTCCTCGTTCCTGACCCAGGCGCCATCCACTGTGGCCCTCATCCCGGAGATCTCAGCCCTCGACTTCCTCAGGCAGAAGAGTAGGCTCGCGCAGAGGCAGTTCCCTATCGCCGCGGCGAGGACCCTTGAAGCGTTGGGGCCCGCACCCCCACCCATTGGTTCTGGCTCGTCCATGATGAGGTCGTCGACGCCGTCCAAGCCGAAGTCGACCCTGAAGGCGAACTCCTTCTCCTGGGCCACCTCGACCCGGAACTTCCTCTCCTCCGACATGACGATCTCGCTGAATTTAACTCGGGGATATATAAACGGATTCAGGGTCAGTACACGTACAGGACATCCCCGAGCTCTGAGAGTCCAGAGTCGCCCTCCTTCCTCCTGTAGCCCCTCTCCAAGTAGTAGCCACCGGCAATTAGGGCGATGGTGAGACCGAAGAAGACCCAGAACACCCACTCGATGCTGGGATCGCCGGAGACGGTGACGAAGTAGACGACGGCTACACAGGCCACCAATGAAATGCCTGCGGCGACATACAGCCATGTCCACGGTCTGTATAGCAAGCGCGTAACCACTTAAACCACCAAGACCCCGATTAAGGGCCCTAGACTATTTCCGGTCTTTGAACCCCCATATAGCTTTCTCGCTTCACACTCCTTCCGCCGATGGATCGTTCAGGCTTCTAGCTCTTTGAACCAGCCCAACATTTTACATGAATTAGCCTTCGGGCATTCTACAAAGTCAGCGTAGGTTTACAAGGCCCCACAGTAAACAAAGGAGCCTATTATATCTTAGACCGTCAGCAACCTTAGCCCAGCTCTGATCTCCGAGAACATTTCCATCTTCGCCCTGCATATAGGGCAGACATAGGGGGGCTCCTCCCGGAAGACCATGTATCCACACTGCCTACAGTAGAACATTTTAAGGCTTGTCTCAGCCACCTTGACTGTGGGAGGTGTCTCCTTAGGCTCCTTTGGCTCCTCACCCTCGAGGCCGTAGGCCTTTAACTGCTTCTCCTTGGGCCTTCTCTCCGGAATGGGCGTGGCCTCCTTCCTCCCCTCGTGTATCTCGTCGTCCACGTATAGGCAGCAGTAGCAGCTCCCATACTCCTCCACGTCGGGGTCTCGATAGTCGCAGGGGCAGATTATGTCGCGGTCGAGCTCGAAGACCCCAGACGACATACGGCATGGGCAGGACGGGTAGCCGTAGCGCTCCTCGTTCTCCCTCAGACCCTCCAAGAGGTTCTGCAGGAGCCCGGGGTCGGGGTTTAGGTGGTAGCCTCTGGACTTCGCGTCGAGCTCAGCCCTCTGCCTGACTTTCTCTAGGGGGGTCAAAGGCCAAGGGCCTCCTTGATGGCTTCTGGCTTGTAGCCTTTTATCAGCTTCTCGTCGTCTATGATTATTATGGGGAAACCAAGGGGCGCGTTCCTCGCCTTCAATTCCTTTATGGCTCCTCTCCTATCCTCCGAGCTGGCAGTGTCCACGTCAATGTACTCGTACTCAACCTTGTTGTCCCTAAGGAACTGCTTCATCTTCTTGCACCAACCACAGGTGCTCAGCGTGTAGATGAAGACCTTGTGGGCCTTGTATTCCCCCTCTACCTTCGTAGGCGTCATTGGTTTAACTCCCAAAGAACGGTTGTCACCGGTTTAGAAGAGATCGTCACGTATAAAGGGTGATCTTGAAAGTTGATGTCTCAGTTCTCTCTTCCCCAGTTTTGAGATACTCTTGACCAAGGTCAGGAGCGACCTCTGGTTGAGGATTAGGTGGATCAGCATTGCGATTCCGAATGTTAGGTTCGTAAATGTGTGTAGGTCGTTCCACACGAGCGTACAATTTTTTACGCATGCTCAGTAGAACAACTATGATCAGCCATTCTAAAAGGCCGTAATGTCATCTTTTATCAGCATCTAGTAACCTACTATCGATCCGTCATGGGCAGGAAGAAGGTTTACGACGGCTACATGGCCTACGGGTATCTTGAGCCGGGGTTCGACTACAAGGAGTTCAGGCTCTGCAAGGGGTTCGGCAGGGTCCCGCCGTATTTCGTCCCCCTCTCCGAGACGGAAGAGGAACGGTTTGAGGGCTTCATCGAGGGGAACGTGATCGTCGACCTTCACGAGCACCCAGTGCTCTGGCCGGAGGAAATGGGAAAGGCGATGGAACTCCAGAGCCTGGGCAGGGACTTCACAGCATACGAGGCCTTGAGCAAGGCTCGCCTCGACTGCGTCTTCGACCACCTTATGGACGGGACTGCCTACATCACCAGCTATAGCGGGTGGAAGTGGACCGACGTCATTCACGATATAGGTATGCGCCTCTGCGACCTCCACCACCAGACGATGGTCACCCACTGCAAGACCGTGGAGGATATCAGGGACGCAGCAGAGAACGGGAAGGTGGCGCTTGTCCTATGCCTAGAGTCGGCTACACCCATCGAGAACGAGCTGGACAGGATCGACGTCCTCTACGGCCTCGGCGTCCGGAGCATGGGGATCTGCTACAGCGAGTCGAACATGCTCGGTGGAGGAATGGGGGAGACCTTCGTGGATTCCGGGCTCTCGGACTTCGGCTACGACGCCGTGAAGCGGATGAACAAGGTGGGGATGCTGATAGATGTAGGGCACACAAATGACAGGACAGCCATCGAGACGATAGAGGCCTCGGAGGGGCCTATATATGATAGCCATAGCGGCCCCGCGGCGATGGCGCAGGGCCACACGAAGGGGGACGAGGTCCTGCAGGCCCTCGCAGAGAAAGGCGGTCTGCTCGGTGTCGGTGGCGCGGGCAGAGGCTTGAGAACCAAGAAGCACCCGATCGGCAGCATCGAGAGCTTTATGGAGTGCGTCGAGTACTGCATCGACCTCATGGGCATCGACCACATCGGATGCGGACCTGACACTCTGTACGGCGACCACCAAGGCCTATACAATTACTGGTTCGCCAGGCGGCTGGGCCACCACTTGAGACCCGGGAGGGAGGCGGATGCGACCTGGCCAATACCCCCTGGCGTAGAGGACCCCGGGTACGTGAAGGGGCTTGAGAACCCTAACGAGTTCGTCAACATAGCCAGGTGGATGATCAAGCAGGGGTACTCTGACGGAGAGATCGCGAAGGTCATGGGCCAGAACGCCTTGAGGCTTCTGGATGGAGTCTGGTAACTCCCTTTTTTCCTGATGTAACTGGTTTAGTCGTCCTCAGGTAACCTCGAACAGAGGGAAATGGAGATAAGCCCGGGTTCCTTTAGATGCGGTGATGGATAGACGCCGCACCTCGATTATAGTCAACGCTATTCTTTCGATCGTCACGGTTGTAGCCTTAGTTTGGGGTTCACGATACAACTGGGCTGATTATGTCCACGTCAGGTACGGCTTCCCCCTCACATGGGGAATTCATACACTTATCTCGATCGCGGGGCCCGCAGACATCTGGAGAGTCAATATCTCATCACTCGTTGTGGACCTGGCTTTCTGGTTAGGAGCCATGCTGGTGGTCAACCTCTATCTTCTGTGGAGAAGCACCGGTAAGGATTGAGGCCTCTTCGAAGGCCTTATTATCTCTTGGATTCAAGTTCGCTTGGTGTTAAATTTGAACGCTTCCAAGGCCCTCCTAGAGATGCTAAAGGGCTACAGTGTGGAGTACGTCTTCGGCCTCCCGGGGGAGACCACACTTGGGTTGTACAGGGAGTGGCACGGTTACCCCGAGATAAGGCATATCCTCGCAAGGGACGAGAGGAGCGCCGTCTTCATGGCGGACGCCTACGCGAAGCTGAGCTTCAAACCTGGGGTCTGTGAGGGCCCTAGCGTCGGCGCCTCCCACATGCTCCCAGGAATAGCAGAGGCTTACAAGGCGTCGGTCCCCATGGTCGCATTCACCTCCGACATACCCCTCCACTTGGAGAGGAGGAACATGCTCACGGGCGTGGACCAGACTTCCCTCTTCCAGGGCGTCACAAAGGAGACCATTACTGTTACGGAGGCTTCCGAAGTTCCCAACGTTGTCAGGAGGGCGTTCAGGCTGGCCACAACTGGGAGGCCAGGGCCCGTTCACGTTCGGCTGCCCATGGACATACAAGACGTTGAGATCGGCGAGCCAATGCTCTACGTCCAGAAGGACTTTGTGATGTATCCCGGCCACAGGCCTGCTGCCCAGTACGAAAAAATCCTCCAAGCTGTTAAGCTCCTGGCCTCAGCCGAGCGCCCCGTCATCGTCTGTGGCCAGGGTGTCCTCTACTCCCAGGCATGGGACGAAGTGCAGACCCTGGCAGAGCTCTACGACACCCCCGTTGGTACCACCATCAGCGGTAAGGGGAGTATTCCAGAGATCCACCCTCTCTCAATCGGTGTCGTCGGCGCCAGGGGAGGAACGGCCGTATCCAACAGGGTGGTGACCGAGGCGGATGTCATCTTCTTCGTCGGGTGCAACACCGACTCCGCAGCCACCGACAAATGGACTATTCCTCCGACACATACCGAAGCCAAGATCATCCACCTAGACATCAGCGAGGCAGAGGTGGGGAACAGCTATCCTACGGAGGTCGAGCTCATCGGCGACGCGAAAGCCACACTGTCGAGAATGATCGAGGCCTTCGCCGTTAAGACGAAAAGCCATGAGAAGCTCCCGAGACTTGAGGCCATCCGGGAGGAGGCCGCAGAGTACGAGGCATACGTTTCAGAGTTATCTTGCTCTGATGAGAGGCCGGTTCACCCTGTTAGGTTCATAAGGGAACTCTCCGACGCCGTCCCCGAAGACCATGTCCTCGTCGTCGACGTGGGTGTGAGTGCCATCTACACATCCACCTTCTTCAAGGTGATCAAGGCCGGTCGTAGCGTCCTCTTCAACTACGCGATGGGCGCCCTAGGTTACGCCATCCCGGCGTCTATTGGTGCCCACTTCGCAAAGCCCGATAGCTGCCTTGTTACCCTTGTGGGAGACGGGAGCTTCGGCTTCACAGCGGCGGAACTTGAGACAGTAATCAGGGTAGGCGGGAACAACAACATAATCCTCTTCAACAACGCCAGCTATGGATGGATAAAGGCCGCCATCAGCTTCTCGCAGGGTTACGAGTACGCCGACTTCTCAACTAACTTCACGGAGGTGGACTACCCCAAGATAGCCGAGGGCTTCGGCCTCACCGCATATAGAGTAGAGGGTCCAGAACAGCTTGGCCCTACCCTGAAGAGGGTCTTCAGCCTCGACGAACCGACCTTCACAGAGCTCAAGGTGTTGCCCGAGAACGAGCTCGTCCCCCCAGTTCCTGCATGGGCCAGGAAGGCCGAGGTGCTTGGAAAGAGGTACGTCCGGTAGGCACCGCTCCGGAACTCAGACACCGGGTATCAACAACCTTTTTACCCCGCTCCACAATTGGGACTAACAGTAACGAAGTTGTCTAGCAGCGTATCCAGGGCAGTTTATCCTTTCACCGCCGTCGTTGACCAGGAACGCCTGAAGCTCGCCCTGCTCCTGAACGCCATAAACCCCCGGATTGGTGGCGTCCTGATTAGAGGGGCTAAAGGGACAGGGAAGAGCACGTCCGTCAGGGCCCTCGTAGACCTCCTGCCCAAGGTCGAGGTAGTCGGCGACTGCCCCTTCAGGTGCAGCCCCGCTGACCCAACCAACATGTGCGAGGTCTGCCGCTCTAGGGTGGAAGCGGGGGAGAACCTTCCTGTGGCGTCGAGGAAGATGGAGGTGGTTGATCTGCCCATCGGCGCAACAGAGGACAGGGTCGTCGGATCCCTCAACATCGAGAGGGCGATCAGGGAGGGTATAAGGGCACTCGAGCCGGGCATCCTCGCTGAGGCCAACCAGAACGTCCTCTACGTGGACGAGATTAACCTACTCCCCGATCACATAACGGACGTCATACTCGACGCCGCCGCCTCGGGCTGGAACACCGTCGAGCGTGAGGGCATCTCAGTGCAGCATCCCTCCAGGTTCATACTTGTCGGCACCATGAACCCCGAGGAGGGAGAACTCCGTCCCCAACTCCTCGATAGGATGGCCCTCCACACCGAGATCTCGACCATCGAGGACCCGAAGCTGAGGGTCGAGGTTATGAAGCTGAACCTGGAGTTCGAGGACGACCCCGTCGGCTTCAGGGAAGGGTTCAGGGAAAGTCAGGATGAGCTCATCGCGAAGATCTCGAGAGCCAAGCAGATACTGCCCGAGGTCGAGATCCCGGAACACCTCTTCGAGGTCGTCGCCAGGATGTGCATAGCATTGAACGTGGACGGCCACAGGCCAGACATAATAACGATGAAGTCCGCCAGCACCCTGGCCGCGTTCAACGGAAGGAGGGAGGTCGAGCCTGGGGACTTGCTGGAGTGCTCCTCTCTGGCCCTCAGCCACAGGACGAGGAACCTGGGGATGGATCCACCCGCCTCGGAGGGGCAGATAGAGGGGGCGTTCCAGGAGGCCCTCAACCTCGTCTCCATAGTCGCTAGGTGAGGCTGCGCCACAGATGCCGAGGCCCGTCTACCCGTTCACAGCAGTCGTCGGCCAAGAGAGGGTGAAGACAGCACTCATACTGGGCACCATAGACACCAGGCTCGGCGGCGTCCTCATCTCGGGGCCGAAGGGCTCAGGCAAGTCGACGATCGTCAGGGCGTTAGGGGACATACTGCCCACGGTCGATTACGTTGAAGGCTGCGAGTTCAACTGCGACCCCGGCGATGCGCAGCTCCTATGCGTCTCCTGTAGGGGGCGTCTGGAAGCTGAGGGCGACCTCCTAGCTGGGCGGAGGCGGATGCGCATAGTAGAGCTGCCCATCGGTGCCACGGAGGATGGGCTCCTCGGGACCATCGACTCGGAGGCGGCCTTCCGGGAGGGCGTCAAGAGGCTCCAGCCGGGCCTATTGGGCAAGGCGAACCGGAACGTCCTGTACGTCGACGAGGTGAACCTCCTGCCGGACCACCTTGTGGACTGCATCCTAGACCCCGTGGTCTCCGGCAGGAACGTGGTCCAGAGGGAGGGCCTTAGCCTCGAGCACCCCTCCCGCTTCACCCTCGTGGCCTCGATGAACCCAGAGGAAGGGAAGCTCCGACCCCAGATCCTCGACCGCTTCGCCCTGAAAGTCGAGATGGAGCAACTCACGGACCCGGGCCAAAGGGCGGAGATAGTTCGTCGGAACATCTCCTATGAGGAGGACCCTGAGGCCTTCTATAAGGGGTACGAGGAGGAGCAGGCGGACCTGCGGAAGCGGATTGAGGTTGCACGGAGAGCCCTCACAACCGTTAAGACGCCCGAGGACGTCATGAGGAATATAGCGGAGGCCTGCTCTCGACTCGGCGTCGAGGGGCTGAGGTCCGACATAGCCATCCTCAAGGCAGCCAGGGCTTTGGCGGCCTTCGAGGGGAGGGATGTCGTCGAGCCGGGCGATCTCCTGAGGGTTTTTGACCTCGGGGTAGCACACAGGTTCAAGAGGGAGGGCGAGCAGCCAGCGGGCAGGACCGCCGTCCGGAAGAAGCTCATGGACTTACTGCGCAGGGAGGTGTCCTCCGAGGTCTTTGAGGGTGCTCGGTTCATGGAGTTTCCTCAAGCTGAGTTGTCTGAGCTGCTTCAGTCGGCTTCCCAGGCGGAGAGGGCACGAAGGAGAAGGTGGACGATCCCCGGACCCTGGGATGTCGTCCTCTTCGCATCCGTAATCGTTGGCTTGATCTTAGCCCTTAGCGCTCTGTCTACGATGGCTACCCTGTACCTCCAGGCAATAATATTCAGAATACCAGTGGAGACCATGGTTAAGGGCTTCACAATGCGACGGTTCTTAATCCACCTGGGCGTAGTATCCCTAATATTCGGAATACTTACCCTCCTCTCCCGCAAAGCCCGCAGGCCCGTCCTATATCTCTACACGTATGTGGGCGAGGGCCTCCTGAGGCAGATAGTCAGACAGCAGGCCCCATCGGGGCGCCGCGAGAAGGAAAGGGGGCCGGAGGTTGTGGAGGACACGGGGATCATCAACATCCCCCTTTACGCCTCAATCAGGCGCTTCTACAGGATGGTGGTTGAGAAGGGGGTGAAGCTCCTCGAGGCAGGGCTGATGGGGGAGAGGAGGCAGTACAGGTTTAGGTACGAGAGGATGGCCGACCGGAGGCTGAGGGGCGCGATCGGAAGAGCCTCCAAGACGAAGGCTAGAGCGGAGCGCGGACGATACGTCTCCTACGAGTTCCCCAAGCGCCGACCATGGGACCTGGCACTAGGGCCGACCATCAGGGCGGCCGCACCCTACCAGCGCTCCAGGGATAGGGGCGCACTGGCGCTAAAAGTGGGGGTCGAGGACATCAGGGTGAAGGTCAGGGAGATGCGGGCCCCCATAACCATGGTCCTCCTCCTCGACATGAGCGAGTCCATAATCCCCTCGTTGGTGAACGTGAGAAACGCCATATTGAGCATGAGGGACATGGCTTTCAAGAGGCGGGACAGGATAGGCCTCGTCGTCTTCAAAGGGGAGGGTGCCCAAACGCTTGTGACCCCGACGACGAACATGAGTCTCATCGTCAAGAGGGTCATGGAGATAGGAGCCAGCGACCTCACCCCCCTCGCCTCGGGGATGTACGAGGCCTGGAGGCTCCTGAGGAACGAGAGGACCAAGAACAGGGACACCATCCCAGTCCTAGTCATCATCTCGGACGGGATAGCCAACATTCCACTCGATTCCCCGATCTCCCGGCGCACCCGGAAGCGCTACCTGAACAGAGCCCAGGCGGACGCCCTCGACGTCGCCCAGCTCCTGCTCAGGGAGGGCGTGACCACCATCGCCATCAACCCATCCCACCACCCCCCAGACGACGTCCTCCAGGCCGCCTACAAAAAAAGCTTGATGACCAACATCGGGAAGGTATGGATGGAGCCCTCCGAGCTCCTCATGGAGATACCGAAGACCACAGGGGGTTACTATTACGGGATAGGCGAGGGGGGGGACCTGGAGCAGGTGATCCTGACCGAGGCNNAAGCTTGCGGCAGACAAGCGTCGTACCACTGCAAGAAGAGAAGAAAACGAGCTAGTGCGGGCCCTCACATTGGTTTCGAGGACCACAGCGACAAATGCTGCTGATATCCAAAATTCTATACTATCAACGTCGATGACATCGAGGCTTGGAAAGCTTGATAAAGACATCTTTGCCTCCAGACCTAGCTGAGTCTTTTTTTAAACAACCTTCGAGATCATTGTTATGAGTTACAGATGAAAGTCCTAGTCTTGGGCGTCGGTAAGATGGGTTACGGCCTTCTGAAGGACTTGGATGCACAACCCGATGTGTCTGAGATAGTGGCAGCCGACGTAGACCTGGAGAGGGCGAAGTACCACGCTGAAATGGTCGGCGGGGAGAAGATCAACGTGAGGAGGGCCGATGTCACGGACAGGGAGTCCACGGTGAAGCTGATGAGGCAGGAGTTCGACGTCGTTGCCAGTGGCCTCCCAAGGTCCTTCTGCGACCCTGCGGCCTCGGCCGCCATAGAGGCCGGGGTGGGCTACACCGATGTGGCCGCTTCATTCTCCACCATCTTCAACCTCGACGCCGCCGCCAGGGACGCCGGCGTCACAGTCGTCCCTCACATCGGCCTCGACATCGGCATAGATAGGGTTCTCTGCGGGGTCGGCGCCAGGAAGCTGGACAGAACCGAGGGGTTCCACGTCTGGTGTGGCGGCTTCCCCCAGAGGGGAACAATGGGTTACGAAAATCCACTTAGGTACAAGATATCGTGGTACTGGCCATA
>JABAOH010000163.1_pt4 | contig 11228 bp, 15 predicted proteins | sample 7062181 | NCBI WGS metagenome assembly JABAOH01 (sample SAMN14538630, study PRJNA623070) | marine sediment metagenome | biome: marine biome [ENVO:00000428]; feature: marine pelagic biome [ENVO:01000023]; material: deep marine sediment [ENVO:00002113]; isolation source: pool of 5 deep marine... | reverse complement strand
ATGAGCTCAAAGAGCTTGGAAAAGGCGAAAAATGTCAAGCTCTTGATCCTGGACGTGGATGGGGTGTTGACGGACGGACGGATTGTCATCGATGATCGAGGGGTAGAGACGAAATGCTTCGACGTGAGGGATGGCCATGGAATCAGATTGTTGAAACGGGCGAACATCGAGGTCGCCATCATTACGGGGAGAAAGTCCGAAGTCGTGTCTCACCGGGCTCGGGAATTGGGGATCGATTCCGTTTACCAGAATATCCACGACAAACTGGAGGTCTATAGGGCCATCGTGGAGGAGAGGGGTTTGGAGGACGAAGAAGTGGGTTTTGTGGGAGATGACCTCGTCGACCTGCCGCTGCTGAAGAGGGTGGGATTCTCTGCCGTCGTTGCCGATGGTATGGAGGAGCTGAAGCCATGTGCGGATTATGTCACCCGCAACAAAGGAGGCAGGGGAGCGGTGAGGGAGATTTCCGAGCTGATCTTGAAGGCTCAGGGAAAGTGGTCCGAATTGATGGAGCGGTACTTGAGATAATGACCGGTTTGAGGATTCTTATCCTATCGCTGATCTTTTTGGTGGCGGGAGCGACCGCCATAACCATCCGGTTTAAACACAGGGGAGAAGAGAAACCTCCCCCTCCCGTGAAAGCGGAAGCAGACTTGACCTTAAAGAATATTCACTTTGTAGAGGACAGGTCGGGATTAAGGGAGTGGGAATTGGAGGCCAAAGAGGCCCGACATTTCCAAGAGGGGAAGATGACCATGCTCGAAGAGATTGAGGCCATCTTCTATTTTGAAGAGGGAGGGATGATCCGATTGAGGGGAGACCATGGGAGGATCCTCCACGGAGCCAGGGAAATCGAGCTCCAGGGGAATATCGTCATCTTCACCGCTGACGGACGTCAGTTGACGACCGATGGCCTCCATTATGTAAACGAGACTAAGCAGATCAGATCTTCCAGGCGGGTCGATATCGCGGGAAAGGGTTTGGAGCTAACCGGAAAGGATATGTGCATCGACCTGGTTACGGGGAAACTTACCATGCGGGGGAGGGTGGATACAGTCCTTTTCGACGCCCTCGGGGGTTGGAAGGACATGTTGCCATCGTGGGATCCATGAAAAGTTGGTTACCAAGGCTTTTCATTGTTATCATCCTCTCGCTGCTGGGCGGATCTCCACGCCCCCCGGCTGCTGAGGAAGGGGCCAAAAAGGGTCTTGGATTTGATCTCAGGGAGAGTTCTCAGCCCTTCCGGATTAAATCGGACGGGCTGGAGTGGGATTATAAGGGGCATGTAGTTACCTTTAAGGGAAATGTCATCGCAAATCAAGAGGACGTAACCCTCTATTCGGATCGGATGGTTGTTTATTACGATGAGACCACGAGTGAAGTGACCCAGATCGTGGCTGAGGGGGCGGTAAGAATTGTTCAGTTGGACAGGAGGGCAACGGGAGAGAAGGCGGTTTTCGATAACGCCGAGAAGAAGATCGTTCTCACGGGAAGACCGGTCGTCCGGCAGGGGAAGAACGTGGTGGTCGGGGAGAAGATCACCATTCTCATAGACCGGGATTGGGTTGAGGTGGAACGGGCGGATGTAACCATTTCTCCCGAGGAGATAAAGGGGAGGAGCAGCCTTCGCTCCAAGAGGCGAGGCACATAGCCATGACGACCTTATCCGTGGAGGGATTGACGAAATCCTTTGGGGAAAAGAGGGCGGTCGATGATGTCAGCCTCGAAGTAATGGGCGGAGAGGTAGTGGGTCTCTTAGGCCCAAATGGAGCGGGAAAGACCACGGCCTTCTATTTGATCACGGGGCTTCTCAAGCCGACCAGCGGCAGGGTGTTTCTCAATGGAGAGGACGTGACCATTTATCCCATGTATATGAGGGCGAAGAAGGGGATCGGGTATTTACCCCAGGAGCCATCGGTTTTCAGAAAGCTGACGGTCGAAGAGAATATCCTGGCCATTCTTGAAACCCTCGACATGCCTGGAAGGGAGAGGCGAAATAGGCTGGAAGATCTGCTGGGGGAATTAGGCATTTCATCGATCGCGAAGAGGAAGGCATACGCCCTCTCCGGAGGGGAACAGAGGCGGGTGGAGATCACCAGGGCCCTCGTCCTCCAGCCGTTGTTCATCCTTTTGGATGAACCTTTCTCGGGAATTGACCCCATCGCTGTTGTCGATATCCAAAACATCATTTCTCAGTTGCAATCCAAGGGGATTGGAATTATCATTACCGATCATAATGTACGGGAAACACTCGGTGTCTGCGATAGGGCATATATCATCAGTGAAGGGAAGATTCTGGAAAGGGGGACACCCGAACAGATTGCCCAAAGCAAAAGGGCACGGCAGATCTATTTGGGTGAGGGTTTTCGTCTCACGCAATAAGGGGGCGGGGACGGAGTTGGATCATGGCACTTGAAATCAAACAGAGTCCCAAATTGGTTCAGCAGTTGGTGATTACCCCCCAACTTCAACAGGCCATTAAATTACTTCAGCTCACCAGGGTGGAGTTGGTGGACCTGATTCAAGACGAGATCAAGGAGAACCCCCTGTTGGAAGTGAGCGAATTGGATGAGGGGGATGAGGCAAAGGAGGATTCACAGCCCGAGGATTTGGCGCAAAAGGAGAGGACCCCTGAGGTAAAGGGTGAGGGAGAAGGGAGCGATGATTTCGATTGGGAGAATTACTTGGAGAACTACAACCTGGCTTCCTACCGAGGCTCTTTGGATACCGAGGAAAAGCCCTCCTTCGAGAATTTCATCTTCAAGAAGACAACCTTGGGGGATCACCTCATGTGGCAACTCCGGCTGTCTGACTGTACTGACGAGGAGGAGCGGATTGGCCTATGGATCATCGGGAACATCGATGAGGATGGATATTTGAAGGTCACCACAGACGAGATTTCCCGGGAGACAGGGTCCGATGAGCCGCGTGTGGAGGAAGTCCTCAAGAGGATTCAACAATTCGATCCCGTTGGGGTGGGTGCGAGGGATCTCAAGGAGTGCCTGTTGCTCCAACTCAGGGACCTGGAGGAGAGAGATCCCATTGCCGATCAGATCGTGAGTCACTATTTGGCGCTTCTTAAGAATAGGAATTTTCAGCATATCGGCAAGAAACTTGGTGTAACGCCTGCTCGAGTGATGGAGTCGGTCAAATTGATCTCCGAGTTAGAGCCGAAACCGGGAAGGGCCTTCGGGGGCGATGAGGCCCGAACCATCATTCCCGATGTCTTCGTCTATAAGATCGAAGGGGATTACGTTATCGCCCTCAACGAGGATGAAGTTCCGAGGCTCAAGATTAATGCCCTCTACCGAAATGTTCTATCCAACCAGTCCAGTACACAAGAAGGAGATCGAAAATACATTCAGGATAAGCTCAAGTCGGCTGTTTGGCTGATTAAGAGCATTTATCAGAGACAGAAAACCATCTATAAGGTGACGGAGAGTATCGTCAAATTCCAACGGGAGTTCTTGGATAAAGGGGTGAATTATTTGAAACCCCTCGTGTTGAGGGATGTGGCCGAAGATATTCAGATGCACGAATCGACCATCAGCAGGGCAACCAACAATAAATACGTTCATACCCCTCAGGGGATATTCGAGCTCAAGTTCTTTTTCAATAATAGCATCAGTTCGATTCGCGGGGAGGATTACGCGTCTGAGAGCGTCAAACATTTGATAAAGGAGATCATCGCACGGGAGAACCCGAGGAATCCCTTCAGCGATGAAAAGATCGCCAAAGTCCTGCGGGGGTATAATATCGATATCGCCAGGAGGACTGTTGCGAAATACCGGGAGGCGCTGAAGATCCTGTCCTCCAACGAGAGACGGAAGCTATTCTGACGACTGCCCTCCTCAGGGGGCAATGGGGGGAAATGCAGGGATGCAGATCACCGTTACCTTTCGACATATGGATTCCAACGAAGGCATGAAGGAGTATGCCAAGCAAAAATTGATGAAGATAAAAAAATATATGGATAGCCCAGGAGAAGCCCATGTCGTCCTTTCCGTGGAGAAGTTCAGAAATATCGCAGAGGTGACCATTAAGGGTGAGGGCGTGAGAATTAATGGGGAAGAGCGGTCCAATGACATGTACTCTGCTATCGATAATGTCATGGATAAAATAGGGAGGCAGATCAAGAAACACCGCGGGAAAATTAGGAGACATAAATCGGGCCAGGTGGCCGAAAGTTAATGCTCCAGAGCAGAGGGCCTAAACTCCCGAGGGTGAGAAACACTAGTACGGTATGTGGTACAAAAGGGAGAATGGGTTTTTTTTTGGGTATGAAGGGATTACGGGAAATAGTGGAGGCGGGTTGAGATGAAGATCGCAGATATTTTAGATGAGGCTGCAGTCGTCCAAGACTTACACTCGGCCACCAAAAAGGGCGTTTTGGAGGAACTCTCCCACGTCTTGGTTCAAGAGGGGAAAATACCGGACCAGGATAAGGTCGTCGAGGTCCTTTTGGAAAGGGAGAAGCTGGGAAGCACGGGCATTGGCGACGGTATTGCTATTCCCCACGGGAAGATGAAAGGGATTGAGGAGCTTGTTGCCTCCTTTGGACGTAGCATACAGGGGGTCAATTTCGAGTCAGTCGATAACAAGCCGGCGCATCTCTTCTTTTTGCTGGTTACGCCCGAAAATTCGGCAGGAGTTCATTTAAAGGCATTGGCCAGGATTTCACGCCTTCTGAAGGATCCCAGTTTCAGAAATCGCTTAATGGAGGCAAGGGACCGTCAGGATCTCTTTCAGATTATCGTCGAGGTGGACGATAAGTTTTAGGAGGTCCGCCTCTTTGTACGGAGGATGGGATGGGGAAATGGGCTTTGTTTTGGTTGAGGAATTAGGGAAGGAGACGGAATATGGGTTGGATCTGAGGCTGGTTGCGGGGAAGAGAGGGCTAAAAAAAAGGATCACTGACCTCCGTATCCACAGATTCGGTCTCGCCCTGGCGGGCTTCACCGATCACGTGCAACCCCATCGGATTTACCTTTTAGGCAATACCGAACTTTCCTATCTCAAGGCACTGCCTCCACGGAAGCGGGAAGAAATCATCAGGAAGATCTGTTCGCTCAAGATCTCCTGCTTCGTCGTTACGGCAACCCGGAGCATCCCCAAATCCCTGATTCGCGAGAGCGAAAAGGCATCCGTTCCCCTTTTTAAGACGGGGTTGATGAGCCACTTTTTTATCGAGCGGGCAACGAAATTCTTGGAGCAAAAGTTGTCGGCCGCAACGAGCGTTCATGGCGTCTTGGTAGATGTATTCGGCGTTGGGGTGCTCATTTTAGGCCGGAGCGGGATCGGAAAAAGCGAATCTGCCTTGGATCTCATCACGAGGGGCCATCGATTAGTGGCCGACGATATAGTCCATATTCGCAAGATTCAGCCTTCAACGATCCAGGGCACGGGCTTCGACCTTGTCAAACACCATATGGAGATTCGAGGTCTGGGGATTATCGATATCAGGGGCCTTTTTGGAGTGGAAGCGATTCGGCGGCAGAAGGAGGTCGATTTGGTGGTGGAGTTGGTTGAATGGCAAGCGGATTATGATCGTCTTGGCTTGGAGGAGCAGAAGTACGCGACGTGCGGGGTTGAGCTTCCCATGGTGCGGATCCCAGTAACCCCTGGTCGCAATCTAGCCGCCATTATTGAGGTGGCGGCAAAGAATCACCTATTAAAGGGGATGGGTTACCACGCCGTGATGGAGTTGGACAGAAGATTGACCGAAAAGATCGCTTCCAAGAGGATTAAGGATAAGCCAACCGGGGACGACACAGAGTGAGGAATTTGAGGATTGTCCTCATCAGCGGTCTTTCCGGGTCGGGAAAGACCACCACCATAAAGGCCCTGGAAGATATGGGCTTTTATTGCATTGATAACCTCCCCATTGTACTGTTCCCCACCTTCGTGGACCTCTGTTCGCGGTCCGCGGGCGGAATAACCAATGCCGCCTTAGTTGTCGATATTCGAGGAAAGGAGTTCTTAGAGGGGTCTCGCCAAATCATTCAACAGTTGCGGGAAAAAGGGTATTTAATCGAGATCCTCTTCTTGGAGTCCTCTGATGAGGTCCTGGTGAGAAGATATCGCGAGACTCGACGCCAGCATCCACTGGCCATTGGAAAGCCGGTAGCTGAGGGAATTCAGTTGGAGAGGGAGGGTTTGAGGATCATGCGGGATATGGCTGATAAGGTGATTGATACATCGGAATTTAACGTTCACGAACTCCAGGATACGATTCGAAAATATTTCTCCAACGAATCAAGGCTGAGGAAAATGACAATTACGCTGCTTTCCTTCGGATATAGCTACGGCATCCCCCTTGAGGCTGATTTGTTGGTGGATGTGAGATTTTTGCCCAATCCCTACTTTATCGAGGACTTGAAACCATTGACTGGAGAAGATCCCAAGGTTACCAAATACGTGTTGAAGTGGGATGAGACTCAGGAGTTCTTGAGGCGTTTTCGAGAGTTGGTGGACTTCTTGATCCCCCTGTATAAAAAGGAAGGGAAAAGCTATTTGACCATCGCCATAGGATGTACCGGAGGAAGGCACCGATCCATCGTGGTGGCGAATACCGTGGAGGCATACCTGCGCAAGAGTCTCAAAGGGGGAGGTGTCATTTTGAGGACGACGCATAGGGACATCGGAAAGGGTTAGGAGAGGGAAAATGGTGGGCATTGTAATCGTTACCCATTTGAGGTTGGGAGAGGAGTTACTGGCCGTGGCGGAATTGATCGTGGGGAAGCTCGAACAGTTCCAGGCTGTTGCCATAAACCCCACAGAGGGGGTGGAGGAGATTAAGGAGAAGATCTCCGAGGCCATCCGGAGGGTCGATAGAGGAAAGGGGATCCTCATTCTAACGGATATGTTCGGGGGAACGCCCTCGAATATCAGCCTTTCCTTCCTAGAGGAGTGGAAGATCGAGGTGATCACTGGAGTGAACCTGCCTATGTTGCTGAAGCTCTCCACATACGATGGAGAAGGAGATTTGGCGGAATTGGCGGAGTTCATCAAGACGTACGGTCAAAAGAATATCAATCTNNCCCGCCGCCTAACGTTTCACAATCTGTTCGCCATTGCCAGGTAAGGCTCCGTAGTGGTAGTTGGAGGGTGAGGAAGCATTAGTGCTGCGGTCGGACCGGAAAGAGGTCGGAGGTTAGAGGGTAGAGGCAAGAGTTGAGAATAAATAGGTAAGCAGCAGGGAGTAGGGAGTGAGGAGTAAACAGACGAGGGGAAGCTAAGAGGTGGGAGGAGAGAGGCTGAGGCTGAGAGGTTAAGACTCGGAGATGAGAAGTTAAGGGATACTCCGTTCCGTCCGAACATCAAGTAACGTTTCCAAAAAGCACCGGAGTTTCACGATACTGAGGGGGAGAATGTGATAAGGTATTCATTTTGTGGTACATTATCTTTTTCGAAAGAAAGCTTCCACCTCCCTTCGATTCGATGCTCGTGAAGTGACTCGTTCGAGGTGAGCAGGCCATGGCCATTGAGGTTAGGAGTTTCGTCATTAAGAATAAGTTGGGCCTTCACGCACGGGCGGCTGCACTGTTGGTTCAGAAGGCGAACCAATTCGCTTGCGACATTAAGATCGAGAAAGACGGCCTGGAGGTGAATGCCAAGAGCATCATGGGAGTTATGATGTTGGCAGCGGCGAAGGATTCCGAGGTAACCATTGAGGCGGAAGGAACCGACTCTCGGAAGGCCTTAAAGGCATTGGGAGAGCTGTTCGAAAATAAATTCGGGGAAGAATAATGAGGGATCAACAATCTATCAAACGGGTTCTGAAGGGAACTGCAGCCAGCTCCGGGATCGTCATCGGAAGGGCCTTTCTGATCCATCGGGGAAGGGTGAGGATTCCCCAGAAGTCCATCGAACCCCCCCAGGTTGCTACTGAGATAAAACGGTTTAAGAGGGCCATTGGGAGGTCAAAGCACCAACTCCGGGAGATTAAAGAGAAGATCTTAGCCGAGGAGGTGAGGAGGCATTTCTTCATCCTGGATGTTCATTTGATGATCCTGGATGATGAGATGCTGATCCAGGATACCATCGAGGTGATTAAAACTCGGAGGATCAATGTCGAATGGGCGCTGGATATCGTTATTACGAAATTGAACACTGCCTTCGATACCATTGAGGATGAATACCTCAGGGAGAGAAAGAATGATGTGAATTACGTGGCCCAGAGGATCTTTCGGAATTTGGTGGGGAGAGGGCAGGATGATTTGGCCAAAATCAAGGGAAATGTCATCGTGGTTGCCCATGATCTTTCGCCGGCCGACACCATCCAGATGAACCTCAACCACGTGGCCGGGTTCATCACCAACATGGGTGGCAGGGTTTCACATACCGCTATCCTTTCGAGGTCTTTGGGGATACCCGCTATTGTGGGATTGGAGACGGCTACCTCCACAATCCATGGAGGCGATCTGCTGATCATCGACGGATATGGGGGAACGGTTATCATTAACCCCGATGAGGCAATTTCCAGTGAATACGTTGAGAAACGGAAGCAGATTAGATTCCTGGAGAGGGAGGTCCTCAAGTATGCGGCACTCCCCGCCGAGACCCGTGATGGCTATCGGGTCAAAATGGGGGCGAATATCGAGTTGGTAGAGGAGCTTCCCCTGGCCCTCCGCCACGGGGCAGAGGGGATCGGGCTCTATCGCACGGAAATCCTCTATTTGAATCGGGAGGATCTTCCCTCGGAAGAAGAGCAATTCCATACCTATAGGAAAATCGCTGAGGGGGTAGCCCCCAGCTCGGCCGTCATCCGAACCCTGGATGTCGGCGGGGATAAATTTGTCTCAAAATACGGGTATGATCATGAGGTCAACCCCGCTCTGGGGTTGAGGGCTATACGGTTCAGCATCAAAGAACCAGAGCTCTTCAAGATCCAGCTTCGAGGGATTTTGAGGGCGAGCGCTTTCGGGGAATTGAAGATCCTGTTTCCCATGATCTCGGGGATTGCTGAGGTCAGAAAGTCTAAGGAAATCCTGAAAGAGGCTAAGGAGGAATTGGTCCGAGAGGGGATCTCCTTCGATGAGGGAATCCAAGTCGGGGCGATGATCGAAATTCCCTCGGCCTCGATTATCGCTGATGCCCTGGCACATGAGGTCGATTTCTTCAGTATCGGGACCAATGACCTTATTCAGTATGCCCTGGCCATCGATAGAATCAACGAACTCGTCTCCTATCTCTATGAGCCTCTCCATCCGGCAATCCTGAGGATGATAAGGGGGGTTGTAGAGGCAGGCCATCGGGCCGGCATTGAGGTGGGTATTTGTGGTGAAATGGCCGCCGATCCCGCTTATATCCTCATTCTCTTGGGGATGGGCCTTGACGAATTGAGCATGACCCCGTCTTATATCCCCCGCGTGAAAAAGATCCTGAGAAGATCGAGTTATGAGGAGGCCAAGCAGCTCTTGGACAAGGCATATCAGCTATCCACCGCTACCGAGATTGAGGAATACGTGAAGAAGAGGATGGCGGAGCGTTTCCCCGATGATTTTACCCTCGGTTACTACTGAGACGGGACAGCATAAATCTTTGTGAGAAGGAGGATAGGTCCATGGCAATGACTGATTACCTGTTCACCTCGGAGTCGGTAACGGAAGGACATCCCGATAAGGTAGCGGATCAGATTTCCGATTCGGTCCTCGATGCCATCGTCGAGCAGGACCCGAAGGGAAGGGTGGCCTGTGAAACTATGGTGACGACGGGCATGGCAATCGTAGCGGGGGAGATTACGACGAGTTGTTACGTGGACATTCCCGGTATCGCCAGGCAGACCATTAAGGAAATCGGCTACAACGACTCCGCCATGGGATTCGATTGGGAGACCTGTGCCGTTATTACCTCTATCGATAGCCAGTCACCGGATATCGCCATGGGCGTCAATGAAACACCAGAACATGAGCAGGGTGCGGGAGATCAGGGACTGATGTTCGGCTATGCATGTAATGAGACGGAGGAGTTGATGCCCATGCCTATCCTCTATGCCCATAGGTTGACCAGGAGGTTGGCAGAGGCGAGGAAAAACGAAACCCTCGATTTTCTCCGGCCGGATGGAAAGTCTCAGGTAACCATCCAGTACATTAACGGCACGGCCACACGCGTGGATACCGTGGTGATCGCAGCACAGCATAAACCGGACGTCAGTCGAACGACCCTGGAGGAAGGGATCGTGGAGGAGGTGATCAATAAGGTTATCCCCGAGCACTTACGGGATAAGAAGACCAAGTACCTCATTAATGCTACTGGCCGCTTCGTAGTGGGCGGACCCATGGGGGATTGCGGCTTGACGGGAAGGAAGATCATCGCCGACAGCTATGGCGGCCAGGGAAGTCATGGGGGGGGAAGTTTTTCTGGCAAGGACCCCTCCAAAGTGGACCGGAGCGCATCATATATGGCCCGGCATATCGCGAAGAATGTTGTTGCCGGAGGCCTTGCTGATAAATGTGAAGTGCAACTCTCCTACGCCATTGGCGTTGCTGAACCCGTTTCGGGCATGATCAATACGGGGGGTACAGGCAAAATACCCTCGGATCAGATCGCCAAGATCATCCTGGAGCATTTCGATTTGAGGCCGGCCAAGATGATAACATATCTGGATCTCCTTCGTCCCATCTACAAGAAGACGGCCTGTTACGGTCACTTCGGCAGGCATGATCCGGATTTTACTTGGGAGAAGGCTCATAGAGCCGATGAGTTGAGAAAGGCGGCCGGATTGTAAAGGGGGCCAGAGAGGGTGGATTACGATATTAAAGATATCAACATGGCGGGCCCGGGGAGACTGAGGGTCGAATGGGCAAGCCAGAGCATGCCCGTTTTGGATAATATCAGGGAAAGATTTGAGCGGGATCGACCTTTGGAAGGGGTGAGGATATCGGCGTGTCTTCACATTACCACTGAGACCGCCAATTTAGCAAAGACCCTAAAGGGAGGCGGCGCAGAGGTGGCCCTGTGCGCCTCGAATCCCCTGAGTACCCAGGACGATGTGGCCGCCTATCTCGTGGGGGAGGAGGAGGTCCCAGTATTTGCCATAAAGGGTGAGGATAGCCAAACCTATTACGAACATATACAGCGGGCCTTGGACTATGGGCCCACCGTTACCATGGATGATGGGGCGGACCTGGTTTCGTCCCTCCATTTCATTGCCCTGGACAAGTGGGGTGAGCTCAGTCCAACGGTAAGGAAGTGGGCTAAGGGGTTGTCTGGGGCGGCTAGAGAGA
>JABAOH010009339.1_pt1 | contig 11230 bp, 9 predicted proteins | sample 7062181 | NCBI WGS metagenome assembly JABAOH01 (sample SAMN14538630, study PRJNA623070) | marine sediment metagenome | biome: marine biome [ENVO:00000428]; feature: marine pelagic biome [ENVO:01000023]; material: deep marine sediment [ENVO:00002113]; isolation source: pool of 5 deep marine... | reverse complement strand
TGTGGGCGACGGCTGAGGTGCGAGGAAGGGCAGGTTGGCAGGCAAGGGCACGACAAAGAGCAGGACGTACGCGAGAATTCCAACCAAGACCACTCCCCCTAGAGAACCGATTAGCCTCCAACGGATTCTCCTCCTGCCCAACTCCTCTCCACAATGGGGACAGACGGCGAGCCCATCCCTTATCTCCTCCCTGCACTGGCGACAGCGAGTGCTCTGCCTGCGCAGTCGCACCCCACAATGAGGGCAGATTGTTTCCTCGACAGAGATGGGCCCTCCACACCATCTGCAAGTCTCCATAGACCTACGATCCTCTCGAAATCAGCATGAAAGCTCCCACTAGGATGAAGAGTGCTCCCGCCCCCATCCTTATGTATTGAGCCGGGATGACTCTGGTCAGCGTCCCACCTATGGCGACCCCCAGGAGCGTCACTAGGGCCAACCCTAGTACCGCTCCTACGAAAACCGCCAAGGGAGTCTGCGATTCCGCGGCCATAGCTATCGCCGCCAGCTGTGTCTTGTCTCCCAACTCTGCCAGGAAGATCAACCCAAAAGTAGTGACTACTACTCTCCAATCCATGCCTGTTGGATCCCTCCTCTCAGGGCAGCAACGACTCGCCGCTAGCGACGCGCAGGATGTCGAAATAGGACACTATGAGCACGAAGCCCAGGATAATGACCATGCCTATGATGTGAACCAGACCTTCCCTCTGAGGGGATACGCGCTTGCCCCTCCGAATCACCTCCAGAACGACGAAAACAAGCCGACCGCCATCGAAGGCGGGCAGGGGCAACATGTTGAGGATCGCCAGCTGTGTGCTTAGAAACGCAGCGAAACGCAAAGTATCTGTCAGACCATACCGCACCACTTCGCTGGTGGCCTGGACGATACCTATCGGCCCTGCGATCTGAGGCGCGATCAACCCTCTTATCACCGCTGCGATCCACTGGAACATGGCAAACAACCACAGAATGGTCTCGTACAAAGCGCGAGGGATAGCCTCCCAGATGGGGTAGGATTTGACGGCCAGGGCTGGACCTATTCTGATTCCCATCGGTCCCTCACCTTCGGGGGGATCAGCGCGCGGAGTTATCTGCACAGCGCCAACTATGGTCCGGCCCCTCCGCACGGTGAGGGTGATCTCTTGACCCAAGTGCTCGTGCGTGTACTCCCGTAGCGCTTCGTAGTCCTCTACGTCTTGCCCGTCGACGGCGATCACTGTATCCCCAGGCCGCAAGCCAACCTCCGCCGCCGGTGAGTCGAGTTCCACTTGATAGATGCCAGCACCTGCCTGACTCTCGTCGGGAGTCAGGGTCCCTATCATGTAGACAAGACTGAGCAGCACGACAGCTAGCAACATGTTCGCTATCGAACCTGCGGAGAGAACCATCGCTCTGGCCAATCTGCTCTTGCTGGCCAAGCTGCCCTGCTCCTGGGGATCCTCCTCGCCCACCATGCGCACAAAGCCTCCCACCGGGATGAGGTTGATGGTGAACTCGGTATCGCCTCGTTTGCCCACGGTGAGAAGCCGGGGAGGATAGCCGATGCCAAACTCCTCTACCTTGACGCCAGCCCTCTTGGCTGTCACGAAGTGACCCACCTCGTGGACGAGGATCATGATGCTTAACACGACGACAACGGCAATTGCCGTGACGAGTGTACTGACTATCATCTATCAACTCAGACTCCTTGTCAGGCTGCTCCTCCCCCTCAGAGTCGCTTTATTATACCCGTCAGATCCTAGCCTCGCAAGTGCCCCGGTAATGGAGACCCGCGATGAGCACGCTAGCCACACCGGGTGTTCCACCGCCTGAAATCTGTGACCCAGGCCACCTCTGAACGTTCCTTGCAACTCGTCCCAGCGAATTGCCCGTCCTTCCAAAAGACGATAGAATCGAGACAAATGATCCAACAGACAGACAACAACCTGCTCTTGGCCTGCGTCAGAGCCCGTTGGAGCACGCAGGCAGCAGACGAGGTCAGGCGAATCGTCCTCGAGACGGACGTGAACTGGGATGGGTTCCTCGAGCAAGCGGCCAAGCACTGCGTGGCACCCTTGATCTACCACACCATGCGCGATGAGCATGGGATTCTGCCGGCATCGGTCAAGCAGAAGCTGCGGGAGGAGTACTACCTATCTGCGGTACGCAATACTCTTCTGTATCAGGAACTAGCGAACATCCTCGCGACCTTCAACGACGCTGGCCTGCCAGTCATCGTGCTCAAAGGGGCAGCCCTCGCCCAGGAAATGTACGGCAACATCGCTCTGCGCCCCATGAGCGACATAGATCTGCTGGTCAAGGGCGAGGAGATCGCCTCAGGGCAACAGCTGCTTCTGCAACGCGGGTATTCCCCCATCGAACTTGCGCACCCAACCGGGCGCCATTCTACCTTCGAGGGTGACGCCGCTGGCTACCGAGTTCACATTGAGGTTCACTCCCACATCGTATCTTCAGCCTATTATCGGAGCACGATACCGGAGGACTGGCTCTGGCGCGACCCCGTCCGCCTGCCCGTGGGCGACAATCCCGCACTGATGCTCTCGCCCGAGGGGATTGTGGTTCATTCCTGTCTACATCTGCTCGACCATGTCGCCGTACCAGGAAGCCTGCTATGGCTTTGTGACATCAAAGAGGTTTCACAGCGCCACGACATTGCCTGGGACGCGTTTGTGGACAATCTCGTCCATTTCAGAATCGCGTCGCCCGTCAGATCCGTACTCTTCGAATGCTCCAGGCTGCTGCGGCTCCCGATACCCGAGCGGCCGCGCGAGCGCCTGCTCGCTCACCAACCAGGCTTCTGGGAAAGGAGAGCATACCAACTCTGCCTATCTCCCACTCGAAGCACTGTCAGCAGGACATTGTTCGATCTCTTGGCCATCGAGGGCGTCCCGGCAAAGGCACATTATCTGCATTCCCGTCTCCTGCCCGACCGCGACTACATGATGGCACGCTACTCGATCGGTGATCCTCGACTCGTCCCCCTCTACTATCCTCTTATGATCACCAGAGCCATCGCCGACGGGCTCAAAGCCCTCGCTCAACCCCGCCTATGACATGCGGTTGAGCGGCAGGCGTTTTGTCGGCCGCCCTCCGCAGGCTTCGGAAGCTCTAGATAAAGTTGTCCCAGGCATGCACACATTGAATGGTGGGGACAAGAGTGATATAATGCCAACAGAGACGCACAGTAACGCGCGACAGTGTATTGGCGACGGTACGACGCGTCGCCACTGAGTTGAATGCAGCCTCGGCACCACATGCACTCAGCGCTGTGTCTGCAAAGCTTTATACACGGACGTATCTGGTGACACATCTTGCTCATCGCATCGCCGCCTACGAACTCCTGCTAGTTGCGACAGCGACGCCGTTCCTCCTCTTCCCCGGCAAGTGGACTCCTGTGGGGCTGGCCCTTCTCGCCGTGGCCTGGGTAGCTCGCTGGGTGGTGACCCGTCGTATCTCGGCAAGGACCGCGATGGATGTCCCCATCATCCTGCTGCTGATCATGACGGGAGTGAGCCTCTTTCCCTCCGTCGATCTCAGCTTGAGCCTCAACAGAGCGTGCCTCATGCTGCTGGGGGTGGCTCTCTTCTACGGCATCGTGAATGGTGTGCACAGCGCGCGGCAGATGCACTACATCGGGATCGCCCTCGTGCTCCTAGGCCTCTTGATAGCGGTGATAGGCCTTCTGGGGACAGATTGGGAGATTGGACTGCTGGTCGACATCCCGGCGGTGTACGAGCGGCTTCCAGGGCCTATGATTCGCGGCTTGCCGGGCAGCGGAGTGATAGAGGAGTACGATCTGGTAAACCCGAGGATTGTGGCCGGTGCCTTGGCCATCGTCATCCCTGTGCCCCTAGCGTACCTTGCCTTCGGGCAGGACAAGAACTTCCGCTTGCTCTCTGGCTGCACTGCGCTGGCCATGGCGGCTGTCTTGCTGCTGACTCAGGCGCCCCAGGGCTACCTGGGCCTCGCTTCTGCACTGTTCCTGATAGGCGTGTGGGGAAGTCGCTGGGTCCTCATCGCTCTTCCCCTCGGCACATGTGGGCTTGTCGGGGCCTGGGGACTTCTCCGGCCGCACCAAGTGTTGGTAGAGAGGCTCAGCGCGGAGACGATGGATACCCTAGACTTCGGCCTCGGGAGTCGCATAGTGAACGGGGCCAGGGGTCTCGGCATGGTCCGCGACATGCCATTCACCGGGATCGGCCTCAACACATTCCCCGCCGTAGACGGACTCTACAGCTTCGGTCGAAGCCACGCCGAACACGCCCACAACCTCTACATCCAGACGGCCGTCGATCTGGGCATGCTAGGCCTGGTGGCGCTTCTTGCTCTCCTGGCTGCCATTGCCTATACTGTTGCACGCGCCTATCGGCCTCTGATGAGTCGCAACCAGCGGGCGCTGCTGATCGGGATCTGCGGCTCGGTAGTGGCCTGGCTGGCCTACGGGCTTCTGGACAGCATCACGTTGGGCCACAAGCCGGGCGCGGCCGTCTGGGTGGCGCTTGGCCTGGCAGCGACTACTCGCCTACAAGTAGAGGTACCGGCGACGCCAGCGCTGCCGTTCCCGCCTCGGCTCAGTCGCCAGTGGCTACTGCTCGTGCTCACACCACTGGCGGTACTCGTGATGATAGTGGGCTTGACTGCGCACAAGAGCATTGGGGCCTTTTGGGTAAACTTGGGGGTCATGGAGGCCCACCGTGCTCTGGCGAATGCCGACTCGCCTGCGAGCGCGGCCGAACATCGAGATGCGTCTGAAGAGTACCTTCGTGAGGCGATACGGTGGGATCCCAGCAGAGCTCGAGCCCATCGTCTGCTGGAATGGACGATGAGTGAGGACATCGGGAGCAGGCCCTGGCCGCGAGAAACGCTGTGAGGGGCAGAAGCATCCGCGCGAGGTAGCCAGCGGGGGCGCTTGGCGCTAGATTCAGTGTAGGGTCTTCCAGCGAGGGAGTGTTCAAAGCAGAGAATGAGGACTGACACAGAGTCCAAGGGACTCAACGTAGTGGCTGCAATCCCGTGCCACAACGAGGAGCAGTTCATCGGCGACATCGTGCGCTCAGCGCAAGAGTACGTGTCTCAAGTAGTCGTCGTCGATGACGGATCATCGGATAGGACCATCGACGCAGCCGTAGAGGCTGGAGCCATGGTCGTGCGCCACGGCACCAACAAGGGCCCCGGCGAGGCCTACAAATCCTGCTTCGAGGCAGCACGGTCTCTCAAGGCTGACGTGCTCATCACTCTAGACGGCGATGGCCAGCATCTGCCGGACGAGCTACCCCGGCTCCTGCATCCCTTGCTTTCTGAAGAGGCAGATCTGGTGATTGGCTCGCGCTTCCTGAAAGACTACGACATTCCGCGCTACCGCAAGGTCGGCATCGACGTCATTACCTGGCTGTACAATCTTGGCTCCGCCGTCAAAGTAGTGGACGCTCAGAGTTGTTATCGGGGCTACAATCGCAAAGCACTGGATACGCTCCGCATCACGGAGAGCGGCTTCGGATTCAGCGTCGAGCTGCTCATACAGGCCAGGAATCGCGGTTTGGTCATTCAGGAAGTGCCGGTTTCCTGTATCTACCACCGAGACAGCCATAGCATGAACCCGGTGCTCCATGGGGTGGGAGTAGCCTTGATGGTGATCAAGCATCGCCTCAAGGACCTCGTACCAGACAGAAGCGGCGATCCTTCCGAGGCGCAGTAGTGACGGTGTTGGCTCTGGCTCTTGGCCTCATCTCGTTTCTCCTCATCTGGCAGTTTGTGGGTTATCCCACCCTGATGGGCATAGTTGCCCTCTTCGCCAAACCCAGGGAGAAGCACCGATCCTACACGCCGTTCGTCTCCGTTATTGTGCCTGCACACAATGAAGAGACGGTGATCGGCAAGAGGCTCGAGAACCTCCTGGCCCTCGACTACCCTGACGATGAGTACGAGATCCTCGTGGTCGAGTCGGGTTCCACCGACGGTACGCTGAAGGTGGTGCAGGACGCTATTGCCAACCGTCAAGGGGAGGCGCCCCCAATGAAGCTCCTGCGCGAGGCGGAGAGACGGGGGAAGGCGTCTGCCATCAACCTGGGGAAGCGCCACGCAAGGGGCGACATCATTCTGGTCACCGATGCTAATTCTGCATTCGAGCCCAACGTACTCAGAGAGATGATGCCTCACTTCGCGGACCCCAAGGTAGGGGCCGTGGGAGGCAGGTACGTCGTCTCCAACCCGGACAACATCCACACCTCCTCGGAATCGTTCTACTGGGACCTGGAGTACATCATGCGGCGTGGCGAGTCAATCGTGGACTCCGCGTGTCTGTTCCACGGCGAGATCAACGCCTGGCGGAAGAACCTGGCGGAGGCGGACACAGATAACCTGTCTGAGGACTTGGACATAGCGATCCAGATCAGGCGGGCGGGCTACAAGATCGAGTACGAGTCCTCGGCCCTTGTTTATGAACCCGGGGCCACGACCGCTCGGGACCAGATCAGGCAAAGGAAGAGGACCACTACAGGAACGCTGCAGTGCATCTTTAAGTACAGGGACTACCTCCTGTTACCGAGAGATCTGTATAGCTTGCTGATATTCCCATCCCACAAGGGGCTGGTCATGCTCTCCCCCTTGCTTCTTGTCTCTGTGGCGATTCTGTATCTCTTGGTCCGGGACATCGGCATCATAGTCGCACACGCAACTGTGACCTTCGTCCTCTTCGCCGTACTGCTCGTGGTTCTTCTGAGCCTGAGAAGCAAGCTGGTCGACGGCGCACAGGGGCCTTCGGCTGGATCACTCACTTCGGTGCCGAGGATTCTCTACTATGTGCTGCTGAACGAGTATCTGGTTTTCCTGGCGTGGATTGATCTTCTCCTGGGGCGTTACTCCGTCCTGTGGGAGAAAGCAGAGTCGACGCGGGCTGCCGTCGAGTAGGGCCACAGACGTGGAACCGCAATGAGAATACTCATCACATCCATCGTAGACCTGAAAAGGGTCCCGCACAATCGGATACACGTCTTCGCTGACTACCTGTCTCGCAGGCACGACGTGACCGCCCTCTGCCTGAACGCCTGGTGGCTGGCAAGGGGCGATGCGGACGATGGCGGCGGGGAACACAGCGGTGACCCCTACTTCCGGGAGCTGTTTGAGAGAGCCAGGGTCCACTACCTGAGCGAGCGGAGAGACCCGCCTGTACTGCAAGAGGTGACTTGCCTTCCCAGGCTGAACGGGGTGTTGCGGAACATAGATCTCTCTCGCTTCGATGTGCATCTCAACTATGGCAATCTGGTAGCTGGATACTTTGTCTCCAGAAAGGCGAAGCCTCTCGGCATACCCACTGTGCTTGACCTCGCCGACGACCTACCTCAGAGCTTCGCGCGATCACCACAGGTGCCGCCGGCTCTCAGACCGGTGGCATGGCTCGTCGCCAGGGCCATGCTCAAGGCCAACGTGCGACTTGCCAGCCGAGTCACGTTCGTTACAAAGGCTCTCAAGGATGCTTATCTCCTACCAGACAGCAAAGCGGCGTTGATACCCAATGGCTACCACGCTGACCTGTGTGCCCAGAGCTCGAATGACTCGCTCAGAGAGGAGCTGGGCCTAGGCGACGCCTTTGTGGTGGGCTTCGTGGGTAACCTGTTGGAGTGGGTGGACCTGGACCCAGCCTTCTCAGCACTCAGAACGCTTGCCAGTGATGGGAAGGACCTGAGAATGCTCATCGTGGGCGGGGGTGAGAAGCTCGACCAGAGCGTCGCTCTCGCCAAGGCGTACGGGATATCGGATACAGTAGTCTTCACCAACCATGTCGCTCTCGCACGCGTGCCCGAATACATCTCGTGCATGGACGTCTGTCTCGTTTCTCGAAAGCCCACCACAGATTCGGACCGCTCACTTCCGGTGAAGTTGTTCGAATACATGGCTTGCCAGAAGCCCGTCATCTCAGTCCCTCTGGTTGGAGTTAGGGAAGCAGTTGGCGACAGGGTGCTGTATGCCTCTGATAGCTCAGAGCTGGTGGACAGGATCGAACGACTGTACACTGACAGAATCCTTCGGGAAGAGCTGGGCTCCGCAGGCAAGGCCTTTGTGGAGCAGAACTACGACTGGGAGCATATCTGCGCCAGATTCGAAGCTACATTGGCTGAGGCCACCAAGGAATATTCGGCCTCTAATTCGGCACTCGGCCTGGCAGAATGAGTAAGCCATGAAGATATGTGTGGTGGGACACCATGTTGACGAGCCTGATGAAGGTGTGAGGAAGATAGCTTACGACTTGGCTCTTGAGTTGTCGCGCCGCCACCATGTCCTGAAACTGGACATCACGGATGTGAAGAACTCGTCGTCCATCAGAGCCTTCCAACCAGACGTGATTCACTACGTGCTATCGCCAACCCTACCAGGGCTGGCCGCAGCAAAGCTCCTTTCGCTCGCTTACAGACCTGCCGCGACCGTGATGTCCGCCCCGCACCCCGACCTGAGGCACTTGGGCAGGCTGGCAACTCTGTTTCGGCCCGACCTCATCCTGATTCAGGCAGAGAACAGTGAGGCCAGGTTCCATTCGTTGGGCTTCAGGACCAAGTTCCTTCCCAACGGCGTCGACACTGAGAGGTTCGTGCCAGTCGACGCGCCGACGAAGGAGAGTCTCAGGGAGAAGTACAACGTCCAGAGCGACAAGTTGGTAATTCTCCACGTGGGCTCTCTCAAGCGGGAAAGGAATCTGCATGTCATGCAGGCCTTGCAGCAGGATGGGTGCCAGGTGCTCATCGTGGGAAGGCCTTCGGAGAAGAGAGACTCAGTGTTGGTAGACGAACTCCGGGCGTCAGGATGTATCGTCTGGACGAACTACGTGCCCCACCTTGAGGAGATCTACGGCTTGGCCGATTGCTACGTCTTTCCGGCCACTGACAGGCGGTACTGCATCGAAATGCCCCTCTCAGTTCTGGAGGCGATGTCCTGCGCCCTACCTGTTGTCAGCACCAGGTTCGGTGCCCTGCCGCGCTTCTTCGATGAGGGTGACGGCCTCTTCTTCGCCAACGGTACCGGAGAGCTCGTGCAGGGCATAGAGAGGGTGAAGAACGACCCGGCGACTGGAACACGAGACAAGGTCCTGCCGTACGCCTGGGACAACGTTGTGGCTTCTCTTGAGCACATCTACGAAGGCCTGACGATGCGAAAGAGGACGCCTTGAGACGCGACTCAGCGCCGAGCAATGTGGTGCAGACAATGAGAACGGAATCAGAAAGCGCTTCGAAAGGTCATCTAGTTTGCTTCGTGGGTATCGACGGCGCTGGCAAGAGCACTCTGGCTAGGGCTCTGACGGCAATCGTCGAGCAACAGGGCATCGAGTGTGATCATGTCTGGGGTGGGTTCAGCTCCTCGTTTATCATATTCAAGCCGCTCATCGGCGCCTTGAAAGCGTCGCTTTTCAGCGGGAACGATCACATGGAGGTATCCAAGACCAAAGGAAGGGTGCTGAAGAGTTCGCGGTTGTCAGCACTGTACCAGTATCTCGCTCTGACTGACTACACGATCCGGGCGGTCTTCAAGATCAAGCTACCTCTCTTGTTCGGCAGGCAAGTTATCTGTGACCGGTACGTCTACGATGTGATCACCAGCGTAGGCGTGGTCCTGGACTACCCCATGGACAAGACGCTTGCGCTTCTGCGCCGCTGTCTGGCCTTCCTGCCCAAGCCGGACTTGGTCTTCCTCGTGGACCTGCCGGAGACAGTGGCGTATCGGCGCAAGGATGACATCGTCTCACCCGAGTTTCTATCCATCAGAAGAGAGATCTACCTGCAAATGGCCCGGCAGGAGGGGATGACCATACTCGATGGCAACTGCGACGTGGGGGAACTGGAGCAACTGGTGGTGACCAAAGCTCTGCCGCTCATGATGGGAGATCGCTGACATGACAAAGGTCATGGTGATCGGCATAGATTCCTTGGACCCCCTGCTATTGCAGAGGTTCGAGGATGACCTGCCCAACTTCACGAGGCTGCGACAGGCCAGCCCCGAAATAGGCCTGGAGTGCATCTTTCCCCCCGATTCCATACCAGCCTGGGTCAGCATCCACACTGGCTTGAACCCGGCAAGACATGGCCTCATCCACGTGTTCGACGTCTTCGAAACGCAGTGGCAAGAGATCCTCAACATCGACCCACAGGCATTCCAGGGCCGGACCTTCTGGGACCATGCCAGCGATGCCGGCAAACGAGTGTGTGTGCTCTTCCCCTTCGTGGCCTTCCCCCCTTGGCCCGTCAACGGCTTGATGGTGGGCCGATCGATGGACGAACGCAAAGTCGAGGGTGGTTCGCCCTGGCAGACCGAGAGAGAGCTGCGCAGCTATCCTGCCGACGCTCCAACTAGATACGGCATTCCGTCATCGATCAGGGATGTGTCAGGCAAACATCCTGGCGTGTCGAATCTGCGCGCCCGCACCGAGGACGCACACAAGGCGATTCTGGAGAAGGCGCGACTGGGTCTGGAGGTCTCGAGTTCCATGGAGTGGGACCTGCTATTCATATTCTTTGGCTCCCTGGATCTGATCCAGCACTCCTTGTGGCGATACATGGATGAGGAAGACCCGACGTACCCGGGGCCCAATCCACTAGAAGACTTGATCAAAGACTCCTACCGGGTCCTGGACAGAGTGGTTGGACGGTTCCTGGAAGTGCATCCAGATGCCATCGCCATCGTGATGAGCGATCACGGGCACGGCATGCGCCCTCCCAAGACCGTGAACATCAATGAGCTCCTCAGGAGGCAAGGGTTTCTGGCCTCGAGAGGAGACGGACTGAATCCGTTCCCCCGGTTGCTGGAGGGGGTGAAGCGTGGCTTGCTTGAGTTCGTCCAGGAGAGAGAGCTGGACTACTGGTTGGTCAGACTCGGCAAGCTGGGGCCACTCTCCTCGGCTAGCAAGGACGTGTACATGTCAACTGCCAGCATCGACATGGAGCGGACACACGCTTTCCTCTCTTCCTTCGCTGGACCGAAATCCTACTCCCACGGGGGGATAGAGATCAACACGGAGAGATACGACTGCGCTGAGTATGAGCGGCTGCGTGGCAGCTTGATCCAAGCGCTGTCAGAGTTGCAGGATCCTTCCACCGGGGCTCAGTTGGTGGAATGGACTTGCAGACGAGAGGAGCTCTACGAAGGGCCATGCATCTCTCAGTTCCCTGACATTGTCTTCCAGCTGAAAGACGGCTACGGAGTCTATTGGGGCATCCACACACCATTATTCGGCAAGGCCTACGAGCAC
>JABAOH010058278.1_pt1 | contig 11231 bp, 7 predicted proteins | sample 7062181 | NCBI WGS metagenome assembly JABAOH01 (sample SAMN14538630, study PRJNA623070) | marine sediment metagenome | biome: marine biome [ENVO:00000428]; feature: marine pelagic biome [ENVO:01000023]; material: deep marine sediment [ENVO:00002113]; isolation source: pool of 5 deep marine... | reverse complement strand
ATTCGTGGGATTTTTTCCATCCAGCGGCAAAAGCCAGAGGTCATACTTGTGGTTGACGATGACCGCTTTTCCATCTTTAGTCCAGCCCGTCAGTCCGAAAGGAGGCTTTTCATTCGGGTGGTCGTCTTCTTCGTTGACAAACACAACCGGTGCGGTGGCAGAGATATTTGTGGTCTCTTCCTTTTTAAAATCATAAATCCAAATTTGTTTATCCTTTAAATAAAGAAAACACGTGTTGTGCGGAGAGATTCCGAATGGCCGGCGGATTCCTTTAACGATGGATTTGCGTTTCCCTGTAGATGTGTCCACCGAATAATAATCGGATAGTTGAGTTTCCACGTCCGAAATATAGGGCAAAGCATCGCGTCCGACTCCCCATTGGCCATCCTGAGAAAGAGAGATCGTGCGCATATTTTTATCGGCCAGCTGTAGGAATTTTTTCTCTTTCAAAATAAAAACAGACCTGTAGGTATAATTCACGTTCCGTTCGAAACGCCTAGCCTGGACAGACTGTATCTGTTCATCCTTCCAGTGCCATATGTCCACATTCGGCAGTTCTTCTTTGCTTTTTTCGGGCTTTTTTTCCTGTTCTTTGATGCCGCAGAAAATCCGGGAGAGATCTTCACTCCAAATCAGGGCCCTGTTCTGGGAGGAGACTGCTGATCCAGGTCTTCTTCCTCTTTGGGGCATGACTCTTTCGGAGATCACCATGTTTTCGGGAAACTGGGAGTCATTGGAGGGATTGTATTCGAAACGGGTGAATGTCTTCTTTTCCAATCCTGTAAAAGCAAGGAGAACATTGTCCCTTTCCCAACGATCCTTCTCCAGTTTTCCTCTCAGAAAAGCTAGGGCTGTGCCCTCTTTATCCCAAGCGATCTGGGTATAGTCAGCCTCGCCTGTATTGAGTGGAATTAATCGGCCCGTCATCAAGTCAATCAGGTAAACACCATTGCCTCCCTTGTTAGCAGCGTCCACGGTGTAAGCCAGCAGGGTGCCGGGTTTATTGAATCGGTACTCCCCAACATTCCCGATATTCTGGGAAATCCCTGTCTTGAGATTGCGGAGCACTAGGTCCGTTCCGTTATGTTTGGCGGCCTTGTCCTGTTTAGTCTTTTTCGCCGCAAAAAATTTAGAGTTTTTGGAAAAGCTAACGCTCGACGTGTTCTCAATCGTGTGCTTTTCGCCTGTTGCCAAATTGAGGAGTTCTCCCTTTGTCTGAACAGGCTTTTTTGCCTTTTGCAGTTTTTTCGTCTCCGCTTTGGACACCCCGATCAAGTAGGCCGCCCACCGGGAATCCTCTGAAAACATCGCTCCTGACGCATAGGGAATCACATAGATTTTATCCGCTGTCAGGCTCTTGAAGGCAACGTTCGCATCTCCCCCGTTGGGCCTGAGAGTGTAACAGACCCAGTTGCCGTCTGAGCTGATAGATGGAGAAAGGATATGTTTCCATTGGGGATAATCCTCCAGAGTCAGCACCTTCTTCTCGCTTTGGGCAGAAAGCGCAAAGGCGAAAATCAGAATTAGAAAAACCGAGAAAAGACTTTTCTTCACATCTTTCATGTTATGCCTCCTATTTTGAAACTAATTCTTTTGTTCTACCTCTAATATTCAAAGGCTTACTTCAATACGTTAAATCACTTGAATAAATATTCCTCGTATCAGCTTTCTTTGCATGTATCGTTTTTGGTGTTTTTATCAACATTTATCTTTTTTCATAATAAAAAGCTAGGGTGATTTTGTTAAGTGGTTTTTGTGTTCAAGAGGAGAATATGGGTTTATACGAGGAGATGGCCTTGCTGCGGCCGCAATGACATCTAAAAAATGTAACTTAATTGCTGGGAGCGTAAACCTGTCTCTTTTTTAAGTGTAATCCCTTTTGCTCTATTTACTTAATGTTGATAGCCTTGCCTACATGACGACAATGGACCTGAGGGGTACGCCTTTCCTCATCAAGTCGAACGCCTTGTTGATGTCGTCGAGTTTGAACCTGTGAGTGATCACAGGCTCGAGTTGAATCTTCTTGAGAAGGATCATTTCTAAGATCTTGGGATAATCCACTGGCCGGCATCCCATCGACCCCAGGATTTCTATTTCTCTGAACATCAGCCGTCCTGCGTTGAGGGGCGCTGGTTTAGGGTAAAATCCCACCTGAACATACCGTCCGCCCGGTTTGAGAGTGCTCGGGCCCATTTCAATCGTCTTCGGATTGCCGATGGCCTCGATACAGATATCTGCTCCGCCATTGGTTAAGTCTCTAATTTCTGTCAGCACGGCTTTATCATTTTTCTTCGATATGTTGATAGTCTGCTTGGCTCCCAGTCTTTTGGCCATTTCCAGTTTGTCGTCCATGATGTCAACAGCGATAACCGAGCCTCCGGCGGCTGCGGCAATCTGAACCACGTTTATTCCCACACCACCGCATCCGAGCACAACGACCGAGTCGCCCGGCCTGACCTGAGCCCTGTTTTTGACGGCGTGGAAAGGCGTAGAAATGGCATCGGCTATGATGCACGATTCTTCTAGAGGAAGCTTGTCAGGGAGCGGAATGCAGTCTTTGGCCGGCACCTTGACATACTCGGCATAGGCTCCATCAATATTGTTCCCCAGCATGATCATGTTCAAACAGATATTCTCCCGGCCTATCCGGCAGTTGTAGCAGTGCCCACAGGAGAAGACAGGAGGAATAAGCACATGGTCACCCGCCTTGATGTTTTTCACCTGCGCCCCGACATCCTGGACAATACCGGATGCCTCATGCCCTAAAATCATCGGCGGCTTTTTAAAAGTGGGAACACCATGATCTATATAGTGCAGATCCGTGTTACAGATTCCACAGGCAGCAACCTTGACCAGAATTTCATGAAAATATATTTTCGGATCTTCCACCTCTTCGACTTTCAGAGGTTCGTTAGGCTTATGGAATACGGCGGCTTTCATTGATTCCTCCTTTATCTGTTTTTCCAGAGGGGCTTCCTCTTTTCCATGAAGGCCTTCAGACCTTCATGGGCATCTTCGGATGCCATGAGTTCCTCGATGTAGGTTTTTTCGATTTTCTCTAATCCCTCTAAAAAGGCAGTTTCCAAACCCAGATTGATTCCTTTTTTTGTATGCTTTATCCCGACTAAGCTCAATTCGGTGAAGGGCTGGATGAAATTACCCAGTTCTGGATCGAAAGAAGCCATGGGCACAACTTTATTGACCAGACCGATTCGCTCTGCCTCTTCCGCGTCGAGAATTTTCCCTGTGAGTAGGATTTCTGACGCCTTTTTTAATCCGATGAGGCGAGGCAGGACTAACAGAGCGACAGGAGCGACAGCCGAGAGTTTTATTTCCGGCTGTCCGATTTTCAAGTTATCCGCCGCGAAGATCAAATCGCAGAAAAGAGCCACTTCACTGCCTCCTCCCAGGGTCAATCCCTTCGCAGCCGCCACTGTCACTTGCTCAAGTTTGGACAGGTTCCTGAAAATATCGTGAAACGTATGGAGCATTTCCTCGACCTTGTCTTTTGTGTGCTCAGCTATGTCTACGCCCGCAGAGAAGGCTTTTTCTCCGGAGCCGGAAATGACCAATACTTTAACGGCTGTATCCTCGGTCAATGAATCCAGAGCTTTATTGATCTCTTTCATGGTGGCAATATTCAGGATATTCAAAGGGGGGCGGTTAATGGTCAGAAAAGCCTTGTCTTCCTTGGCTTCAAATGTGATGTTTTCGAATTTATTTTGAATCATATCGCGCAATTGGATAAAGTCCTATGAATCAACATCTTTCGCTGGAATTTTAGAGATAATACATATCACCTGAGCCTGTTTCTGTCAACTCTTAAATAGGGGACGTTCCCCAAGGTGCTACCCTATCTCTTCTATTAGTTTTTTATAGTTGTCAAAGATAGAGTGTCCACTTGGGGAACGTCCCCTTTTGTTAGAGCCAATTACTCAGCTGTATCATACAGTTTTATTCATAACTGGCTATGATAGAGCGATTATTCAGCTAAGGTGGTACCTTGGGGAACGTCCCCAATAATCTATTGACTTGGCAGGACTATATTGATATTTTGGTATACTTACAAAGGGAAAATCCTTGCTGACTCCTCATCAAAGGAAAGAATCAAAATAAAACATGAGAGACCTGTCTGTCTTTTTTTGAAGGAGGGAAGATGAGCGAAGAAAAGCCAAGAAAGATAAAAAAAATCCAATCTTCAGGGCATATGAGAAAGATAATGGCGGATTATTTCTATGAGCTGGACAATGCAGCCAAAGAAGGTTCGCCCAAGGTGGCATGGTGCTCCAGTGTCGGCCCAGCCGAGCTCCTGTTGAGTCTGGGATTTGTCGTCCATTATCCCGAGAATCATGGGGCTGTATTGGGCTCCACCCGGAAAGCCATGGATTATATTCCTGTGGCTAATGCAGTCGGATATTCTCCGGATATTTGTTCTTACCTGACAAGCGATGTCGGGGCCTTTATCAAGAAAGAGACACCCTTGTCACGGGGATACGAGGGGATCGAGGGTGTTCCCAAGCCCGATGTCCTGGTCTACAACACCAATCAGTGCCGGGATGTCCAGGACTGGTTCAGCTGGTACTCCAGGGAACTCGATGTTCCAGCGATAGGAATCTCCACTTTTCGCAACATGGGAAAGATAAAGGAAGAGTATCTCCAAAGCATAGTCAAGCAGATCGAAGATTTAATCCCGACTCTTGAAAAAGTCTCAGGCAATAAATTTGATATCGATAAATTCCGGGAAGTTCTTTCCCTTTCCAAGGAATGCACTATCATGTGGAAAAAAGTTCTTGAAGCCAATATGGNNCTCAGGCAGTGGAGTATTACAAGGTGCTTCTCAAGGAGCTCGAAGAGAAGATTGCCAATAAAGATGGAGCCGTGGAGAACGAAAAATTTCGCCTCTACTGGGAAGGAATGCCCATCTGGGGAAAACTGCGAGACCTGGCTGAGTTTTTCATCGATTTGCGGACAGCTGTTGTGGCTTCGACTTATTGCAACAGTTGGATTTTTGACTCATTTGACCCTAAAGACCCATTCTTGAGCATGGCCCGGGCGTATACCGAGATATTCATAGCCAGAGACGAGAATTTCAAAGAGAATTACATCGAGGAGATGGTCAATAGATACAAGTTGGATGGGATTCTCTTCCATGACTCCAAAACCTGCCCGAATAACTCCAATAACCGCTATGGAATGCCGGAAAGGCTCGAGAAAAAATTAAAGATTCCGACTGTCACCATAAACGGTGACCTGAATGACTTGCGCTGTTATTCAGAGGAGCAGGCAAAGACCAATATCGAAGCCTTCATCGAACAGTTAGAAGCAAGATAGAATGCGCTTAAAGCTTGACGGGCGAAGAAAAAGGCATCGTTAATCACTATCGAGCGCATTGACATAGTTTTCTTCACTGAGTGAGCCGGTCTCACTTTTAAAATTATGAAATATTTTGCAGGAATTGATGTCGGAGCCTCCACCACTAAAGCCGTTATTATCGATTGGAAAAAAGATATTCTGGGTCATTCGGTAAAATATTCCGGCGCAGATTTCAAGGCTGCGGCTGAAAAATCTTTCGATGGAGCTCAGAAGCAAGCCAAAAGAAAGAACGAAGGTCATTGTTTTGTCGTTTCCACCGGATATGGAAGACGGAATGTCACTTTTGCCAATGACACCAGGACAGAAATCAGCTGCCATGCTAAAGGCAGCTATTTCTATTTTCCAAAAGCTCACACCCTGATCGATATCGGAGGACAGGACAGTAAAATCATCAAAGTCAATGATGCCGGAAAGAGGACAGGATTCAAGATGAACCGCAAGTGCGCGGCAGGTACGGGTGCTTTTCTCGAGGAAATGGCCAACCGTCTGAAGATCAAGATGGAGAAGCTGAATGAACTGGCGGAAAAGTCGGAGAATGACATCCAGATTGGAAGCTACTGCACAGTGTTCTCTGCCACGGAAATCCTGACGAGGATAAGAGAAGGAGTGGAGGTGAGTGACCTGGTCAAAGGAATTTTTAGCTCAGTCATAAAAAGGGCGTTCGAGATGGACCCTTTAGAGGGGAACTTAGTCATGACTGGCGGAGTCGTGGCTTATAATCCTTTTTTTGTTTCAATGTTTGAGGAAAAACTCAAAAATAAGGTTTTCGTGCCCCCTCTTCCTCAATTAACAGGTGCCTTCGGAGCCGCCTTATACGCTTTAGAATTAAAAGGAGGTTAAAATGCTTGATGCATTATTTAAACCAAGGTCAGTCGCCATAATCGGAGCATCAAATAACCCTCTGAGTATTGGCCATATAGTGATACAGAACCTTCTTGACCATAATTTTAAAGGTCCTATCTATCCGATTAATCCCAAATCCAAGTTCATCAAGAGTTTCAGAGCTTATACTTCTGTCATGGAAATCCCCGATGAGGTTGACCTGGTGAACATCTCCATTAAGAACACTCTTGTTCCCTATGTCCTTGAGGAGTGCGGGAAGAAGGGAGTCAAGTTCGCCATTGTCCATACAGCTGGCTTTAAGGAAGTCGGGGAAGAAGGGCTACAGTTAGAAAAGCAAATTGTCGAGATCGCCCACAAGTATGGAATGCGCATCTATGGCCCGAACTCACAGGGCATCCAGAATTCCGACCCGGCCATATCTGTCTACGCCAATTTTACTTTTGTGCCGATGAGCCCCGGCAATATATCGATTGTTGCTCAGAGCGGCGGAGTGGGAGAGACCTTGAAGCTGCACCTCTACAGGATTGGTAAGGGCATAAGGATGTATTCCAGTTTTGGCAACGAATCCGATGTCAGTATGAATGAGATTATTGACTATTACGGCGAGGATGAGGAGACAAAGGTTATCATGGTCCACATCGAGACGATGAAAGACCCAGAGGGCTTTCTGGAGGTGGCCAGCCGAGTGACCAAGAAGAAGCCCATCCTAGCCTTGAAGACGGGAAAAACGTCGGAAGGAACCAAAGCCGTCGCTTCTCATACTGGCTCGCTGATCGAACAGGAGACCATCGCGGACGTGATTTTCAAGAAGAGTGGAGTGCTCCGCTTTCATTCCCAGGAAGATATGATCGATGCGGCTATTGCCTTTTCTAACCAGCCCGTTCCCAAAGGAGATAGAGTTGTGATCGTCACCAACACGGGCGGTCCAGCTATAATCGCGGTCGATGAGTGCATCAACGCAGGATTGAAGCTGGCTAAGTTGAGTCCGAGGACAGTCACGACTCTGAAGAAGCTGGTTTTTAAGGAAGCGATTGTCTCCAATCCGGTTGACGTTGTCGCAACGGCTGGACCAGAACAGTATGGGGGCACGGTCGAGGCTTTGCTCAAAGACCCGAACATCGACTCGCTCCTGCTTGTTTTTGTCACCGCTCCGTTTGTCGACTGCGCAGGGATTGCCCGGAAGCTCGGTGAGCTGGGCCGGACTTCTCAGAAGCCGGTAGTCTGCCAGGTGATGACCATCGAGAAGTGGCAGGAGGTCATCCGTCTTATCCGGGAAGGCAATATTCCGGTTTATGACTTTGCCGAGACAGCGGCTCGGGCCCTATCAGCGATGACCGAATACGGAAAATTGAGCCAAAAGAAAGAGCCTGTCTACAAAAAATACAGGGTTGTGAAGAAAAAAGCCTCGGAGATACTCGAACGTCAGAAAGGAAAGGACAAATTCCTGCCCCAGGACGTGGTGTTCGAGCTTTTGAGGTGCTATGGTATCCCGACTGTCCCATCCGTTAAAGTCAAGAAAGAGGGGCAGCTGGAAAAGGCCGCAGAGAAAATCGGATATCCGCTGGTGCTCAAAGTGGATTCTGAAAAGATCGTTCATAAAACAGAAGTGGGCGGTGTTGCAGTTGACCTCAAGGACAAAAAAGAACTTCTTTCTTCTTTCAAGAAAATGGCCAGGAAGTTTGCCAGGCATAAGCCCGGATACATCCTCCAGAGGTATATGGCCGAAGGTCAGGAAGTGATCATGGGAGCCAAGGCCAACGAAGGCCTCCATCCCACAATCATGTTTGGCCTGGGCGGAGTGTTTGTCGAGGTGCTCAAAGATGTTCAGTTCAAGCTGGCGCTCCTCTCTCAGGAAGATGCCATGGAGATGATTCATTCCATCAAGGGATTTCCAATATTGCAAGGGGCAAGAGGGGAGAAGGCGGTGGATGTCGATAAGCTTGTTGAAATCCTGATACGTCTTTCCCAACTGGCTTCTGACTTTCCTGAAATAAACGAAATGGACCTCAATCCCGTATTTGCCCTGGAGAAGGGCAAAGGAGCCGTAGTCGTCGATGCCCGCCTCAGAATTGTCAGGTAGAAAAAATAGAAAAAGGGGACAGGCCCTTTTTTGTCGCCGAGAACTCAAAGAGGGTGAACCTCTTTTAAGATTGATGTTGATGTGTTTGTCATTGCGAGCGAGCGTGGCAACTCACCCTTGTGTCATTGCAAGCGAAGCGTGGCAATCTCATAAATGGATGATAGAGAAATTCCCGCTTCTTTGATTCTGTTGAAACACAATCAGAGAAGAGGATGAGAGTATCGTATTTTCTGATTCCTCGCAGTCACATATGAGCAATTAGATGAAGATATCCTGTTCAGAGAATCTTGAATGAGAGGTGAATAGCGAAAAAGCATGAATTGGATTCCTTTAAGTATTGTCCTTTTTTACATCATTCTTCTCTACGTTATCACCTGGGTCACCCGGCGTCTGAGCCGGGGAGGGATGATTGCTTATCTCCTGGCAGGCCGGAACCTTCCTTACTGGGTAGTGGCGCCGCTGCTCGCCGGCTTAGCAGTGGGTGGAGCCTCAACTGTTGGTGTCGCACAAAATGCCTACACAAATGGCTTATCAGCAGGCTGGTACAATGCGGCCTGGGCTGTGGGTGCGATCCTGGTGGGTCTTATTGCGGCGACTCGCTACCGACAAATGGAGGTGAGCACTCTTCCCGAGCTTTTTGAAAGGCATTACAGCGTTCCTGGCCGGGTCATCGGGGTGATCGGCCAGCTTGTGTTGCAGATTGTTATCACGTCTCTCCAGTATCTCGCTGGCGGCGCCATACTCTCTTCCCTTCTTCCCAATGTGTTCACTTTTGAGACGGGTATGTTGGTCACGGCAGTCGTTTTTGTGGGCATCACCTTAATAGGAGGATTTTGGGCTGCCGGTTTGACTAACATCATTAATGTGATTCTCATCTACATCGGGGTTCTCTTGGGAGCTGTTATCGCCGTGGGAAAGATCGGTGGTTTTGGGGAGATCGCTGCACAACTTCCTTCCGGCCATTCCGGTTTTGGCCTGGGAGGAATCGGTGGGTTAGTGATTCTTGGATGGTTTTTAGTGATGGGCACCATGGCCTTTTCTGTTCAGTCCGTTGTTCAGATTTCCTTTGCGGCAAAAGATTCCTCTTCTGCTCGGAAAGGATTCATCCTGGGCGGTCTGATCATTTTTCCCGTGGGTTTCATCAGTGCTGTCATCGGTATTGCCGGCACCATCCTTCATCCTGGACTTGCCTCGACTGCCGAAGCCCTTCCTCGGACTGTGCTCAGCTTGAGCCCGGTAGTGGCTGGACTCGTGCTCGCCGGACTCTGGGCTGCCGATGTCTCGACAGCCTCTGCTTTACTTGTCGGGAGTACAACTCTGGTCGTGGGGGATTTGATCAAGAGGTTTTTTGCTCCTGGTCTTAAAGAGAAGGGGGAAAGAATAGTCTCGCGAATTTCTGTGCTTGTTTTAAGTATTTTTACTTACATTCTGGCGATTTCTGTTTCCGAGATTCTGAATACACTCCTGATTGGTTTATGCTTGACCACCGCTTACACTCTGGTGACATTGATGACTCTCTTCTGGCCAAAAGTATGCCGGCGCGGGCATGCCACCTGGACCCTGCTCACCTCTATGTCTGTTCTTGCCCTCTGGCTGATTTTCCCCCAGATTCCTGTTTTTTTTAGCGAAATCCATCTTCCTCATCCCATCTTCGCCTGCTGGATAGTGAGTCTGTTGACTTTTTTTGCAGTCGCCATTATAGATAAAAGACGCATAAAACCAGGTTAAGCTTTTAAAGAGATGTTTATCGTCATCGACATAAAGAAAATGGAGACTATCCCCTTTTTTTAAAATGGAATAAGGTGTCAAAAGGTTTTTTGAATAATTCAGGGAACGTGGATTATTCACGAGTCGAGGTTGCCGTAGATACGAGGCACAGCGCATGAAGCTGTGGTCGTCCACCGCGATTGCGCTGTAACGAAGTAGATGCGGTGAGATCGGCTCGCCCGTAGGGAAAAAGATGCCGACATAAGATAATCAATTTTCCTTGAAAGTTTTTTTAAATGAAGCGTCGGCAGATTTTATGAATAATTCAGGGAAATAGGAATAGATATAATATTTTTAGTTTTCCCTAGCCTCGCTCTCATTTTTTTAGGCAAGATGTTTGGATTGTCAGGGGAGGATGGCCGATGGCAAAGAAAAAAATGCTGTGTCCCTTTTCAAAAGAGTTGTGCCGTGAATGTGCTCAATATAGAGGGAGGCACTATTATCTCTGCTATTGCTCCAAGTATAGGGGATACCTTGGCAACCCCGAGGAGCCAGCTGAACAAAAGTCATGGCACAGCGCAACTAGCCACAGGTTTGACATGCCTTTGCGGCTACCGCCGAGTTCGACGTGGTTAGTCCTCAATGAATTTGCAGAAAGGAAAAGGAAATGATACAGGATTTTGTTTATTCCAAAGCCAACACGGTGAAGGAAGCCCTTGATTTACTCGAGAAGCACAGGGATGACTACAAAATCATCTGTGGCGGGCAATCTCTACTCATTCTGATGCGCCAAGGATTGGTTGCACCGGCCAATCTTATCGATATCAAGGGTATTGACGAGCTCAAATACATCAAGTTTAAGTCAAAAGAAGGGCTAAAAATTGGGGCTGGAACGACTCACAGTGAAATACAGAAATCATCCCCAATCAAGAAACATTATCCTGTATTGATTGAAATGGAAGAGAACTTGGCTTCTGTTCAAACCCGCAACTGGGGGACTATTGGCGGAAACCTTTGTCATGGAGATCCTGCAGGCGACCCGGGACCCGTGTTTATTGCCTTAAATGCCTCGGCGAAAATAGCCAATAGGGAAAGAGAGCGGATCATTCCGCTGGAGGAATTTTTCATTGACTACTTTGAGACGGTCCTCGAAGAGGGTGAACTTTTAGTTGAAGTCCAGCTGCCAGTTGTGCCTCCGGAAACAGCCACGGTGTACGAGAAATTCAAT
>JABAOH010037317.1_pt2 | contig 11240 bp, 8 predicted proteins | sample 7062181 | NCBI WGS metagenome assembly JABAOH01 (sample SAMN14538630, study PRJNA623070) | marine sediment metagenome | biome: marine biome [ENVO:00000428]; feature: marine pelagic biome [ENVO:01000023]; material: deep marine sediment [ENVO:00002113]; isolation source: pool of 5 deep marine... | reverse complement strand
GCCTCGTGGCGCACTTTGCGATTGAATTAAACAGGCTGAACTTAATTCCGATTCTCCCATATTTGTACCGCAAATAGATAAAGATCAAAGGGTAAAAAGTAAAGGTCCTGATCCAATCCTCATATCCTTCACGCACTAAAATAAACCTCTCAATTTCAGTACTTTCCAATCCCTCCTGAGTATTCACAACAATAATTAACTTTATCCGGGAACTTTTTGGAAACCTCCCTTGTCTAATGGACTAAGATCGTTGGGAAAAAACATCAAACGAGGTCCGAAATGAGAGGGAGATATCATTACACTGTGTTTGTGGTTATATTCTTGATGGGAATCGGCGGTAATGCATTGGCAGTTAGGGAAAGAGGTGACGAAAAACCGAGCATCCTTTCAACTACATTGGAAGACCAAAAAGGTGTGGCAGTAACAATCTACAATGTCAATCTCGGGCTTGTAAAAGATCACAGGGAGATAAAACTTCCACTGGGGATAAGGGAATTGAGGTTTATGGATGTGGCATCTAAGATAATTCCTACAAGTGTCTACATAAGATCCCTCATAGATCCCAAGAGCCTTCAGATCCTCGAGCAGAACTACGAGTATGACTTGCTCAATCCGCAGAAGCTCCTCGACAAATATGTGGGTAAAGAGGTGAAACTATACTATAAAAACCCCTACACGGAGAGGGAGGAGATCGTAAAGGCAACACTCCTATCGAATAACGGAGGGCCAATATTTAAGATAGGTGACGAGATAACCTTTGGGTATCCTGGAAGGATTATATTCCCTGAAGTCCCGGATAACCTTATCTCAAAACCGACCCTTGTTTGGCTCCTTGAAAACAACCTCTCAAAAACCCAGAAGATCGAGACGTCGTATCTCACAAATGGCATCAACTGGAGGGCCGATTATGTTGTGACATTGAACGACAAAGACGATAGGGCAGACCTTTCTGGCTGGGTGACTATTAATAATCAGAGTGGGGCGACCTACGAAAATGCAAAACTCAAACTCGTTGCAGGAGATGTAAACAGGGTTAGAGAGGAATGGGAATATAAAGATAAGATGCTACGGGCAGCCATGAAGGAGGCAAGGCCGGCTGAACCACAGTTTAAGGAGGACGAGTTCTTTGAGTATCACATATACACCCTGCAGAGGCCGGCGACAATTAAACAAAATCAGACAAAACAAATAGGTCTCGTAAACGCTGATAATATCCCGGTTAAAAAAGAACTCCTTTACTATGGCGCACGATATTACTACCGCAACCAGCATGGCGGGGTGATATCGAACCAGAAGGTCGGTGTATTTGTGGAGTTAGAAAATAAGAAGGAGAATAACCTTGGCATTCCTCTCCCCAAAGGCACGATCAGGGTCTACAAACATGATAAAGAAAGAAGCCTACAATTTGTTGGCGAGGATTCCATAGACCATACACCAAAGGACGAGAAGGTTAGGATAAAACTCGGAGATGCCTTTGATGTCGTTGGAAGCAGAAAACAGACGGCCTGGAGAAAGATTGCCTATGATACATACGAAGCGAGCTTTGAAATTTCCCTGAGAAATCACAAGAAGGAGGATGTTTCTGTTAGGGTTGTTGAGCCGATACCAGGAGACTGGGTGATGCTCAGTTCATCCCATACATATTCGAAGACAGAGGCTTTCACTGCTGAGTTTAACGTTCGAGTCCCCAGAGATAAGGAGACAAAGTTGACATACAGGGTGAGGATGAGATTCTAGATGATTAAAGGGCTAGAATATGTCCTTAAAGGCATGCGCGGCTGTGTAAACGCTCCCTACCCCACTGATGTATTGGGCAACTCTTAAGGTCTCCCTGATCTCCTCCTTTGTAGCGCCAGCCCGTAGTGCTGCCTGAGCCAAAGCCCTCACACCCTCAATAGTCCCGTGAGATGCGTCCAAAGCTAGCGCGATGAGAAGCTTAACCTTCTTCGATAAGGCACCGTCGGCAAGAGCGAGCTCACGGGTATTCCCAACGAGTTCGAGAAGTTCCGGATCGAGCTCCTCAAAAATCTTCAAAGGATCTCCAGACATGTAATCGCCCTCCTCTCTCAGCATTGAATCTGTTGATATACCCCCCACAANNCTTCACAATAGCACAATTCAAGAAAAGAGCCTATTGAAATAAATAAACCAGTTTCCTGAGTTTTTAGGGAACACCATTGTCCCTAAGTGTAAGTTGCTGGAGAAGTGGGATACCTATCGAGCGTGATTTCTATCATGATCGACTTATGCTATCTGCACGGAAGGATGGAACGTTGGAATAACGAGGAATAGAAAGCAGGAAAAGGGTTACTTTTGGTTCAGGAGCGTTTCGCTTGAGGATCACTGAGTTTATCCTGAGGAACGAAGGATTTGAGGCACAAGACAAACTATTCCTGGCCTTCAGCCTCAAGTCCGCCGCAGGCGGACGATCCTCCAACCTCTATCAGGGCAATACCTATCCATGAACCCATCATTCCAGTATTCCATTATTCCAATATCCCAGCTGGCACGAAGCCCCTGGATTCCTAGATGATCAACAGGCTCCCAAAATACTCCCTATAAAGGTCAAAAAACCCCAGATGAGGTTTGCAGGTTCTCAGGAATTTACGGTTATCGAAAATTCTCTTACCTAATTCCCCCGAAATTCCGTTGGTACCGGATAGGGCATTCCGATGGATGTCCATGGTATAATCCAAATGGTCGACCAAGAAATTGACCTCTTTCCATCTAAATCAATCCCGTTACACGATCTATTTATGGGAGGAGCAAAAATGGCAAAAAAGACTACTGCCTTGCTCATTTCAATTTCGATGATGTTATTGGCGGTTCACGTGGCCTACCCAGCTCCTTTTGACCATTCAAAGTTTGACCTGGTTCTTAAACAGTACGTTGATGAAGAAGGGCTGGTCGATTACAATGGCATTGCTCAAGACTGGCGTTTCTCAGAGTATATGAAATCACTCGAATCGGCAAAAGTAGAAAAAATGTCCCGGGATGGTCAACTCGCCTTCTGGATCAATGCATACAATGCGGTCACCATTGACAAGGTGATCAAGAAGAAGCCGAAAGAGAGCGTTCGCGAAACTATCATCCCGGGCGTCTGGACTTCCAAAAAATTTTTTCGCTCTCGGGAACATACCGTTACCAACAGGCGTTTGAGCCAGGACGACATTGAAGACTTTTTACGGAAAGAGTTTAATGATCCACGGATCCATTTTGCCGTTATCTGTGCCTCGTCGAGCTGCCCCAAGCTACCGAGGGTTGCGTATACGGCGGGGAACGTTCGGGCCCGTCTGGAAGAGGAGACGCGAAAATATTTGAATTCGGAGCGGGGCATCCGGATAGACCGCGCGGGAAATATTCTCTATCTATCCCGAATATTCGACTGGTTCGAAGAAGATTTTGTCGAAAAATCCGGTTCTGCTACGAATTTTATACGGCCCTATCTGAGAAAAGAAGTTGCTTCCTTTCTCGATGGGAAACCAAAAATGAAATTTCTGGGATACAACTGGGCTTTGAATGCCCAAGAACCCTTGAAATAGAAGGTGAACCAATTTCGTTTTATCAAGAGGCCTTTTCGGGGTAAATTGAATAAATAGGCCTTCTTGACATTCAACTCATCTCCCGGATATTCATACCTCTTGGAGGTAAATCATGCTCCCCAAGATTCGAATGCCAGGAAAAAGCTACCGAGGGCCAATGCTACCTTTGACCACGCAGGAGACTGAACTCAGGAACGTTCTTCGGCGGGACGTAGAGAAACTCGCCGGTGAGATTGGAGAGCGAAACATCTGGCGGCATCGAGCCCTCGCCGCTGCGGCCGATTTCCTCGAGAGCTCCCTCATAAAGGACGGCTATAAAGCCTGTCGTCAGGGATACGAGGTGGCAGGGGATACATACTACAACATCCAGGGGGAGATTCAAGGATCGGACCGAGCGAATGAGATTGTCATCATCGGCGCCCACTATGATTCCGTGGAGGGGTCCCCGGGCGCAAATGACAATGCCACCGGCGCCGCCGCGGTGATTGCATTGGCCCACCTCTTCGCCGGAGAAAAAACGTCACGGACCTTACGCTTTGTTGAATTTGTAAACGAGGAGCCGCCCTATTTCAGGTCGTCCCAGATGGGGAGCGTTATCTATGCGAGGCATTGCCGCAAACACGGAGAGAAGATCGTCGCGATGTTCAGCCTTGAGACCATCGGCTACTACTCTGACGAGAAAGGGAGTCAGAAATACCCATTCCCCTTTGGCCTGATCTATCCCTCCACTGGGAACTTCATCGGATTTGTTGGTAACACCCTGTCAGGACGACTGGTCCGTGATGTAGTCGCCTCATTCCGCCACCATACCAAGTATCCTTCCGAGGGTGGGGCGTTACCGGGCATCATTCCGGGCATAGACCTTTCGGACCACTGGGCTTTTTGGCAGGAGGGTTATCCAGGGGTGATGGTAACGGACACTGCCCTCTTCCGCTACCCCTATTACCACGCTCGGGGCGACACACCGGATAAGGTTCAGTACGACCGCTTGGCCCGAGTAGTGGCTGGTCTGGGGAGGGTTATCGCGGACATCGTGGGCTGATCGAACAACGGTGAAATTCTCCCAGGCGAGACTCCGATTCGAGGACACACATTCTGATAGCTCTTTGCGAATTCGAGGGTAAGCTTTCCGCAAATAAGCAAAACCCCCGAAAAGGTGTCATAAATAGGGGAAAATTCAACGTGGGTGATTGCTAAAATTTCCTGGGTTGTTAAATAACACCGGTGTCCATGAGCGTAATTCAATCCGCCAAACCACAGCACCGCAGCACTATTTTTTTCTTAGCCTTAACCTCGACCTTTGTTGTCAACTGCAGCATCCAAACTCGACTGGAAGAGGTAGGTATTCCCCACCTGCGACACCCAAAAAGGTCACCTCGGAAGCTTTAAAGCAACCAAACAAACGGAATAAACCAAACAAACCAAATGAACCAGATAAACCGAAGAGACTGAGGAAGCTCCATAAGCCATGGCCGCGGTGAGAGATAGAGATGCCATACAATCACTCAGCCTGAGGGGGTTGAACAAAACGGATGAAAAACCCAGATAATACGCACAATATACCCAGGTACGTAAACACGATCATGAAATTCCCGTTAGAAACATCCAATATATATCCGCTGAGGGAAGGCCCTATCGCCCCCGAAACAAAGCCGTAAGCCGTAAAAACCAGACCGAGAATCGCTCCAAAATGTTCAAGCCCAAAGCAATCAGCAGCCAGAGGGGCAGAAACGGCAAACAATGTCCCGAAGGCGAAACCGATCATCGCTGCAAGCACTGCTGAGGCCACCAAACTGTTGATATGGGGCAAAGCAAAATACGCACACCCTGCCGCAAAGAAGCTTATGCTCATGATCGAGTTTCGTCCTACGATGTCGGAGAAATAACCCATCAATATCCGGCTAAACCCATTCATCATATTAAAAACCGTTAAAATGATGACCGCAGATTCCATTGCGAATCCCCTTGAGAGTCCAAAAGCCGTTGATAGGGTTACCATCGCTATCCCTGCTGCCCCCTGAAACGCCCATGTGAGCCAGAGAAACCAAAAACTCCTCGTCCGGACGCTTTCCCCGACGGTCAGAGATGCGCCCGACGAAGCAGGAAGGTTTTCATGCGCTTCGGGTTCCAGCCTTTGCAATCCCACCTTTTCCGGGGTTTTGGTGAATTGGGCGGCCGTGACGCCCACCAACAGGGCAATGATCGCGAGAACAATATTCATGGAAGTATAGCCCATCGAATCGAGCATATGAGCGAAAATAGGAGACATAATGGCCCCCGACAACCCAAACACCATGTTTACGATCCCCGACACAAACCCCCTTCTTCCCGGGTACCAGCGCTGTACCGTTGTGAGGGCAGGGATATAGATGAAACAGGAGCTAAGACCTACCAGGAAAGCCCACAGGTAAAGCATAAAGATATTCGAGGAAAAAGTCAGTTGGATCATACTGAAACCGCAGATTATCGTCCCGATGGTTATCATGCTTCTTGTGCCAAATTTCTCCTGCCAGTGGCCCACAAAGAACATAAAGACTCCCACAGCAGCCAGCATGAAAAATAAGGTATTCCCGATGGGACCTCTTCCCACCTGGAACATCATCTGCCAGTAATGTCCCACGACACCGGGAAAACCAAATATGAAGGCTCCCGGCCAGAATATGGCCACAGAGCTGCCTACTACGGCAAGAATCCCCCTCTTATTTGAGCTCATTTGATTCATCGACCGCAACCGTCGTTATCTGAACTCGTTCGTGAGCACCTCCATTATTTACCTGTACTTGAATACCTAACATGTTGCACATGTGCTACGACCCCCCCATTGTCTTGGCATGAAAACTCTTCTCGTCAAAAATGGGATGGTTGAAGACCCGGCCCGCTTGGGCACTTTTGCTATGGGGCGGTGTGAGAGTTCGGTTTGAGTGCAACCGTCATTGCTGAAAGGCTGGGCATTCACAACCCAATATGAACAATACGGTCAAGCGGTTGGAAGACAAAGTAGCCACGGCAAAGGGTTCGAGCTCTCGGACGAATGTGCTTTTGTGGTGCTCTGGACGCCCCCCTCTTTCTCGACGCAAACCAAAACCCGTTCGCTTTGAATGAACGACGAAACAACATGGGGGGGCACCTTCACCTTTTCTTTTTTGACTTGAAGAGATCTTCCAGGAGTTTTGGGACCTCTTTCTGAATAGTCTCTTCCGCTTTTTCTCCCTTGGTAATATCCTTGAGGAGTTTTGATGCTTCCTCTTTCAAGGCTTCTTCCGTGACTATCCCGGTCAGGTCGGGCCGGATTTTAGGATCCGAGAAAGGCCCGGAAATCACCACTGGAACGACCAAACCGGATTTCCGCTGAGTGTCGGCCTGGCCCTTCAAGGTGGCCACGAACTTTGGTTCCACCCGGTAATCGATGGTCTCCGCGGGAAGGTTCACCTTACCCTTTCCCATCACCCTCAGGAGAGGCGAGCTCAGATAGGTGTTCGGATTGTTAATGATCCCGTTTTTGATGGTAAAATTCCCCTTGAGCTCTGAGAATTCCGTCCTAGCCTTTTCCCTCTTGGCAAGTCCCAATGCAGCCTTCACGTGGCGGACCATCTGGGCGATATCAAACCCTACAATCGCCCCATCGGTAAAGGCAAACTCCCCGGATCCGTTGAGAGTTTTCTTGATTTCTTCCGGTTCAGTGCCTTTCGCCCAGATGTCGGCCTTAAAATTTACAACTCCTTCTAATTTATCCGCGTACCCGAGGTCTTTGAGGAGAGGGCCTGCCTGTACCTTTCCCAGACGCTGTGAGGCTTTGATTGTGGGCATATCCTTCTGAGCATTCAGGGTGACGTTACCCGAAAGCGCGCCGTCATAGAGATTCATGGAAAAGGGGTCCACGCGGATGATTCCATTCTTCGCCTTGATTTCGAGGATCACATCGGACACTTTGGCTCCGTGGACCTTCAGGCGTCCAATTCGAACCGTGCCGTCCATCACGAGTTTCCGAAGGGGCGCGTAGTCCGGTTTCCTCTCCCGTTTTTGCCCTGGAGCAATGGCCCGCTCCTCTTTTGCTTTAGCTTCGGCTGGGGGAGGAAGGTATCGGTCCAGATCGATGCCATCCAGATCAAGGTTGAAGGAGAGAACCGGTTTTTCAAACTGTTTGGCATCTAAGTTAAAGGTCAGGGTAGAGTCATCCAGCTTAAGAAGTCCATCCTTCAATATCACGGCCTTGGGTGTTCCGGCAACGGTTGTCTTCAGTGACAGCTCCTTGAGCGCATCGGGATCCCCGACCTTTTCCGAAAGGTCGAACCCGATCGCCTTAGCCAGCTTCCGGGGGGAAAACGGCTGCACTTCCATGGCCATGGTAAATTGAGGCTGTCGACCAAGACCGCCAAAGAACCCCTGAAGCTTGGCTACAAGGGAACCTAGAGCCCTGGCATTGATGAGGATTGGAACCTTTCCCTGCCCTGGTGGGGTGCCCAGGGGGCCCACCTTCCCCGTGACCTCCAGAGGCTGGCCGTCCAAACTCGCCGAGAGCTCAAGACCGATCGGTCGATCGAGAGAAATCGTGTCAAGGGTAAGGTTGACCTCCGTGAGACGCTGTTCGGTGCCTTTCTGGTGGTCAATCAATACAAGTTCGCCCGAGGTGATGGCAAACTCCCCCACCATAACGTTTTTAATGGTGAAGGGGGGTTTCTTTTCGGGGGGCGGGCTCTTTTCAACCTTCTTCTTTTCCCGTGATTTAGCAAGATCCTCCCAATTTCCTCGGCCTCCCTTGTCTCTTTCAAGAACAATGGTAGGCCTTTTCAAGATAAACCGCTTGACCTGAAAATCTTTCGAAACCAGGGGAATGAGCTTTACCCTGACCTCAAAGTGTTCCACTGAAACAAAGTCCCTTTCCTTGAATCCCCTGGCGTTGCCGAGATGCACATCGGACAGGGAAAACCCAGCCCAAGGAAAGAGGGAGAGGTCGATATCCCCACCAATGGAGAAGGACCTTCCCGTGGATTCGGTAACCAAGCGTTCAATTCTGGGTTTATACTTGTTGATATCCACAAAGCGTGGAATGATGAGGAGCAGACCAATGATCAAAACAATCAATACTCCTATACTGACGCCAATCCATTTCAGTAGCTTTCCCATGATTTTCTCCCCCGTATACTGAAAACATGACTTCTACTTAAATCTTAATATCTTGTTTCAGGGTTTGCAACCGGGGTTTTACCTTCCTTTCACGGAATATTTGACCGCATGGGGCCCTTTTCGGTCTTACGGAGGTTAAGGTATGTACCTGACCATAGGGACAACCAACTATAGAGCCAATTCATGGGCCACGAGGTTTCTCGATCCCCACTGTTGCGCATAAAAAGAAATTCACCTCATATTATACTATTCGGATTTGTTATAATGAAATTAACAACCGGAGAGTTTCGTATCTCCTGTGGAACAGGGGAAAACTGAAAAAAGGACCAGATCCCTCTGAGGAAGGGGAGGGAGAGTATGAAAAGGATGAAACAATCCATGAGAGAATCCGTAACCGTATTCACGCAAGGGATATTTTTCTTGTTTTTGCTCTCTTGCTGGCCGGCGAACAATAGTCACGCACTGCCGATCCATCAGATCAAGCTGCCCCCGGGATTTAAGCTGAGCCTCTTCGCGAGCAACGTGCCCAATGCCCGTTCAATGACCCTCAGCCCCGATGGCACGCTCTTCGTGGGCACTCGAGAAGCGGGACGTGTGTATGCCCTGTTGGACCACAACGACGACAACCAAGCCGACGAGCTCATTACCATAGCCCGGGATTTGAATATGCCGAACGGGGTGGCATTTCGGAACGGCTCGCTCTTCGTGGCGGAAGTGAGCCGGGTATTGCGATATGACAAAATCGAAACCCGGCTCCACGATCCTCCGGAGCCTGTGGTAGTTTTCGATGGTCTTCCTCGAGACAAGCATCATGGCTGGAAGTTCATTCGCTTTGGGCCGGACGGAATGCTCTATATCCCGGTGGGGGCCCCGTGTAATGTGTGCGAAAAAGATGACGAACGATATGCTACCATCACGCGAATAAAGTCGGATGGAACCGGATTGGACCTTTTCGCCCGTGGCGTTCGGAATACGGTTGGTTTTGATTGGCACCCTGAGACGAACGAACTCTGGTTCACCGATAATGGACGGGATTGGTTGGGGGACGATCTACCGCCGGATGAATTGAATCATGCGCCGCGAAAAGGCTTGCACTTTGGCTTTCCGTATTGTCACGGGAAGAACATTCCAGATCCGGTGTTCGGCGATAAACGCCAATGCCGGGAATTCGTTTCGCCTACGATAGAACTCGGCCCCCATGTTGCGGCACTCGGCATGCGCTTTTACAGGGGCAAGATGTTTCCCGGTGAGTATCGAAACCAGATCTTCATAGCAGAACATGGATCATGGAATCGGAGCACGCCCATTGGGTATCGCATCACGCTCGTAAGCATTCAAGACAATCAAGCGGTGAAATACGAAGTCTTCGCCGAGGGTTGGTTGCAGGGCAGTCGGGCCTGGGGGCGTCCGGTAGATGTCCTCGTTCTGCCTGGCGGAGCGCTCTTGGTCTCTGACGATCGAGCCAATGCGATCTATCGGATCGATTATGAGAAGTAGGGCCACAAATCCTTTGGGGATAGGAAAAAACGTTCTGAGGCCAGAGGATTACGGGGGTACCCTGATATCATTGAATTGTTAAGGTAAAAACAAAGGAGGAAGGGATGCAAGAGGAAAGGAATTGGTCTTACAAAAATTTCCAAATCAGGGAAGGGCTCAAGCCTGGAAGCAACCAATTTCAATACTTCTTTGTTGTTTCAGAGGGCGGCGAAAAAAAATGTAACTACTGCGTATGGATTGAGGACGAGGCCTTAACCAGGTTCGCACCTTCTCGAGAATTTAATGAGATTGTGTCTTCAGGGAGGGAGGATTGGAGTAAATGGGTTCAGGCAAAGATTGACCGGGGAGATTTCAGAAATCGAGTGTTGAAGTTTGAAGAGACGGGTCAAAAAGAGATCGACCTGACCGAAATGGAGAAAAAGCTCGAGTTCAAGTAATTCAGATCACGGCAGATTGAAAGTTTGGCTGTAGGCTCGTGCGTGCCTCAACTGGAATTTTGAGGCCTCTTATAACTTTTTCTCCCAGCCCTTGGATGCAAAACTGCATCGGTGATGTTTCTGGTGCTGTGATTTTGATACATTAATAGTAGAGAGTCAACAATATGAATTCGTGGTAAAAGGAGGATGCCATGAAACAGTGGAAGCCTTTTCTCTCGATTATATTGGCCCTGTTTTTCTCCGCCGAAGTACATGCGAGGGTTATAACCCAGCCGGTGGAATACAGGCACGGCGAGGCCGTTCTCGAAGGTTACCTGGCGTACGACGATGCCATTGATGGCAAACGTCCTGGTGTGCTGGTCGTGCACGAGTGGTGGGGTCTGAACAACTACGTCAAGAAGCGAGCTGAGCAGCTTGCCGGGCTCGGATACATCGCCTTTGCCCTGGATATGTATGGCAAGGGAATGTCAACGAGAGATCGAAAAGAAGCGGCGAGTCTAGCCGGTCAGTTCAGGGGAAAACCGCTGATGCGACACCGCGCCCAAGCGGGCTTGGACGTACTTACTGAAAACAAACGCGTCGATCCAAACCGCATCGCCGCAATCGGATTCTGCTTCGGTGGCACCACGGTGCTGGAATT
>JABAOH010001522.1_pt1 | contig 11240 bp, 11 predicted proteins | sample 7062181 | NCBI WGS metagenome assembly JABAOH01 (sample SAMN14538630, study PRJNA623070) | marine sediment metagenome | biome: marine biome [ENVO:00000428]; feature: marine pelagic biome [ENVO:01000023]; material: deep marine sediment [ENVO:00002113]; isolation source: pool of 5 deep marine... | reverse complement strand
TCGACCTGAAAAATATCATTAGTGGCAGCCACACCATGAAAGTCGGGATTCCAGTATCTGATAGCGGCCCTGTTTTAAGCAAGGAGATTAAGCTGATTATGCTTTCTTACTAACCTTCGGTCTTAAAGCTCTTTTCCTTTATTTTGTTCGACTGCTTTCCAATAATAAAAAAACAGAATCAAGATTATATTCGCGCCTTTAGCTTAGGGGATAGAGAGTCGGACTTCGAATTCGTCGTCCGTTAGAGTGTTCATAGTTGAACTTTCAATCCTAATACAGTCTTGGCTGATTTGTAAAGATAATAAGATGATACAGTTCCTTGGAATATTTATTCATACCGCAGCGAATCGACTGGACTAGCAGTGGCGGCCTTTATAGTCTGGAAGCTGACCGTCAAAAAAGTTATGATCAACGTAAGGCCACAGGATAGAAGGAATATCTCTCCCCCGACGCTGATTCTGTAGGCAAATGTCTGAAGCCATTCGTGCATGGCGATGAAGATTATCGGTATGGCGATGAAGTTGGCGATTCCGATTAATATAAAAAATTCTTTGGACAGATACACTACGATTTCCCGCACAGATGCGCCGAGTACCTTCCTGATCCCGATATCTTTGATACGGGATTCCACCTTGTGAGCCACGAGTCCGAACAAACCGAGATACGCGAGGATGATGGCAATGGCCGAGAAATAACCAAAGAATGACCCAGTATTTTGCTCTCTTTGGTACATGCTGTTGAATGTATCGTCCATAAAGGAAAACGTGAAGGGGTGAACGGATTCGAACGAATCGATGGTGTTCTTTATGAATTGGATGGTGCTTTGAAGATTAGACGGTTTTATCTTGACCGATATAAAACGACCGACATCAGGATAATATGTCAGAGCCAGGGGGCCAATTTCCTGGTGGAGAGAATGAAAGGAAAAGTCTTTCACCACGCCTATGACCTTCCCTTTTGTGGCCGGCCATATCAAGCATTTCTTCCCTATCGGATCCATCAATCCCAAATGTTTGACAGCCGTCTCGTTGAGCAGGACCGACTCCTGAGTATCGTTGGCAAATTTATCTGAAAAGTTCCTTCCAGATAAAAGCTCTATTTCAAATACATCGAGAAATTCACTGTCGACCCTAGCTGTAGCAATGCCTCTTTCCACCTCCACTCCGACAGCATCTTCGACCTTGATTCCGATCACACTATTTATAGACAGAGGAAGATTGTCCGATCTCGTGACTCCAACAATGTTGGGATTTTGAAGGAGGATGTTTTTGATGGTTTCAAAGTTATTAATAATCGCCAAATCCCTTATGGGAGAGACCAATACGTGCTCCCGGTTGTACCCCAGTTCTGTGTTCCTGATGAAGTTCAGCTGCTTTAATATAACCAATGTGCTGTTGATGAGGAGCACCGAGATGCAGAATTGTGTCACCACGAGCACATTCCTGAATCTGGATAACCGAGGTGGATGATAATGAGTCCCCTTCAGTATCTTTGCGGGGGGGAATGACGACATATAGAACGCCGGGTATATTCCAGAAAACAGACCGGTCAGAACTATCATACCGACCAACACCAGCAAAAACTGAGAATTTCCAAAGATGTTGAGTGTGAGCTCCCGGTTTATGGCGGCATTAAAATGCTGAAGAACTATCTTGGCGATTAATACGGCTGCGCAGAATGCTATAATCGTGTGTACAAAGGATTCTCCTATGAACTGAATCAGTAGATGTCTCCGGGAAGCTCCCAAGGTATTCCTTACTCCGATTTCCTTTGAGCGTTTTGATGTGCGGGCTGTTAAAATATTCATATAGTTGATGCAGGCGATAAGCAGGATGAGGAATGCGATCAATGAGAACATAATGATGGTCTGCATCGAGTTGTTCTCGGCCAGGTCTCTCATTGCCTTCGATCTAAGGTGAATGCTCTTGAGCGGTTGGAGAGAGAGAACCAAGTCTTCCATGAGGCCTACACCGACCATGTGTGAGCCGACAAACCTGGGGAGTTTCTTTGCGAAATTCTTTGGATTGACCGCTTCATGGAGTTCTATGTAGGTGTAGTATTCCCTCGCTCTGTTCCAATAGTTGAGGAAGTTTTCATCATATCGCAGTATTTCTATCGAATCGAGGGAGAGAAGAAAATCGAACTGGATGTGTGAATTATCGGGGATTTCTTCTACAACCCCTGTGATTTTCACATCAAGACGGCCGTTGAGACTGATTGTTTTTCCCAATGGCTTATCATTGCCGAAATACTTTGCAGCCAGTTTTTCTGAGATAATCAACGAAAGAGGCTCTGCCAGCGCCGATTGAGAGTCCCCTTCGATCAAACGAAAAGAAAACACATCGAAAAAATATTTGTCGGCCAATAGTCCCTTCTCATAGAAGGACTTCTTGTCATAGACGAACAGGAAATCCTCATTGTAAAAGGTGTGAATTCTTGTCGCATGGCTGACCTCGGCAAACTCATCGAGCAGGGTAGGGGCGAGCGGGGCAACAGTCGTGCAGAACACATTATCTTCCATCCCAAGATCGCTTGACCTCTGTTCCAGAATCCGGTAAATCCTGTCCGCTTTATCATGAAAAGTATCAAAGCTGAATTCTTTTTGAATGTAGAGTGCAATGAGGATAAAACAGGCCATTCCGACAGCCAGACCGGAGATGTTGATAAAAGAATATCCTTTGTGCCTTCTTATATTTCTCAAGGTGATCCTAAGAAAGTTTTTAAACATGATAAGCCTCCAATAGAGGATATTAATCATAAACATAGGGATGGATTTTAAAACCTGATCCCAGTACCATCGACAGGCTTCAAGATAACCTTTCTCATTGATTAATTCTTCATAATTTTCAGAAAAATCGCTCAGGATTGAGAGGCGGTCTTCATCTCTTATCATCCTGGCGAGAATCCATGCTGCTAAAGCTGGTATTTTTTCCCTTTTCTTTCTCATTTGGAATCTTTTACATCAAACGCTAATTCAGATATCCCTTCCCATAATGACTTCTGGTAAGCCTTGACCTCATGAAGAGCTTTCTTTCCTTTATCCGTTAAGCTGTAATAAGTCCGGCTACGTCCGCCCTTCTTATGATAGTAGTATTTAACGTCTTTAGTGACATAGTCTTTTCTTAATAGTTGATCCAGAGCAAAGTATAAGGCTCCCATCGAATACTTCTTTTTACATGACTTAGAAACCTGTTTATTAATGGTCACTCCATAGGCGTTATCTTCAAGTCTCCAGATAGCGATGAGAATGGCCTCTTCCAATCGGGTGATAATATTCATTTTTTGGCTAGTTTTATTGGATTCAAATATATAGACGCATGCTCAGATAAAAAGGTTGCGTTTAATCCAATAACAAATTAATGAATATAGGATCTGTGCCGATATAAATAGGTTTATTGACAGCTACTATTTTTATTCTTAATAATTATAAAGAGATAACAATTATGCAAACAGCTTTTCCAACCGAAGAAGAAATCACCAAAGAATACAGGGGGCTGGTTTCCGCTATAAGTCATCGGATGATTCAAAATCCTGAGATAGCGAAAGATGCAGCTCAGGAAGCCTGGATGGAGATATTAAAGAGCCTGAAAACGTTTAAAGGGGAGTCAAAAATATCTACATGGATATACACTATCGCCTCGAGAGTGATATTAAGACAAGCCAAGAACGAAAAAGTCTATTCAAATCGATATCTGAGCGAATATTTCAGAAACGGAGAGAGAGAATCACCGTTTGAACAAGAAGCGGACAAAAGGAGATGGGTAAAAGAGATGTGCGATAAATGCTTAACAGGCATTCTTCACTGCCTATCCAACCAGGAACGTCTTCTCTACGTCCTGTATGATATCGCCGGATTATCCTCCAGAGAACTCTCCACAATAATGGCTGAACAGGAAAGCACTATAAGAAAAAAAGTCTCTCGGAGTCGGAAAAAACTGCATAATTTCTTAAACGAAGAATGTGTACTCTTTAATCCTGATGGGAACTGCTCATGTCGAATGAAAAAACATGTCGTAGGTATTGATCTTCCCTCAGAGTATCAAAAATTAAAGAAAACGGTAAAGGATATCCATTTCTTCCGTGAAAGCCGGCAGATTCTGGCGATCAAGGATCATCTCTCCTAAATATTTCATTTTTTTTGTCACGTTTTTTCATTTTTCCCCACTTATTAAGTGAAAGCCAATGAAATTTCATAATTTTTTCACCCCCGCCATTAAAGCAGGGAATTTAAAAAATGGAGGAGAAAAATGACCAACACCTTGAACCGAAGACAGTTTGTTATTAAAAGCGCCTTCATTTTTTTTGGTGCTATTATATCATTAAGATCAAGACTGAATTTCGTTTCAAAACCAGATAAAAATATCAATGATATGGAGGAAAAAATGAATTCTGTTACAAAAAGGAGTTTAACCGCTCCCTGTGGCTTGGATTGTTTTAATTGCGAAATTTATGAAAAAAACATCACAGAGGAAATGAAAAAACAATTTGCATCAAAAATCCAGAAAGATCCAGAAGAGGTTGCCTGTAAGGGATGCCGGCGAGAGAAAGGATGCAAACATCTGGGGCAACCCTGTGAAACACTCAAATGCGTTGAGGATAAGGGATTGGAATTCTGTTTCGAATGTGAGGAGTTTCCTTGCGCAAAGCTTCAACCCGCAAAAGAAGGAGCAGACAGATATCCCCATAACTTTAAACTTTTTAATCTGTGCCGGATGAAAGCGGTTGGCGTGGAAAAATGGGCTGAAGAAGAAGCCAAGCTCATCCGTCAGCGATATTATTTAGGAAAGTTCATCCCAGGAAGCGGCCCGACTCTGAAGAAATCATGAGAGTGATGTTTAAAGGATGCATTGATAAAGTAATCATCTTATGATAAATCAATCTGTTTACTGAAATAAAATTAAAAGGCGGTAAGCCATGAGTTTGATGGATAGTCTATTCAAAGCCGTGAAGAATCGAGCGCCTCGTGTGAGGGGGATGATAAAATGAAAGACAAAAAGCTATTCGCAATTTCTGGAATTTTAGCTCCAATTCTTTTTTTTGGAATTGTGATTATTCTTGGTTTGTTAGAACCTGGTTATAGTCACACGACAAGAATGATGAGTGTTCTAGGCGGTGTTGGAGGAATCAGAGGACTGATTTTTAATATGGGAATAGGTCTTATCGGAGTTCTAATAGTTTTATTTGCTTTCGGATTGCATAAGAACATAAATAATGGAAAAGGTTCTAAAATCGGTCCAATTTTATTGGCAACCGGAGGCTTTGGTTTGGTTTTATCGGGAATTTTTCATTGTAATTTAAATTGCGACAATGTCATGGTAGATAGGGATTTTATTGGCATTATGCATATGCTTTCTGCCTTTATTGCAGGTATGTGCCTTTCAATATCTCCCTTTTTCGTTTTCGCAAGATTTAGAAAAGATGATTATTGGAAAAGATATGCGATTCCCACCTTGATGACAGGAATACTTGCGAACATCCCCGGAATAATTCTCTGGATAACTATTTTTGCTTCACTAACTCTTGAAATGGACGGAATTCTTCAAAGGTTGGGCATAGTCTTTATACTTATCTGGATGGAGGTAGTTTCATGGAAGTTATTGCTTCTAAAGCGAGAAAGCTGAAAAAAATTCTCAATTAACTTTCTAATCTTCCTTTATCAAGACAAATTGTGTTTGATTGAATTGAAGATATAAAAATAGGATTAGGACCATGACGCTAAAAACTAAATGGATTGAACTTATTTATAATTTAGCGACAAGAAGTAGAAAAATCGGAAGCTTTTTTACACCTCTCGGGGCGCTTTTCTTTTTCTTAACAATATTTTCTATTGTCATTATATCCTTACAAGTAGATAAGTTATTGGGCATTACCGATATATTACCCAGATTTCTTTCTCTCATTCTAGCCTCACTTTTATTTCTTGTTGCTTTTATTCTTATTGGATGGTCGGTTCTAACCTTTCTTAGAGCAAAAGGTACTCCAGTTCCTGTCAGCCCTCCACCTCAATTAGTCACGACTGGTCCGTACGGCCTATACGAGGCATCCGATGCTGACCGGTGTATTTGCTCTATTATTTGGCATCGGCGTCTTACTTGGATCTTTCGCACTTCTTGTTATATTCACACCTCTTTTCATTTTGGTTAATGTTTGGGAATTAAAAGCTATTGAGGAACCAGAGCTCTTGAAACGGCTGGGTCAGGATTATGGTGAATATCGAAAAAGTACACCTATGTTTTTTCCAGGCCTTAAGAAAATACTTAAGAGGTGAAAATAGGCTTATCAGGTTACATCATGAAATATGGTGACGAAATAATTGTATAAATACAACAAACGAGGAATTTAGAATAAATCGCTTATCAACGAGAGCTATTTCTTCAGCTGGTCGAGAATTTTAGTGCTGACCCAATAGATATCGGACTCTGCCATAAAAAACAGATATTTGCCGTCCGGGGAAAGAGAGGCGGCGATGTTGTGATCGGAGTCTAGGATCTGACTGAGGTTTATGGCTTTTCCCCATGACCCATCGCTCTCACGGAAGCAGATAAAAAGCTGGACATTACGGCTGCCTGGGGGACCAATGGAATTGGAATCGAAGATAAGGAAGCTTTCATCCGGTGCTATGCAGGGATGGCGTCCGGGCATGCGGCCTGGCCCCGGTGAGAGAACGCTGCCCTTTTGATTTTCGAAAGGTCCGAAGCGGCCGTTTATTAGCTTTGTCCGGGCAATTTCATGTTTTTTATCGTCTTCGTAGTCGATATCCGTGATATATATGGTTCCGTCTTCAGCGGTTGTGACATACATGCCGTAGCCCACATAGCTGGGTTCTCCCCACCCGTTTTCCGTCCGTTCCACCTTCCAGATTCCGTAGGGATTTTCCATTTCTGGCCTCTCCGGATTGGGGCGCATGCTGCCGAAATAAAGCATCTTGTTGTCCGCAGTGATGTGCGGCTCATGGTTGCGGAAGTCACCGTTGAAGGAAGCAGGTTCAGGAGCGGTCCATCCATCCTTTTCCCAACGGCAGACCATAATGTTCATTCCGCGGTTGAAATAAAACTCTTTGCCGTCCGCTGAAAAAGTGCAGGAAAATTCACGGCCTCCCTTTGTGGAGACGATTCCTGGGGCAAAAGCTTCTTTTTCTAAACCGGGGGGCTTTTGTCCCAAATAGGGACCTTTTAATCCAGTTTGCTGCCCAGGTGCGAAAAGGGAGCCTTCGGTTGCAACGGGATGATACTCTTCGAAAAGCTCGTCTATGTGTTCTAGACGGGATTTGGCATTTTCATTCCGAGGATTGAGTTCTAAGGACTTTTTGTAGAAGCGGATAGTGTTGTACTTGTCGCCCCAAAAAAGATAGGCTTCGGCCAGGCTGTCGTAAACATTGGCGGATTGGGGAAAGGTTTCGACGTTCATTCGGAAGACGTTCACAGCATGCCAGATATTGTTCTGCCTTAGCAGTTTGTATCCCAAGGCATTGAACTGTCTTTCGCTGACAAAATATTTGTCCGGCTGATTTTTGAGCTCCTGGAATTTGCTCTTTGCAGCGGCAGTACCCTTTTTCATGAATATATCTTCGATGACATCCGCGGCTGAGATAAAAAGCTGGCTCCAGAAAGCCTCAATATTTCTTTCATGAAAGGTGCGGATTCTTTCTTCACTGTGCCCCCGTTCCCTGAGGTAATAATATTTCTCTTGGAGAGGAAATTTTTCTTTAACCTGCTCCAGGGAAAGTCCCTGTTCTTTGGCCTTCTTCAGGCCTTCCCAAAGTGTTTTAATATAGTCTCTCCACATGGCCAGCTTTTCTGCTTCCCAGATATCCATATGTCCGGGAATGACCTTTGACGGAGCGTCATCTCCGTCCAACGCCCTGTGCAGCACCTCTAGCCAGCGGTCGATATCTAGTACAGATTGTCCGGCAAAAAGCGGGACCCATCTTTGATCTAGAAAAAGATCTCCGGTCATCAGGATTCCCTCCTCCGGGATGTGGATGAAGATATCAGACGTGGAATGGGCCCGGCCGAAATAATCCAGCTTAACCGTGAGATCTCCGAGGTCGAGAACCATCTGGTCGCTGAAGGTGGTTTTGGGTGGTGTTGAGGCAAATTCATTTTTAAAGTCATTGATTTGCCGCTTCAGAGTTGAAAGATAGGCCTGAATATTCCGGGCTTCCTCAGAGTCGGCCTTAACGCTTTTTAAGCGGGTCGTCTCACTCTGGAACCGCCGTTCCAGATTGGCGATCCAGCGGGGCATATAAGCTTTATCCTGGGCCATCCCGGCGATGACATTATCGTGTCCGATAATAGCAGCATCTGAAAAGATTTGGTTGCCGAAGCTGTGATCCCAATGATAATGGGTGTTAATCACATAGGCGAAATCGGTTCGGCCGAATTCCTTCTCTATGCTCCTGCGCATTTTGGCTGCGGTGGATGGAAGGCCCGTGGTGTCGACGACCACTATTCCCTTTTTTGAGGCCACGGCCACAACGTTGTTGATCATAAGAGTTTCGGAGAGGACCAAAAGCCGGTCGCTCAATCTTTGTGTTGTTATGGGGATATCATTATCCGTCTGAGCTGCTGGAAACGCAGCACAGAAGAATAAAACCAGACAGCATGTCAGAACCTTTTCAAATTTCATTTTTCCTCCTTAAAAACAAACACTCTTCCGGTTTCACTGGGATGTCAATAATAGAGCATGAGTGTTAAATTTTTTTAATAATACTTCCCTTGTCAAATCGGTTTTCCCAGGAAAATATAATAGTGCCCTCCATTTTCTACTGTAGAGCAAAAAATATGCCAATTTGTTCTCTTCCAGCCATCTCCTTTCATGAGGCATTTGTTCTGGATTAACTTGATTTTTGGGGTAAGAACTTCAGGTGTCATTCCTTTAGGCCTAAGATCGGGGTAGGGACCTTTAGATTCACTTTCTCACAATCGTATAAGACCGCCTTATGAAAGAAAGCTGAGCATGATGAATCTTGCCTTTTTCATCGCGGCTGAAGATCAAGGTCCAGGGCGCCTGCTTGAAATAGAAGAAGTCCTTGGCCACAGGGTAGATTTCATCGGGCCCGAATTCCATGATTTTAAGCCGGCCGCCTTCTCTCCAAATTTCAAGCATTAAATAATCCCCGATATAGTACTTTCCGATGTATTCATCCAGTTCTGCGGGAGAAAGCTTGATGGGATTCGGTTTTTTGAAATAGAGGTGCCTTGGAAACCGCCCCTGGTTGTCTTTAACATTTGTGGAAAGGCCCTTTTCCTTCAGCATCTCAATGATGTTGTCGTGCCCGCTGCGGTAAGCATAGTGCATGGCTGTCCAGCCTTCATTCGTCTTAATCATTGGATTTGAGCCGTGATCCAAAAGATATTCAACCACATGGATACATCCCCGCCAGATAGCGGTATGCAATTCGGTCATGCCCCATTGGTTTCGGCTGTTGAGTTTGGCCCCTTTTTCGACCATCAGTTTGATGATCTCCACGTTATCATGATGCACAGCCCAGTTGATTTGCGTCCCTCCATCTCCGCCGATAACGTTCAGATCCGCTCCTTGTTTGATCAAAAACTCTGCGACATCCCAATGGGCGCGCATGCAGGCCCAATGAAGAGCTGTATATTTATTTTTGTCTATCGCATTCAGTTTCGAAGGATCCTTTGCCAGTATTGTCTTTACGGTCTGCAAATCTCCGCTTTTGGCCGCTTCAACAATCGGCTCATCTGAAGCTATTAGAAATTTGCCTATAATAACAAGAATGATTAGTAGCGATATTTTTTTCATGATATTTTCCTCCAAGTTATTTTTTGAAGAAATTATTGTATCCTGAATGATATCGAAATCATTTCGGCTATATAATCATTCCTTTTCATCCGCTTTAAATTTTTCAATGATTTTCGCATCCACCCAGTAAATGTTCTGATCTATATTTGAGGTATAAAATAGGTGCTTACCATCCGGGGATACCGTGGCACACCAATCTCCTTCAGTGGAATTCAGCTCCCTCATGTTTATGGCATCCCCCCAGGAACCGTCGGGATTCTTGAAACAAACATAGAGATCGCTTTTCCCCATCCCTCCAGGTCGATTGGAGTTAAAAATGATGTAACGTTCTTTTGGATCTATAAAAGGATGCGAATCAAGACTCTCTGTATTAACGCCCCCGCCNNCTCGATACTGAAAAGCAGGCGATTATTCCACCATCTTCATTTTCTTTTTTATAACCTGAAACGTCTGTTGTATATATAGTCCCATCCACCGTTGTAGTCGCACGCATTCCAAAAGGAACTAAAAATTTTGGGTTGCCCCAATCATCTTCTATTCTGTGAAATTCCCAAATGCCACCTTGTTCTCCTTCTTCCAATTCCTTATAGCGATTCACTAACATTCGTTTTCCATCGGGAGTGATATGTGCTTCGCCAACCCAATAACGCTTTGTAAACTCAGGTTTTTCAGGACCTGACCATTCGTTGTCTTTCAATCGACAAACATAAACACCAGCTCCAGAGCGGTTAAAATAAATTTCTTTCCCGTCTGAAGAGAAAGTCAGGCAATATTCGAGAAAATCCGGACTTGATATAATACCTGGGGCAAAAAGCTCAGGCTTCATCCCTGGTGGTTTCTGGCCGAGGTAGGGATTTTTTAAAGTGGGCAAATCATTTTGCTTTGAGCAAACAATTATAATGACCAACATAAAGAACATTGTTAGAAATACCATCCACTTACGCTTCATCGTCCAATTCTCCTTATTTCAATTAGTTGGACTTTAGCCTACATCCCCCATTTTACTCAGCAAAAAATATGCCAATATATTCTCTTGAGGTCTTTCAGCGCTAATTCTACCCTATATGTCCGTAATCGAACAAGGTATGAATGCATTTGAGAACCTAAGCTCCGATCTTAATATGTCTAATTATTAGACTCCTAAGCGACTGAAATGTGACTGTGCCCGCTGATTTACAATAGATATGTGATAGGGTAATATAATTCATCGGGGTGCGCCCGTAGCTCAGTGGATAGAGCGGTGGACTTCGAATCCAAAGGTCGGGGGTTCAAATCCCTCCGGGCGTACCAGCCGTTTTCCCTGATTTTTAGGCTTTTCCTTGGTTTTGTCTTTTATATTATTTACCCGTAGTTTCAGCAGAATTAAGCAAACTTTGGCGCATATGTGTCACATGGGGATGAAGTCCATATTTGATTTGACACTCCTCTCATAAATTATTATGCTATTGCCACGTAAGCTGAGGGAGAGCAAT
>JABAOH010040447.1_pt1 | contig 11242 bp, 9 predicted proteins | sample 7062181 | NCBI WGS metagenome assembly JABAOH01 (sample SAMN14538630, study PRJNA623070) | marine sediment metagenome | biome: marine biome [ENVO:00000428]; feature: marine pelagic biome [ENVO:01000023]; material: deep marine sediment [ENVO:00002113]; isolation source: pool of 5 deep marine... | reverse complement strand
ACACGCTTCAAGGGATTTTGCGAACCAAAACCTCCTGGAAAAGAAGGTAAATTTTCCAATGAGATTCTTGAGATAACAACAGAGGATTTGGTAAAATCGTCTCTCCAATTAATTGGAGACGTGACCAAAGCAAATGGTCGTATACTAGCAGCAGTTGAATGTCTAAGAACGTGGGGTGGTTTTGCCATTGGCAATTCGCTAGGTCTGCAGCAGGCATCAACCTCAGCACATAACGCCTGTAGTGCTTACGCTATGGCGATTGAGGGAGAGGAACGAAGAACAGCTTCAGAGGAATTAATCACTCGAGAGAAGGCACTCGATGTTACTGGTATTGGACAAAAAGCAGCTGACAAAGCCATAAGCATGCTAGGAACAAAGAGATTGAATCAAACCACTAAATTGCCTACTTTATGGGTACCTTGGGCGGCAGCAAGCTACATTTTAGCAAGTCTTCAACAATCCGCCAAGGGACAAGCAGTTGTTGAAGGCGTGTCCCCATTAAGTAATAAGCTTGGAGAAAAAATCGCACATTCTAGTTTAACACTCGTTGATGATGGGCAAGATCCTCTGGGAATCTCGACTGAGGCAATTGATGCGGAGGGTCATCCGCAAGGAAAAACCACCATTATCGAGAAAGGTGTTTTGAGAGGCTTCCTTTTTGATTCATACTATGGGCGGATTGCAGGAACCGGATCAACAGGTAATAGTGCTCGTTCAGGAGGACCATTTGGGTCCCGTTTACCCTATGAACATGCCCCCACAATATTTGGAAAGAATCTTGAAGTCAGACAAGGGAAGAAATCTCAGGAAGACCTCATTGCTTCAATTGACGGGAAAGGATTGCTAATAATGGATATTCCAATTGGAATCTTTCATAGTACCGTTGCAACGGGCGAATTTTCAGCAGTGGCAAATTCGGTGTTTCTAATAGAAAACGGAGAAAAGAAGCATCCTCTTGAACCTGTGTCGATTGCAGGCAACTTCTATACAGGATTAGAGCAGTTGCGTGAAATCGGGAGTGATATTGAAATTACTTCATTATTTGTATCAACCCCAAGCCTGCTCATTGATGGAGTTTCAATAACTGGTTAAATTCAATTCACATGATTTCATAGCTTTTTTCGTTCTATAATGCGTTGTAACCACAAGTTTTATCGAAACCTACATACTCGATTCTATTTGAGGAGCCTGCATTTAGATGCCTGAAAAGTTGTCTACTATCGTTTCTGATGTAAAAGACTATTGGGGATTACGCCGTAAACAACCAATTGGTCAACTGGTAACAATTCTTCGAAATGAAGGGTTCAAATGCCCACATGTTCTCTCTTCAATTGGAGAGGACTCCGCAGCCATTGACCTGGGTGGAGATAATCTTATTTTGCTTTCAACAGATGCAGTCATCCCAGAACTAGCGGAGTCTAAGCCGTATGTTGCCGGGTATGCTGCTATCCTTGTTAATGTGAATGATATCTATGCAGCGGGTGGACGCCCAATTGTGGCTATGGTTAACGTCGCATTCACTGAAATGGAAGCAGGTGTGAAGTTTATGGAAGGAATCTGTGACGCGGGGCAAAAGTTCAAAGTTGAAGTAGTCCGAGGACATACGACACCCAATGCCCCGATTAATGGAGTAAGTGCATCAATTTGTGGAACAGTTCCCAGAGAAGCCTATATCAGTGCGGGTGGAGCTCAGCCAGGTGATCAGCTCATTCTAGCAGTCGATTTAGAAGGACGTGTTTCTCCGAATTATGAGTTTGGATGGGACACTACCGCCCTTAAGAAGTCGAAGGATGTTCTCAAACGATATGAAGCAATGCGAGTTCTTGCAGAACGATGTCTTCTTACCGCATCAAAGGATTTGAGCAACGGAGGCATTATTGGGACAAGCCTTCTAATGTTGGAGTATGCGCAAAAGGGCGCAACCATCGATTTTGCGGCTATACCTGTTCCAAAGAATCTTGATTTAACTACTTGGTTGAAAATGTACATCTCGACAGGGTTTATCGTCACGACTATTCCGGATAATGTTAAATCGGTCATATCCATCTTTAAAGAACATAAATTAACAGCCACCTCATTGGGAACTGTGGATTCTACACAACAACTGAAGGCAACGTTTGAAAATGACGTGATAACTATTTTCGATTTTACCCAAGAATCAATTGTAGCACCTCCGCCACCACCTCAACTCAACCGTATTGCAACTCGCAAACAAAAAAACACTAAGTAGATGAAAACTCTAGCCATAAATACAAGAAACCCTAAGCAATGTAAAGTGACAATAGAAGGTGAATAGAATGGCAACTGAGAAACCACCCGAAAAGGATTATCCTGCTGAAGCCACAAAGACTGTAAAAAAAGTTCAAAAAATTGTCAATGACATGAACCAAGAGCTTGTAGAGCAACGTGAACGGAATAAAACCGCAGAAGCACGCATAGAGGAATTAACCAGTGACCTTCAAAACAAGAATGCGACCATTGACAGATTGGAAAGAACAATCAATGAACTGAAGGAATCAGCGGATAAATCAACTGATTTGATGGTCAAGAACCGAGCTTTAGAATCAGAACTTAACGCCATTAAGACACAATTAGAGAAGATGTCTGACACCTACAAAGAGCTGGTAGCTGAACAAGAAACATCAATCCCGGTTCAGGAATTGTTAGCCCTATACATTGCGTTACTTGAAGACGTCTTTTATGCTCAACCCCATGCGAAGACATTGTTCCTTTTGCATGGAAAGAAGAAAAAGATGACCCGCGACGAGATTACAAAAACAGCCGGACATGAAGCTACTGCAATCAGAAAAGCATTGGGCGACCTTTCTCGAGCAGATTTGATTGATTATGACGTTGAAACAGGGAACGCACAATTAAAGAAGCGACTATACCCAACTTAGACCTTCATATCGGTTAACAATTTGTTTAATCGCGGTAAGTTATGGAGATTCGTAGCTAACGCAGAGATGTAGCGACTAAGCTCAGCGTGGATAATTCGTTCTAGGACTGAAAGAGTCTTACCATCTGCAGCTTGGTCCACAAGTTCTCGTGCACTGCGATGAATTACACCAACTACCCGTTTCTCTACGTCAGCCGGACCCCAATCAAAGGAGCGAAGACTCCGTTTAGCATCTGAAATACTCGATTTTACTGAATTTTCTTTTAGAGCTTTAGCAAGCTGATCATAGAACTCACTACTAGTTCCCGCGATTTTATTCCGTTCACGGCTGTTTAATTCGTTGCCTAGTGAACCTTTTCGTGAAAGTTCTTGAAGCAGACCTGCACAGGGTGCTTCAGCAAGAAATCGGCGTGTAAGAGAGTAGAAAATTTGACTTGCTATACGCGTAACTTCTTTGATCACCTCACGTGGTTCACTGTATCGGAATAGCTCCCGACATGATTCGAACCAATAATTGGGTAAAAGAAGGTGACTCCTGCTGGAATACTTATCCAATAACTGCTGAATAGGTGGAAGAAGCTTATCCGGATCAAAAACAGAAAGTCGACGTTGAAATGGCTTACTAGTAAGTCCCGCAAGATCCTCGCTAGCTTCAGCAACTAGTTGTTGGGTAGCAATAATGGGTTCTTTTNNTTCTTTTACTTCCACTTTTGAGATTTTTCTCTTTCGCGATTTCGCATATGAGTCCAAGGCTGCTTCAATGCGTTCAAGATGAGTGAGAATAACTTTGATGGTGTCATCCACAAAGGACGAACCTGAAGAAATATTGTTATTTTTTGAGTCGACTAGTGCTTGCTCAACCGATTCTCGAACCGCCCGGACTCCTCTAGCAAGCTGGTTGATTTGTTTAGGATTAAGATCTCCTTCGGCTTCTATGGTAATAAGAGCATGAATAAGAGTGGAGTTGACTGTGGTGAGAATGAGGATGCGTTCCAGCAATTCTTCTGCTGTTATCAACCTTCTTCTTCTCCACTAATGCTTAATTTACTTCATTTCGAGATTGAATAATTCAGCAACATCACGGATGGATGCACGAAGAACTTCTTCACCGACACCCTTAGATTTCTTAAACCAACCTCTTCGAAGTGGCGAGGGACCTGCATGAAGATCCACAAGTTCAGTAGCTGAATTTACCAAATCCTCAATTTCAGGAATCTGAGGAAGTCCCAAAAGAAGAAGTAAATCAGATGGATGGGTGTCCTCATCATAGGACACAAAACAGGGTGTAATCGCTGCGCCCTTTGCAATATAAGGGCGAAGCGCCTGTTTAATATGTGGATCGTATTCAGCTCGTGCATATTCACGAGTTCCTGAGAAGGTATAATATGTCGATGAAGCCCCTGGCTCTGAACCGATTTCGGCAAAGCTACAATGTTCAACGGCATATTTGACCATTGTTTTTAGTTGCGTCGGAATGTTTCCAGCAGAGGGAATTAGACTTACATCAGTATATAGACAGGGCACCACAATAGGATCCAGTTTCCTTGCGTAGTCTGCGATGTCCGTTGTCGGAAAAACTTCTTTACCCGGCTCAACGACGCCAGGACTTAGCATGTGCTCAACAAACCTAAGCGCAAGAGGATTCACGAGTTCCACAAAAGCTGATTCTTGTGCCTTGGACACATCATCGGCACCATCGACAGTTGAAGGAACCATTCCTTCAACATCGGTAACTTTAGCCACATCAATTTGTAACTGCTTTTGTAAGAAATCAGCTACTTCGCCTTCTCGCCAAGCCAGAATACGTCGAAGCATAGCGCGGTTACTAAGGAGACAAACAAGATCAGCTCCGCGATCTTCTAATTGCCCACGCAGAAGTTTGGAGAGCGACCACATAGTGTTGAGAGCTTCAGAGGTTTGATCCTTGAAAGGAAGTACGGTAAAGACGTAGACGAAAATGCGACGGCCTTCTTCCTCTTGAAATCTTTCCTTTAATATCTCAATTAAAGCGGGGGCGCCTCCACAGCCAGTTCCACCGCCCGATGACGTAAATATGACAAACCCAGAGACTCCCTCAAACCCCAGTTGCGTCAACTGACCCATGATGACATCTTTAAAGTCATGAACGTAATTATAACCATCAGTAAAATTCCCGCCACAACCAATATCTGATGCGCCATAAAGGAGAGTGTTTTCTTTGGGAATGTCATATTTTTGACGGAGCTTCGTTATGTCGGATCGATCAGTATTCATGCACAAGTATCCGCGGATACGTGGTGGTAGCATGCGTTCACGCGCTTGCTTGAGGTAGGCCCCAACGAGGTTGCTTCCGCATTCTCCAATTCCGATGGCAAATACTTCCGCGACTCGCGGTCCTTCATCAGTTGCTTCCATGTTAATCCAACCCTATTTTTTCTTTGCTTTTGTTTTTTGTTCGATCATGACAGCTGCAAGTTCTCTGGCAGCCCAAGTGAGGTAGTTTGCAGTATCCTCGCGCGTATAGGTTTCGCGAATTCTTTTTTCGATTTCGTTGAGTTGACGATTACGTTCAGCTTTAGGCGCCGCTGGATTAAAGTCAGCGAGGAAAACGCGGAGCGCCTTGTGCCATTCATCAAGCTCTTTGATTTTTTCTAACCATTGCTGTTCTAAACTGCGGATGGTTGTGAATATATCAATAGATTCGGGTAGAGAATTAACGGTTTCTAATTTTCCACGCAAATTCTGCAAAGTATCTAACGGAAATATGATTTTGCTAAATTCAAGCGGTCGTGCCGCGTATACTCTTTTAATCGTTGAGTAGTATTCGGTAGTATTTTCTAATAACTGCTCGTATGCTTGTCCAGTCTTTTGCTCCATGTTGCGAAGAATATCAAGTACACTATTTTGCGCTTCAATGAGAGCCATACAAATTTCAAGAACAGTGTTTACTTGTTCAGCTTCTAAGGCGTCGGGAACACGAGCGAGCAGATCCTTTAGTTTAGCTACAATCTCGGCTTGTCCATGACGTTCAAGAAGATCAGTAACTGAATTGAGATTTCGCCAGACTTCGTTGGCTTTCGAACGGATATCCTTAAGCAACTTAGGGTCGGTAAGTAATTCACGAAGTTCGTCGAACCGGTCAGGGAGTTCCTCAATATTTGCGGGTAATTTGTCCTGCAGTTTCATTGATTCTTTGACATAAGAGTCTGTTTTGATGCCCAAGGAAGCAGACACGCTTGTTAACTCTGAGAAGGCTTTGATTTGTTCATTAAGAGTCTGGTTGAAGTATCCCACAATTCGTTTTTCGAAAAGTTCAACAATGTGATGGGCCTTACGAATCGCTTCTTCATAGGTTTCACTAGCGGGGACCACCGTTGTCAGTTCTTGAATGGCTGACTGGACTTCCGAAGGAATAGTTAACCCCATACCTAAAAGTTTTGAAACCGCCAATCGCAGTTTGAGATCTAGGCGATATTTGAGATTTTCAATGGCGTCTTGCGCTTTATATAGAGCATCTCCTTGAGCCTCACGGGCGACTTCTTCAATTTCCTCGAAACTAGTACTAGCGCGGATATGTGCAATAGCACTTTCCAAAAATTCTTCCATGGTTTTGAAAGATTCCCGATAGGTTGGTTTTATCACTTGGATTTCAGCAAGAAGCGCGTTGAGTTCACGTTCCCAAGCTTTTCGGAACAGATCGATCCGATTCTCAACATGCTTTCGTAGTCTTGCATACGCCTCAACCAACTCAGGGAAGCTAATGTCTGTGGTTCGAACAGGAGCAGGAGCTGCACCCATTGTGGTTTTATCAAGAATTGTACTAGCGGTTTCTGAGATTCGAGTTAGTAAAGCTTCTTGAGTTCTAATTTCAGCTAGTAATTTTCCATGTTCATCAATTATTTGAGCCGCAACCTCGGAGTATACCTTGACAAGAACTTTCAGATCTCCTTTCTTTACCTTTTTCGATTCATTTTTCACGAATTTATCTAGTTCCGCAGTGTTTGGAAGCACATTCCGTTTTACAGCACGAGTCAAATCATCTACTATACGCATGATCTCAGCACGGATAGCTGTTTCAACATTGGTATGGTATGCTTGTAGGCGTTCATAGCTTGCAACTAGCGCAGCTAAATCCGCATCTTTGGGAACTTCAGGAGGTAAAGGAGGAAGAAAAGTGGCTTCACTAGCGATATTAGCGCTAGCAAGAATGCGGTTAAGATTATGACCAAATTCAAGTATTTGGCTTCTGACTTCACTTGAGGCTTTTAACACTTGCCCATCATATTGTTGAACCAACCCGAGAAGTGTGGTGAGATTAGTCTCACCTTTGAGTTGTTTTTTCAGCGCTTCAAGTGATGTAGAAATAGCCATAGGAACTTTGAGACTCAAACTACGAGCAGTCTCTAAGAGGGATACGGAGGATTCAATACTAGCTTGCAGTTTCGCTCGTAATGTATCAACAACTTCGCCACGTCGACTTGTGAGATATTCATGCTCTTGGCGTAGTGTCTTGCGAATTTCAAAAAGCTCCGGGATAGTACTCACATCAACAGTTTCCCGCTCGGCACTAATTGAAACATCACTCGTGTCAATACCAACAAACCGATCGTAGGTTTTAATCAACGCCCGATTTTGTTCAAGCATATCATTCGTTTGCTTTAGTAGAGCGTCACGTAATTGTTTAGAAAGACCTTCAAAATTAGCTACAAATCGTGAAAGAACCGGCAAAACAACTGAATGTCCCCCTTGTGTCGAAGGAAAGGTGAGATTGTTGAGATCACGTCCTAGTTTAATATCAAAAGTCATTATTGTTGCTTTTAGCTCTTCAAGCTCAGTCATGTAAGTCTTCAACAGCTCAATGTGAAGTCGAAGTGAACGAGAGAGATCTTCATCGATTTTTGGCAGCCCTTGATCAATTTGCTTTATAAGACGACGTTTTTTCGGACTTAGGGACCAACTCGTTTTTGCATCCCTATCAAAACCTTCTAGGCTTACAAGTTCCCGTCCCACATCTTCCAATGAGGTTTTAATTTCAGAAGGGAGACCACCCATAATTGTCCGACATTTTGCACTAATATCTTTTAGCATGGAGTAGTACTTGCGAAGCTCTGCTAATGTAGTCACATTCGGAGCCCCCGAGGTAAGTGGCTTACATCCACCTTTCTTAACCATTGGAAAGTCTATTCTTAACTCTTTTTGACCTTTAGCTAAACTAGGAGTAATACCTAAATTAAAGTCAACGACAAATTTTGTCTTAATTTCACGTGAAATTAGACAAATCCACTTAACGGAAACGATTTGATATGCGTGATATGGCAATGTTTGAACGAACACGCGAAAAATTACAGCGTGCTGGAAAAATCGCTTCGGAAGCACTAGTATTTTCTTGTGATCTCGTAAAAGCAGGTGAACCATTATATTCAATTGCTGAAGCAGGAGAAACTAAAATCCAAAGCCTTGGTGGAAAACCTGCGTTTCCTATTAACATCTCGATAAATCATCATGCGGCTCATTATACACCAAGCTTAGATGATTCTACGCAAATTCCGGATATTGCTCTCGTAAAGATTGATCTGGGTGTACACATAGATGGTTTTGTTGCAGATAATGCTCGAACTGTTTTAGTCGGTGATGATGAAGGCCTTCAACAGCTTATTGATGGAGCAGAAGCAGGTTTGGAGGCAGCAATTAACACCGTTCGAGCAGGAATCCGCATTTGGAATGTATCTAAAGCCATTTCAGCCGCAATGCAACAGATGAAAACGCGCCCGATTGAAAACCTCACAGGCCATAGTATCGAACAATTTAATCTTCATGCTGGAATATCTGTTCCTTCGGTGACATACGCAACGGAACGTACAAGCTCGCCTCGGTTAAAGGAAAACATGGTTGTAGCTATTGAACCCTTCGCCACTTATAGCCAAAATCCTCATGTTGATAATTTGGAACCAGGGCATATTTTTGGATTTACTCACGTGCGAAATCCAAAGGATCCCAAATTACGCTCTCTTTTTAGTCAGATGAAAATTAAATTTAGTCAATTACCTTTTGCGTCCCGTTGGATGGCTGAGCTAGTAGAACCAGACAAAGTAGCCCAAATACTAAACGTGCTTAAACGAGAGGGATGCATTCATAATTATTCAGTATTAGGATTAAAGGATGGAAGCCCTATTGCCCAGGCTGAACACACATTAATAGTAGAAAAAAACGGATGCACCGTAACAACCGCACGACATTGATGAAATGGAGTGAATATGGATTGGATTACATCAATATATTGCAACATCTTATCGCATTTCCCACAGTCAATGACCCAGGAAATATGATACGGCCTACACGAGAATGCCCTGAATATCTGAATGAGCGTCTAGCAGAGATGGGATATGATGCTCAGATTCTTGAACAAAACGGGTTTTTTTCAGTTCTTGCCATTCACGGAAGGGGTCGTCCAGTAACCTTGTTGCTAGCTCATTTTGATGTAGTTCCTATTGGTCCAGGATGGGATACTGATCCTTTTGAGCTAACGGTGCGAGACAGAATGGGATATGGACGTGGAACCGCTGATGACAAAGGAAACACAACCGCTCTACTCCTTTCAGCAGAAGAAATAATTCAACACAAAATAGAAGGCACCATAGTTTTTGTTATTACAGGCGATGAAGAAATTGGGGGAATTAATGGAGCACCGATTGTCCGAGCTAGACTAGAAAAACAAGACCTGTTTCCTGATTACCTAATTACTGCTGACGGAGTTGGAATGCAAATAGTCACCCGTCGACGAAACACGGTCTCGGTCACTGTTTCGGTTCCACAAAACCCGGAGCCTTGTAATGGAAAATTCGAAAAACACCGATTCACCACAAATTATGCCGGACGACAAACTCGGCATTCGGCCTATTTTTTGCCTGGAGTTGATAAACACGCTCTACTTGCTGCATCCAGTTTTCTCCTTCAAAACCCAAATATTAATATCTCTTCAACCGCTGGAAGCTACGTTAAAAGCAATGTAGTACCAGATTGGTTTGAATTTGAGGGAATTGATGCTACTCACTCGGTAAAAGAAGACACTCGCACTTGTGATCAGAACCTCACAAAACTTCTTCAAGCACTATTACCTATAACTCGGATACAATTCCCTACCTACCCCAGTGATTATGGCATCACCTTTTGCCCTAATTTGTTATATGAGCAAAATAATCGATGGGAGATTTATTTTGATGGAAGGGCAATGACGTCTGACAGTCAACCAATTGAAAAGGCTCTGAACACAGTTCTATCTGAGAAACTTGCACAAATCGAATATGAGATGTCTGTACGAGTTGGCAAAGCCTTCATGAACACTCCTCAGGATTCTCAATTAGTCCAAATGGCTCAGATTATCGCAACTCAACTCACTCTAGAATCCGAACCCATTGAACTGGGTGGGGCAAGTGATACGCGCCATTTTACTGACCGTCCAATTCAAGCCATAGATTTTGGTCCCATTGGATATGGTGTGCATGGTTCTAACGAGCATGTACTTCTTGATTCAATTCCGCAAACCGCGAAATTTTATACAGAGCTAGTCCGCGCTCTACACCAGTTTCCGAACCCTTAGGGAACCTTTTCAGGTTCTGGAACATGAGGAAAAGTTGGTACAGGGATTTTTACAAGAGTTTCGTTAATGCCAAAGTAGCCAAATGAAGCAAAGATTCGAATCACCACAATTGAAAGCATCATCAGGATTACTACTGTTTCATAAGGAACATACAGCACGAGGAAATCTAGCACAAATCCTGAAACCATTGCCGCGCAAAATGCACTCACGCCAGTAGCGAAATTAAAGAGCGCCACGATCGTTCCCCGGTGAATCTTTGGTGCGGAATCAAGCAACCATGCAGTACTACTAACAATAAATAATCCGGTTAGAAAACCCCCGGTGATATTACTTGGTAATAGAAACCAAAAGTTCCCCGTTATCGCACCCAAAGTATGACTAAGAGGCGCAATAAAAATCACAGTACGACTAATAATGATAATGGGTTTTCGCCCATAACGATCCGTCAAATAACCTCCTGACAGTTGTGCAATTCCTGAGCTAATGCTAAAAATTGCGGTGAAAATCGCAATGAAAAACAAATCAACATGAAGGATGCCTCGGGTAATTATCGGAAAGAGCGGCCAAGCCGCTCCCATAGCAGCGAAGAAGAGAGTGTTAATACCTAAAAACCGAACAAAGCGAGGGGTCCCCTGAATTGATTGACGTATCTCGAATACTCGCCGTTTTGAGGGGCGAACAGTTTCGGTTAGAACCAAGACACAAATTACCGCAATTACCATAGAGATGGCAGCTGTATACATGGGGACTTGAAATTGGGCTAGACC
>JABAOH010006986.1_pt2 | contig 11242 bp, 8 predicted proteins | sample 7062181 | NCBI WGS metagenome assembly JABAOH01 (sample SAMN14538630, study PRJNA623070) | marine sediment metagenome | biome: marine biome [ENVO:00000428]; feature: marine pelagic biome [ENVO:01000023]; material: deep marine sediment [ENVO:00002113]; isolation source: pool of 5 deep marine... | reverse complement strand
GCCATGATGAACCCATACCTATGCAGCGAACTCCTGGTCGACACGATGCTGGAAAAGTACACCGTCAAGATGATCAAATTCGGGACAAACGTGGTAACTGCAAAAACAAGCGTAGTCGACCACAAATGTTTTTACCAAGTAATACTGCCGAAAGATCCGCCTTTAAAATTATCGTAATGGCGCAACACATAGAGTGTAGGACCACGTGCTAGAAGGAGCCACGACTCGCCTACCTAATGCTCATGAGGAAATGACGTACCGAAATCGATTACTCAACATAAGCGACCAGCAATGCTCGACAACATTTCTGTGTCTTCGTTTCAAATGGTGTGTCTTGCTTAGGGCGAGTGGAAGGTAAACATCCTTTCTCTTTCAGCAAAGACAAGCTTTTCGGAATCTCCATTACGCATTCACCAGTGATAAAACTGCCAACTCGATTTGAGGCTTCAGGGACGACGTCTCACCCTTCACTGGTGAGACTCGTTGAAAGAAAGATTGAACATATAGAAGAGTGACGCTATGGCGATACCAGCACCCAGTGCTAGGGCGAGGACGTAGAGGGGTATCACAATCGCCGCGGCCTGGAGTGCATCTGCTACAATTAGTCCTGTTATCATCAGAACGGCGGCTGTTGCAGAAGCACCAAGGACAACGATGATCGTGGCAAGATTGTACCCCGCCGTGACGCCCGCTACATCGCTTTCGTTGCCTCCATTAGATAAGAGCTCAAGACGACCCAAATCAGCCAAGGTCAAATATCTGAGGTAGAAATAGCCTCCAACAATTATGACGGCTATGATTGAAAGTTGGTAGAAGCCAGGCGATTCCGTGGTGGCGAGTAGGCGAAAGGATCCGCCTATCCGTGACTCTGCGACAATTGAAGGGGAAACAAGTACAGCAATGAGCTCAAAAAACCCCCTCCCCTGAACTCTTGGAAAAACCAAAATATTCGTCACGCCCATAAAAACCGCCAAAAAGGGGACCAAGGTTGGAAACATTTCGATAGCCCCATGACCCAGTGGAGAGAGCGCGACTGCCGAAAGCGCACACGAGAAGGCGATCGCAAGGAATTTGTTGAAGCGCGAGAAGCAAACATAGCTGAGAACAACAGTAATACCGTATGCTAGGTAACGATAGAAACATACTCCGTTTATTTGATATGTGGTCTCAGTATGCTGGAACGCATAGGAGGCCACTGCGCTCAGCAACACGATAGCCATGAATTGTGGCAACATTGAGGTCTTCCTAATCCATTCCAAATAGAGTTCACCGTACCTGTAGAGTGTTGAGAAGCAGTAATTCTATATTCTCGCCTTTTGGGTCCCAATCGAATACCGTAACTCCCCAATTCCTCAGTCGGTTGGAGAAGCTTCTACTGGCCACATCAAGCATTCTAGCTGCAAAGATCTCCCAAGGGTGAACTTTTGGAATGATGCTGTAGGGCAGGATGTTGATTACGAAAACATTGGGTCGTCTCTTTCTTCTCTTGTAGATTAGAGTCTTCCTCAGGCCGCTCAAGAGATCGGCCCAATTGTTCTGAGTTACATGCGTAATCACTACAATTCCTGGCGAATAAGCCAACAGATATTTCCAGGTCTGCTCTATAGCTTCTGAAAAACCCTCATTGCAGAAAACCTGAAGCCCAGCTTTCGGAGTGTTTAGGCTGAGGAGGGCGTCAGCAAACTTGACGAACTGCTTTTTTCCTGTGTCAAAATGAAAGACCTTGCCTCTATGATTATAGATATACATGCCCAAACTGTAGCCTTTGCTCAGAAAATAGTAGGAGATGGCGCATGCCGTTCGAATACCATATTCTAAGGTGTTCTCAAGTGAAGTCCCAATTCTTAAGTCGGGATTTGCGTCCAGAAAAAGCCACATTGCCCGCTTTCCTTCTCGTTCATATTCATTGACCAAGGGATAGAGCTCCCCCCGCCCTGCAGCCTTGGCTGAGGCTTTCCAGTTAATAGTCTTAAACGAATCACCGGGAAAGTAATTGCGGATTTCCCTGAAGTCTGTGCTGAAGGGCCCGATTCTGGCGATACTCTGATTCGGATACGTTTTCTTGGTCGTACTCACTGGGAGTTTAATCTTTCTTATTCCAGGTGATATTGGAAAGACACTCAATTGGCCAGTCTCTTCAACTGAGATACGAGTCCGAATTAATCCCAGAATGTGTCTTTTTTCCAAACCTAGCCACATCCTGTAGTTGCCACATTTGGTACACCTCATTTTATAGGAGAAACTGAATGATTTCTCCTTGCGCTGACGCATTTTGAACTCTTTGGAAACGACTTTGTAATTGCTGCCTTCGACGAGGTGAAAAGGCTCAGGAATCAAATCGCAAATGATGACTGTACCTGGGCCTCCAGAGACCTTGCCCGAGATTTTGATCTCAACGATTTCACCGAGCTTTGCAGACCGAGGAAGTCCGGTTTTTTCAGTATGCACTTCAAGAGGGGAAATGAAAAGCCCTATCAGGTATATAAAAAGTGGAATAAACGAGGCACAAAGCAATATCGAGTTGGCAAGAAGAAACCCTGAGAAGAAAAATATGGTAAACCCTGTCAAGAGCAGATTGGTCTCCTCCTTGGTCAAGGTCAACCGATATCACCCTGGCTGGTAGTCCTTGGGCACCGTCACTGAATCGACGATTTCTTTCACTATCTTTCGTTCATCTGTCTGCTTCATCACATCTTCTATCCTAAGTATCAGTCTGTGAGCAATGGCGTCAACAACGAGAGCTTTGATATCATCCGGTGTTACAAAGTCTCTTCCCCGCATAAGTGCCATTGCTCTGGAAGTTTTAAGTAGGGCAAGGCTTCCCCTTGGGCTCGATCCTACTTCAACTTGAGGATGTTCTCTTGTTCTTCTTACGATTTCAGCTATGTATTCGATAACGACATCATCAATGTAAACATCATTTTCTACGACTTCCTGCAAAGCTCTGAATTCTCCCGCAGATATAGCTGGCTCTAAGTCCCTAGTCGGGTCATCTTTTTTCCAATCTATGCGCCTCTTGACAATGCGCTTCTCTGCGTCTAAGCTTCCAGGATATCCGGTAGAAAGTTTCAAAACGAAGCGATCTATTTGAGCCTCAGGTAGAGGGTATGTACCCTCATACTCTATAGGATTCTGCGTTGCTAGTACGAAGAAAGGTTCCTCACACCTGTAAGTTTCTCCATCAATAGTGACTTGTCTCTCCTCCATAACCTCCAAAACAGCAGATTGGGTTTTCGGCGGCGACCTATTTATCTCATCTACTAGCAAGACATTAGTGAACACTGGACCCTTTAGCAACTCGAACGACCCGGCCTGTGGCCTCCAGATCCTCGTTCCAAGGATATCTGCCGGCAAAAGATCGGGAGTGCATTGAACTCGAGAAAAGTTGCAGTCAATTGAGAAAGCTAGTGTCTTCGCCAACAAAGTCTTGCCAAGTCCAGGGTTGTCTTCAAACAGAACGTGTCCGTTGGCTAGCGCCCCAGCGAGTATCTTCTTGATTAACACCTGATCTCCAACGTATAAACTACTTATCTGTCCTGCTATAGTATCACAGATAGCTCTTGCTTTGTCCAGATTCATGGCAATCGCAACCGATCGATGTCTTGGAGGAGAGTATGAAGTAGATCCTCTCTAGCCTTCTTGTCCTTCACTGCGAGTTTTCTTTTGGTTCGAGGAAGAGCCAAGAAGTATAATTTGTGTCTTCGTCCATCGTTTTGATAATGAATTAGCGGGCGTAATATCTTGAGGATGTCCTCTTCAGTTCGTCCCAGTCTTTGCAGGTGTAGGGTCAAGTACACGAGCAATGGTTCTTTTACCTCATTGTTGACAAACTGCTCCATAACAGATGTGATGCGTAACAAGTCATGTCCAGTCTCTCTCCGGACGGCTTGAACGTGTTTCTTCAGAAATGGATCTTCAGAGCTGACGTAGAGTTCTTCGGTAGTGAATGTTACAGTGCTGTAGAGCACGTAAACTGTCAATACGATCGTAACCCATTCAACGTATGGAAGAAAAGATACAGCGGTGGCTAGCGGCGGCCTCACCAGATTCACATATGCTACTATGAAAAATCCTATCAGGAAATTTCTCACCGGATCTTCTGAGGTTCGTCTGAAAATGATGGAAATTGCCGAGTTTTCCTTATCACTAGGGGTCCCCAGAAGAGAACAAAGGCTGAGCACAATCACCCCCCCGGTAGTTGGTAAAGATACATAGATCATCACTTGTAGAACTTGAGGGGAGGCTTCTCCACCGAAGTCACTGATGTACACAAGAAACAAAAAGAAAAGGATTGAGAGAATCAGAACTGCAAGCTTACTCCTTTTGCTCCACATCATCGTTTAACTCCTTTGAAGACAGATACATAATCTCGTAGTCTTTTCGGGTCACCAAGTGGTTGCTATATTCAGCCTTTTCAAAGCAGATTGTTGCTTTGCCAAGAGCTTTTGCATTGAAGCCGCCCGTCGCCAGAAGAAGACTCTCTATTTCTCGTGTAGTCATCTCGTTTTGTACAGGGATTCCAAAACTAGTCGAATTTTCCAAGAATTGATTGTAAATGTTTATGACTTCTTCTCCGTAGTCAACAATGCGAAGCTTGATCTCTGAATCCTCAGATTTATGTGCATCTGTGCTAGGCAGAATCGCCCGTATCTTGTGCTCACCCTTCTCAACGAATACGCAGGAAAGCTTAGCGCACCCTGCCGGGGAAAGCCCAACTGTACCAACAGTTTCTTCGTCAATGAAAACTTCGACCTCTCCGCCTTGTGTTTTTTCCAAGTAACTCCTATCAAGTGCAATTTCGATGTGCAACCTGTCATTGACGCCCCAAACATTAGGAAATTGAGCCCCGATACTTGAGAGAGCAATTGTAAGAGCCTGCGTCTCTTGTGGTTCATGTATGGGTTCTTTCTCCGCGGTTCCTCGTTGTTCCTGAATTTCGATCACACTAGTCTGCCTGATTGGCTGCGATTTTCCCAGGTGATGCTTGACGTACACAAAGCCTAGAGCAACTAAGGGAAGGACGACTGAAGGTATGAGGAAAGGAAGCGTAATTCCTACTTTGAGAACAATCTCTTCCTCCGTCGTGGTCGGCAGATATGCCTCCGACCCTTCGAATCGGGCAGTGACCAGTAGGTTTTCTGCCCAAAAGCTAACGACATCCAGAAGAAACGTTAGGTTGCCGTTTCTGTCAGTTCTCCACGACAGGCTATAATTATCTACAGCAATTTCTGCCCCGTGGATAGGCTGACCGTGGTCATCAGTGAGAGAAGCGGAGAACAGAAAGAACATGCCCCCAGCCACATCGGAAACTCTTGTGGTCAATCTGGTCTTTGATTTGACTGCGATTTTGTGAATCGCAGATACGTTGCCTTGTTCAAGAGACACACCAAGAAGGTGTGGTCCCAGTGTTTCGTCGGAGTCCACCATGAAAGCGCCTAAAATGCTGCCGTCATCTGCGGTTTCGATGGTTGTCAGCAATTGATTGTCGAAGGATATGGCCACCGGTTCTCCCCACACTCTTGTCTCTTCAGCTCGAATAGTCGCTGTAAAGCTGAAAACCTCGCCTCTGATGGCAACATTCTCGCCGGAAATCTGGATAACAGGTAGCCCATGTTTCAGTTCGATAATCTGTGTCGCGTTACTTCCCAGAACGTACTCGTCTCCAGAAAAAACGGCTTCCAGCTTATACCACCCTGGAGGCTGGACTGTGGGGTGGATTCTAAAGGATCCATCCTTGCATGTTAGATTCTGAAAGTTCCAAATGCCAGATGACGCATTCAGAGAGGTCATCTCAAGCGAAATCGGCGCATTTGAGAAGCCTGTTCCATTGTCCCACAGTAGGTGGCCATGAATTGCCCCAAATCCCAGTAGGAATTCTTGTTCGGAGCCAAGCGTAATTTCCGTTGTCGCGTGCACGCTTATAGAAGAAACACAACTTGAAGGGGCATGTTGTGCTGTTCCAGTAGAAATAAGAATCAGTTCATAGTCTCCGATTTCCACAAAATATGGTGCCATACACTCAATATCGAAGTTTCCTTGTTTGGTACAGCCTTTGCCGACAATTGTGCCTTCGACCTCTGTGCTTCTTGTCAGGAAAACAAAAACAGTCATGTTATCGACTTGTTCATCGTCTCCCATAAGAACTGCTCCGCTCACTTCGAAAGAATCTTTCCTAATGGCAGTCTCGTCGATGTCTACGATTGATGTTATTGTGGGAATGCAGAGGAGATTCTCAACTTGTATGACTGCCAAGATGGAAAACGTGACGCCTTGGTGATCCAAGGATGCGACAGTTATGGTCACCACATCCTTTTCGCCGATATCTGCATCGTGTGGCACAGTGACCCTGAGCAAAGAATAGCTGGTCTGAAAAGCTTGGATCAATAACTCTTCGGGAACTGCTTCAATGGTCCAATCTTGCTGGCCTTGCGCCACAACCTTGAAATGATCCGTGTAGTTGCGTCTATTCGTGATCGAAAGCTGGCAAAAAACTGTGCTCCCAGGAGACGCTTCCTTTTTGAAGGGCAATACTTCCACAAGAGGATCTTCTTCGCACGGTGGTGTGGCATCAAATTGAACCCAGCCATAGGGAGGAAGGTAAACCTCGGTTACGGCATGTGCTCCGGTTGTATAATAGAGAAGCTTTCCCGCCACAGTTCTTTCTGGTTTGTATCCAATAGCTACGCGCGCTGGTATTTTCTGGATTCGCAAGATGATAGCAAGCATCGTCGCTGCGTCCAGGCAGACACCTTTCCTCTTTTCTAAGTAAGAAGAGACGCTAGAACTTTGTGGAAAACGTTCAAATCCACCTGTCCGCGCATTGACGTCATAGATAAAGGTGGTTCTCAAATATTGAACATCCGCAAGAACTTGGTCAAGGATACTATAGGAGGCATCCTCTAAATCCTCAGCTAGTTCCCAGACGCTGCTCGATATTTCTGGCAGTTGCAGATATTTTTCAAGAATCTCATCTGAAGCCGTGCCGGGGAGTATAAGAGCGTCGTCCACGTCGACGTCGCGCCAAGAAACCTCATAGACTAACTGGATTTCTTCGGCTCCCCCCGACTTGATGATCGTGTAGACATCCCCAACACTGTCCATGTAGAGTTCCATCGAATCAGCTGGAGACGCGGATAGGTTTGTCAAGGTCGAAGCGGATGAAGGCAATGGTAGAAAGACTTCTCGGCGGCTAGTGTCAAGTTCTACGGTGAAGACTTTGGTCGCATTCGTTTCTGAGCCGTGAGGAAAGTCTTCTACAACGGTGTCCTCCGTCGTCCGGTGCCAATAAGATCCGCTGTAGTGGTCGGCTGTCGAAACCCTCCAAAATAGTTGGGGCGTAGTCGGGGAAACCTTAAACAAGAGAATGGAAGGCTCCTTATTTTCTTTGTCTTTCTTTTCTGGTTTTTCCCCGCCATTGTCTGGAAGGGGTGGGCGTTCTGGATATCCAGTTAGAATGTTAGAGAGCACCGAAAGAAGAAACAGGGAAACCAGTAGAACGAATAGAACCGCCGTTAATGATGCTCGTCGCATTTGTCACCCTAGACCCACGGTTTCTTATCCTCGCGTGCTGTCTCGTTCTCGATTTCTCGAGCTCGCCCTAGAGCAGGCAACAGAACCTTAGTCGAAACGGTATATACACTCACAGAAAACATTCCATTGTACAGAGCCCACGCAATCACTTCTGTGAATTTCATTAATGACGCTGATTCGTCGACGAAATGAAGATAAATGTTTACAGTAGAGAGCAAAAGAATTGCTATTGCCAAGAAGGCAATACCCTTCTCCGACATTCCCACTTTTCTTATCCTGTAGAACATTATACTCAAGACGCTGGGAGCGAAGAGCATCCAGAGATGATGGACTAGGACTATCTTAAGGCCATCGTTTACCACTGCTCCTGTAACAGCTATCGAGAAGTTCAAGTTGAGAGTGATAATCATAACTAGTAATGCCCACTGAAACATGACTGCAAAATGTGGAAACACTTCGCCTTTGATAACTTTATGGAGGCGCCGCAGAGGGTCTTCCACCTTATTGAAGGTGAGGGCCTTCGACGGCCTTGGTTGGCTACTTTTTCGGTCAAGCAGGGGGAATATGGATAGCTCGGGAAGGTTGCGAGGCTTTCTGCATGTATGAGCTTTGGTCTCAGGCTTTTTCAGCATGTTTCTTGAACGCGTGCGCGATGAAAAAGATTGCATGACCTATACTAGACTCCGGCTGTTTCCATTGAACCATCTCTACGCTGCAAATCCTCTGACAAAAACTGAAACAGAAACCATTTAAAATTATCTTATTCTGTTAGAATGGGTTGACCTGTACTTTTGTCAGCCTCACTGTACAATTCTCGTGTGTGAGAAGCTGTCATGCGCCCGCCAGAGGCTGCAGGAAACCAACTCTAAGAGTCTTCAAGAGGAGTTTTAGAGAGAGAATGCAGTGTGCGTCACTGAAGGTAAAGGCGTCCTTCTAGAACAATGACCGCATTGCCGATCAGCTCCACTCTGTCTCGCGAAGGAATCCGCACACGAAGTTCACCGCCCCTTGGCGAGGCTTGATAGGCCAACATTTCCTTCTTTCGCAGTATGTGGGACCAATATGGGCCTAATACCGTGTGGGCGGCTCCAGTCACAGGATCCTCGTTGATGCCGAGCCACGGAGCAAAGAAACGCGAGACGAAATCATAGGGAGGACGCCCCGGTGATGTGACAATGACTCCGGTGATGTTCTCGCTTGTTCGGACAGCTGTCATACGTTCGAAATCTGGCTGCAAATCGATGAGACGCCGTTCATCTTGGAGATGGATTAGCAGACTCTGGGTCGCTGTGGAAATATGTGCACTTTTGAAATCAGCAGTGCCAATTGCGCTGAGGAGTTCTTGGTTGGGCTCAAAAGATACCACGTCATCACTTGGAAAGTCGAGGAGTATGCCGCTTATCTCCAGCTTCGCGCTCAGCTCTCCACTCTTTGTTTCGAAGGCTATTTCATTCGCTGACACACCTACATCGTAGAACAGAACTGCCGCGGTGGCCAGCGTCGCGTGACCGCAAAGGGGCACCTCGATCCTTGGAGTAAACCACCGCAGAGAAAACCGCTGTGAGTCCTTGAAGGGTTTGTTTGCGATGCGGCGAAGAAATGCGGTCTCAGAGAGGTTCATCTCTGCAGCAATAGACTGAAGAACAGCATCTTTGTATTGATCGTCCAACAGGCAGACCGCAGCAGGATTGCCCCGGAACACCTCGTTTGTGAACGCATCCACTTGATAAAGAGGAATGCCTTCCTCGTTGTCTTCTCTCATCCACATGCACCGACCCACAACCTGCACACACGCTTGTCAGAACTGAGACATCGACGCGCCTATTTAACTTGGTCTACGGCCGCGCATGGGCAATCCAACTGTATTTTAATCTAAGTTCGCACTAGTCTATTTGGCCGGATGACGAGAAGGCATTAGATTGACCTGTCAGGATGAAAGCTCAGAGTTACTCTGACGGCCGCATACACGCACAGATCCCCCACGATTCTCTTTGTTAGGACCCAGACCAGTTCTGCGCGCGCAATGTGCCTGATGGGCTTAAAGAACTCGAAAAGAACATATGTGAACAAGGTGGAATCTACGGTATGAAATTCGGCATATCAATGAGCAACTTGGGGATTTACTGCAACTTTGATGGTTTGATAGCTCTTGCCCAAGATGCCGAAAATGCGGGATGGAACGGAATATTCCCTTGGGATCACATGTTGCACAAACCAAGAGCGGATTCGCGGGTAATTGATCCGTGGATCGCCCTCGGGGCTATTGCTTCAAATACAAAGAAAATGACGCTGGGTCCTATGGTCACTCCTCTTGCACGACGTCGCCCCTGGAAAGTGGCAAGAGAAAGTGTATCATTAGATCATCTGTCAAAAGGAAGAGTGATACTCGGAGTTGGATTAGGTTCAGTGGTCAATCAGGATTTCGCAAGATTTGGGGAAGAGACTGACAGCAAGATACGAGGCGAAAAGCTCGATGAATCTCTTCAAATCTTGCACGGATTGTGGAAAGGAGCCCCCTTCAACTTTTCGGGGAAGCATTTCCAGATAGAAGAAGGAACAGCATTTCTGCCAAAACCCTACGGGGGCAAAGACAAAATCCCCATCTGGGTAGGTGGAGGCAGGTGGCCTTGGCGTAAGAAACCATTCCGCAGAGCCGCAAGGTTTGAGGGAGCTTTTCCCGAGTTCACTGACAAGAGCGGAAACATTGTCGCAAAGTACTTTGAAAACGTCGCTGAATACATCAAGCAGTATCGAGGAAATCTTGAAAATTTCGACTTTGTCACACTCGGCAAGGCCCCTCGAAGAAAAGCTCAGATAAAGGAATTCTTCGAACCTGTCCTTGAATCGGGAAGAATCACTTGGTGGGTAGAGCGCGTCTACAGCTGGGAAGGGAATCTGAAACAGATAAGGAGAAGAATCAGAGAAGGCCCGCCTGATGTTTGAGGCAACCTATCTAGCGAATGCTAGATAGTGATGTGAGACAAACTCCCCGAAAATTGGGGTCGCGGACGAAGACGAAACCGACTTCCGTCATCTCGACTCGTCAAACCTGGCACTTGGGGCAGAGATAAACGTGGCCGCCTCCCACACTCAGCTTCGCTATAGGCGTTCCACATATTGGACAGTCCTGCTGTTTCATGTGTGGCCCCATGGCAGGCGTGTAGCCGCCTGGATGGCCATAGAGGTCATAGAACTGGTCTTTTCCCTTGAGCCGGATTCTCTCCTGCAGCACCCGCTTTATGGCATCATATAGTGCTCGTCTCTCATCTTCACCCAACTCTGAGGCCCTTCTTTTTGGGTGAAGCTTAGCGCGGTACACAATATCCTGGAAGGCGCTATTGCTCAATCCCACGAGAACGGCATCCTTTCCCACCAGTACTGTTTTGAGCATCCGATTGTTGTCTGCTACGAGCTGGGAGAAGCGTTCAAAGGTGAAGATCTCATCAATGGGTGAAAGCATTTCAGGATTGAAGTCGCGTCGGAAGACATAGGTCCGTTCCAGCACGTTGTCGTTCACCGCGTGGATGAGCCCCATGCTGGTAAGCCGCACCGTTAACATCGTGCCGTCATTGAAGTCGATCTTCAGATGGAATTTCGTTGGACCTGTTTTCTCACGCGTATGGTAAAGTATCTTGCCACCATACTCGGGGGCGAGCAGGAGGTTCATTCCATTGTCGAGCTTGACGCGGATGGCGTTGCCTCTGGATATGAC
>JABAOH010002768.1_pt1 | contig 11245 bp, 7 predicted proteins | sample 7062181 | NCBI WGS metagenome assembly JABAOH01 (sample SAMN14538630, study PRJNA623070) | marine sediment metagenome | biome: marine biome [ENVO:00000428]; feature: marine pelagic biome [ENVO:01000023]; material: deep marine sediment [ENVO:00002113]; isolation source: pool of 5 deep marine... | reverse complement strand
GAGAACCCTCAGTCAAGTGACGGCGCAGATGGTGTCGAAGAAGCCTATCGGAGACAGTCACGACGTCATTCCCGCTCCGGCCGCCGCTGGACCGCTTGGCTTCGATGCTTCGACTGGGCTCAGCACAAGTACGCCGCTTCGCGGCTACTCAGCCTGCGCGGCTCAGGATGCGCCCAGCGGCGGATCTCACGTCGCTTTTCCACACTCTCGGCGCAGAGAGACGTCTTTGCACACCTAGACCTGCTCTGCTATACTCGCACTTGACCACCCCGCCGTACCCGAGTGAGCGCTACCTGAGCCGGGTCGGGCACGATAGGGGGAACCGTGCTATGATCGGCACCATTCGCATCATCATTGTCGGCCTGGGCAACCTGGGCTACCGGTTCTGTGACCTGCTGGCTGAGAAGCGGCCTCACATCGAGTCCACCTATGGGCTGCAACTCAACCTGGTTGGAGCCGCTGATAGCCAAGGCGTAGCATACAACCGGCGAGGCCTGAACCCCGCACAAGTCTCCGCCATCAAGAGAGCGGGCGGTACCGTCGCAGAATACTCCAATGCGGGCAGGTCTGGACAGACAGCGGCAGAGCTGATCGCCGAGCGACCGGCGGACCTCCTCTGCGAGGCATCGCCCGTCAACCTGAGCCAGGGGGCGGAACCCGGCTTGACCCATATTCGCACCGCCCTGATCCGGGGGATGCACGTCGTGACACCCAACAAAGGTCCTCTGGTGGTGGCGTACCAAGAGCTTCACTCCCTGGCGGGCAGCCAAGGCGTGGAGCTACGCTTCGATGGCACCGTGGCAGGCGGGCTACCCGCCCTGTATCTCGGCCAGCGAGACCTGCGTGGCGCGGTCGTGCATCGCATCGAGGCAGTCCCCAATCTCGTAACCGGCTACATCCTGGAACTATTGGGGGACGGGCTGTCCTGGGACAGGGCGATGGATCGGGCCCGCACTGAGGGTGTCTTGGAAGCGGATGTCTCCTTCGACCTGGACGGATGGGACGCAGCAGCGAAACTGGTCATTCTGGTCAACGCCGTGATGGGCATCCCCGTCCGTCTGGAGGACGTGGACCGCACGGGCATCACCGGCCTGGGCAAGGGAGACATCAGGGAGGCACGAGGCGCTGGCCGGGTCTACAAACTGCTGGCCACCGCCGAGCGGCGGCCCGACGGCAGCGCCGAGATGCGAGTCTCGCCTACTCTCATGCCCACCGGCCACTTCCTGGCCACCTTGGGCCGCAAGCAGATGGGAGTCGTCTATCACACCGACATCTACGGCACCATCATGGCCGCCATAGACGAGCCCACCCCTATCCCCTCCGCCGCGACCATGTTACGCGACATCATCGACATCTACATCCGGTAGTCTCGTCGACTGTTCCACGCATGCATCCCGGCAGGGTCTACCGCCGCACCCGGCTGCCGCACTGCCCGGATCGCTCGATTGTCCTCGCGCCAAATGGCAGATCGGTATGCCCAAGCCCCTCGGAGACTTCTAGATACCCTTCCAACACGCTTCCGCAGACCATTCCGTTCAGGCCATAGCTTGCCAGTAGAATGCGACCGTCTCTGTTGAGCGACACACCCTGCGCTCGGACACGATCGTGCTAGTCAGTGCGGTTCTGGCCATCGAAGTTGACGGCCTCCCTTTCCTGGCATATAGTTGCGGTCGATAAGTGGCGCGGAGCGAGTCGGCTGACTGTGTCAGTCGTTTGTCTGCGGCATACAACGCTGCGGCATCCTGAGTGTCTGCAGAACGGAATGCAGCAGCCCACAAAAGGATGTGCTGAATCTGCCCGGGTCATTCCTAAGGAGGAGATGATGGCGTGGGGTCGCTGCACTGACCAACAACTGAAGGAACTGGAGTCCATCGTAGGCGCCGAAAACCTCTCCACGGGCGAGTCAGCACTGGGGCTGGCGAGCCGGGACGAGTCATACTATGTCCCGAGTATCCCTCTTCAAGTAGTGGTCATGCCTGGTTCAGCGCAGGAGATCTCCGCCATCATGAAGATCGCCAATCCTGGCAGGATACCGGTCACCGCTCGTGGCGCCGGCACCAGCATCGAAGGCAATCCCGTTCCCCTGTTCGGCGGCATCGTGGTGGACATGCAGCGCTTCGACAAGATCATCGAGATTCGCCCTGAGGACTTTGTGGCCGTAGTCGAAGCAGGGGTGGGCTACAAAGACCTGAACAAGGCCCTGGGGCAGCATGGTCTCTTCTTCCCGCCAGACCCCGGCGCTGGCGCCACCATCGGTGGCATGATCGCCAATAACGCCAGCGGCGTGCGCACCATCAAATACGGCGCCACCAAGGACTATGTCTTGAGAATGACAGTCGTGCTGGCTGACAGCGAGATCATCGAGATCGGCAGCCTGGCATCGAAGAGTTCGTCGGGATACGACCTGGCGCGTCTCTTCGTCGGGTCCGAGGGAACTCTCGGTATCGTCACTCAAGCCAGCCTCCGCCTGGCGGGCATACCCTCCCACTTCTCCGCCGCCATCGCCACCTTCCCCACCCTTCAGGCAGCCGCCCAGTCCGTGTTTCAGATCATGCGCTGGGGCTTCTCACCCGCCGCCCTGGAAGTCCTCACCGCCGAGCTCGTGCAGATGCTCAACAGGGACAGAAACTTAGGCCTTCGCGAACAGCACTCGCTCTTCATGGAGTTCCACGGCGCTAGCGAGGTGGCGCTGGAGCAGGAACTGGGCCCGGTGGAAGAGCTATGCCAGGAGGCCGGAGCCCTCTCTTTCAAGGCGGGCCTGGGTATAGATGAGCGCAACGACCTATGGGAGGCTCGCCATGAGACGTACGAGAGCATCAAACACACCCACCCCGGTGCCGACCCCTTCGTCGCCGATGTCGCCGTCCCCATCTCCCGGTACCCTGAGATCCTGGAGTACGCGGCAGAGATCATTCGCCAGTACGGCGTAGCGGGCTACCCCTTCGGCCATGCGGGCGACGGCAATCTCCACATCGTTTTCATGGGCGACGCCTCAGACGAAGAAGGCTGGCAGAAGGTCATCAGAGCCAACGAGGCCATTGTCTCGCGCGCCCTGGAGTTGGAGGGGACTTGCACCGGGGAGCATGGCGTGGGCATCGGCAAGCAGCCGTTCATGGAACGCGAGCATGGCGCGAGCCTGGAGTTGATGCGCCAGATCAAGGCGCTCTTGGACCCCCAAGGGATCCTCAACCCCGGCAAGATCCTGTGATAGTCTGCTGGCATTCCGCAGCGCCATTGCCTGCCCACACGTTGAGCATTAGTCTCATCATCATTTCGACAACAGGAGGTCCACGAAATGAAGCTGCATCGAGTATCGCAAGCGATGGAAAAGGCCGGCGTACCTGGCAGAGATGCGTACGATCTGCCGTCGAGCGACAAGCGCTTTCCCGACGGGGGCTCCTATCGCATCGAGATCTCTGGCGTCGAAGGCCCAAGAGTTCTGGAGGCATTGATCGACGAGAGGCGCCGCCGCAGCGTGCCCGTGCACAGGCTCATCTCCCTTGTCCAAGGCGGAATCCTCTTTGACGAGACGGAGTTGCGGGATTTTGCGCAGATGGCTGCCGAGGAGAGGATGGAAGTGGTGGCAGTCCCCGGTCCTCGCAACGGGTGGGACATTGGCAGGCAGTATGCTTCCTCCGAAGGCATGCGCAGTGGAATGCATCATCGCGGGTCAGACGAACTGCGCAAGGTGATCGCGGATATGATGCGCATGTATGATGCAGGCATCAGGGGTTTCATGCTGGTGGACGAAGGCCTGCTGTGGCTCGTCAAGAGGATGCAGCACCAAGGCAGTTTCCCCGCGGATGTGGCCCTGAAGATATCCGTCTGGACTTCCCACAGTTCGGCCGCCGGCGGCAGGCTACTGGAGGAACTGGGAGCCAGTTCTTTCAATCCACCCGGCGACCTGACTTTGCCCCAGCTGTGTTCCATCAGACAGGCTGTGAGCATACCCTTGGATTTCTACATCTACACCTCCATCTCCTTTGGCGGATTCAACAGATTCTACGATGCCTCGGAGGTGGCCAGGGTCTGTTCCCCGTGCTACTTCAAGTTCGAGCCGGGCCCCGCCCTATCGGCAGGGGGTGGACAAAGCCTCTATCAACCTTGGGTCAGTGATGAGGAACACATCCATCTGGTGCGAAAGAAGGTAAAGTGGGCAGGGATTGTCAGAGACCTAATCGATGAGAACGAACCAGAGATCAAGCTCTCTGAACAGGGGCCTGATGACCTGTGTGTGCCCAAGACATAGCGGGTAATCTCAGTTGGCACGAGGGAAGGTCAGATTTCAACTGCGGAAGACACTCACCTGCTTGACCGTGCAAGTCGCTGACCAAACGCCAGGCCGGTAGACCTCGCGCAGGTCTTGCAGCCTCTGGGAGAACTGCCAGACGTCGGCTTCGCGAAGCTTGGGCCGCAGGGCCACCATGTCCTCACTTTGGACGCATTTGCCCAGTTTCTCTGATCATTGCCCCTCGCTGCTCCGGATGTTGGCGCAATCTCTGACCTGAGGACACGAACTGCACATGGGAGAGGTGTTCCGCAGAGTTGGTCCTGGTGCGGCTCAGATGTCGGCCGGTCGAGGCCCATAGACAAGAGATTCTATCTCCGTGCTGGAGAATCCTCCGTGTTCGGAGGCTCTCCTGGCTCTTCTCCAAGTTCTCTCTCTAGTTGGCGCAATCGCCAGTCCAGGATGGAGAGCCTCTGGATTAGACTTCTGTTCTCATCAGAGAGCCTGGAGACCACCACTGAGAATTGCAGGAGGATTAACAGCACGAACCCAAACCCGATCACGAACAAGGCCGCAGGCGGATAAAAGATGCCCACGACGCTTGCCATGACATCCAGCAATTCTCGCCACAGGGACAGGATCACGAGAATAATACCGGTCAGCAGCCACAAGAGGGAATATGCCTCCCCCAGCTTTCTTCTTCGAACGAGTTCAACGACCAAAGCCAGCAAGCCTAGAGAGCCCAACAGAGCGATAATCTCAACCCTCGCCATGTCGCTTCCTCCCTTGAGGCGCAGCGCGAAGCAGATCTACAAGTAGCGCGATAGTCACCCTAACCATGTAGTAGATCGAGTCGAGAGCACCGATCGAGGATCGTCCTCCGAGCCTGCGACCGATGGAGACCGGTATCTCCTTGACCTTGAAGCCGGCGCGGTGCAGCAAGACGCGGGACTCAGGCTCGGGGTAATCGTGAGGGAAGTGACTCGCGTACAGAGCGAGCGCCTCTTCATCCACCACCTGGAAGCCTGAAGTGGGGTCAGTGACCTCCTGGCGGGTGACCAGAGAGATCAGCCTTGCAAGGACCCATATACCAAGCCGCCTGACGAAGGAAGTCACGTGTTCACCACCCGCGACGAAGCGAGATCCCACAACGACATGGACACCTTCTTCCGAGAGAGCCGATATGAGTTTAGCTATCTCAGCCGGGTCATGTTGGCCGTCTGCATCGACTCTCGCGACGACGTCATACCCCATCTCATGGGCAAAGATGTAACCAGTCTGGGTCGCAGCACCGATGCCCAGGTTTTGTGGAAGACTGATAACGAGCGCGCCTGCCTCCCTTGCGACCGTGGCTGTGTTGTCAGTGGAGCCGTCGTTGATCACCAGGATATCGGCGGAAGGAACATGCGTCCGCACCCGGGCAATCACCGCGCCCACAATGTCCTCCTCATTGTGCGCGGGGATGACCACCAATGGCTGATTCCGACTTCGCCTATTGCCAAGGATCTGCGGTCTCGGTTTGTCAGATTCGCCCCCCTGGCGAGACAGTGCGGACACAGGTTCGACCCTCGACTGGGACAACCTCTGCCCGCCATCGTGTGAGCTGATATCACGCGGCCCGCCATATACTACGCTTCGCCGTTTCCGCACGAGAGCAATCACCACACTCGCTCCAGCCAAGCCCAGCCACAGCCCCGTCAGGGCAGCCCAGGTGTAGGTCGTTCCAGAGGCACTGTCACTGCTCCTCGAGAGACCGTCGAGGTGTTTCGCGCTGGAAATAACAGCCAGCATGCCCGCGAACGACCACATAGGAGTGACCAGCAGAGCAAGCAACACTCCAAAGGTAGATATCTGAGACATTGGTATCCTGCCTGCCATTGGAATGTCACACAACAGTATCGGCGACCAAGGCACGCTGCTCGTCGAAGCAAAGAGAACGGTCGGGTCCACAGGTCCACGGCGCACGAGTCGATGCTCGCCGCCAATCAACGACTCCTTCGAGCGCCGTCACGGTGTCCTCGCGGAATATCAGCCGCGGAGATAAGGGCTGAAAACAAAGTATAGGAGAGGATTCGGTGCGCCGCAAGCCCGGCGAGCGTCTGGCGGGAGACTGGCGCAGCTGGGCGCGCCTTCTCCTTCGCCGTCACAAGCGGACGACAGAATTCGGGCAAGAACTCCAGGCCCGCGTGCTGGTGCCATCTAGCGTCTGAAGGCCTCCAACGAGTCCTTCTGCAACGATGGAAAAAAGAATGCCAATCCCCTGGCAATCCGGAACGCTCTTCGCGCGAGCGACGCGCCAAGAAGACTCACGAGATAGGAATACCAGATGTGAGGATCAGCCTTGCTGTACGAGAGAGCAGAGCGGAACTCGGTTCTGGCTTTCTCAACGTCCCCCAAGTCAGCGTGGGCTAGCCCAAGATGCCAATGATAATCGGCCGACTCCTGGGGTGCGGGAAGCGGTGCCGAAGCGGGTCTTTGGGGTTCTGGCAGCCCCGCCCGCCTTCGTCGGGCACAATCCAGCGCGTAGGCCGCACCTCTCTGCTGGGCAAGGAAGTTCGCGAAACTCACCGAGCCAAGGGTGAGTCTCTTGAGATAGAGCATACTGGGAAGATTCTCGATATCGTAGGACTCGATCATGCGCAACCATAGATCATAGTCCTCAGCGTGTTGGAACGGCTGGCGGTATCCTCCGACTTCTTCGAAGCAAGCTCGTCGAAACATGACCGTTCCATGACAGAGCGCGGTTGCGCCCCGAAGCAACGCCTTGGCAATGGCATCGCCGCCCACGGGATAGTAATGCCGTCTGAGCGCATCGCCTGCCTCGTCGATCTCCGCTGCCTGTGTTCCCAACACAGCAACGCCTGGAGTGCTCTCCAGCCACTTCAGTTGCAACTCCAGTCTTCGCGGCAAGGAGATGTCGTCTGCGTCCATGCGGGCGATGTACTCGCCAGAGGCGATGTTGATAGCTCTGTTCAGAGACCCGATGAGGCCTACGTTTTCTTGGCTGATGACGTGCAGTCGTGGGTCGGCGTAGCCCTTCAGGATCTCTGCTGTGCCGTCGGTCGAGCCGTCATCCACAACGACAAACTCGAAATCGGTGAAGGTCTGAGCGAGTATACTGTCTACGGCTTGGCGCAGGAAGCGCTCGCCGTTGTATACTGACATCACCACGCTTACTCTTGGCATCGCAGTCGGCCAACCTGCCCTGTACTGAGGCGTCGATAGTACGGTTTTGCTATGGACAGGCTGGCTGCCACCTATTATAATGGGGTAGTGGATCGTGTGCTAGACAGAAGGCCGGCGCTGCCTTGAAGACCCAGCGCTGGCCGCAAGGGAGAAGACAATCAGAAGCCTATGAGAAAGGGCACAGAACCATCTAGAAGCTGTGCAGGGCCAGTCAAGCCTCTGCTGCAGGGGTCAATCTGGCTGCTGTGTATCATGCTGTTGCTTGGCCTCCCCGTGGCGGGGCCCGCTCCCGTGCAAGCCGCGGAGCGTCACGTCTGTAGCAGCTGTACTTACAAGAAGATTCAGGCCGCCGTGAATGCTTCCTCATCTGGGGACGTGATCATGGTTGCCCAGGGCACATACAAGGAGACGGTAAAGATAATCAGAAAGGACATCACGCTACTGGGCGGCTACTCTCCGCCCGACTGGAGCACCCAAGGTCCTCCCAGTTCGACCGTCATCGATGCCAAGGGGGCTGGCGCCACCGTCGAGGTACAGGGCGCTAGTGCAGTCGTCGACAACTTCACCATCACCGGGGGCACAGGTCACTACTCGGAGTGGCATGGCTGGACGCGCGGTGGCGGTCTCTTCATCTGGGACGACAACAACCGATCCATAATCATCAGTGACAATATCATTGAGGGAAACTCAGCTGGGGAAGGCGGCGGGGTGTGTGTGGAGGGACTGGAGAACCGGCCCCTGAGCGCGCAGTTGCTCCGCAACGTCATCAGAAACAACAGCGCCAACGTTTATCCCCGATGGGGAGGTGGGCTCACGCTCATATACGCAACCGCCATCTTGGAAGGCAACGTCATTGAGGGTAACACTGCCAAATACGGCGGAGGATTTCACATCTGGAAATCGGCTCCGACCATAGATGCCAACGTCATAACCGGCAACGTGGCACAACATAGCTCCGAGGGCGTGGGTGGAGCGTTCTTCATAGAGCTGTCTTCGGTCTTCATCAAGAACAACATCATTGCCAACAACAAGGCGACACACTACGCGGATGGCATCTACATCAAGATTCCTTATGCAGCCCAGCCCCAGCCGCAGATCATTAACAACACCATTGTGGCCAATAAATCGACCAGCGGCACCAACGACGGGATCGTCGTCAGGGACAACATACAGCCCATCATCCGCAACAACATCATTGCCCTCAATGGCACTGGCATTCGGCGTTACAATGGCACCGTGACGCCGGTGATGTCCAACAACGACGTTTGGGGTAACGGCCAGAACTACGTCAACCTACCACCAGGCACCGACGACATCTCGGCTAACCCCCTGTTTGTCGATCAGGCTGGCGGAGACTACCACCTGAGCGAAGGCTCGCCCTGCGTCGACACGGGGACGAGCAGCAATGCGCCCCCCTCAGACTTCGAGGGGGATCTCCGGCCAGTGGACGGAAACCTTGACGGGACGGCGTTGTGGGATATCGGCGCAGATGAGTACGAGAACCCGGTGTGGATTACGAAAGAGGTCAGCCCAGCACACGCCGACCCGGGCGATACCATCGTCTACACCATCACGTACCAGAACCAGACTGGCTCCACCGTCACAAGCGTGAAGGTCACCGATGTGCTTTCCGACGACCTGCAAAATCTCCGTTTCGATCCCGATGACCCGAACAAGGACGGTAACACCTTTTGGTGGGACATAGGGGAGCTAGGGCCGGGTTCATCTGGTACTATCACTATTGAAGGGCGGATTGACCCCAGCCTTGCCACTCCCGCCGCCATACTCAACACCGCTGAGTTCTACGCGGCCGAGACTGGGTCGTTCAGCGAAGACGCCCTGACCGTAGTGGGGGGCCTCAAGACCAGCGCTCCGCTGGTCGGCAAAGCTCACTAGCCCGGCCCAGCACTCCCCTTTGCTCAGCCAGTGATCCGCCACGGCTGCGCTCGCGGCAGATACGCAGAGGCATGCACGGGGGCCCGCATGGCACAACCAGCGAGCGGTCTCGCGTCCCTCAAGCGAAGTCCCTGATACGTCCTCGGCTTCAGCGGGAGTACAGGACGTCGTAGAGAGATTCGTCACCACTGGAGGGAGTACGTTACCTATTCGCTAGAAGGCCGTATCCAAGGCGCCGCGCGATGCGCCGCACCGTCACTCCAACCCTCGACGTAGACGTCCTACATGCCAGGCGCCAGGCGCGGGAACCCTTGAGCACCCGTAGCGCCGATGCGGCCAGTGCAGCGTGGGACGTGCTGGCAGGCGACAGCCAGTCTGCTGGGGGGCCGTTGGCATTCAAGAGGTGAAAGAGCTCAGCGGAGTGGCGGTGAAAAGCTTCGGAGTGATGTTCACTGATGCGTTCGTAAAGGTGCAACTCCTGCTCCCGGTTGATGCCTCGCAGGCGTGACTCAGGTCGAACGCGATAGTGCCCCAGGATCTCAGGTATACTGATGCCTAGATAGCCCCTGGTGGCTATCCCTAGCCAACTGTCATAGTCCTCCAAGTTGTACTCCATATCTGCTCTGTTCTCCCCATACGCCAAAAACAGGTCACGCCTAGTAACAGCCATCGGGCTGACCATGTTGTGCGCGAGGAAGAACGGGAACTCAGTATTCCAGCTGGGCCAGCAGCCCTCTGTTTCTCCCAGGTAGCCGATCCACGAGTACACGAAGCCCACGTTCTGGTAGGTATTGAGAATATCGATGCACCGAGAGAAGAAGTCGGCCTCAACCAAGTCGTCGGCGTCGACGAAGGATAGGAACTCTCCCGAGATCTGTGCGGCTCCCATGTTACGCACAGCGCACACACCCTGGTGCTCCGTGCCAAGGATTCTCACATTCTCTTTCCCCAGGGCTTTGATTCGGTCCAGAGCTTCGATGCTTTCCGCTTCATCACTGCCATCGTCCATGATCAGGACTTCGATGTCAGTATACGTGGACCGCAACACGCTATCAAGCGTCGCTTCTATGTACTTTCCCAGGTTGTAATAGGGGATGACCACCGACAGCAGCCCTGGAATTGAGTTGTCGCTCTCGGTGAATCCGGCCGGCGCTCGCTCCGGAGGAGACACCGTAGGAAACACGAGCCGCGACTTGGGTGGCTGCCCCAAGATGTTCTCGAAGTGGGTCAGGCGTTGCGGCAGCACCGTTTCGAAAGAAGTGATCCGCCGGATCCTCTCCGCTGCCCGCTCTCCCGTTGCCTGGATCTCGGCAGGGGTCATGGCCAGCACCTTCACCAGGGCTCGTTCGAAGTCTCCCTCCTGGGCCCAGTCGAAGACCACACCCGCTGCCTCATCGGCTCCGACCATCTCCGCCTGGCCACCCGAAGCCGACGCGAGAACAAGCTTGCCCAAGGACATGCCCTCGATACAAGCATAGGGGTAGTTTTCCCACAGCGAAGGAACCACCGTGCACCACGCTTCGGACACCCTGGCCAGCACCTCGTCGGGCGGTAGCGAACCCGCAAAACTGAGGTGTCCGGCTTCGACTTGCTGCGCGAAACGGCCCTTCAGGTGCTTGCCCACCGAGATGCCCACAGGGTCGTAGCGCCTATCTTCTCCTATCAGCGTCAGTCGAAAATCGTGGCCCCGTTCCCAGAGCTTCGCACAGGCTTCGACAAGAGGTATCACCCCCTTGCGCACCTCCAGCCGGCCAACGTACACCACGTCACCCGGCGTCGGTTGTGCCGTAGGCAACTCAATGTGGTCATATGGCAAGGGGATCACCGTAGCGCTGGGGAATCTCCCGTCCCATTCCGAAAGCCAGTCCCTCATGAAGTGGCTGGGAGTGAGAAGGGAGTCGGCGCTCAGAATGCAGAACTTCTCCATCTGGCCCA
>JABAOH010162890.1_pt2 | contig 11247 bp, 3 predicted proteins | sample 7062181 | NCBI WGS metagenome assembly JABAOH01 (sample SAMN14538630, study PRJNA623070) | marine sediment metagenome | biome: marine biome [ENVO:00000428]; feature: marine pelagic biome [ENVO:01000023]; material: deep marine sediment [ENVO:00002113]; isolation source: pool of 5 deep marine... | reverse complement strand
GGTAATGAAGCCGGTCCGGTGAATGGTGTGTTCACGCTGACGCAGAGCACGACGGCGGTCAACGACACCGACATCACGTACACCGTTGCCGGTTCGGCGACGCCGGGCGCTGACTACACGGCGCTGTCGGGCACGGTCACGATCCCGGCGGGTTCGACAACGGCGACTATCGATGTCACCGGCATTGTCGCCGACAGCCTGGTCGAAGGATCGGAAACGGTCGAAGTAACGCTCACGGGTATCACGGCGAGTGACCCGGGCATAACGATCGATGGCGCAGCCGACAACGCGACCATCAACATTCTCGATAACGACGCCGCCACCGTCAGCCTGGCTGCCACCACGGATGGTAGTGAGGCAGGCCCGGTGGACGGCGTCTTTACTCTCACGCAGTCGACGACCAGTGTCAGCGACACCGTTCTGACGTACACCGTTGCCGGTTCGGCGACGCCGGGCGACGACTACACGCCGCTGACCGGTACGGTTACGATTCCGGCCGGCAGTACGACCGCTACCATCGACATCACCGGCATCATCGCTGACGGATTGGTCGAAGGCGACGAAACCATCGAAGTGACGCTCACCGGCATCACGGCCAGCGATCCGGGTATCACGCTCGACGCCGGCGCCGACAATGCGACCATCAACCTGATCGACGGCGATTCGGCCACGATCAGTCTCGCCGGCACGACGGATGGCGATGAAAATGGCCCGATCGACGGCGTGTTCACCGTCACGCAGAGCACGACGGCCGTCAATGACACCGACATCACGTACACCGTTGCCGGCACGGCGACGGCGGGTGCTGATTACACGGCGCTGACGGGCACGGTCACGATCCCGGCAGGTAGTACCACGGCCACTATCGACGTCACCGGCATCATTGCTGACAACCTGGTCGAAGGCGACGAGACTATCGAAGTGACGCTGACCGGTATTACCGCCAGCGATCCGGGTATCACGCTCGACGCGGGCGCGAGCATCGCGACCATCAACCTGATCGACGGCGATGCAGCCACGGTGAGCGTTGCCGGCACGACGGATGCCAATGAGGCAGGGCCGGTCGACGGTGTACTGACGCTCACGCAGTCGACGACCAGCGTCAGCGACACGGTAATCACTTATACAGTCGGCGGTACGGCAACGCCGGGCGACGACTACACGCCGCTGACCGGCACCGTCACGATACCGGCAGGTAGTACGACGGCAACGATCGACATCAGCGGTATTGTTCCCGACTCGCTGGTCGAAGGCGCCGAAACCATAGAAATCACGCTCACCGGCATCACGGCCAGCGATCCCGGCATTACGCTTGATGGCGCTGCCTCGACGGCGACGATCACGCTGGTTGACGGTGACGCAGCCACTGTCAGCATTGCCGCAACCACCGATGGCGACGAGACCGGCCCGGTCGACGGCGTGTTCACGGTCAGTCAGACGACTGCGTCGGTCAATGACACGGTCATCAGCTATACGGTCGAGGCTGCAAGCACGGCGACCGCCGGGAGCGACTACACGGCACTCTCCGGCACCGTCACAATACCTGCAGGCGCGACGACGGCGACAATCGACGTCACCGGCATTGTCGCCGACAACCTCGTCGAAGGCACCGAGACGGTGGAGATCACGTTATCGAGCATCACGGCGAGCGACCCGGGTGTCACGATCGATACGGGCGCCGACAACGCGACAATCAGTATCCTGGACGGCGACTCGGCGACAGTCAGCATTGCCGCGACGACCGACGCCGACGAATCCGGCCCGGTCGACGGCGTACTGACCCTCACGCAGTCGACGACCAGCGTCAGCGACACAGTACTGACCTATACGATCGCCGGCACAGCGACGCCGGGCGACGACTACACGCCGCTGACCGGTACCGTCACGATCCCGGCCGGCTCGACGACCGCGACAATCGACATCACCGGCATCGTCGCCGATGGCCTGGTCGAGGGCGACGAGACCATCGAGATCACGCTGACCGGCATCACGGCCAGCGATCCGGGCGTCACGCTCGACGCCGGTGCCGGCACGGCGACGGTCAACCTGATTGACGGCGACGCAGCCGAGGTCAGCATTGCCGCCACCACGGACGGCAACGAAGAAGGCCCGATCGACGGCGTGTTCACGGTGACTCAGAGCGCGTTCTCGATCAGCGACACGATCGTCAGTTACACGGTGGGCGGCACCGCAACAGACGGCGCCGATTACACGGCACTGAGCGGTACGGTAACGATTCCCGCCGGTGACACGACGGCAACGATTGTCGTATCCGTCATCGACGACGTGGCCTCCGAGGCGGTCGAAACCGTGGCGATTACGCTGACCGCTATCAGCGCCGGCGAACCGGGCGTCACCGTTGCTGCAGCCCCCGACAACAGTGCGACCCTGTCGATCGTCGACAATGATGCCAACCTGGTTACGACGAAGACGGTAAACAATGCAACGCCGCTTGAAGGCGGGACAATCATCTACACGATTACCGTGAGTAACGGTGGCGGCGCGCCGGTCTCCAACGTCAGCCTGACAGACGTGCTGCCGGCAGGCGTGACCTACGTCGGTGATGACAGCACGGGAGCCTATGACAGCACGACCGGTGTCTGGACCATCGGCAACATCGGTGTCGCTGCGCCCGACGATGTGGCCACGCTCAATATCACTGCAACCGTCGATGCCGGCGCGAGCTCGCTTGCACAGCCGATCGTCAACACGACGACGGCGGCGGCCGGCGATCTGCCGGATCTCGACCCGACGGGCGATATCCTGACGGCAGCGATTACCGTCGACGCTAACGCAGACCTGGTCACGACCAAGATCGTCGACAATGCGTCACCTGTCGAGACAGGCACGATCGTCTACACGATTTCCGTCGTCAATAACGGCGCAGCGCGCGCAACCAACGTAACGCTCACCGATACGCTGCCGGCCGGCACCAGCTACGTTAGCGATGACAGCGGCGCTGCGTACGATGACGTCACCGGCATTTGGACCATCGGCACGCTCGAAAATGGCGAGACGGCAACGCTGAACATCACGGCGACGGTCGACGTCGGCGCTGGCGCACTGGCGCAGCCGATCACCAACGTGACGACGGCCGCCAGCGGCGATCAGCCGGATCCGGACACGACGACGGACGACCTGAGCGCAGAGATCACGGTCAATTACAACGCCGACCTGGTGACGACTAAGACCGTCGACGTCACGGCGCCGGGCATCGGCGAGCCGATCGTCTACACGCTGACGGTAACCAACAACGGCCCGGCGCCGGCGACGAACGTCAGCCTGACCGACACGCTGCCGGCCGGCGTGGAATACGTTAGTGATGACAGTGGAGGCGCATACGACAGCGCTTCCGGTCTCTGGACGGTTGGCGATCTCGCAAACGGTGAGGTTGCGACGCTGAATATTTCGGTAGTCGTGACGGCCGAGGCACGGTCACTGCCACAGCCCATTACCAACACGGCAACGGCGGCGGTCGGCGACCAGGTCGATCCGGACAGCACGACCGATGACTTGAGCGAGGACATCTTCGTGACAGTGGTCGATCCGTCGCTGATCCAGCTGGTCAAGACGGCCGGCCGTGATCGGGCCGTTGTGGGCGAGATCGTCAGTTACAGCATCGAGATACGCAACAACACGGCCTGGCCAATCAATGGCACATTCATTCATGACACGCCGGCACCCGGCTTCAAGTACGTGTCCGGCACCGCGATGCTGGATGGCGTTCCGATCAACGATCCGACCCCTGGTCTGCCGCTCGTGTTCGATACCGGCACGCTGCCGGGCCATGTCGATACGAACGGCAACGGCACCGCTGATCCGGGCGAAGATGGCTACCGGGTACTGAGTTACCGGATGGTCGCCGGTTCCGGCGTCGCCCCGGGTGTCTGGAGCAACAGTGCCGTGACGATGCTGGATTGCGAGGACTGCATCGTCTCCAATACGGCTACTGCTGACATCGAGATCGTCCAGGACGCACTGTTTGATCTCGGCACCGTCGTCGGCAAGGTGTTCTACGATGCGGACGAAGACGGCTGGCAGGATTCGGGCGAGGCGGGCATCGCAGCGGCGATGGTCGCGCTCGATGATGGCACCTACGTGCTGACCGATGCGTACGGCCGCTATCACTTCCCGGCCGTACGGCCCGGACAGCGGCTGCTGAAGATCAACCTGCACAGCCTTGCAGGCCCTGCAGTGTCGACCAATGACAAGACGCGCATCTTGAATGTCACGCCAGGCCTGCTGGCGAAAGCGAACTTCGGCGTCAAGATGGAGACGGTTGATGCCGTCATCGGCGCAGACGGCATGATCGGCGTCAACGTCGACAGCGAAAGCTGGCAGCCGCCGGTCCTGATCAACGGCAGCACGGCCGTGCCGACGCTGCTGGTCAACGGCGAGCCGGCGTCGATAGCCACCGCGGATATCATCCTCGGAAGCACCAGGCTCGAGGACTCGGTCGAATTGAAGGGCGGTGCGCTGGCCGAGCCCATCCGCTTCACGACGGCTGTCGACGGCGAACTCGAGGTTGCGCGCTGGCAACTGCAAGTGTCTGATTCGAATGGCGAAACGATCTTTGCCCGCNNCCGACTCGAAGTTGCCCGCTGGCGCCTGCAAGTGTCTGATTCTAATGGCGAAACGATCTTTGCCCGTGACGGTGAAGACGAGCTCCCAGGCAACATCGAGTGGGACGGCATCCGTGACAACGGCAAGCTGATNNTCGAATGGCGAAACGATCTTTGCGCGCGATGGCGAAGACCAGCTGCCAGGTAGCATCGAGTGGGATGGCGTCCGCGACAACGGCAAGCTGATCCGTGGCGGCGAGATCTACACCTACCAGCTGATGCTCGAATCGGCAGAAGGGCACCAGCTGGCCAGCAGTCGTCGCCTGTTTGGCGTCAATCGCCGCAATGCCGTGTCGCTGAACCTCGCGGGTGGCGCGTTCATAACCGGTTCCCACGACCTGACGAAGAAGGCTCGGGCGTTGCTCGCCGAAACGGCCGAGGCCATCCGCGCGTATCCGGATGAGACCATCGTGATCAGCGGGCACACCGACTCGGTGGGCACGGACGAAAGCAACATGGCGCTGGCGGAACGTCGCGCACGCTCCGCGTTCAATTACCTGACGACTCAAGAGGGCATTCAGGCAGAACGCTTTATCATCCAGGCGTACGGTGAGTCGCGCCCAATCGCAGACAACGAGACGGCATGGGGCCGCGAGCTCAACCGACGTGTCGAGATCAGCGGCGACCTGAGCAAGATGGACCTGGCGAAGAACTACGATCCGTATCGCCAGCCGCCGAGCGTGCGCATCAACGGATCGGATTTCGACGTAGAAGATAACGGCCGCTTTGCCGGCGAAGTCGACCTGGAACCGACCAGCGACTCCATGCGGGTTCTGCTCGGCACATCACAGGGACGCACCGTCGAGACCGTTCTTCCTCTGCCGACGATCGACGTCCTTTCACCGACGGGCGCGTTCTCGATTCCGTTCGATAACGACGTGCCGGGCGATGTGGGCAAATTAACGACGGAACTGGCGGCGCGTACCGAGCCCGGCAACACCGTTGAGCTGAATGGCGAGCGCATCGAAGTCGACAGCGAAGGGCGCTTTGTTACAGACATCGTCGTGCGGCCCGGCGAGAACCACTACGGCATCGTCGCGCGCAACCCGATGGGCATGCTGCGCATCGCCAACCTGAAACTGCTCGTCTCCGATACGGCCGATGGCGACCCGCTGGTCGTTGTTGACCCGGTACCGCAGCTGGCGTTGCAGCTGCCGCCGCCGGGCGTGCCGCTGACCAATTCGCACCTTGTCGTGCATGGCTCGACGGCGCCGGGTAACAGCGTCTTCATCAACGATACCCCGATCGAAGTGAAGACTGATGGCCGCTTCACGGCGACGCTCAATCTCACGCAGGGCGACAACCCGTTTACGGCACGCGTCGTCGATGCGGACGGCCACACCGGCGAGATCGAGCAGAGCTTCAACTATGCCGGCGAAGGCATGTTCTTCATGGCGCTGATAGACGGCAAGTTCAGCCAGCTGAAGACCAGCGGCAGCCTGCAGGCGGCCGGCGCCACCGAAAGCAAGGAGACCGTATCCGAAGGACGCATCGCCTACTACCTGAAGGGTCATGTACTCGGCAAGTACCTGCTGACGTCGGCGTTCGACAGCGGCCACAGGAAGCTCGGCGACCTGTTCCGGGATCTGACCGAGCAGGACAACGAGCGGCTGTTGACCAACCTGGATCCGGACACGCTGTACCCGGTCTACGGCGACGACAGCACGCTGGTTTATGACGCGCAGTCGCTGGGCAAATTCTATGTTGCTCTCGAGAGTGATTCATTGCGCGCGATGATCGGCAACTACGCGCTGAACTTCACCGACACCGAGCTCGCCGCGTACCAGCGTACGCTGTACGGCGCGTCGGTCAGCTATCAGTCGCAAGCCAAAGAAGAGGGCGAGGAATCCCGGACCAGGGCGCAGGCGTTCTACGCCAATATCGAACAGGCGCATATACGCGACGAGCTGCGCGCGACCGGCGGCTCGCTCTACTACCTCAGTCAGCGCGACGTCATTGAAGGCAGCGAGCATGTCAGCGTGATCGTGCGTGACCAGGATTCCGGACTGATTCTCGAGCGCAGGGCGCTGATCCAGGGCCTGGACTACACCATCGATTACGTGGACGGCCGCATGTTGACGAACGGCCCGATTTCGAGCGTTCGCAGCGATAACTCATTGATTGACAATAACATTCTCGGCGGAAACGCTGTCTATCTGCAGATCGATTACGAAACCCGGGTGGACGGATTCGAGCAGACGTCGGCCGGCGGCCGCGTGAGCCATCGGATCGGCGAACGCCTGACACTGGGTGCCACCAGCATCGACGAGGACCAGCTGACCGGCAAGTATTCGCTGAAGGCAGCCGATGCCGAGTACCGCATCAACGGCAAGTCCCGTCTCATCGCCGAGTTCGCGACCAGCGAAGGCAACAACTCGGTTGCCTATGTCAGTGAAGACGGCGGTCTGACCTACCAGGCGGTCGCGCAGGATGCGGGTAACAGCGGTGATGCGTTCAAGATCGCTGCCGAGATCGATGCGGGCGAATGGTTCGGCTGGCAGGATCGCGTGCTGATCAACACCTACTTCAAGCGCCTCGACACCGGCTTCTCGGCCAACAGCGTGACGAGTGAGCAAGGATCCGAGAAGAGCGGTATTGGCGCGAGGTGGGAGATCAGTGATCGCAACGCATTATTGGCACGCTACGAGCAGCAGAAGTACCTGCTGGATGGCAGCGAGAATTCGATGGGCACGCTGCAGTGGACCCTGACGCGCGAGCGCTGGGGACTTGCTGTCGAGCTGGAGGATCGCAGCGGCGAACGCGGCGATGCGTCGATGGCGGCCGTTCGCCTGACCAACCGCTGGAACGATCGCCTGAGTACCAACCTCGAACATCAGCAGACGCTCAGCGGCGAAGAGAACGACCAGTCGACGCTGGGTCTGACCTACAGGGCCACCGACAGGCTGTCGCTCGATGCACGCGCCACGCGCGGCACGCTCGGCGAGTCGGCGCAGCTTGGCGCCCAGTTCGAGTGGCGCGGCAATCGCATCTACGTCGCACAGACGTTCAAGGATTCGGTATCAAACGGCGTCGACAACGGTCGTCTCGTTGGTGTTCAGGTGCCGTTCGGACCGGACGGCGAGCTGTACAGCGAGTACCAGTGGAATGAGCTGTCCAGCGGCGCGCAACAGCAGCGGATGATCGGTGCCAGGCAGCGATTCAAGGCCGGCAAGGGCCTGACCGTGCAGCTGTCCGGCGAGCGCAGTGCGCAGAGCTCATTCGCAGCCGAGGACGGCGAGCGCTATGCGATTGCCGCAGATATCAGCTACCAGAACGAAAACGGCATGCAGTTCTCGACGCGCAACGAGTACCGTGAGGATACGCGTTCGATGGCGAGCGAGCAGTTCCTGTCCTCGACACAACTCAAACTGCCGCTCGGCACTGACCTGTCGATCGTTGGCAAGTACCGCTTCAGCAAGAGCGAGTCGCAATCGCAAGTCGAGCGGAATATCGACTTCACCGAAGCCAGCATCGGTCTCGCATACAGGCCGGTCGCGCATGACCGCCTGAATCTTTTGACGCGCTACACGCGGCTCAGTAACACGCCGACCGTGTTCCAGACGGTCAGCATGGGCAGCGATGTCAACAGCGATATCTTCGCGGTCGACTGGTCCTACCAGCTGTCGAAACGCATCGAGTGGGTCGGCAAGCAGGCGATGCGCTGGAGCGAGTACGATGACGTTCCGGGTGGCGATCGCTCACTGACGTCGCTGTCGATACAGCGACTCAACTGGACGCTGCCACGCGACTTCCTGCTAGGCACTGAATTCCGCCGCATGACACAGGACCTGGCCAACGACCAGCGCGATGGATTCGTGACCGAGCTGATGTGGGAAGGCCTGGATCCGTTGCGTCTCGGCGTGGGCTACAACTTCTCCGACGTGTCCGACAATGAATACGTCGAATACGATTTCTCAACGCGCGGATTCTTCATGCGCCTGCAGGGTAAATTCTGATGGCCGGGCTCAGGGAAACAGCACGGATCGAAGCGGCAAAAATTGCCGAGAGCGAGGTCCGCACGGTTTCGAGACGTTACCTCGGGTGGCTCGATGTCGGCGTGCTGCTGATTACGCTGTTGTTCTTCTTCGCGTTCCTGCTGCTGCTCAATAACTACGTGTTCCCGAAGGGTACGCGACTGGGCGACATTGCGGCACGCGATGACAGTGCGCAAATGATGAAGCGCGGTCGCGGCAATGTCAGCATCATTGGCGACGGGCTCGATGGATTCGGCGAGTTCATTGCGCGCCTCGCGGACGTGCGCCGGGACGTGAGGATTCGCCCGGCGGACAGCGTTGCCTGGACCAACGCTCGAGTGGGCACATCGGTCCACAACCGCGATGCGCTGCAGACATTTGCAAATTCGCGCGCACGGATCGATTTCACAACCGACAATCATCTGCAAATCGGGCAGAACTCGCTGGTCATTTTCAGAAGCAATACGGCCGACCCATTCCTGCAGCGGCGTGACCCGGCCGTGGTTGTGCTGCAGGGCGAACTGGGCGGCGTCGTGAATGAAGGTTACGGCGCATTTGCCGTGCAGCTGCCTACCGGTGTGGCGATGTTGCGGGCCGACGGCGAGACCGGGGAAACGGCCGATTTCAAACTGACCGTCAATCCGGACAAGTCTTCAACGATTGCCATGTACGCGGGCTCGGCGGAGATCGAGGTCAATGGCCGCCGTTATTCGGTGGGTCGCAATCAGGCATTGACTGTCACCGAGGATGGCAGGACGGCCGGTGTACGCGGGCTGCCGGGAACGCCGCGCGTGACGTCGCCGGGCGGCGACATGCTGGCGAAGTTCCGCGACATGCCGCCGAGGGTGAACTTCGAATGGAGCTCCGTCGCGCGTGCGCAGAATTATCGGCTGGAGCTGGCCAGGGATCGGAACTTCGAGGAGATCATTGTCGATGAGTACCTTAACGAAACGTCATTTGTCCATGGCAACCTGGCGGCCGGTAATTACTTCTGGCGTGTCAGCGCCCGCAACGGCTGGGTACAGGGACCGGTTACGCAACCCCGTCGGCTGCGCGTTGTCCAGGACCTCGAAGCACCGCCGATCCAGCTCTTTGCCATTCAGCAGGCCGCCAGTGGCGAATACCAGCTGCGCGGCAAGACATCACCTGATGCGAAAGTCTACGTCCGCGGACAGCCGGTACCGGTATCGGCGGACGGCTCATTTAACTACGTGTTTACAGCGGCACCCGGTGCCGAGGCCATCGTGGTCGAAGCGATCGATTCGGTCGGTAACATTGCAACCAGTTCGCAGGTTTTCTACGGCGATACGATTCTCTCAAGGAGCGACTAGCCATGCCTCGCTTTAGTTTTCCAATTCGCGTGAAAGTGCTTTTGACTGTCGTGCTGCTACTGATGGTCGTAATGGGCCTCAATACGACAACGATGGCCAATCTCTTTCGCAAGGACAAGACGACATACATTCGCGACCTCACGGTCGTTATGGCGATGCATCTGGCCGAGGAGTCGGACGCGATACTGCGTAGCTACGCAGCGAATGTTCGAGTATTTGCCGACGTTATCTATGACGCGGAAGTCGATCCTGCGACCAAGCAGCAGGTCGTGCAGGGCCTGTTCCGCAATTACGAAGACATCGTGGCGATAACGGCGCAATGGGGTACGACCAGCCCGGTGACGGTATTCGATACGAACGCCTTGCAGCAGCTCGATATCACCCGGCAGGAACTGCTCGCCTACCGCCAGAGCAATCCGGCGCCGACGACGCTGCCGGGGTCTCTGGATATCCGGCTGGATCGCCTGAAGGAAGGCGTCGAGCTCGCGCTGATGACGATTGTCATACCGGCAACCGATACGGCGCCGCCCGTAACCCTGGCGGCGAGTATCGATCCGGCCAAACTGCACGCCGTGACCGAGCGTTCGCGCGGCTTCAAGGCGATGATCATAAATCGCGACGGCGTACCGATTTTCGACGCCAGTTCCGAGCGCGAGAGCAGCGCTCCGGTGTGGCTCGAGGAGTTGCTGCAGGGCTCGAGCGCGACGATGGGAACAACGCTCGAAGTCGTCGAGGACGGCGTCCCGATGCTCGTCGCGCTGGCCCCGCTGGCAGACGGAGCGTTGCTGGCAACGATTCGCATACCGACGAGCGTCGTCTACATGACGGCACGCGACCTGCTGTCCAGCCTGATGATTGGCGCATTGCTGCTGTTTGCGCTCGCGGCGCTCGCGAGCCTGATTTTTGCACGGAGGCTGACACGGCCGCTCGAATTTTTGTCCAGCGCGGCGCAGAAAGTGGGTAAAGGGGTCATTTTGATGTCACCGTAACGTCGGAGTCCGGCGATGAAATCGGTGCGCTGTCGAATTCGTTCAACCAGATGACAAACGAACTGCGTGAGCGTGAGAACAAACTCGAGCACGCCAACGCAGCGCTGATCCAGTCGGAAAAACTCGCGGCCTTTGGGCAACTCGGCGCCGGTATCGCACACGAGGTCAAGAACCCGCTCGCGGGCATTCTCGGTTACGCTCAGTTGACATTGCGTAAACTCGACGAAGACAGTCCGTTTCGCAAGAACCTGAACGTCATCGAAAAGGAGACGCGGCGGTGCACCGAGATCATCTCGAACCTGTTGAAGTTTGCGCGCCAGGAAACGACCGA
>JABAOH010003551.1_pt2 | contig 11248 bp, 14 predicted proteins | sample 7062181 | NCBI WGS metagenome assembly JABAOH01 (sample SAMN14538630, study PRJNA623070) | marine sediment metagenome | biome: marine biome [ENVO:00000428]; feature: marine pelagic biome [ENVO:01000023]; material: deep marine sediment [ENVO:00002113]; isolation source: pool of 5 deep marine... | reverse complement strand
AGCGGCCTCATCGTCACCTCCGTGGCCTCGGCCGCCGTTCGTTCGCGACCGCTCGAGGGGTCCACGAGGGCGAGGCCGGTATAGACCGTATGAGTCTGCCCCTGAAGTTGCGACAACATGGCCCGCGCGTCCGCCTCAGCCGCGGGCTTGCCGTATATTTTCTTATCGAGGACGACGACGGTGTCGGCGCCGAGGATTAGGCGGCGCGGGTGGTCCGCGGCGACGGAACGCGCCTTCGTCAACGCGTGGCGGACGACGACTTCGGCGGGCGGCTCTCCCGGCGGGAAGTCCTCGGCCACGTCCTTGGGCGCGACGACGTCGAAGGGGATGCCGGCCTCGCGCAGGAGGTAGCGCCGCCGCGGCGACGTAGAGGCGAGGAGGAGAGGAGAGGCCGGACCGGCTTCGCTATCGGTGTCGGTCGGCATAATTTTTTTTATTTATTATAAACGCGGGGCGGGCCGTTGGCAAGGTTTAACGAAAAAGGCGGGCCCCGCGGCCCGCCTCTTTGCGGATGGACGTTACGCCCTACCTGAAAACCGCCTTGACCTTTCCGAACGATGCCGGCTCGACGGCTTCGCCGTCGTCCCGGAAGTACTGGACGCGGTTATTGCGGCACTCGCTGACGTATACGTGCAGGCCGTCGGCGGTAAGCGCGATCCCCTGCGGCCACATAAATTGGCCGTTGCCCGAACCGACCGTGCCCCACTTGCCCAGGAAAGAACCGGTCGCCGTAAAGTACTGGACGCGGCTGTTGCGCCCGCCGTCGACGACGAAAACCCAGCCGAAGCGCGAGACCTCGACGCCGCCCGGGTGCGAGAACTCGCCTTCGCCCCCGCCCGAGCCGCCCCAGCTGCCGAGGAAGCTCCCGCTCGAGGTGAAGTATTTGACGAGGTCGTTGTTCTGGTCTGAGACGTAGACGTAGCCGCTGACGGGTGAGACCGCGACGTCGATGGGCCAGGCGAAAGCTGCGGTCCACAGGCCCAGGAAGCTCCCGCTCGAGGTGAAGTACTGGACGCGGTTGTTGTTGCGGTCGCAGACGTATACGTACCCGGTACCGGGGGCGACGGTGCAGCCCCAGGGCTGGTTAAACTCCCCCGGGCCCGCGCCGTATCTTCCCCATTTTCCGACGAGGCTCCCGTTAGGGGCAAGATGCCATATGCAGTGGTTGGCGGCGTCGGCGAAGTAGAGGTACCTGGCGTCGGGCGAGGCCGCGACGCCCCCCGGCAGCATATCGCCGTTGTTCTTCCAGAGGAAGCTTCCGCTCGAGGTAAAACACTGCAGGCGCCGGTTGTACGTGTCGGCTACGTAGACATAACTCGTCCGGGGCGCTACGGCTACGCTCCACGGCTCTCTGAACTGGCCCGGGCCGGTTCCCAAGGAGCCCCACTTCCCCTCGTAAACGAACGCCGCACCCACGTACCCCGATGTTACAGCGAGCGCCAACAAAAGTTGCAAGAATCTACCCATAATTTAAACATCCCCTTTTTCTTACTACGCCCGCTAACGGGCTAGTTCATTTGAAGACGCGCTTGACCTTTCCGAAGGAGGACGGCGCGACGGCATAGTATCCGTCGCGGAAATACCGGACGCAGTGGTTTGAGGAGTCGACGACGTAGACGTGGCCGCGGGCCATATTGCTCTTCGTACAACACTCTATCATAAAGGGGCCGCTCGTGTCAAAACCCGGGGGCTCGAGGCGCGGGCCGCGGCCTAAACTTTACGAAATTACTTGACTTTGGCCCCTTTTTCGGCTAAAATAATTCGTCAACTAAAGGCTTTAATTTTCAATCGAGTAAGGAGGTTAACGCCGGAAACCTCGGTATTCCCCGACGCGCCCGGCCCGGCTCCTTCCCCGGCCGCGACGGCGGGGTCGCAACGTTGAAAGGGCTTTGGCGGGTGTGCAAGTGTGCGCAGGCGGGCGGAGGTCGAAACGCCCGTCGTACGTCCGGGAGCGGGGCAGTATCAGGTTGGTGCAATGCCCATGCCCGAAAAAGGAAGGGTCAAGTGGTTCAGCGAGGCCAAAGGGTACGGCTTCATCGCGCGAGACGGAGGCGACGACGTCTTCGTCCACTATACCGCGATCACCATGGAGGGCTTCAAGACGTTGCAGGAAGGCCAGGAAGTCGAGTTCGACGTCGTACAGGGCAGCAAAGGACCACAGGCCGAGAACGTCAAGCTCGTAGAATAACGGGCTCGAGCGACGAGGCCCCGCCTTCACGAGGCGGGGCTTTTTTTAAATAAAATCGGCGCCCGCCTTCGGGCGCCTTTTTTTAGAGCCGTACGGAAATCGGACCCGTAATCTGGCGACGCGCGATTATTATTGACTTTTAAATAATTATCTATTATAATTTTTGCAACAAAGAGTGCTCGCATTTTAAAGCAGAGGAGGTGTACGTCAAGAACCTCGGTATATCACCAACCGCACGACCCGGCTACTTCCGCGTTTTTTCTGCGCGGGCGGCTCTTTAAAAAGAAGGACGGAAGTATTTATAAGTGCGGGCGGGCCGGAGCTTGGAGGCTCGCCGGCCGCCCGGGCGGCGGGTAGTACCGCGAGTTCGCGCAAGCTATGCCCGAAAAAGGTAAGATCAAGTGGTTCAGTGATGCCAAGGGTTACGGCTTCATCGAACGCGAAGACGGCGAAGACGTCTTCGTGCATTTCTCGGCCATCGTCGGCGAGGGTTTCCGGACCCTCGCGGAAGGTCAGGAAGTCGAGTTCGACGTCGTGCAGGGCACCAAAGGACCACAGGCCGAGAACGTCAAGCCCGTAGAGTAACGGCCTAAGCGACGAGGCCCCGCCTTACCAGAGGCGGGGCTTTTTTTATCCTTTATGGAAGATGAGTTCCGGTACGCCGCCGTATCAGCCTTTTACCCTTTCGTTTTATGCCGGCTTAGGATAAACGGCGACGTTCGTAAAGGCGGACCGTCAGCGGAAAAGGGCTTTGACGCGGCCTAAGGAAGAAGGCGCGATATCGGTATACGCGTCGCCGATTTTGTAGACGTAACTTTTAGCCCAATCGGAAAACCAGAAGTACGCGCCTTGGCACGATACGCCGGAAGCGTAATAACGCGGGATATAAATGTAGCTCGGCAAACCGCTTCGCCACTTTACGATACGGCCGGATGCGCCAAAGTAGAAATACGTGCCGTCGTAATCGAGGCAGCCGGAAATTGGGGCGCGGACCGATTTTACGAACGAGCCCGTCGTCGTGTAGGTACTAAGGATGTAAGAAGGGCTTTTGCCGGTAGAGACGTGAACGTAATTGCCGTCCGGGGTAATACCCTTTCCGGTACTATACGGCGGTAATTGGAAATAGTTAACGAAGCTTCCGTTCGTAGTAAAGCGGTAGGCGCAAAGGGGGTATTCCTGGTTAATAATCCAAAAATACCCGCTAGACGCGCCGATACCCTGCCACGTCTTACCAGGAACGTAGCAATACCACGAGGCCACGAGGGAACCGGCGTCGGTCGTCTTGAAAATACGATATACGCTATCTTTGACGTGGTAGATGTATCCCGCGTCGTAATCTATACCGCGGGGCAAGTACATACGCTGGCCAGGACAAGGGAAGGAGCTAATGACCTTAAACGTTCCCCAAGCGGATGCGGCGGAGAACGCAAACGCGGCTAATACCCGTAAACCTTTCACCGCTACCTCCTCTATTTCGCCCGGCCTTATCCCGGGCCTTTTGACCGAAATATCCCCTTTATTACGCCCGTAGCTAGCCCTAATAGCGTTACTCTGTATTTATCTTATTTTCGAAGGTTCAAAAGTCAAGAACTTTTTTTAAATAAAAATCTTTTACAATAAGATCGGCGCCCCTTGAGCGGAGCGCCTTTTCGATGAGGGCCATACAGGAATCGAACCTGTAACCTACTGATTAAGAGTCAGTTGCTCTGCCAATTGAGCTAATGGCCCGGGTACCTAAATAGTAGCAAATCCCCTCCGCCGAAATCAAGCGGAAACGTTTTCCGCGGGCCGCCACTGATACTTTTTCAAATCCACCGCGCCGCGGCCGTCGACGGCGACGCCCTCCGCCTCGAGCAGCACCTTTTGCTCGTCAAAACCCGCGCCGGTGAGCGAGATCGTCCCCTTGGCGTTGATGACGCGGTGCCAGGGGAGCTTCTCCTTCTCCCACAAAGTATGCAGAACGCGTACGACCTGACGCGCGCCGCGCGGGTTCCCGGCCATCGCGGCGAGCTGGCCGTACGTCGCCACGTTGCCGTGCGGGATGCTCTTTATAACCTCGACGACTCGTTCCGTGAACGTCTTCTCGCTCATCGTTTAACCTCCGAGGCCGCAATTCTCGTATGAACTTCCCTTTTTGCTACGCCGGCGCGAGCGTCTCCGGGTAGCGCGCGAGCTCCTCCCGCACCTCCTCGGGGACGTCCTTCAGGAACTCGGTCTTGGCGAATGAGGCGTCGATGAGCGCGCGGTTGGCTTCGTACGTGTAGTCGACGAATTTATCGGTAACGTCGCCGCCGGCGGCGTTCATGTCGAATATCTTAGCCGGCGTCGCCGGCGAGAAGTCGAACGCCGCGAGCTCGAGCCAACGGGTCTTCGTATTTTCGCGCGTCCGCCAGTAGACGCGGCCGTTTTTCACGTCGTAGACGATGCGCCACTGCGAAAAGTCCGGCGAGGCGACGTCGTCCAAGACGGCCGCGGCGTAATCGGGGGCGGTCGCCGAGTCCATGAGGTCGTCGTCGTAGCTCGCGAGCCAGGCCGCGGCCCGGGCGAACCTTTTTTCGGAGGCTAAACCTGCGAGCTCTTCCGCCTTAGGCGAGGCGTCCTCGTGCTCGAGCCAGAAAGTTATGTCGTCGTCGTACGTGTCGTTGGCCAGCACGGGGACGAGAAGCGCGTCGCCGGTATGTATGACGGCCCCGCCGGCCAGGTACTCGACGACGGCGCAGTTCCCGGCGGCGTCGGCGACTAGGTAGTGCAGCCGCGCCGGGTTGTCGGCGTAAATCCGGACGTTATTCTGCGCGGCGACGACCTCCTCGACGGTGGCGCAGGTATCGAGCATATATTGCACCCATTGAAGGCAGTCGAGGGCGGGCCGTTCGTCGGGCGGCGGGTATTCGGCATCGTCCAGCCACATTACCTCGACGACGAGGCCGGCCTCGTTTATGCCGCCCATGGGAAGCTCGCGGCCGTACTGATTAAGCGTAACGCTGCCGTACGTCGAGGCCCAGCGCGCCGGGTTGTCGTCGCCGACCAGCGCCTCCTTCGCCAACCCCCGGGGGTTTGCGATTACGAGCCCCTCGACCACGGTCCAGTCGTAGCTCTTGCCAAGGGCGGCCTCGTCCTCCGTATACAAGTAGAACGTCGTGCACGGCCGGGCCGCGGGAGTAACCAGCAGCAGCGACGAGACGAGCGCAAACGCCCAAAAGCGAAATAACCGGTGAATTCTCACGGTCACCTTCTCCTTCGATTCTTCATAGTACAAATTATAACAAAAAGGGGCCTCCGCGGAAGCCCCTTCCGTACGACGTATCTAGCGGCGCGTTAGGCGGGCAGAACGTCGGCGAATTTTTATACATAATTCCGACCAGCCGCGGCGGCCTATCACCGGCGAAATAGGAAGTTTGCCAAGAGCACTAAGCCGACGACCAGCAGTACCAACGGCCACGTTATCTTTAAGGCGATAACGGCGCTCAGGCCGATGATTATCAGGACGCCGGCCCATACGTAGTTGCCGACGCGCGGCCGCGCGTAGGCCGGCGATACCTCGCGCCAAAGCGCGCCGAGGAGGGCGAGCAAGCCGGCGCCGAAGAAGACCCAGTTCCAGGGGTCCGCGCTACCGACTTTCGGCAGCCACCCCACGCTATCGGCCGCAAATACCAGCCCAGCCCAGATGAGCACGCAGGCCCAGTATAGGCCCTGCAGGCGGCGGCGTTGCTCGTGTTTTCTCGCGACTTCCGGTTCCGCGTTCATCTCGCTTCGGTCTCCTTTCGTTTTTACGTCGAATTGGGCGCGGCCCTATCGCGAGTCACCCGCAAATAGCCAAGGCTCGCATAGGGCCGTATATGGAGTAACGGACGCGTTAATCTAATATAAAAAGGGCTCGCGAACAAGCCCTTTATAACTGGGATTGGCTCAGAGGTCAATCCTGTTTGAACCGCCACTCGAAGCCGCGGGTGGCTTTTTCGCCGGCTACGACCAGCTTCAACGAGGAGGGAGAACGTTCCGCTTCCGCGTACGGGTTATCGAATACGATTTTGAAAGTGCGTTCCGTGATGCGCGGGCCCCCGTATACGTAAAGTTTGTGCTGAACCGGCGAGAAGTCCGCGATTTCCGAAATACCGGTTATCGCGTCGCCGCCTATTAGCTCGACCCGTTTCACCGCTATCGGTTCTAATTCCCCGTTCTCCGTGGGGATATAAAACCGCCAGTATTCGGCCGTAGCTATTTCCCAAAACCCCTCGTATTTTATTTTCATAGTTACGGTAAAGGTTAGATACTTTTTATGTAGCTTTCTTCCTTCTCTTACGGCCTCCTCGTACACTTCGGAAGAGACTTCGCCCATTCGTAACCGTTGACTAATGAACGAGGCGAAGTAGGGCCACGGCTGGTACGCGGCCGTCATGAAGTCGATTTCGTTGCTCGTGTACGGACCCCAAGTGATAGTGTACCGTTCGAAATAGTCTGAAAGGGTTCCGTCGAAACGCGCCGGGTCTTCGTCCGGCGATACGTACGCGATCTTCTTCGACTTGCACCATTTAATTTTATCTCCCGCCCCGGCGGCCGCGGCCGTCGCGAGCAATAGTGCCGTGAGTAACGTCCCGAACCTCCGCATCGGCTGCCTCCCAAAAGCAATGCCCCGGAAAGATTTGCGCCGGACAGGATTCGAACCTGCGACCTACGGCTCCGGAGGCCGTCGCTCTATCCAGCTGAGCTACCGGCGCGTTTATCGATGGGTGGGCGAGGGGACTCGAACCCCCAACCTCCAGATCCACAGTCTGGCGCTCTCACCGGCTGAGCTACGCCCACCGTCGACCTTCACAATATAACCTATTTTCGCGGCGAAGTAAACCCGCCGCCGATGCGCGCCCGGCAGGACTCGAACCTGCGGCCGGCGGCTTAGAAGGCCGCTGCTCTATCCGGCTGAGCTACGGGCGCCTCGAGAAATTATAACATATCCCGCGCCGGCGGGAAGGTAACGAGTTTCTTTTTCTCTTGTTCACAGCGCGTATTTGTACTACTATCGGCGAAACGTTAATCGGACAACCCCAGGAGGTATGACCTTGAAGAAATCGCTCGCGCTCGCCGCGGCCTTTATATTGTTCGCTTTCGCGCTGTCTTGCGGCGACGACGAAAACGGCCCGGGCCCGACGCCGCCGCCGGGGTGGGAAAAGGTGAACGTACACGCCGCGGCGCAGGCCGTGACCATTTCCATAGCCGTGGACGGCGACGGCGGCGCACATCTGGCGTTTGTGGACAACAGCGGCCCCTCAACGCTGGTTTACGCGCATTATTACGACGGCAGCTCGTCCATTAACGATTATCGCTCGAGCGGCTTCGACGAAGGCCAGGATGCCGCGCTCGCCCTCGACGGCGGCAACAAACCCCACGTCGCCTTTTACTCCGGCCGCCCGAACTACGACCTTTTATATAAAGTTATGGGCGGCGGCTTCGTCGTGGTGGATTCCGAAGGGAATGTAGGCCGCTGGCCCTCCGTCAAAGTCGACGGCGCGGGCCACCCCCACATATCGTATTACGACGAGACGAACGGCGACTTGAAGTACGCGCGCTTCGACGGCTCGAAGTGGCGCCTCGACGCCGTGGATACGACGGGCGATACGGGCTTGCACACGAGCCTCGCGCTGGATACGCGCGGAAACTCCCACGTCGCCTACTACGACCGTACCGACGGCTCGCTGAAGTACGCGCGCCGCGAGAAGGGGAAGTGGACGCTCGAGACGGCGGACGGCGCCGTTAATGTCGGCAAGCGGCCCACCCTCGTTCTCGACGGCGCCGGCGACCCTCATATTCTATACAACGACGTCGGCAACGGCCGCCTTAAGTACGCCACGCGGGTCGGCGGGACGTGGCAGGCGACGTCGCTCACTTTCGCCGTCCACGGCGACACGGGCGCCGCGCTGACGCTGGACTCGTCCGGCGAGCCGCACGTCGCGTTTTACAACAGCTCGGCGAAGAACGTCACGTACGCCCATAAGAGCGGCGGCGAGTGGGCCACGGAGGTCGTCGCGGAGAGCTACGACCAGGGCGGCCGGTGCGGCCTCGCGCTGGGGAGCAACGACAAGCCGCACGTCACGTACTACGACAAGGCCGCCGGCCAAGTCGTCTACGCCCACAAGGAGTGATATTAAACGCGCCGCCCGTGGTTTTGTAAAAAAGAACCCGGCCGCGAAGCCGGGTTTTTTTACGAGCTAGGATAAATACGCTATCTCTCGTCCGGCGGCGGCCAATAGTACGGAAGGTCCGGCGGCTCGCGCCAGCCGAAGCGACCGTAGTGCGCCGGGTCCTTCCGCAACAGGTTGGAGCGGTGGCTCGCGTGGAGGCGCTCGTCGCCGAGCCACGGCGGCGGCTCGAGCGGGAGCCGAACGCGGCGCCGGCGAATGTTGTTGCGGTAGCCGCGCCGGACCCATTCGTCGCATATGGCGTTGAGGTATTGGGCGAGCGCGTTCTCATATCCGCGCCACATCTTGACGGCCGGGTGATGGCGCCAACCTTGGCGGCTTTGGCGGCGGAGGGTCCTGAGTATGATGAGGGCCTCCAGGCGCTGGTTGCCAAGGCGGCGGGAGTCCAGACACCGCGCACACGCGTCGAAGTCGGCGTAGGGGAGGAAGGTTTGCATAAGAAGAAGGCGGCTTTCGAGGCCGCCTTTATTTCCGCTCCGCGCGCTCCGCCTCAGTCCGCCCGGGCGACGAAGCGCTGGACGCGCGCGCCGTTGCACTCGACGACGTAGACGGTACCGTCCGGTGCTACCGCGACCTCCGCGGGATGGTTGAACTCGCCGTCGCCGAAGCCGTACGTCCCCCATTCGCCCAGGAATTTGCCGTCCGGCGTGAAGTACTGGACGCGGTCGTTGTTGGTGTCGGCGACGAAAACGGTGCCGTCGGCCGCCACCGCGACGCCCATCGGCTGCCGTAACTCGCCGTCCCCCGAACCCTCCTTACCCCACCTGCCGCGGAATTTGCCTTCGGCGGTGAAGTACTGGATTCGATCATTGTCGGTGTCGGCGACGTAGATTTCGCCGTTAGGGGCGACGGCCACGCTCCACGGCGCTTTGAATTCGCCGCGGCCGTCGCCGAACTTGCCCCAAGTGCCGAGGAACTTGCCTTTGGGCGAGAAGTACTGTACGCGGTTGTTGTCGGTATCGGCCACGTAAACGTTGCCGTACGGCGCCACGGCGACGCCGCGGGGACAGCCGAAATCGCCCTCGCGGGGTCCCTCTTTACCCCAGGCGCGTACGAACGAGCCGTTCGACGTGAAGCGTTGGATGCGGTGGTTGAAGACGTCCGCGACGAAGACGTCGCCGTCCGGCGAGGCCGCGACCGCGCGCGGGCTCTTGAACTGGCCTTCGCCTTCCCCCGGCGACCCCCAGCTGCCGCAAAACTCGCCGCCCGCGGCGAAGCGCTGGATGCGATGATTGTAGCGATCCGCGACGTAGACGTCGCCGTTAGCCGCCACGGCGACGCCGGAAGGGTCGCGGAACGTGCCTTCCGCGCCGCCGAGCGAGCCCCACATACCGTCGCAGAAGTAACGTTGCGCCGCCGCCGCCCCCACCAACGCCGAAAACAACGATAAGATTATAAAAGCAGACCCCTTCATATCGACCTCCGCCTTACCGGCGCCGGACCACCGGCACGCCCTTAAACTATAGCGGATTACGGGGGCAAATGCAAATCGGCGGCGTATTAATCGCCGCCGCGTATAGGTATAAGCAAAAATATTATCTGGTAAGAAAAAGCAGGACCGGGGCCAATTGGTATCGATAAATACTAATTTGCTAAAAAAAGAAGCCTGGGCGGGCCTTTCCTTTTCGGGCGACTAGGCAGCCGGCCCTACGAGAATAGCGCCTTCACCCGGCCCGGCAAGGCCGCCGCGATGGCCTAGTCCCTCTTTTTGAAATACTGGACGCGGTTATTGAGGTCGTCGGCTACGTAAACGCGCTTACCGTCGGGAGACATATCTACGCCATAAGGGCTATTGAATTCGCCGTTACCGGTACCGTTTTTACCCCATTTACCCAGAAAAGAACCGTTCGGCTTGAAATACTGGACGCGGCAGTTGTCGGCGTCGGTTACGAATACGGTACCGTCCGGTGCTACGGCGACATCCTGAGGGTCGTCGAATTGGCCGTCGCCGGACCCGGACGAGCCCCATTTACCCAGGAAGGAGCCTTGGGGGGTAAAAAACTGGACGCGGGCGTTGTGGAAATCTGTGACGTAAACGTTCCCGTTAGGGGCTACGTCGAGGCCGTAAGGTGTGCCGAATTGGCCGTTGCCCGACCCCTCCGACCCCCATTTACCGAGGAAGCTCCCCGTCGAAGTGAAGTACTGTACGCGGTTGTTATACGCGTCACTGACGTACACGTTGCCGTTTGCGGCAACGGCGACGCCGTAGGGAAACATGAACTGGCCTTCGCCCGTGCCGGACGAGCCCCACTTACCGAGGAAGGAGCCGCTCGAAGTGAAGTACTGGATACGGTCGTTGAAAGTGTCGGCCACGAAGACGTTTCCGCTCGAGGCGGCCTCGACGGCTGCCGGAAATAAGAATTGGCCGTTCCCGGTTCCGCGCGACCCCCACTTGCCGAGGAACGAGCCGGCGGAGGTGAAGTATTGAATGCGGTGGTTGTTTTCATCGGTGACGTAGACGTTTCCTTCCGGGTTGACCGCGACCCCGGATGGGCCCTCGAATTCGCCGTTCCCGGAACCGATGGTGCCCCACTGGCCCTCGTAGACCCATGCCATTTCGGGCTTGGGGGGCTCCGTCGGCGATTCTTCACACGCCGCGAGTAATACGACGCTACACAACGTGCCTATTATACCGGTTAGCGTTTTCATTTCTCTCTCCTTCCGCTCTAAACTTAGGGCATTAAACCTAATAATAGAAGACCCAAGTGGGGTACGAAGCCCCGCTTGGGTGTTTGTTACTAACCCGGAACTGCGGCCGCGTTGACGGCCGCCGAAAGCAACGACGCCGAAAGAACGTACCGCTCGATATTACCCTCCGCGGTTGGGAGCGGCAAACCGCCGCGCTTTTTCTACTCTTAATTGCAACCTA
>JABAOH010053524.1_pt1 | contig 11252 bp, 9 predicted proteins | sample 7062181 | NCBI WGS metagenome assembly JABAOH01 (sample SAMN14538630, study PRJNA623070) | marine sediment metagenome | biome: marine biome [ENVO:00000428]; feature: marine pelagic biome [ENVO:01000023]; material: deep marine sediment [ENVO:00002113]; isolation source: pool of 5 deep marine... | reverse complement strand
CCGAAAACCACTTGTTTAAGCAGTGCAGGGTCGAGCTTACCGACCGACAACGAAAGCGGAACCACTTTGTAACACCTCCAAGGCTAACGTTAGCAATTGGCGTTTATAACTTTAAAATTGAATGGAAGAAAGTTATGACACTTTGAGAGATGGAAGAGCTCGCCACACCGCTCTCACAACAGGAATCGAAACAATGAGACCCACAGTCATCTGACCAATATTTACTGGAATCTCCGCTATTGCTGCTACGCCCATAAAAAATTGTTGGTAAAGAAAATAACCGATGACCATCTCTAAGCCTCCAACAAAAATTACAAGAATAAACCAACCGAATTCAGGTTCAAAAACAAACCCCATTAAGGTGATCGAAAACAGAACAATTGCTCCTAACGAGTACCAAAATTCTGGTGGAATGAAGATAAAAGTTGGGTCTTGAGGTGGAGGGATGCCTAGGGAAAGTTCGACTGTGCCGCTGTAGTAGATGGAACCGATGCTACCTAACAATACTCCAGCGATCAATCCGGCAACAAACGTGAAGGCTTTCCACCGGAGTTTAGAGCTAAACTTAAGTCTTCTTCGACTGAGAATGCCAACGATGCCTCCTTCACAAGCTTTTATTACAAGTGTCGCTGGTGCGTACGCTGAATAACCTAGGAAAATGTCTGCTGCCGCGGAGCCTACGCCTCCAGCGAAAGAGCCAATTAGTGGGCCGAAGAGCAACGCCGTAACATACACCATGGTTTCACCAATGTTAAAGAAGCCTTTTGTGGCTGGAACGTATATGGAGAAAACCATAGTCGCTACGCAAACTAAAGATGTGAAAACAGCCGTAATGGCTGACTGCATGGTAGACGTGATTCGGGACATAGGTCCTCATCTAGTATAGTTGTAACTTGCCTAAGTCAGCTTTTTATGCTTTTAAAACTTTCGGAAAGTCAAAGCAGCATTTTCAGTTCATTTATGGCACTTAAAGCTCTTTGTCCACGCTTCGTGATTTTAACGTATTTTCTCCCGTCCCTTTCATAAGCAGCTACCATTCCCTTTCTAGAAAGATCATCTAAGTGCTGATATATTGCGGCTCGCGTAATGGTTTTTCCCAGTTTTTTCCATAAGTCGTATCCGTAGGCGTCCCTTCTGCTTAAGATGCGTAAAATCTTCTCCTTTGTGCTCAATTCTAAACCAACAACAGCGGTTTTCCGCTTTTTTGTCAAAGCTTGAAGCACATCGGTTGCTTTCAACCCACTTCCGGTTATAAGACATACAACCCTATCTTTCTTTGTAATGATCTCTTGATGCGCCAACCTTTTTAGCGCTGCGATTGTGGCTGAGCTCGCTGGCTCCGCGAAGATTCCCTCAAGCCTTGCAATTTCCTGTTCGGCGGCAAAGATTTCTGAGTCCGACACCGCAACAGCGACGCCTCTTGATTCTGCCATTGCCTTAAGCGCCCATCTTCCATTCAAGGGGTTACGCACAAGGATTCCAAGGGCGTGTGTAGACGGTTTTGGAATGGCAACTGGTTCAGGCTCGTTTCTTAGATGGGCGTTGACGATGGGTGCACATCCGTCTGCTTGTACTCCTATCAGCTTTGGCAGCGTATTAATGGTTCCCAGAGCCTGTAGTTCTTTGAAGCCCTTCCAGACAGAGTGTATGGTTCCACCGCTTCCTATCGAAATGATGAACCAATCGGGCACTCCGAACTGTTCCACAACCTCGTAGGCGATGGTTTTCTGAGCCTCAATCGCGAGGGGGTTGAGTTCAGCCGTGGCTTGGTACCACTCTGTTTCTTTTGCCAAGGATTCTGCACGCTCAACGGATTCGTCAACAATCTCCCCGTGTTCCTCGATCACGGCGTCGTAAATCAGCATCTGAGCCAATTTGCCCATGTCAACGTTTTTGGGGACAATGATGTGGCAGGTTAGCCCCGACTTGGCAGAGTAAGCGGCTAAAGAGGCTCCTAGATTTCCGTTTGAAGCGCAAACTACAGAGTCGTAGTTCAGGTCTTGAGCGTTGGAGACCATCAGCGTTGCACATCTATCCCTGAAGGAGTTGGTTGGATTTCGGGTTTCATCCTTCAGATACAAATTTGTCAAGCCTATTTCTTCTGCGAGACGCTCCGCCCTATGCAATGGTGTTCCGCCCTCTCCCATAGTCACCATGCTTTTGACTTCTGGAAGAAGCGGCCTGTACCTCCAAAAAGTGAAAGAACCGGTGAGTTTGACCCTGCTTAACTGTTCAAGTTTGTAAGTATACTCTACAAGGCCATTGCACTCTTTACACGTGTAGAGGGGAGGGTAGGGCTTAAAAGTTGTTGAACAATGACTACAACGCAGAACCGCCATGCTAAGTGAACCTCGTAACATACAATGGCTCCTGCCCAACTTTTCTTTATCGGTCGTCTAGTAAATGTTTATGAGAAACCGAGGCGAGTTGTAAGGGAGGATGAGCTTTTGAACATATGCGATTTGAAGCCTGGAATGGACCACGTGAACCTCAAGGCGGAAGTGTTGAACATCTCAGAGCCTAAGCTAATCATCACAGGCACAGGCGTTGAACACAATATACTTGAGGTAGAGGTAAGAGACAAAACTGGCTCGATAGCTCTGGTTTTGTGGAATGAAAGAATCTTGTCCCTGAAGGTTGGAGACGCCTTGCAAATCGAAAACGGATTTGTGACTTCCTTTAAGGGAAAGTGGAGGATAAACGTTGGAAAGTACGGTGATGCAAAGAAGATTTGACACGTTTGAGGAAGATTTTACTCCGTGCCACCCATCAGAACGCTTATTCCAATCCACTGAACCGCTGCGTACCCCATAATAATTTTGAACCACAGGGTTACTACCCTCGTCAGCACCGTTGCAGTTGCACTCACAACAAAGGGAACACCTAGCAACGTGTAGAGGGTGGTCATAACGAACTCCATAAAACCCACTTCACCGGGGATGCCGAGGGGGACGGTTTGAAGAGAAACGCTGATGGAGTACACCATTATTATCTCGCTTAAAGAAATTTCAAAAAAACGGATAGAAGTGAAGACTAAAAAGTACACTAGCACATGCAAGGACCAAGATGCTATGGAAAAAATCACTGGCCCTGCTAGGGCTTTGGGATTTCTGGTTAAGATCTCGATTCCCTGATGAAAGGCTTTCAACATTTTCTGCGCCTTAGACCTTAAGCTGGTCAACTCCCAGCGACCTCTAGAAATACGTGCAGCTAGACCTATCAGCCAATTAACGATTTTCCTTGTTGTCTTTTCTCTGACGCTTAGGTAACCCAAGAGAATTATCGAAAGGACGGTGCAGCTCGCTACGATTATTATGAAGTAGAGAATGAGTTGTGGAGGGTCGTATTTCAAGACGAAAAACACCGAGCTGATGATCAAGCCGCCTAGGGTTACAGTCATGGAAAGGATTCTGTGGCTCACGATTGACGCCACAACCTTTCCACTGTTCACATTCGAGTTTTTAGACATCAGATAAGCCTTAGAGACCTCTCCGCTAACCGACTCCATCGGAACCAGGAGATCAACGAAAGTTCCTATCCAAACGTACAGAAACGCTTTCCGAAAGGTTGCCCTTATCGACAGAAGATTGAGCAAACGATGCCACGTCAAAGAACTGAAAAGCATGCTCAAAATGATGCAAATGAACGCTAACGAGTAGTAGGAAAGGTTGGCGGTTCGAAGTTTTGCAGCGATGTCGGTTATGCCTGTTTTGCCACCAAAGAAATACAGGTAAACAAGAAAAATCGATAATCCGATAAACAGTAAAAGAATGCCTCTTTTCATTACCCATCGCTTTTCTTTGACCATTTGCGGCTGCACCCGATGGCAAATAAAGCAATTAGCGAATTACTTTTTATTATAGTTTGTTGATCTTCAAGATCAGGTTTTAAATGGATTTAAATGCGCGCGCGCAATTTAGTAAGTGCTAGCTGGCTCGGGTTATTGCAGCAACTTTTTTAAGTCGAACCTATTGAAACAAAGCCCAGAAGGGGGCAACCGTTACGAAAGTCGGGATAGTTGGTTGTGGACAAGCCGGCGAGTTTCACTTCAATGCGTGGAGGAGTATAGGAATTCCCGTAGCTGCTGTTTGCGACGCGAATAAAGATACCGCAATGCAAGCTGCTGAGAAATGGAAAATCCCTTCATATTACACTGAGTTATCCAAAATGCTTCAAAGCGAAAACCTGTTTGCTATTTCAATCTGTAGTCCTCCCCAATTTCACGCCGACCAAGCTATAGAAGCTCTAAGGTCAGATTGCCACGTGGTTGTAGAGAAACCTTTCACCGTGACCACCAAGGAGGCGGATAAAGTGATGAGCGCTCTTAAAAGGTCTTCACCGAAACTCACAGTAATACACAATCAACTCTTTGAACCATCGATATTACATGCAATGCAGCAAATTAAGGCGGGGGCAATGGGGCAGGTGATAGGAATGAACGTTGGGCTTTTACACAGCAAAGATGAACGGATGGCGGCAAATAAGAACCACTGGTGCCATAAGCTTCCAGGCGGCAGATTTGGGGAAATCCTACCCCATCCAGTATACCTTCTCCAAGCTGTGTTAGGGAATTTGAAAGTGAAGTCTGTTTTTGTTGACAAACTAGCAGACTGTCCATGGATGCCCTTTGATGACTTAAGAGTAGTTTTGGAGGCTGATGGAAAATTTGGAACAATCCACGCAAGCTTTAACGTCCCAGGATCCAACAGAGTTAACGTCTATACAGACATCTACGGCACTAACGGTACTCTGCACGCTGGAATTTATCCAATCAGTAGTCTGATTGCAGCAAAACCTGGACGAGGATTTTGGCTCGGCGAGAACATCATTTACCAAGCCAAGATAGTGTTCACGTACTTAGGTATGTTACTCAAACAGAGAAAACTCAAAGGGTTTAGCCCTTCGCATGCGCTAATAATCAAGTCGTCCGTGAAAAACATCCTTGATAACGAGAAACTCCCAGTCACCCCTGAAATGGGGTATGAACACGTTCGCATTGTGGAAGAGATCTGTAAACGGATAGAGAGAGCAGCCTAACTTCGAAAACAACTTCAAAGCGGAAAACTTNNGAGTTTCAAAGTTGACTTATCTTCTAAGAGTGGGATTAATGATGTTCTCAGCGACAAGACGCGTCATATGGTCAATGTTGATCAGAGTATCCGTCCCCATTGACGAGAAAGTTTCTAAAGCTGTTTTCATCAGCAGAGTGGAGTAACTGGCGGGCAAATGAGATAGGCTCTCCGTAACGCGCAGCCTCATCGCCTCGCCAAAGGTTTTGTTAAGCAGAAAGGGCACGGCATAGCTTGCGGTTTTCAGGTACGAAATCAAGTATAGGACTTCTGCTAGAGGCGTTCCTCTCGATATTTTCCATGACGACACGTCGCTCTCAGAGACGGCTAACATGTGCTTCACGTAGGCTACTTGATCGTCAACGTAGTCTCGCTCATGAAGAAGGCGGGACACTTCGTAGTCTTTCACCGCGACGGATATTAGGTAAAGCAGGTTCGTTGCATACTCTAATGAGAGATTGAAGCGTTCGGAGATGTCTAAAAGCACTGGCGGAAGCGGTAGAAGGTAGTAACGAAGGCTGCCGTGAAGAATTGAGTGTCCAACCTCGTGTCGGATTCCTCCAGTTTGAACGAGCCCTGGCAGTTTTCTCATTCTTTCGAGACACAAGATAATTCGAGGTGTTCCCCGCCAAGCGTCATGCATTGCGAAAAATAGCTCGTTAAACGAATCAGAGACAACCCCAACCTCTTTGAATTCCTTTGTCAAGAAAGCCTCGGTTGAGGAAGATCGCTCAAAAAAGTACAGATCAACCAAAGTGATTTCGTGGGGAGCCAGTCGACTGTAACACTCCTTCATAACAGCTAGGGTACGGTCTATTTCCTCGGCACCAACCTCACCGAATTTTGACACAATGATTTTTGGCTGAAACCGAAGTTTGCTTCTTCGCTTTTTCTTGTAAACAGCCTTTCGCTCATTCAACGTCTTCCACTCGATCAGAGATTTCGTCAAGATTAACCGATGAGTTCAGAACTCCGGTTTTGATTTCCCCAGTTTCCTATCTAGGCACGCCTTGACAAAGCCGTAGTATTCAGGGTCGGGCTCGCCTGGTCGGCTCTTGAACTCGCCGTGGAACTGGGAGGCGAAGAAAAAGAACTTGTTGGGTAACTCTAAAATCTCCATTCTTCGACCATCAGGGCTCTTGCCCGAGAAGACCATTCCATTCTTCTTCAAGGTGTTCCAATAGTCTGAGTTGACCTCCCATCGGTGACGGTGACGCTCAAAAATCTCCTCGGAACCGTACAGTTTGTGCGCTAACGTTCCTTTCTCGACCATAATTTTGTGTGCGCCTAGGCGCATTGTTGCTCCTTTGTATTTGATGTCTCGCTGTCCAGGCATCAGATCGATCACGGGGTGGGGCGTGTCCGGGTTGATTTCGGTGCTGTTGGCTCCTTCCAGTTTACAAACTTTGCGGGCGAACTCTATGACGGCCATTTGAAAACCATAGCAGATCCCCAGAAAGGGCATATCATTTTCACGGGCAAAACGGATCGCTGCGATTTTTCCTTGGGTGCCCCTGGGTCCAAAGCCGTAGGGAACGAATATTCCGTCGTGATTTTTGAGAAGTTCTACTTTGCTTGGGTCTCTTTCAAACGTTTCTGCCTCGATGTATTCAATCGAAACTCGGGATTGACAGGCTGCTCCGCCGTGTCTTAGCGCCTCGTTCATGCTTACGTAGCTGTCAACCAGGCCTGCGTATTTTCCGATCAATGCTATTTTGACTTCAAAACGGGGGTTCACAAAGGAATCTACAAATTGTTTCCACCCGCCCCAATCTGGTTCTCTTTCCGGCAAGACTAGTCTCTTGCAGACGTATTCACCCATGCCTTGCTTGTCAAAGATCAGTGGAACCTGATAGATAGAGGAGACGTCGTAGGAGCAGAACACGGCGTTTTCTGGGATTGTGCCGAACAATGCTATTTTTCGAAGAACCTGAGAATCTATCATTTTCCTGCATCGCGCAACAATCGTGTCTGGCTGAATGCCGATGCGACGTAGCTCATTCACGCTGTGCTGAAGGGGCTTTGTTTTCATCTCTCCAGTGACGTCTAAGATTGGAACGAGGGCAACGTGCACGTACAGGGTGTTCTCGAACCCTTCCTCTAAGCGCATCTGACGGATCGCTTCAAGGAAGGGCAGTCCTTCTATGTCTCCAACGGTTCCTCCACACTCGGTTAAGACAACTTCAACCTTTGACCGCTTGGCAACTAAGCGAATTCGACGCTTAATCTCGTCGGTGACGTGAGGGACGATTTGAACGCATCTCCCTAAGAATTCGCCCCGCCGCTCCTTGTCGATGACGGCTTGGTATATTTGCCCAGTTGTGATGTTGTTGTCCTTGGGTAGGTTTAGGTTTAGGAACCTTTCATAGCCACCTAGGTCTAGATCGGTTTCGCCTCCGTCGTCTGTCACGTAGACTTCTCCGTGAATGTAGGGGTTCATTGTTCCAGCGTCAACGTTCACGTAGGGGTCGATCTTTATCACTGTGACCTTGAAGCCTCGAGCCTGAAGCATCTTTCCAATAGAAGACGTGACTATGCCCTTACCAACAGAGGAAAGCACGCCACCAGTCACGAAAACAAACTTAACAGGTCGATTTTGAAATGTAATCAAACCTCCTTTATCGACTCGTGGACAATGCGGCTTCTATTATAACGCCCATGAGATTTCTTTTGAGGCAGAAGAAAAAGCTTTCCTATTGAAAATCCCTCATATGATTCTCTGGTATGTTCAAATAGTTTTTATGTACTTGAGGTCATAACTGTAAGACGTTGTCTGTGTTGCTGTGGCTGCAAGGAAAAATATGCGGACCTATTGATTTCAACAGCAGAAGGCGGTTGGATGATTGGAAAAATCGGGTTTGACACAAAAAAATACTTGAATGCACAGATAAAAAAGATACTTGATCGTGTCTCGTTGTTCGACAAACTGTATCTAGAATTCGGCGGTAAGTTGAGTTATGACTCTCATGCTTCACGTGTGCTTCCAGGGTTTGATGTTGACACAAAAGTTCAGATGCTTAGGCGACTGGGGAACAGAATCGAAATAATACATTGTATCAGTGCGAAGGATATTGAAGGAAGAAAAATTAGACGAGACTTTGGATTGACATATGATGATCAAGCGCTCAAGGACATAAACGATCTTCGCGAGATGGGTCTAGACGTTTCTGCTGTAGTGATAAATAGGTTCAATAACGAATTGGTAGCGAAGAAATTCAAGCAAAAACTTCAGAATAGGAGAATACGTGTTTTCATACATTATGAGATACCAAACTACCTCAAAGATTTGGATTTTGTTATAAGTGATAAAGGATACGGCAAACAAGAGTATGTGGATACTGAGAAAAAAATTGTAGTTGTCACCGCGCCTGGACCAGGCAGCGGCAAATTCTCATTCTGCATGGCGCAAATTTATAACGACAGAAAAGGAGGTGTTAAGTCCGGTTTTGCAAAATTTGAGACGTTTCCGGTATGGAATCTAAGCCTCAACCATCCTGTAAATATTGCGTACGAAGCAGCAACCGCGGACATAGGAGATTATAATATCGTAGACCCATTCCACAAAAAAGCATATGGAATAACGGCAATCAATTACAGTAGAGATGTGGAAAATTTTGCAATAATGAAGAAAATAATCGACAAGGTCGTCGACAAAGGCGATCCAGTGGCGAAATATAAATCACCAAGTGACATGGGTGTCAACATGGTTAAAGAGGGAATAATCGATGATGATGTGGTGCGTGAAGCAAGTAAGGAAGAAATCGTGAGACGCTATTTCAGGTATCACAGAGAATTTGTAGAAGGTGATACTCTCTATGAGACATTTGAGAGAATGGAAAAAATTATGGGTAAGGCGGGTGTTAAGCCCGAAGACCGTTCTGTTGTCTTGCCAGCAAGAGAAGCAGCGGAAGACGCTAGAGGGAGAAGAGACGAGGGAAAAGGATGTAAAGGTGTGTTCTGTGGCGCGGCGATCGAAATCTTTTTGGATTCAGGCAAAGCCGTAATTGTAACAGGCAAGAATTCGCCACTACTCTACGCTGAATCAGCAGCGCTTCTAAATGCAACAAAGATGATTGCAAAAATACCGGATGAAGTCGACGTGATATCTCCAAACGTAATCCAAAGCATTATGCAATTAAAGAATACAATTAGGTTAAGCAACACATCATTGGATGTAAAAGAAATACTCAACGCACTGGCTGCAAGCGCGGTATCGGACGAGAATGCACGTAGATGTTTAGATGCGCTGGATAAATTGAAAGGTTGTGAGATGCACACTACCCATCTTATGAACGAAGGTAACGAAAAGACGCTGAATCAGATAGGCTTGAATTTAACGACAGATGCAAAATTGCCGTTTCCTGATGAGCCCTTTGTCCCCAACTATTTTATTTGAAAACCATAAAACTGCAGATCTGTTGTTGCAACGCGCGCACAGCCCGATAAGATGTCATAAGATCATAATAGTTAACATAATTAATTCTATAACATAAATGATGAAATATTTTATATAAAACTGTCTCTAATATAGAGACTTCGTTTTGAGTGCCAAAGATTGGCGCTCAATGACAAACAATACAAATAGATGGAGAGAAAAAGTATGAAGAAGAAAACATTTCTGCCTCTAACACTGATCTTGGCGTTCTTGATGCAAATGCTCTTAGTTACTGGAGCATCAGCCCAAACATCCGAATGGACTTTCATGATTTACGTATGCGGCGACAACGACCTTGAAGAATGGTGGCCTGACAAAAACGTGCCAGAGTTAACAAGCGTAGGCTCCACCGCCGACGTTCATTTTGTTGCTCTTGTAGATCTTATGACCCTACAGGACGGGGTTCAACTCGTTCACATCGAGCAAGGCAGCGTCACAGTGGTTGAGGAGTATCCTGAGCTAGACTTGGGAGACCCACAAGTGTGCATAGATTTTGTTAACACAGTGAAATCTCTTTATCCTGCTCAAAAGTATGTGTTAGACTATTGGAACCACGGCAACGCTTGGGATTACGTCTGCTGGGATGAAGGAGATGACAATTGGCTTGACAACCCCAAGTTAGACCAGATCCACAACGCCGTTGGCTACATCGACATTGTAGCGTTTGACGCTTGCGACATGGGTCAGATTGATGTGTACTATGAGTTTCTCGGTCATGTTGGTTACATAGTAGGGTCAGAGGAAAGCGTACCCTTAGACGGGTATCCTTATCAAACACTTGCTCAAGACTTGGTGGACAACCCAACGCAGGACGCTCTAACCTACGCAACTGAGATGGTGACCAACTACGGAGAATACTACTCAGGCATGAAAGGATACGACTGGGCGATGCTTTCAGCCGTTGACGGAAGCCAGCTACCAGCCTTAACAACAGCCTTCACCGACTTGACGTCAGAGATGACCGCTGCCCTGGGCCAGCACAAGAGGAAGATTTCATCGGCCCTTAGAGGCGCCAAGAAGATGTCGCAAACAAACTACTACGTGGACCTCGGCGACTACCTGATTAACCTCTTGGAACAGCGGAATCTTCCTGCTTCGTTGGTGACGGCAACAGAGAATGTCCAAACCGTTCTAAGCAATGCCGTCGTAGCCAAATGGAATGGAAAGAAGATGAAGGCCTGCCACGGACTATCCTTCTACTGGGCCAAAGCAAACTATTGGAAGGGCACATGGAGCATCAGAGACATCTACGTCGAACAAGTTGCCTGGGGAACAGCAACTGGGTGGATAGGCTTCTTAGATGCCTACCACGGAGTGTAGTCGCAAAATCAGCTAACACCAAGCCTCTCCCTTTTTTTGTTTCCCCGTCATTGCGAGTGGAAATTTTTTTCGCACGCGACGGTTTTCGAGTGTAATTCTTCTTAGTCTGTCATCTAGAGAAACTCTACTTCGTTAATCTCTTCTAGGTTCTCTAGACTGTTCATCTTTATCTTCTTGTCTGAGATGGTGTAGAGCACATTGTCTATGTAGAGAGACCTTTTCACAGAGTAGGGAGAGGAGAAGTAGTAGCCACTTTTCATTAGGTCGTTGTCATCCTCTAAGTGGGTAATTCTGCCTTTTAGGACAAGCTCTTCGTCTAGTGATATGTCAAACACGTAAGCTCCCTGCCATACGTAATCTCCGTGAGTATTGGGACGAACCTCACCGGGATATTTTTCCTCGTCGATCTCCGCAACCAAAACAGGTAT